>Ga0180007_10001009_pt1 | contig 41034 bp, 30 predicted proteins | sample MM_PC_MetaG_FD_121122 | JGI IMG/M metagenome (GOLD analysis project Ga0180007, IMG submission 121122) | Groundwater microbial communities from the Aspo Hard Rock Laboratory (HRL) deep subsurface site, Sweden - MM_PC_MetaG | ecosystem: Environmental > Aquatic > Deep subsurface > Groundwater... | reverse complement strand
GTCGATTCTACAAGACCGGGGTTGTTGGGAGTGAGCAGCAGTATTCTGTTGTTGTCACTCCAGTTTTGAGTAAAGCCATTGGCTGGTTCAGGGCTGAAAGCAAGTGCCAGTGTCTCTGTGTTAATCGGGTTGTTGAATTTGAATTCTACGGGCTGGCTGGTTGTAACTGTGCTAGCGCTTTCCGGGGTAGTTTCGACCACCTGCAGGGCTTCAGCGACCTTATAACTGATTGCGTAACTGCTGATAAGCCGGTTGGCATAACTCTGAGCTATGGTGATCAGGTAATTTGTACCAAGTAGAAGCTTATCTGTGTGGGTGATGGTTAATTTTTTTGAGCCATCCGACCAGGCATAATTAACTGCGCCGGTCAGAGCAGGAGAAAAGCTGATGGCGTTTACAACGTCACTTTCATTCATGGCCTGGTCGAAAGTCAATTCAAAAGTGCTGTCGGGGGCAATTCCGGCAGTGCCGGAGGCCGGGATGGTGCCAATCAAGCGGGCGGCAACATAGGTTATAGCGGTAAAGTTGAAATCATAAGACTCTGCGATGTTCTGTCCGTAGATGTCTTTCGTTGTGGCTAATACGCTGAAGGTATAGCTTATTCCACTGCTGTAGCCACTGTTGAATCTTACGCTGACTTCGGTGCCGGCTTCGTTCCAGGTTGTGCTGAAATCTCCGGCAATAGGTGGTGAAATCTCAAAGTTCAGGGTTTCCTGATCTATTGGCGCTGAGAAGCGCAACACTACGGGGGCAAAAAGATCAACAGGAGTAGAGTTGTCTGCCGGTTCATATCCAGTCAGAGTTGCCAGGTCTGGACTGTCCGGGGCAGCAGTTTTAAAACTGAGAGTATATGGCTGGGCAAGCTTTAAACCTGTTTGGTCGGTAGCTTCGGTGCTCAGGGTAAACGCATAAGTTGTGTCGGCTGCAAGTGGTGCAGCAAAGTCCATGAGCATGGTGCTGTCACTGTCCTGCCATGAGAAGGTTGGGCTGACAGGAGGTTGAATGCTAAGTGCCGTTTGAGTTATAGCCTTATTCATGCTCTTGCTGAAATATATTTTTATCTGCTGGCTTACTGCAACTGCCAAAGAATTGTTCGCAGGCAGAGTCGAAGTTACTTCGGGCTGAGTAACGGCGCCAGTCGAGAAGGCGAGAATGTGGCTCTGTGGCAGGCTGTTGCCATAGATGTCTTCTGTCGCGACCAGAATGCTGACCTGGTAACTGGTCGATTCTACAAGACCGGGGTTGTTGGGAGTGAGCAGCAGTATTCTGTTGTTGTCACTCCAGCTTTGAGTGAATCCATTGGTTGGCTCTGGACTGAAAGAAAGGGCCAGTGTTCCCGTGTTGATCGGGTTGTTGAATATAAATTTTACGTTCTGACTGGTTGTAACACCTGCGGCATTGTTTTCCGGGGTGTTTTCGACTACCTGCAGCGCTTCAGCGACCTTATAACTGATTGCGTAACTGCTGATAAGCCGATTAGCATAACTCTGAGCTATGGTGATCAGGTAATTTGTACCTAGTAGAAGCTTATCTGTGTGGGTGATGGACAATTTTTTCGAGCCATCCGACCAGGCATAATTAACTGTGCCGGTCAGAGCAGGAGAATAGCTGATGGCGTTTACAACCTCGCTTTCATTCATTCCCTGGTCAAAAGTCAATTCAAAAGTGCTGCTGGGGGCAATCCCGACACTGCCGGAGGCCGGACTTACGCCAATCAGGCGGGTGGCAACGTATGTCTCAGCAGTGAAATTGAAATCATCAGGCTCTGCGATGTTCTGCCCGTAAATGTCTTTTGTTGTGGCCAATACGCTGAAAGTATAGCTTATGCCGCTGCCGTAGCCACTGTTGAATCTGACGCTGACTTCGGTGCCGGCTTCGTTCCAGGTTGTGCTGAAATCTCCGGCAATAGTTGGCAAAATCTCGAAGTTCAGGGCTTTCTGATCTATTGGCGCTGAGAAGCGCAACACTACGGGAGCAAAAAGATCAACAGGAGTAGAGCTGTCTGCCGGTTCATATCCAGTCAGAGTTGTCGGGTCTGGACTGTCCGGGGCAGCGGTTTTAAGGCTGAGCGTATATGGCTGGGCAAGCTTTAAGCCTGTTTGATCGGTAGCTTCGGTGCTCAGGGTAAACGCATAAGTTGTGTCGGCAGAGAGTGGTGCAGCAAAGTCTATGAGCATAGTGCTGTCACTGTCCTGCCATGAGAAGGTTGGGATGGCAGGAGGCTGAATGTTAAGTGCTGTCTGAGTTATAGCCTTATTCATGCTCTTGCTGAAATATATTCTTATCTGCTGGTTTACTGCAACTGCCAAAGAATTGTTCGCAGGCAGAGTCAAGGTTACTTCGGGCTGAGTAACGGCACCAGTCGAGAAGGCGAGAATGTGACTCTGTGGCAGGCTGTTGCCATAGATGTCTTTTGTTGCGACCAGAATACTGACCTGGTAACTGCGTGATTCGTCGAGGGCAGGAGAGGGGGTCAGCAGCAGTCTGGTGTTATTTTCGCTCCAGTTCTGAGTGAAGCCATTGGTCGGCTCTGGACTGAAAGAAACGGCAAGCGTTTCCGTGTCGATCTGGTTGTTAAATTTGAATTCTACGGGCTGGTTGATTGTAACTGTGCTACTGTCTTCCGGGGTAGTTTCGACTATCTGCAGCGCTTCAGCGACCTTATAACTGATTGCGTAGCTGCTGATAAGCTGGTTGGCATAGCTCTGGGCGATGGTGACCAGGTAATTTGTACCCAGCAGCAGTTTATCTGTGTGGGTGATGGTCAATTTTTTCGAGCCATCTGACCAGGCATAATTAACTGCGCCGGTCAGAGCAGGAGAAAAGCTGATGGCGGCTACAATATCGCCTTCATTCATGGCCTGGTCGAAAGTCAATTCAAAAGTGCTGCTTGGGTCTATCCCGGCACTGCCGGAGGCCGGACTTACACCAATCAGGCGGGTGGCAACGTAGGTTTTAGCAGTGAAATTGAAATCATCAGGCTCTGCAATGTTTTGCCCGTAAATGTCTTTGGTTGTGGCTAATACGCTGAAAGTATAGCTTATGCCGCTGCTGTAGCCACTGTTGAACCTGACGCTGACTTCGGTGCCGGCTTCGTTCCATGTTGTGCTGAAATCTCCGGCAATAGCCGGCGAAATCTCAAAGTCCAGTGTTTTCTGATCTATTGGCGCTGAGAAGCGCAACACTACGGGCGCGAAAATATCAACAGGAGTAGAACTGTCTGTCGGCTCATATTCAGTCAGAGTTGCTGGGTTGGGGCTGTCTGGGGCAGCAGTTTTAAGGCTGAGCGTATATGGCTGGGCAAGCTTTAAACCTGTTTGGTCGGTAGCTTCGGTGTTCAGAGTAAACGCATAAGTTGTGCCGGCAGTTAGTGGTGCAGCAAAGTCAATGAGCATAGTTTTGCCACTGTCCTGCCAGGAGAATTCCGGGGACGTAAAAGGCTGAATGGTCAGTGCGGCCTGAGTCTTAGTCTTGTCCATGCTTTTGTTGAAATATATTTTGATCTGCTGGTTTACTGTAACTGCCAGAGAATTATTCTCAGGCAGGGTTGAAGTTACTTGGGGCTGAGTGAAGGCGCCAGTCGAGAAGTCGAGAACGTGGTTTTGTCCCAGAGTGCTGCCATAGACATCTGAAGTCGCAGTCAGAATGCTGACCTGGTAATTGCGTGATTCGTCGAGGGCAGGGGAGGGGGTCAGCAGCAGTCTGGTGTTATTGTCGCTCCAGCTCTGAGTGAAGCCATTTGTCGGCTCCGGGCTGAAAGACACGGCGAGTGTTTCCGTGTCGATCTGGTTGTTGAATCTGAATTCCACCGTCTGAGCAGTAGTTACTCCAGCGGTATTGTTTGCCGGTGTAGTCTCTATCACCTGAAGAGCATTGACTGTTTGAAAACTGATCTGGTAACTGGTAATCAGCAGGTTGGTGTCATTTTGAGCTATGCTGAGGTAGTAATCTTTGCTTAATTGCAATTTTTCCGTGTGGGCAATGGTCAATTTCATTGAATCAGGTGACCAAACATAACTCACTACGCCCGTGAGCATGGGAGAAAATGTGATAGCGCTTTCTACGCTGGGATGATCCATGGCTTTGTCAAAAGTAAGTACGAAGTCACTGGTCGGGGCAATGCCAACACTGCCAGAGGCCGGACTGATAACGGTCAGACGGCTCTCAGTATAGGTTTTACTGGTGAAACTGAAGCTGTAATTATCTATGATTGGTTGGCCATAGATGTCTTTGGACGTGTTAAGAACATTAACTGTATAAACAAGACCACTGGCAAAGCCGCTGCCATAAATTATGCTGACTTCGGTTTTAGCTTTATTCCAGGTGGTTGCATAACCTCCGGGAATTTCCGGGGTGATTGTAAAGTTGAGATTGTTTGCATCTATGGGCTGTGAAAAACTTAAAATGATCGGTGTGTTGTACTCAACCAGGGTATTGTTTTCCGGGCTATAATTGAGTAGTTCTGCTGGTTCGTTGCTGATGGTTGTGAAAACCATTTCGCCTTCGACTACGAGTGCGAGACCGTTTTCACCTGTGGCCCCGTCAACGAATCTGATGACATATTCAGTTGATGGTAACAGCAGATTGTTGGGTACAAAGACCATTATGCGATCATTTTCCCAGTGGAAAGAACCGCTAACAGCATTGCCGGCCCGGTCACTAATTTTTATTGCTGCCTGGATCGTGTCAATGTTCATGTTCTGATCAAATACGATTTTTATCTCAGTGTTGCTGGCAACATAGTTTGCACCGTTTTCGGGCAATGAGTCGGTAATTTGAGGTGCTGTTGGCTTTATATCACCACTTTCATCGGGCGCTTCGCTGAAAGTCAAAGTCTGGGCTGCGCTGTAACTTATGCCGTTTACAGTGGTATATAGAGCTTCTAAGGCCAGAAAATCCGGCAACTCAGCGGGTGTTTTGCCTTTGAGTGCGATCCTGAAAGTATAGGTGGCATTGCTGCCTTCGACCTGTGCGCTTGCAAGACTGGTGTTGAGAAGATCTATAAAAACAGAATTGTCGGCATCAGAATTGAATTCGCGACTGGTAGTTGGCGCGCCTGGGTTGGCAACAGTCAGGCTGAATTTGTTATAGTTCGAAAGCTGCATTTTCAAAATGCTGGACGCCTGATTTAGACTAAGCAGGTTATCTGAATGCAGGTTGAGACTAATTTCGATATCCTCTTCGAAAAAACCGGTAGTCGAGGCAACGGCTGCTGTCGGTGAAGCGGTGATCTGCATTCCCTGTGCCAGTGCGCCGGGAAAGCTTTTGACGCGTTCAACGATCAGCCAGTCTGAAAAACTCAGTGTCTCGACGACCAGGTCGTTTGTCTGATTCTGTTGCAGTGGGCTGGCGAATTTCCATTTCTCGTCGCTGCCACGATATGCGGCCATGTAAGAGCGCCCGGCTACCGCATTGGCAATAGAGAACTTGAGGGTTGCGGCCTGACTGAGAGTTGTTATTGCCGGTAGCACATCAATTGAGAAGAGCTGACTTGCCGGTCTGTATTCTTCAGGAAGGTTCAGTTTTGAAAGCAGCAGCGGGTATCTGGTGATTTCGACCCGCGAATCGTATCTGAGGGCTCCGGCCGGAATGTATAATTTTAACTGCGGTGAGCTGAAACTGAGCGCTTGTGTCGCCTCTACGTTTCGGCTTAGAATAATTTCGCCCCTGATATCTGGGTCGGGCGAATCGCTGTAGTTGCCGAACCATGGGATGATCCTGCATCCACTGGTGATCAATAAAGCAAGTAGAAACAATATAGTTATTCGGTTTCGCAGAAAATTCATGCTTAAGCCTCAGTCTCTGTTGATATGTACATAATAGAAGAACCTTTTCCGGGTGTAAAGCGCGAAAAAATATACCACTACAGAAGCTGAACTAGTTTCTACTAAAAGTAAAATGCTTTTTTGGGTGAAATCACCTGTCGATATTTCAGTTCTGATGCTGGGAGTTGTTTTGTTTGTGCTCTTTTAGATGTTCAGAGCAGAATGGTACCCCGTTTTCGCCGCAGGCCGGGCATGTGCAGTATCTGAACTGGGCCTCGGGATTGCTGACATCGGTTATGCCGCAGGTACTGCATTGATGACGGTAATCTTTTGTGCTGGCAAACGATTTTTCATACTCAGCACTACGCGCATACTGACGCCGATTGTGCCGGATAGTTGCGAGCGCATCCTGTGAGAAAAAAAGAAGGTAATTGCCGACAGACAGCGCTATGGCGATTTTCATAAAAACTGGTGCGAACACCAGATTGTAGAGCATGAGGGCACCGGAAATCATGGCAAGATACTTGATTTTTACTGGCAAAATAAAAAACAGCAGAATTTCGTAGTCGGGATAAACAGTTGCGAAGCCAAGAAAAAGGCTCATATAGATATAATAACTGCCGATTTGTACCTCTGGCATGATAAGAACCACGAGAATATTAGAAATAGCTCCGGTCAGATAATAGGCAGTGAGCTTGAATGTACCCCATTTTGCTTCGAGCCCGTCAGCGCACATTACCAGGATAGAAAGTTCAAAAATCAGAAAAAACATGTTGTCGCTGAAAGGAATAAGCAGAAAGGTGAACAGTCGCCAGACCTCTCCGCTGATAATTGCGTCGCGGTTCAGATATAGCATGTGGTATGGCAGCATGCCGCTACGGTCAAGAAAAAACACTAGCAGCATCAACATGGAAACGTATCTTATCAGGCCTTCAAGGCCCCAGTGCCCGTATTTTTGTTCGAGTCGGTTCAGCCAGATCATTGTTTATCACCCTGTTCTGTATTTTCAGTTTTTGCCGCTGCTATTTCCTGGCCGCGCGAAAGTATTATGCCATGAGGGTTTACCCGGTAAGGAATAATTGTAACAGAAATTTTCTCGCCAACCGAGTGTTCCTTTGAGGCTGCGAATTCAAATTTTATCATGATTTGCTGATTATCATGAACTATGACCATGCTTTCATCGGAAACTATCTTTTCTATAGTGCCAGAAAGCGAGCAGGGGCGATTCATTCTGAATTTCTCTGGTATTGCAACTTTGTTTGGAGTGCCACGCTCGCCATTGCGCCATTCCTGCTGGTTTTTCTCGGCAGGCTCTTCGCTTTGTCCGCGATCAGAAAGCAGCATGATTGGCAAAAGTGCGAGAAAAACCAGCAATACACTGCCGGAAATGATCATCTGCCAGTTGACAGAGGATTCTTTGCTTTGATTTTTGCCGCCGGCTTCTGGCTTGTAGCCTGGTTTCCAGTCTTTGCTGCGGCGGGCAATCTCTCTGACCTTGCTTACTGAATATGGCTTTTCGGCTGCTTCTGCTGTTGGCGCTGGCTCTAGTTCGCTGATTTCGGGCATCTGTGAGATTATGTCAAATAGATCGTTGCGTGTCTGTGATATGACCATGGAAACCGCTGGGTTGGAGGTTTTTGTGATGTTGTCCAGCGCTTTTAGAAGGGATTTTGATGGGTTGTTCAGCAGAATGCTGGCTATCTGCTTGGCGATAACCGGGTGATCTTCGCAGTCAAGCTGATCCATCAGCAATCCGAAGGTCGCATTAAATGGGCAAATTGCCAGGCAGCTGACTGCATTTGATCTGACCGCCTGCTCATCCGATTTTAACAGGCGTTTGAGGGCTTCGATAGATTCAGCCTGTTTGTATTTAAGTCCGAATCTAACGGCTCTGATGCGCATATTTGGGTCTGTTTCCTGCAGCAGGGCCAAAATTTTATCTTTAAGAAAATCAGGGTCAAGACGCTCAAGAATTTTGAATGCGGCAGTTCTCACCTCGACGGCCTCACAGACAATCGCCTCTTTGCCAATATCTATTAATTTGCCGTCCGGATGCACGCGCAAAAGAGTGCTGAGCGCTTCAGCGCGCAGTCCAGGCTCTCCTGTGCGCGCGTCCTTCATAATCCAGCTTTTGTTTGGAGCAAACTCGTCGATCTCCATGCTGCGGAGTTTTTGCAGCTTCTCGGCGTCTTTGGTTTGAGCTGAAGGTGGCTGTGGCAATGCTTCGCCGGCATTGGTCGGTTTTGGCTCCTGAGCGGCAACAGGATTTACTTGCACCGTAGTCGATGTTTTGTCGGAAATGGTTTGTGCTGATTTATCACCAGTGGTAGTCGTTTGTGGCGCTGGCACTGAGCTCGACTGGCGCCGAGTCAGCTGGCGAAAAACATCTTCGGTCTGCGGATTTTTACCGAGTCGCTCGATGAGTTCCTGAACTTTCGGGTGTTGCCGGTTTTTTTCGATCCAGCCGATGATACTTGCCTTTTTCTGGGCATCAGCAAAAGAGAGCTGGATTTCGAGGTCGAAGAGAAAGCTTTCCAGGCGCTGCTGTTTCCAAAGCTTTATCATGGCTTCGGGTGAAGCCTGATCGATGGGCAGAAGGCCGGTAGCTGCCAGAGCCTGACAGGCAGTTCTGAATATAAGCGTCAGCATCGGCTTTTGCTCTGCCGCAACGGCATCTATGCAGTCTAGTATGCTCAGAGCAGTGTCAACTTCAGGGTTTGATGCCAGCACGGTCTGGCAGGCGATAAGAACTTCCTGGTCTCGCTCGTCGGGCAGCATCGACAAGATATAGCCTTTTACACGCTCAAACGGAAACAGAAAGCCAATGCCGATGGCGGCGAGACGATTTTCGGGGTTGCGCGAGGTCAGCAGGTCAGAAAAATGTCTCTCGGCTTCTTCGGGATCAATTTTGCGCAGAGCACTGACTGAGCGGCTGCGCACTAACGGCTCATTGCTGGCGAGCAGGTGTGGCAGAACCCTGGGTAGAATTGATGGTGCAATGCTCTCCGCAGCATTGATGAAGGGGAGCGCCAGGTTTGAGTTGTCTTTAAGCAGGCTTCTTTCGAGGAAGCCAGCATCGCTTATGCCGCCGTGTCGGCTCAAAAATACACCAACGGCAGGTAATACTTCGTCGGGAATCTTTTCTGGCGCATTTCTGATCGTGTCGAGTAGAGTGTTTATCTGTTCTTTGCTGGCGCTTAGGAATGTCTCACGGCTTAATGGAGGCTCGGTTGACTGATCTGGCGTAACAGCAGCGACCGGCTTATTGCCTGAAAGCTGGTTGAGGTCGATTCTGGCACGCTCGGCTATTTTCCCTGTCGCCTGATTGGCAAAGAAAGAAAGCTCACGGTCGGTGCTGGCAAGATAGGGTAGCAGCGCCTTGATGGCCTGCTCACCTTTTCCAGCTCTTGTCAGTTTGACAATAGCCTGGATCTTGACACTGCGCTTGTCTGAGTCAAGCTGGGCAATCAGCTCGTTTTCTTCGCTCATGATGCCGCCCGTTTTTGTGACTTGTTCAGCAACTATTCTAAATACAAGCCCGGCTCACTGCAACAAAATTATATTTTGGTTCAGGGCTGCAGGGTCAGGCGTGGGGCAGCATAGCCGCTGGAGTCGCCTGTCTGGCTCGCCATGCGGTTTGAGTCTTGACGAACTATATGTGGGGTGATGAAAATTATGAGTTCTGTGCGAACCTCGCGAGTGGTTTTTTTCTGAAACAGCTTGCCGATACCTGGCAGGTCACCGAGAAACGGCACCTTGCTCACCGTTACGCTTTTATCGGTCTTGATCATGCCGCCGATGACGATGGTGTGGTTGTTCTTGCAGATAACCTGGGTTTTTGCGCTGCGGTTACTGATATTTGGGGTAGAGTTTCCGCCCAGTTCGCTATAGCCGAGAACGCTCGATATTGTCGGATTTATGTCGAGAAAAACCTCGTCGTTACCTGTTACCGACGGCGTAACATCCAGGGTAATGTTGGCATTTGCCTGTCCAATTGTATTGCTTACAACGCCATCGGGGGAAATACCCGATCCTGATATGTATGGAATTGCCTGCCCAACTGTAATGTTGGCTGCGCGGTTGTTCAATGTTGTAATTACCGGGTTGCTGAGCACTTTAGCAAAGCTGTGAGTTTTGAGCATAGCCAGCAGAGCCTTGAATTGATTAACGTCAAGGCTGCCAAACCTGAATACGCCGGTGCCTCCGGCGTCAGCTGCTTCTGGAGCGATTGTCATGTCGAAAATGTTATCGGCGCCACCTGCTACTGGTATTGATTTTTGCCAGTTAACACCAAGTCGTTCTTCTTCGTCTTTATTTATTTCGTAAATATGAGCATCAATAGTTACCTGTATTGGTGCAATATCAAGCTTTTCGATCAGCTCACGAATTCGGTTGAGATTGTTTTGCGTATCGGTAATGATCATCATATCTTTGCGTCCAGTGCTGGCAGCACCACCGGCAGCTCCAGCCTGTGAGGCCTGACTCGATGAGAATTCCTTAATCTGCACTGCGCTTGATATCATTTTGATAGGCTCTGAAAGGGCGGTAGCATCTGCATAATTAAGATAGTAAACCTCAGTTGTTGGGCGTGAGCTTACGTCAACTGCAGATTCTTTGACATCTACCTTTGGAAGTAGCTCGCTGATTTCTGCAAGCTTGGCAGATGTATCTGTGATCATGAGAGAATTTGTGCGCGCATCAACTTCGCAGCTGCCGCGCGGCGCCGGACTGATCATGCGGTCTACTATGGTTTTGATCTCGACTGCGTTGGTGTGTTGAATTGGAAATATTTTGGTGATAGTTGGGGCGTTTGCTTTTGGAAAGATACGCAGAATGGTTCCTTCCCATGAGAAAGACAAATCATAGGCCGACAGAAGAGTGTTAAAAGCCTCTTCGATGGTAACGTCGCTGAAAAGTATCGTAACCTGCCCGGTTATGCCCTGACTCAGCATCAGGTTAACACTGATCAGTTCAGATAATGAGCGCAGGGCGTCGCTGATATTCGTGTTGCGAAAGTCGAGAGAAGTTATTTTGATGTTTTTATCGCGTGGCAGTTTGAGATATGATTCAAGCGCCTGCTTTTCTTTCTGGATGGTGGCTGTAGCTGATGTTGCGCCAGTTCCTGCTGGCGACTGTAACGGGTTTGGCGTTGCGCCAGTTATAGGTCCCTGCGCAGACAATTGGTAGCGAGGTTCAGGGGACTGTTCTTTGAGCTGCCTGATTGTTTCAAGAACATCTGGTGACAGGCGGTTTTCATTTTTATTTTCGTTTTTGCTCTGTTTTTCAGGTATTTTGATGCGGGATCCATTGCCAAAATTAGCCCAGCCGGGTCCCTGATTGGCACTTGTGTTGCTCTGGAGCAGATCTGGTGCCGATTCGCGAATTATCGGGTAAAATGAGTTTGTCGGGGCAGGCTCGCGAGGATGACTGATTGCACCTCTTGTGGACATCTTCAGAGATTGCCACTGCTGCCTGTTCTGGGCCATGATGGGAGCAGCGCCAAAGCTGGCAAGGCATAACCCGCCGAGCACCATGCTGTGCAGAAGCTTTGATTTCTGCCCGTATGTCAATGTTTGCTCCTGATTCCGATAGAGATTTTCTAAATACTATGCAGTTTCACTATCGACAGGTTTGCTGGTTATGTGTAGCTTGCTGCTTTTATAATATTTCGTGCTCAGAGATTAGTGCTCGTAATTGTGCTCGTATGGATGTGAGCATACTTGCCCCCACAGGATTAGGCCGCTCTAATGGCTTCAGCAATTAGAGCGGCTTGTCTCGAAGTGATCACCGGGTCGAATCTGTCGGGTGATATTGGAGTTCGATTACAAACACGATTACGATTAGGAAGTGTGACCAAAAAAAATCTTAATCGCCGTGCAGAGGCCTGCCGATAATTTTACGATGAAGCTTTTTCAAAAAAATGTTCTATTTGCTGCGGCTTTTGTTTTATCTATAGGCCTGACCGGGTGTATAGATAAAGTTCTTTTTCCGGAAGCCCATTTTACAGTGGTGAGCGTTACTCCTGATAAATTGCGTGCTACCATAACTGAAACGGTTTCAACAACAGGGGTGACAACAAGAAAAGCCAAAATACCCACCACAGTAGTAACTCTGAATTCTGATTTCAAGATACCAGCAGACATGGTTTCATTCTCGATCTCATATACAACCAAGCTTGGCGAGCCCATAGCCGCTGCTGAAGTTCTGGAAACACCATACCATCTCAGTATTCCGGTTGGCGGATCCATAACGATTCCAATGAACCCATATAACACCAGATTGTATACTTTGCTTGAGTTTACCAGCTCGGATATCTCACCGGTAAACGCTAAAATGGTCATTACCATAAAGGATGCAAATGGTAACAAGGTCAAGTTAGAGGCTAACTGTCTTTGCTATGCAACCTGGGATGAAGTTGAAAGTTCGTAGGGCAGAAGCATTGCATTTCTTAGAGATATGATATCCACAAGAGCAGGCGTTTGCCATCGGTAGCTTGATCAACTAAAGAATCTCAGTTTTTGCGAAAGTTATCGACGAACGTGTAGGTACCATCTTCAGCAATGCTGACATTAACGCCACGCTTGGGAATCAAATATGTGCCGGTGCCGCTTTCAAGCGCGATGATTTCGGATTTTATCTCAGATATTTTCTTGTCCTGAAAAAATTCACCCTTGCGATACAAGCGTGAATCAATAACAGCTACCAGTTCTTTACGTGTTTGAATGGTTGCAGAAAAATTAGCAGTAAGCAGCTTAACCGATTTTTTTTCGCCGGGCTTAGATGCGATCTCTTCTTTCTTCTGGAGTTCCTGAACAAGCTGCGCGTATGGCGAGTGCTCAAAAGGATTCCGCCGCATGCTGCGTAGAGCAATGATGAGTGGATCTGCCATTAGTGGGTCATCACCGTCGGCAATCACGTCGCCGGGTTTTACTTCTGCTGGAGTATTGGATTCATCAGGATTGTCAGGATTATTCTGACTATCGGCACCTTCAGGCTTGCCGGTATCGCTATTTTCGTCGCCTTGGTCGGGGTTGCCCTGCTTGGGAGGGTTGTCGTCTGGATTTTTGGTTTCGCCCGGTTCTTTGTCTTGAACCTGCAGATCCTGAAGGTTCAGTGCGACGCGCTCCCGTGCTTGCTTGGGGCGGATTTTTGGGCGATTCTTCAGCCAGTGCATGCCCATCACTACCGACAATACTATCAGGCTTAGAAAGAATAGCTTTTTGCCCATTATTGTTGCACCGCCATTTCGTCTGCTATCAGAACGGCGATGGGCGTAATATCAAGATCGAAGGTACCACTGGCATTTGGTTTCAGGTTTGGCATTTTGACAAAGGTGATTTTTTCTTCTTTTTCGATCAGTCGCAAAAAAGTGCCGAGCTGAACCAGATCGCCAGAGAAACTGAAAGTTACGGGAAATTTTTCAACTGTAATTGCGCCCAGCGCTTCCTGGGTAAGGGGTTGTGGATTGACGCTTTTGATCGGAATCCCTGCCTGTGTTGCCAGTTCTCTGACTCGTCTCAAAAAGGAAGTCATCTCAGACTTTCGGTAGCAGCGTTTGATGGCCTGGTTCAGTTTGCTTTTTTTGTCTTCAATGTCGAGTTTAATGTCTTCAATGTTGTCTACAGCAGACTGCACTTTTTTTATGTTGGCTTCAACGCTCTTGACTTTTTTATCTTCCTTTAATAGTTCGACAGCTTTGGGTGCATAAAGTCCTTTGTAGCCACCAAAAAAGAGAGCGGCTACAATAATCAGCGGCTGTGCGGCGACTTTTGGATCGCCTTTGGCTTTTTTCAGCCATTCTGAAATACTGAATTCTTCAGCCATGTGCTAAGATCCTATTCGAAGAAGGCATCTTCGCCGAGATTCTCGTCGGGTGTTTGGGATTCTGAAGCAATTCCCGCCATTTTTTTAAGCTCTTCTGCTTTAATCTTACCATTTAGTGCGAATCTTATGAAGTAACGTGTATCGTCAATTGGCATTTCATTGGTTGACTCAAGCACGGGTGTGTCAAAAATCGGTGATTTGCCCAATATGTTTAGATATTCAAAAACACTGTCAGAGTTGTCGGCGTGTCCTTGGAGCCTGAAGGTTGGCGGCTTTGCATCAGTATTAAAAGTTGCATCTGTCAGGAAAATTTGTGATGGCGTAGCACTTGCGAGTTCAACTATGATAGCTGAATTGATGATTTTATACCGGTTCAACTCACCGTCAAGGCCAGCCATCGAGGTTAAACGAGACTGTTCGGCCAAGAGACTGGTAATATCTCCCTGCGAAGAATTTAGGCGCTTCAGATCATCTTGCATTTTTTTCTGCTGATCCTTTGACTGGGTAACTTTTTGCCGTATCTTTACCACAGGGTAAAGCCCCGCCAGAACCAGCAATCCGCCAAGGAGTCCGGCAACTATGCGCAGTTTTGTTTCGTCAAGCTCAAATAGCCTCGCTGAAAACCCCCCGCCAAATTTTGAGCTGACACCAGAAAGATTGATGCTCTGACTTTTGCGGTTCGGGAATAGGATATCGATGAAGTTGATGATCTCTTTTTCGCCTTTATACATGGCGACTCCAAGTATTGGAGCGAGTGCTGCAGCTTCCAGGTTCCGTTTTTCTTCGTCGTATTTTATCTCGCCGATACTCATGCGCGAAAATGGCTGGGCGATCGAAGTTGATACCTCAAGACTTTCTTCAATGAACTCTTTAAAATTACTCATGGCAGCTGAACCGCCAGTGAGAATTATCTTGTCGAGGCCAGTCTCGCCTGCTTGCGAGATATAAAAGCTAATTGAGAGCTGAATGTGCTGAAAAATCTTTTCTACGGATTCAAATATTTTTTGTGCTGCGAATTTCTCCGCACCCTTGAGTGCCTGCATTTCATCAGGGGGCATTACACCGAGCTTATGCTTTAGTTCGGTCGCTTCGTTGAGATGTTTAAATTTTATCTCCTGGCCGTCTACCTCGCCGCCAGCAAAAATGGCCTCGGTAATCGTCGCTCCCGCCATGTTGACATCGCGGAAAAACTGAATTTTGCCATTTTTATAGATCATGACTGATGTGGTAGAATTTCCGCAGTGAATTACCCCAACTTTTTTGTCGCCCGATGCATATGGTGCCATCTGTTTTTCAAGTGCTAATTCCAGTGCCTGTGGAATGGTAAGAATTCCTTCATTAGAAAGTCCGGCACCTTTGAAGTTCTGGTTTACATAGTCGACTATATCTTTTTGCAGCGCAGCGACCATTATCTGGGTTAGTGCCTTCTCATCGCGCATGGTGTCGCCCTGTACATTGTATCCAAGTACGGCATTGCCCATGGAAAAGGGCATTTGCTTGTTGGCCTCGACATTTACAGCTTCAACCAGTTTATCTTGTTCGACCACCGGTGGAATTTCAATGCAGCGAATGGTCACCTCACGGTTTGAAGCAAAGGTGATTGCGCGCTTGGTCTGAATCTCGTTGTCGTAGAGCAGTTCGGTGATGTGCGTGGTCAGAAACTGGCGCAGTTCTTTGAGACAATGTTCGCGCACATTGTCTTTGCTCATGGTCTCTCGCTGTTCATCTGTCAGTTCATGCTCGTAGGGCGGAATATTCATCTGCGCCAAACTTTTGAGCACAAAGCCGCCCTCCTCGTTTTTCTGAATGTAAGCAAATTTCAGCGAAAACGAGCCAATATCGACAGCTACAAATGATTCAAAACCTGCTGGTGCCTGTTCGTTCATAATTAACCTTGATGCAGTATCTTCGTATAACCTAAATTAAAACTCTGTAATAAGCAATCGGATAGACGCAACTCTCAATTAACGATTTCGGGCTAAAACAAAATCAGCCCGCCTGAGCGGGCTGAAATATGTTTGATCAAATTACAGGAAAACGCCTCTAATTTTAGCTACAGAGAGGGTTATGTCATCGACATCACCATTGTCGATAGATGTTTGGCAAGTTACTTCTTCGACGTTGGAGCCATCATTGGCAGTGGCGTCAGACCAACCCATGTCTGCTCCCTTAGACCAGAGATATAAGTTGCTTATGCCTGCCTGTGCGTGATATTTAATTTGTTCACCCCAGGAATCATACATGAAGTCACTTGGGTCTGCATCCATGTATGGACCTTTCCAACGCCTGGTCTTATAGAACGAGACAGATGTGCTGGCAATGTCTTCTTCGCAGACCAATACATTGGTGTCTATGGTGTCACCCAGAACAACAGATTGAATATAATTAGCTGCAGTTTTGGACCCGCCTGGTGCGCCATTAAACGGCATACGTCCCACATCGCTTTGAAATGCCAACATTGCACTTTTTAATGACGACAACTTCGACTTGGTTGCAGAAGCGCGACCCTGATCGGTAATCGAGCCGATCATCGGCCCTGCTACTGATGCCAAAACGGCAATAACGATGATAACTACCATGATTTCCATCAAGGTAAAACCTGATCTAGTTCTAGTCATAAAATTTCCCCCCTCGGCTTGGCTGATTTTAATATAGCCACGCTTTTTCAAGTGTCAAGTGGTACAGAGTTAAAATAGTCGAGTTTAATGTTGTAAACCCAGTATTGAGATTGTATACTTCACCAACTTTAATATGCAAGAGCTTTTTCAATGAATTCTTTGAAGTTCAAGATTCTTCTGTTCCTGCTAATACTATCGGTCGTAAATCTGGTTTGGTTTACAGCTAGTTTAGTAGAACTTTACCCGTGGAAAAATATAATTCAGCAGGCGGATCCCGATTCGATTCTTTTTGCCAGGCTCTATGAACAGTCTATTTTGCGTGGCAAGCTGACGAATACTGATAACTATGGCTGTTATCCTTACGTGATCGAGCATAATTTTCCACCTTTCCATCTGAATTTTCTATTTTACTTTACCAATTTTGTTTATACTGTTTTTCCGGATTTGCCATTTTCGCCTACAACGGTTGCAGGACTACTGCCTATTCTTTTCGTATGGATGACCGGGCAATTAATCTTGTTGACTCTTTTTTATCTTGATTACAGTCCTAAGGTGCTGTTTTTCTGCGGGTTATCACTTCTTCCAGGTTTTTCGGCACTTATGGTTGGCGGCTTTCTCAAGCTTGACTATGATTTTCTGATCTCTTTTTTTATCTGGGCATGGCTGCTCTCAGCGATGGCATTTCAGGATCTTGGCAAAGATATCTGGAAGATTGTGGGCGCTGTTTCAGTGACGTTATTTATTGCCACCTGGACAGGAACGCCACTGTTCTTTTTCATCGTTACTCTTTATTGCTTTTTAAGCTGGTTACTATCTAGAGCGGTAACTGAACGCTTGTTAACCTATGTTTACTCTACCATGCTTATCGGCAGTATTCTGAATTTGATGTTTGTTGCTAATTCACCGATTTATGGCGGGATCTCACTGGCCAAGTATGGGTATTTTCAGCCTCTGTGTTTGTTGGCTGGTGGCTTTTTCATTTATTTCCTAAGCAGGGTTAGCGCAGGCAGTAAAGAGAAAAAGGCTGTATTGCTTATCTTTTTTGTTGGCATCTCATTGTTGGCGATTGTATTTCATGAGCCGGTAATGCGCTCTGCAGGGATAATGCTGGCTAAAGATCCCATTCACGAGACTATTTCGGAGCTTAAGCCAATTTTAGATGTTAAAAAGCTGGTAATTAACGATACTTCGCAAAGGGGTTTGCTGGTATTTTATGGGTGGACAATTTTTTTATTGCCACTTTTTGCTTTTGCCCCAATTCGCGATCTGATTGGTAAGAAAAGCGGTTCTTTGTTGCGCGACTGGCTGCTCATAATGATCTGTATGTCAATTTATCAGGTCAGGTATATCAGGTGGTTGAGTATCGGATCGGGCATATACTCTGGTCTTGTTATTGCCTATCTATGGACATGGGTTTATTCTCACCTGAGACAGGAACATTATCGTCTGGCGAAAATGACTCTTTTTCTGGTGCCGCTGTTGCTTTTGCATAATTCGAACAGTTTTGCCAAAGTAACAAAGTCGCGAGGATTATCAGTGGATCAAGTGGATGCATTCAACTGGATAAGCAGAAATACTCCATTTACTTCTGGTTATGATAGTGATGATAGGCCAGAGTATTCAATTCTGCCATATTGGGACGAAGGCAATTTGATTGCTTATTATTCAAAACGGCCTGTAGTTGTCAACAATGCGCAATGGGGTTTTAAGACAATGGCCGACATTTATTCGGCAGAGAATGAGGACGAGGCTTTTGCTCTCTGCAATGATTACGGTGTCAGGTATATTTATCTTGCCACGTTCAGGAATGTTACGCCGCGCATGGCTGGCTACTGGTCGTATTTCAGAGACAAGCCCAAGAAGCCGGATTATGATATGATCTACCAGAAAATTGAGCGCGACCCCAGCTATAAAAACTGGTTTTATTTCTGGTTATATGAGCAGTTAGGCATGGCTAAAAATGCCGCTTTTTCAGTGGGTTCACATTTCAGGATTGTTTATGCAGCAAAAGCTGAAAATGATTTGATTTTTCCCAATTATTTGATATTTGAAAAAGTAAATGGAGCAAGGCTTCAGTTAATATCTGACAAAGGAACACGGGCGACTATTTCTATAACTGTGAAAATAGGTCACAAGGAGTTTCTTTATAAGAAAAATGCAACAGCTGATTCGAATGGAAAGGTCATTTTTGTGCTGCCTTATACCACTTCACATTTTGGTGGCAGGATCTCTACAGACCCATTTTACAAGCTTTCTTATAGCAGGGATCAGCAAGTAATTAAAGCCAAGGTTTTTGTTGGCGAGGACAAGGTTTTGGGTGGAGATATTCTTGATAACGGCGTATCACTCGAAGAGGTAGACTAATAATTTCTACTGTCTGCCAGGCGCAATTTGTCGGCAGTATAAGTTCAATTTGACGAATCAGATTTCAGTTTTTCTGAGCGCTCATGCTTTAGCAGTGCCATTTCCTGGGTTAAGGTGCGAATCTGGTCATTTTGCATTGATACCACCACTGAAAATTGGATAAGCACAAGAATTAGCGCAATGATTAAGATTAAAAACAGCATGGCGGGTGGGTAATATATGCCAAATACGTTGGCAAAATAGTCAAGGCCGCGTTTCCAGCATGAGAAAACTAGGAAAACGACTGCAAAGAGCAGCCAAAGTATGGCATAAGCCTCTTTAAGCATCCTGTCTTTAATTAACCGGGCAATCATCAGCAAAAAAGCAAGGCTGCCGATTATAGAAATTACTTGAATTCGTTCAATGTTCTCAAGCATTGTTTTGGCTCCCTTTTGTCTCGGGTTCTCTCAGGTAAACAAACAGCATGGAAAGGGTTACCTTTAGCATATAATAAATTGACAAGGCTGAAGATATCGTTGAAATACCAGCCTGTCGCTCGCGCATAATTACCGGCAACTCAACCATGATAAGACCATTTTTGCTGGCCAGGATGATTTCTTCGGGCTCAGGATAGTCGAAAGACGGATAATGGTCGGCCATAAAGTTGATCGCTTTCCGATTATAAGCTCTCAATCCTGACGTTGGGTCTGTTAATCTGCCACCAGTCAAAATCTGGCAAACAAATTCAAAAAATTTTATGCCGCATCGACGCCAGAAGGTAGACTTAAAACCTTGGTTTTTCTGCAAAAAACGAGAACCAATTACAATGTCTGCTTTTTCGTCTATTAGCGGCTGAATTAATTCTTTAATGCTCTCGGGATCGTGCTGACCATCACCATCAAATTTGACAGCAAAACTGAAATTGTGCTTGATAGCATACATAAAGCCGGTTTGCACGGCTCCTCCGACTCCAAGGTTTACCGGTAAGTCAATTACGATTGCATCACCTGTTTGGCGGGCAATCTCAGAGGTGGCGTCTTTTGAGCAATCGTTTACTATAAGAATTTTGAAGTCGGAAAGTTTTGGCAGAAGCTCTTCTATAACTTTGCCAATGCTTGCTTCCTCATTAAAACATGGAATTATCAAAAGAGTCTTTTCCATTCTGGCTTGTGTGTTATTAACTGACATGCCCTATTCAAAGACCTCGGCTTCTCTAAAAAGCCCGCCATTTTTATCTTTTTCCGACAAAAGGGGTGGCTGACTCAGTGGCCATTCAATTGCCAGGTCAGGGTCATTCCAGGCAATGCAGCGTTCAGCGGTTGGATCATAATAGTCTGTGCATTTGTATTGAATCTCTGCAGATTCGCTAAGCACAAGAAAACCGTGAGCGAAGCCGGCAGGAATCCACAGTTGTTGACTGTTGTCAGAGGAAAGCATCGAGCTGGTCCACTTGCCAAAAAATGGCGAGCTTTTGCGTAAATCTACTGCAACGTCAAAAATTGTCCCCAGCGTTACTCTTACCAGTTTGCTTTGCGTGTTCTTTATCTGATAATGCAGGCCGCGAAGAGTTCCAAATTTTGATTTGCTGTGGTTGTCTTGAAGAAACATCTGATCAAGCCCATTATTCGAATACTCTCTGTAATTCCAGGTTTCCATAAAGAAGCCGCGAGAGTCTTCAAACACCTTGGGAGTGATCAGCATTACATCCGGAATTGTTAATCTTTCTATTTTCATTTTGGAGCCGAGTCGAGCATTCTTAGCAGATATTGCCCATACTGATTTCCTTTTAACGATTGTGCCAGCTCAATTACTCTATTTTTATCTACATATCCCATTCTGTATGCGATTTCTTCAATGCAGGCTATTTTAAGCCCCTGTCGTTCTTCTACCACCCTTACAAACTGTGAAGCATCGATCAGAGAATTAAATGTGCCCGTGTCAAGCCAGGCGGATCCTCGCCCAAGAATTTCTACTGACAGCTGGCCTTTTTCGAGGTAAATGCTGTTCAAGTCGGTAATTTCCAGTTCGCCTCGCTTAGAAGGTCTTAGTGACTTTGCATAATCTACCACATGCCGGTCGTAAAAATATAGCCCGGTGACTGCATAGTTTGATTGAGGTTTTGCCGGTTTTTCTATGATTTTGGTAGCCTTGCCGTCCTTATCAAAGGATACAACTCCGTAGCGCTCAGGGTCGTTAACGTAATAACCAAAAACAGTCGCACCAGATTTGCGTTTTGCAATCTTTTGCAGCTTCTTGGCAAGGCCTTCGGCGTAAAATATATTGTCACCGAGAATAAGGCTGCATGGCTGTCGGTCTATAAATTTTTCCCCAATAAGGAAGGCCTGGGCAATGCCATCAGGGGATTTTTGAACCGCGTAGTTAATGCTGATTCCCCATTGAGATCCGTTTTTGAGAAGGCGCTTGAAAGCGGGCTGGTCGTCATGAGTTGTTATGATTAATATGTCTTGAATGCCCGCCAGCATTAATGTCGAGAGGGGATAGTAAATCATTGGCTTGTCATAAACCGGCACAAGTTGCTTGCTGATTGCATGAGTCACCGGGTGTAACCTTGTCCCTGAACCGCCTGCTAATATGATGCCCTTCATTAGTAGTCTCTCTTCCTTGTTGTCAGCGTTGAATGCTTTTTAATCCTGTTCCAAAAATACTACCGATTTGATTTGTAACTATAGCTGTATATTCGCGCCAAATAACTTCCCAACCGCTTTCCCCATATTTGCTGAAAAACAGCCAGATCCTCGCTCTGTCTTCGATTATCTTGCAGTCCATTTGAAGTTTCTGATTCGTCATGAATTCGGTGACATACAACTGGTTGTTTGATGTATTTGAAGTTGGCTTTTATGTCGGCAAGTTCCAGCCATGCCAGCCAGTCCATGTCAATGCCGTAATCGCTGTTAAAGTTGAAATCTCCGATTTTTTTCTTGTTATAGGTCACCGAGGGACAGCATATTGGTGAGCCAAATGCCAGCACAGCCTTTTTTATAAAGCTGTTTGAAATATTGCTTTTAAAGAAAAAAGGAAACAAGAGCAGCCTTTTAATTAAGAGGTTGAGATTTAATCTTACGATGTTACTTCCCTTAATTTCGTAGTAATCTGTAAATGCTATAGAGAAATCAACATCTCCTGCAAGGATTTTTTTCGTATAATTTTTGCAGTAAATATCGTCCTGGTGAGCAAGAGTCACGAAGTCTGATTTTGCAGACTGGTAGGCAAAATTCCAGTCATCACTGATTGATTTTGCCGCATTCAAGTTAATTCTTAACTGAATGCTGTATTGCAGGCAAATTTTCTCGAGATACTCTGATGGAGTAGATGTCGCTACAATAATGTTGCTTTTTAATGTCTGGTTCAAGAGTGATTGCAGGCATTCTTCCAGGTAGGGAGATTCCTTGTAGGCCAGAACTATAAATGTGTGGCAGATATTTTTCTCAAGCATTTGTTCAATTTATTCCTGAATTATTTTAACTCAATCTCAACAAATCAGTTAAAGCGGATCTTTTGCAGTAACACCATCTTTTTCTCATCTTACCAAAACTAATCTTTTGAGTTCGCTTTAAAGAACGGCTTGTCTGACGCAAATACTGGCTATATGCTTTTTTTAACTAATTGTTTCTGTTTTGTATAATAAATCAGAAATTCAAAGAAAAAATCATCGATCACCTTTGTTTTGAAAAACTTTTTTACACCGGCCAACAAACCCATAGGGTAACTCAAGGCAAGAATGGTTGCCTTGAAAAAGAACTTTGGCGACAGGATCACACCTGCAAAATTTTGGAATGCGAACTCTTTCTGAAATCGCTTCCGGATATCGAGCAATTGTTCCTCATTGAAGTATATTTTCAGAGCGGGTTTTTTTTTCAGTCCTATCTCATGTCTGTTGAGGGGAAATTCCCAGTTGTTTTTTTCGACCATCGTCATAAACTCGGTGCCTGGGTAGGGAGTAATAAAAAAGGAACTGACAAAGTCAGGTCTTATTTTTTTTGCCAATTTAAAAGTTAGCTCCACATCTTTTTCCTTTTCACCTGGTGAGCCAAACATAAAAGTAGCGGCCGTTCTTAAATCTGCATGCCTGGCAATTTGAAAGGCTTTTTCAATTAACATTGAATTGGAGTCCTTTTTCAATTCCTGCAAAACCTTGTCTGACCCACTTTCTACGCCAAAATCAAGCTGGATGCAACCTGCCTTTTTCATGAGCTTGAACATCTCTAAATCTGCGGTTTTGATATGGGCCTGACATCCCCACACAATTTTAATGTTTTTGGCAAAAATCTTGTCGCAAAACTCACTTACGCGCTTTTTACTCAATGTAAAAGTGTCGTCAACGATCCAAATGGCATTGATTTTATGATCGCGGATTAACAATTCAATTTCTTCAATGACATTATCCACGCTTCTATACCGTACTTTTCTGCCGAAGGTGCATTGACTCCCGCACCATATGCATTGGAAAGGACATCCGCGGCTTGTCATGATTGTCGTTGAACGTTCTGACCAGTGTCCTCTGATGATTCCCGGCGGTACAAGATAAGATTCAAAATTCAACATCTGTCTCGCCGGATGAGGAATTTCATCTAAGTTCTCTATGTATGGCCTCGCCGCAGTTTTAACAAAAATGCCATTTTCCTTATAAATTATTCCTCTGATATGTACTCTGTCTTTTCTTTCCGCAATCGCTGTGCAGAGCTCAAGCATAGTAATCTCACCCTCGCCGATTACACAATGTCTGCTTTTAACTGAGTTATGCTGTCTTCCGGAAGAGCGGTAACATGAACGCCACCAATGACAAATGTTGAATCTGACAGGTTGCGATTGATTCTTTCCGAAATATACTTCGCTCTGTTCCAGTAGTCGGTCAGCACACTCATCCCTACCACATCTGGTTTGTATTGAATAAGGGCTTCAATGTCGGAGTCGTCATAGGGGTAAATATCATAAATCCGGACATTAAAGCCATTTGTTTCAAGCAATGATGCAATATACAACAGACCCAATGGCGGCATTGTGCTGGAATAGCTTTCTATTCGAGGATTTACTAATGCTATTTTTAAGTTTTTTCGGTCCATTTAATTTCCTCTGTTGTATACCAAAGTCAGTTCGTGATGTGTAAAATAATTGCCCAAGACTTTGATGTTGAAAGGAAAATAGCTACTTTCTGTTAATTTAAAATTATTGAGACAGGTTAGATTGTTTGATTCAATGAAGTCAGTGTCTATAAAAGTCTTATGAGTCTTATCAAACTGAAACCCTTTTTTGCCGGGTATTTTGATGATGATTCTGTCTATCAGCAATCTGTTGCAGGTGGCAGTCAATTTATTCAAAACATCAACAGGATTTGTAAGATGCTCAAGCACATGAATCATTGTCAATGTTTTAAATACACCAGGTTTGAAAATACTTAACGCAAAATGGTCGTCTTCGGCATCATAAACTTGTGCGTCCAAACCTATTTTCCTGCAATGCTCGATTGACCTGGGATTGATATCTAATCCGAGAGATCCAGCAGGAAGTAGTGATAAGAGTCTGCCAGTTCCGCACCCAAGATCAATTGTCTTGCCAGTAACATGTTTTAAAACATTGTTCAGGTAAGGCGTTCTCAAATACCATCTCAGCCATCCTTTCTGAGACTGATATTTTGCATAGTTCTCGTTATATTCGGTTTCAGTTTGCATTTTGTTCCAGCTTCAATTGTTTTGTAATCTGGTGCATCAAGGCTATGAGAATAAAAAGACAATTCCGCATAAACGTTAAGCGCGAACAGTCCGAACTATCGTAAAGCAGAATTCTAACTAAATGTTACTTCACGCTCGCGGTCATTTTGAAGAGGGGCATGAAAACTGACAGAGCGATGGTGCCGATTACGATACCCATCACAACCGTCAAAATAGGTGTCAGCGCCGAAGTGAGGCCGTCGAGAGATTCTTTGACCTCGCGGTCGTAGAAGTCGGCAGCTTTAGTCAGCATTACATCGAGGTTTCCGGTGTTTTCTCCGACCTCGATCATCTTTTTTACCATCGGTGGGAAAATGGTTACCTTGGTGAGGGTGCTCGCCAAAGTGTTGCCCTGTTGAACGCCAATAGCCATGTTGCTTATCATCTCTTCCATAAGTGGATTGCCCATGACCGAAGAGGTTATCTGCAGAGCTTGAAGAATAGGAACGCCAGACCCTAGCAGCGAGCAAAATGTTCTCGAAAAGCGGCTTACCGCAATTTTCTGAGTCAGATCGCCTAGAACAGGCGCTTTAAGTGAAAACCAGGCAATTCCTTTTTTGCCGACCTCTGTTTTGAGCGCAAAAAATATGCCTACACAGACAATCGCAAAGCCGCCTGCTACTGCCACGTAGTTGTAGATGAGCGCATCTGACATCATGATCATGACTTCGGTGATTTTGGGCAGTTCTACTTTCATCTTTTTGAACATGGTCGAAAAGTTCGGAAAAATCTTAACCAGCAGAAAAATTACCCCAAGGCCGGCCAGAACCAGCTGAATAACAGGCATGGTCAGTGCGCCCTTTATTCGCCCGCGGATCTCTGCGTCAGCTTCTGCAAAGGCTGCCAGTCGTTGTAAAACCTGGTCGAGCATGCCGCCGGCCTCACCCGCTTCGCACATGTTGCAGTAGATCTTGTCGAAAACCTTTGGGTGCTTGCGTATTGATACCGAAAAAGACTGACCGCTCTGCAGGTCTCGAACGATTGAATTGAGAATGTTCTTGAAGAAGGCGTTTTGTGTCTGATCAGCAAGAATGCCAACACACTCGATAAGCGGAATCGCAGCGCCAACCAGCGTAGAGAGCTGGACGGTAAAAATCATCATTTCTTTCTTGCTGACTCCGCCGCCAAAACTGAAGCCGCCACCGGACTTAACTTCCTTGGCCTTGACCAGATAGTATCCCTTGTCAGAAAGACGGTTCGCCAGTTCCTGCATGTTTGGCGCTTCGAGCATCGTCTTGATGATGTCGCCCTTCGAATCCTTTACTTCACATTCGTATTTTGGCATTTAATCCTCTTTATATTGGTCAGATCAATCTGCGCGGGCCAGCGCAAACACTTCTTCGGGAGTAGTTAGCCCCTGTTGAAACTTAACTACGATGTCATCCTTAAGGCATTTCATGCCCAGGCGCACTGCTTCATTTTTAAGGTCATCCGGGCCGACTTTCTGAATGATCATGCGTCGCAGATTCTCGTGGGTATACATGACTTCATGAACGCCAACACGCCCCTTGTAACCGGTTTTAGCACATTTCTCACAGCCTTTGCCACGATAATAGGTTCCATTGATGGCTTCTGGAGGAAGTCCGAGATCTACCAGAATTTCAGGCGTAACCGTTGTGTCTACATCTTTGCAGAATTTGCAGACGCGGCGGGCCAGTCGCTGCGACACGATGCACAGAAATGCCGACGACACAAGAAAGGGTTCGACGCCCATATCAACGAGACGAATCGCAGTGCTCGGAGCATCGTTGGTGTGCAACGTTGCGAAAACAAGATGGCCGGTCAGCGCCGCCTCAACCGCGATGCCCGCAGTTTCTTCATCACGGATCTCACCAAGCATGATTACATCTGGGTCCTGGCGCAGAAAGGCACGCAGCACTGTCGAAAAGTTCAGGTCTATTTCCGGGCGCACTTGCACCTGATTGATGAACTTGAGTTTGTATTCAACCGGGTTTTCAACTGTGCATATATTGGTGTCTGGCCCTTTTATCGCGTTCAAACAGGCATATAGCGTTGTTGTTTTGCCAGAACCGGTAGGCCCGGTCACCAGGCACATCCCATTAGGCGAAGCAATAGCTTTTTGCAGTTTTGTGTAATTCTCCGGAGCAAAACCCATCGAATCAAGTGCAACGTTAACGTTTGACTTGTCAAGAATTCGCAGACAGGCTTTTTCGCCCCAGGCAGTAGGTATGGTGCTGACGCGAAAGTCGATGGGCTTATCCATGATTACCATCTGGATTCGGCCGTCCTGGGGGATGCGGCGCTCTGAGATGTCCATTCCGCTCAAGATTTTGATGCGCGACATAACCGAAGGCAGCGCTTCTGGTTGCAGATTCATCGCAACTAGAAGTGAGCCATCGATGCGCAATCTCACGCGCAGTTCCCCTTCATCTGGCTCGATATGAATATCTGAGGCGCCTTTTTGCACCGCCGAAGTCAGCACCAGATTGACCAGCTTGATGATTGGAGTTTCTTCGCTCGCCTTTTTAAGGCCGTCAAGAGCGCCGCCGCCGAGGTCTTCATCGCCAGCGCCCATCGCGCTGAGAGCGTCAGCCATGGCACCGGCAACATACAACTTGTCGGTTGTGTCTGCGATCTGGTTCTCTGAACAGATAGCCCTGACGACTTCGCAATTATTCTGAAACTGAATTTCGTCGATGATGAACACGTCGAGAGGGTCGGCCATACCGATCATCAGACTTTTGCCATCAAAGCTGATCGGAACCAGAATGTGTTTGCGGCAGATTTTTTCAGGCACCATCTTGAGAACTTCCGGGCTGATCTCAATCTTGGACAGGTCAACGAATGGCACCTTGAGCTGCTTACCAAGAATAGGTAACAGCTTGTCTTCTGTGAGGTAGCCGAGTTCGATGAGAACCTGTCCGATGCGCTTGCCACGCTTTTTCTGCTCGGCAAGGGCTATGTTGAGCTCTTTCTCACCGACGTGCCCTGCTTCGATCAGCAGTTGGCCGATTTTTTTGCGTTTAAACATCTGCCGTCAAGCCTTATTTCTTGCTGATTATCAATTGTGTGAGTAAAATTCCACTCTGAGATTATAATATAAACCGGTCTAAAATTGAATATCTTTAGTAAACACTGTGCTCACTGCGCTGATTCCCAGTATTTACGGCGGGCTTCCATGTAGTGTGGATTGAGTCTGATTGCGATTCTGAATTCTTCCATGGCTTCATCGTCGAGCTCTTTTTTGCGCAAAATTATACCCAGATGGAAATGCAGATCAGCATATTCTGGGTGATCCTTGATTAGTCGCCGATATTCACTTTCTGCCTGATCGAGCAGTCCGAGATCTGAAAAAACTGCGCCAAGGTCTATGGTAACACTGCTGCGCTCAAGTTTTTCGCCCAACATGTCTTCAATAATCTGACGGTATTCTTTTACCGCTTTGCTGATCGCGCCCTGATCTTCGTAGATTCTTGCCACATGATAGCGGGCAGCGGCATAGCGTGGGTTGATCGCCAGGGCATTGGAAAAGCTGGCAATAGCCTTGTCAAAGGCCTTGTTTTCGTAAAAAATCAGTCCGACGTTAAAGTGAGCATCGGCGAAACGCGGGTTAAGTGTAAGGACCGATTCGTATGAGGCAACTGCCTGGTCGCGGTCGCCAAGTTCACGGTAAGAGTGTCCAAGATGACTGTAATAGACTGGATTTTTCGGGTTTTGATTAACTGCTTTTACGTAACAGAAAGAGGCTTTATCGAATTGCTTTTTGAGATAAAATGCGTTGCCCAGATAAAACAGCTTTTCATGATCGTTGGGATGCGAGCGCAAATGCTTGATGCAGGCGTCAATTACCTCGTCGAGCAATCCCTCACGATAAGTCGTGTTATCTGTCATTCCAGGTCTCCTAACTGAATCAATCGAGTGATAGAACTGATTTTATATCTTTGCCCAGCTTGGTGCGCGGTTCAAGTTTCCTGAATGCAGGCCTGTCTGTGCAATAAATATGTAAAACCTCAAGGCCTTCGTAATTGCGCTTAAGCAGACCCTGGCGCATAGCCATGAACTGTGGTGCCAGCAGTTTGAGGCCTTCTTCCGGCTCACATTGCTCTCTCATGTAAAAACGGTATTTATGTATAATACCATCATCACGTCGGAAAATGTCGGTTTCTGGTTCTTCAAGCCTCTGTGAGCGTACCGAGAATTTGCGAACATCGAAAAAATGCTGGCGTTCATAATCTTCATATAGATTCACACCCCATATATAAGGGTTTCTGAATAGCCAGATCGGGAAAACCGGGCAGAGAAAGTTTTTGAGACTCTCTATCAGCTCATAATTGTATTCATTTTCGCGAATGCAGATATGCAGATTACCATTTTGCAGTCTGAAATCTCCGCCATCGCTGAAACGGCCTGAAACACAGCTGATCTTATCAAGCTTCGGCAGATTCAGCAGAATCTTTTTGGTGCGGTCGTTGATAGTCGAATAGCTCTCGTTTGGCTGATCAACATACTCAACCTCTATATCGTAAACCTGATAAGTGAAAATACGCTCGAAGACGTTCTGATAGACTTCGCGCTCCTTGCGTTCGCTCATAAAGAGATGTTGTTCAATTATGGCATCTGGTTCGTTCATCGCTCTACTCCGTGCTGGCGTATATAAAAGTGTAATCTTCCAACGGCTTTTCTCTGAATTTATCGGGTATCAGCTGATCTGCCAGGTTCGCCAGTAGATCGTCAGCATATTGCTCAGGCATTTTGTCGAGAAGCACTTTGAGGTCTTCACTGCCAAAACGACTGCCCTGAGACCCTGAAAAATCAATCGCCCCATCAGTATAAATTAAAATACCGTCTCCGGGCAACAACTGAATAACTTGATTCTGATATGGCTCAACCCCTTGATTGAACAGACCCAGTGGCACGCCCCCCGCAAGCTGCGCTATTTCTACATACCCGCTGCGTGGTCGATTGATCAGCGGCATTGCGTGCCCGGCCACCGCCAGCGTCAGATTGCGGTCGTTTGCCCTGACCTGCAGAACAATAAGCGATGCAAAAAGATCGAGTGATTTTTCGCCGGTCAGGCGAACCGAAAGATTGTTGAGCAGCTCAGCTGGGCTCGAACAGGTTTCGCAAAGGCAGCTCAGCATAGTGCGCAGGCGAGTTAAATACAGTGCCGCTTTGAGCCCCTTTCCAGAAGTTTTGCCAACGATTATCAGCATGCGATTGCCAGGAAGGCTTATGTAGTCGTGGAAATCGCCACTGTGTTCGCTGCTGTAACCAGCCAGCTGAGCTATATCCCAGCCCGGTATAGAGACAGCAGCAGTGGGAAGCTGTTCCGCAAACAGCTTGTGTGTCAGTTGGTTTTCTGCTGCGACCTGGTAGGCATCGCTAAACTCACCGGAAATGCGCTGATTGTTGAGCAATATCGCCATGCTGCAACAAAAGTGCCTTAGAAGGTCTATTTCGCTTTTATCAAATTTATTACTGGCCGTAGCGATCACTGCCATAATGGCAAAAAGCTTGTCGTTGTGAGCGACCGGAAGCAACAACCCGTCTTCAATGTTTTCGTTGCGTGAGAAACTTAGTGGCTTTAAGAACTTGTCTGAATGTCTCAGCGTGTGACTATCAACACAATTGTTGATGCGACTGGTCAATTCATCGATCAGATTGTCTGCAGCTTCAATTGTTTCGCTTTTATTCCGTGAATTCAGCCGTGCGCCGCCAGCATATTCCAGATGGCCCTCGGTGACGGAGAATAACACGAAAATCTTGTCCGGCATCAGCTCTGGAAGCATGCACAGAGCTCTATTGATGCGTTTGTTCAAGGCGCTGTCAGTCTCCGCGAAATGCAGCAGATAATGAATGCTGGTTGCGTCGATTTCAGTTCCTGCACCAGCGGTCTGATCCGTGCTAAGCTCAGTTCCTGATAGCGATGCGCTTTCAGGTTGCCGATTTTGTGGCGTCGGACTGTGTGTGGCCAGATAAACAATCGTGACTGTATTTGCCAGAAGAATGGTCAATGAGATTGCTGCTGGCCAGACACCGATATCATGCCATCCCAGTTCGCGCACCAATACCAGAAAGCTGACGATCAACAGGCCGAGGCTTATTTTTATAAGCCGCAGCTTGAGCGGATTTTCTTGTTTGTGATTTTCTCGCATGCGCCTCAGAGTCTACCTGCAATCGATCTGTCAGTCAATCGCAAGTCGCGTTTTGTGAAAGTTCTAAAAACAGACGCCGGAACTGTCGCAGTGACAGTCCCGGCATTTTGGTCTGCTTGGAAATCAGTTGTCGGGTCAGGCGGCTCGATAATTCTCGTATGAGCGCATCGAATTGGCTTCAAGTTTGCCGCAGTGATCGGTTAATGCTGCTATGGCGGCCGGATCGCCTATTCTGGTAAGTGCTTCGCCTGCGGCCATACTTACTTCTTCGCGTGGATCATCTAGAGCTTCGATCAGCGCCTCAACAACGGCAGTGCCCCGGCGATCGCCGAGCTGAATGCAGGAAATGCGGCGAATTCGCCAGTCTGGGCTGTTCAAGCCCTTGATATAACGCCAGGTCTGGTCAACAGGAGTGACTGTCGCAAGCGGCACAACCTTACGTCGCAGCTTCGAGAAACTGGCGTCATTACCGGTCTCGCCGCGCAGGCGTTGCCAAAGTCCGGAAAATACCTTTTCAAACATGAACCAGCCTACGAAATAGACCAGGGTCAGTGCAATTATTTTTACTTCAAGTTGCCACATGAATTATGCCTCCATCTTTTTTACTCTGGAAAACTCATCGGCATACTGCGAACTATAAATTAGTAAATTTTACCAATTGGCAATGTCGATTGGCCATGGTGACGTTACCGGCGGTGTTTCGCCCTTGAATGCTTTTAACAGAGCTTTGATTGCCGGTGTTCTGAAACCAAAGGTGGCCGCGCAGGTTTTTATCTGCTGCAGACTTGCCAGATCGTAGGGGTTGCGCAGCGCAGCTACGGAAAATCTCGGCGTCAGCCGCGAGAAATGCTTGATCGCCTCGTTCTGACCCTTAAAAATATGCGCATTGTAGGTGAAGAAAACTATTTGTACTCTGTCATTGATGCTGCCGATCTCCTGGCCGATCTGGTCTATCAGAGTGGCGCCACCTGCTTTGGGCTCGTAGACAATGGTTTCTGCCGCAGGAAATTCCTGTGCAATCAGCGACTTAAGACTTTCCTGGCGATGTTCTTCTTCTACCTGCACCAACGCCGAAATTTGCGGCACACAGAAAATTGTTCGTCCAGCGCTTTCATCCAGCGGCAACATATTGCTTTCATAACGCAAAAATCTTACCGACTCAGCGTGGACTCTCTCGATAAGAGGTGCGTGCTGCTCTTTGAGTTTATACAGCTCAGTCCTGGCTTCACCTGTGGTCAGGCGACTGCGGGCGCGACTTATGCGTTGCAGACTTTCTTCGAGGCGCTTGCCGGTCTTTGAATTTCCAGAAAGGCTTCTCGATATTGTTTCGGCTGCAAGCCTCTGTTGATCGATGCTGTGGCAGATCAGCAGCAAGTCAGCACCAGCATGAAAAGACATGCTGGCAGCCTGGGCAATTCCAAAAGACTCGGTTATGGCACCCATTTCAAGGTCATCAGTGACCAGAATGCCGTCAAAACCAAGCCGCTCACGCAATAGCCCGGTTAAAACCGGCTGCGAAAGTGTTGCCGGCAGATCTTTAGTGTTTTCATAGGCTGGAAAGAATACATGCGCAGTCATAATTGCGTCTACACCAGCCTCTATTGCTTTGCGAAAAGGTAGAAGCTCAAACTGAGCCAGTCTTTCGGTATCGTATGGTATTACCGGCAGCGTCAGGTGTGAGTCAACTCGTGCGTGCCCCTTGCCGGGAAAGTGTTTTGCACAGGCCAAAACGCCGGCTTTCTGCAGACCGCGAATTGCTGCACAGCCAAAATCAGCGACGCGCTGTGGCGAGTCAGAGAAAGAGCGCGCTCCAATGCCGGGGTTGTCGGGGTGATTAATGTCGAGTACCGGTGCGAGATTCCAGTTCAGGCCTAGGCTGAGCATTTCTCGCCCGATTGCTTCGTGACACTGCTCAGTTAGAGTTAGACTGTCGGTTGCTGAAAGTGCCATAGCCGACGGAAACAGGCTGCCTCGGCTTAATATGCGCAGCACCAGTCCGCCTTCCTGGTCGATCGAAGTGAAAACCTGCTGTCCGGCTGCCTCGTTGATGCGCGCCAGATGAGCTGGCAACTGTCCGGGATCAGAGAGATTTCGCGCAAAAACGATTACGCCGCCGATACCCCATTCCTCGACAAATCGTAAAAACTCACTGCTTGGCTCTTCGCCCTGATAGCCCACAATAAACAACTGTCCGATCTGTTTCTTGTCCATAGTTTTTCCTATTAATGCCAAAAAATCGCCTTTGGTGTTTTAACAAGCGGCAGGATAGGGTATAATTCAATTGCGAAATTTTCAAGGAGAACTCAAATGTATTGTTTTAGATGCGGAAGTAAGTTGCCGTCAAGGGTTGTCAACTGCCCCGACTGCGATACCCTGCAAAAGCGGCGCCAGCGCTATCGTCGTCGCATGATTCTTGGTTTGTTTATTTTTCTGGCCGGCGCTGTTGCCGGTAGTCTTTTTGATACAGTCGTCTTCAAAGGTCGTGCCTGGGAACACTCATTTTTAGGTGCCCTCAATTCTCCGGAAACCGCCAGCCAGGCTGCAGTTGTTGCCCAGTCGTCTGCGTCGAACCAGCCTGATTTGACAGCGGTTTCGGTTCCAGACACAGGTCCAGACGGGCAAGCTGAGGTTGCAACTTCAGCTATTGAGTCTGCCGATGCTGTCGGCTTTCATGAAGCTCCGACGGCACAAGGAGTGATTGATCAGACTGGGAATGCGTCGGCTTCGATCCAGACAGTGGCTGCTTCCGAGACAATGGGCGTGGTTGCATCCCAGTCAGCAGATCAGATTCCAGTTGGCGTTGCCAAAATTGCTGACGTTACTGTGCCGGTTGCGAGTGTGCCGATAAAGCTTGGTCGCCTGGTTTATGCCAGTGTCGATACTCTCGAAAAAGGCTCAAGCAGCAACTACCACGGTTCGCTTTCTCGCGATGGCAGCGAACTTATTTTTTCCTCTAATCGTCTTAAGGTTAATGGCAAAAGCATTTACCAGTGCTTCAGCAAGAAACCTATGCTCGCAGATCAGCCTGTGCGCGTCTTTGAGTGGGCTGGTAACGTCTGGACACCTGAACTCACGCCAGATGGCGGCAAGATTGTTTTTTCCAGCGACAGTGCCAGTCCTGAACATTTGTTTGTGTATGATCGCAGAACCAGTAAGGCGAAAGCATTAACCAGCGGTGACAGCAAGAACATGATGTGTGCGGTTTCGCCTGATGGTCGTCTGGTAGCCTTTGTCTCTAGCCAGAAGGGCGGCGCCAACAATATCTGGTTGATTGGCATTGATGGCGACAACCTGTTGCAATTGACTAGCAGCCCTGAGGATGACCGTGAGCCACGTTGGTCGACAGATGGCTCGACTTTGTATTTTTCCAGAATTTATACATATATGAAAAAGTCGCATATCATGAAGATTCAGCTTAATCCTCTTGGTGAAGCACAGCCAGTGGTTGCCGACGAGCATCGAAACTGGCTGCCTGATATTTCTCCAGACGGAAGCGCGCTGGCCTACGTGAGGTCAGAGAGCGATGACGGAAGCAAAAACGTGCTGGTGATACGCCAATTGCTAAGCGGTGATGAGGTTGTGATCAGGCCTCTGGGGAAAGCTGATTATTTTAGACCAGTCTGGGCCGCCGACAGCTCGGGTTTTGTTTTTCACGCCAGCATTGCAAACAATCGCAACCTGTATTTTGCGCGATTCAAATCTGAGCCTCAGGGTAACTGATTGACATCTATTGACGCGTTGCTTTTTCCGGTGCTGCTTTTGTTGCCAATATGTCTGTTTTACCTGATTTTTCGGCGAAATTGGGTTGATGTCGAGCTCCGCAATGCCTTTGTAACCGGCTTGTTATTTGGTGGCGCTGCGATTCTCATTACGCGCTTATCATACGTGCCAATAGAAATGTATCTGGGAACCGATTTGCGCACCTTTATTTCTGGCCCACGCACCTGGTGGATTACTCTTTTGACAAGTGTTGGCGTGATCGGAATAGTTGAAGAAGGCTTGAAAAGCGGTGCCGGATTGCTTGCGAGTTATCAGATTTCTTTTTTGAAGCGTCCCGCAGCAATTTTTATGGCCTTTGCCGGTACTGCGCTGGCTTTTTCGCTGCTAGAGAATATTCAATATTATCTTTTATTTGGAGCTGGAATTGTTTTGCCCAGAATTGTGATCAGCTCAAGTGCACACCTGTTTTTCTCCTGTGTTAGCTCGGCAGTTGCTGCTGTTGCACTATCTCGCTCAACCAGGACCGCTTCGGCGGTTTCTTTGCGCATTCTGCTTGGTGTGCTGATAGCAGCGCTGATACACGGTCTTTTCGATTTTCTTGTTTTTCATTTTGATATTCAGGCGGCCAGTGGAGTCATTGTTAGCCTGGTAGTGTTGTTCTTTTTTGGTGTTCAGGAAGCCTGGATAGTAGTGCTGCGCGTTGATGAGCCCCCAGAGGTTGGCTTGAGGATCTGTGCCGGTTGTGGTGCCTTTTCGATTGAGCGCTCACGCTTTTGTGGGTTCTGCGGTTCAAGAGTATTGCGTAAGCAGAGAGATTTTACTTTGAAGGTCAGCGAAAGCTGAGGGGGGGATTTTCATGAAGAGTTCTGGCGAAAAAGAGTCCCAGGCGATTAGGCCTCGCTCTGAGCGGCGGCCGTTTCTTGGCAATACTTACATGCGCTTCCTGGTGTTGATGATTTTGACTGTCGTGTTGGTTGGTGCAGCTGCTGATTTGCCAGCTGCAGCGGTTTCCCCTGCCAATGAAGAATGGCAATTTTTCAGAATCAACGCACAGTATCGAGGCACGGTGAAAAAAGGTTTCAAAAGCCTTGGTTGCGGCGTTGCATGGTTCAAAGATATTTCACCCGAAAAGACCCAGGTGATAATACATGTTTCTGCGATGCACCCAGAAAAACGCGGCAAAAAATACACCTTTCGCCTGAATCTCATCCTAAACTGCCGGCCGTTGGGATACAGTATCGATTCTGAAGTTTATGCGCAGTTCACCGGAATAGAAGGTGAGCGCCAGAACCAGATTCGCCAGCTTGCCGCGTTATGGACTTATATGCGGCAGGTCGAAAAAACCGGTCAATTGGTTAAAGAGTTTGATGCCTGTGGTGCGCCGCTACTTCTTCGTGAGACCCAAACTCGTCGAGGTAAAGCTCGCGAAATAGACTGCAGTTGGCTGGGGCGTCGTGACTTTTCCGGAAAGTTCTTTTTTGAGCAGTTAGCCAATCAAATGCTTGCTCTCGACAAGTTCAGATTCAAGAGTGGCAAGCTCTCGGTATCACTGTCTAAGGATACGGCCGAAGCAATAAACCGCGATTTCGCACATCGCCAGCCCTTTGCCGACGACGTTTTTAAATGAGTCAGAATTTTAGGTTGTCTTCGCGGGTCCAGCCTGATTTCTTGCCGTCCTGAAAGAGAATCTCAAACCACTGCCATTTGCCAATTTTTTTGACTGACTTGATTTTAACAGCCATGCCTTTGGGCAGCTTGGCGACCATGTCGTCTCTGACGCTCGGACCGCTTCTGATATTGGCAAAAGTCACCACCTCGATGCGGGCCTGTTCAGGCAGGTTTTCGCCATCGACAAATGTTTTAACAGTTTCAGAGACGGGTGCCGGCTTGGCAAGCGCAACTGCAATTCGATTCTCTTTGAGCACTTCTTTGGCGGTTTCTTTAGTGATCTTGTTCAGGTCTAGTTTGGTAATATCCTCAGTGTTGGCAACCATAGTCTGCATAACTGCTGCTGGTCCCTGCACCAGTAGATCGTCGCGAACCCAGCCCTCTTTGCGGTTGAAATCCCACTTGATATGTGTCCAGCCGTTTTTCTTTTCGATAACCGAGCCTCTGGTGCCCTTGGCGACTTTAAAAAGCAACTTGTCCTGAACAGAAGAGCCTGATCTCACATTTATGCCATCGCCTGATGCGTAAGCAAACCATTTTGGCCCCTTCGGATCAAAGCCGGAGTCATCCGCTTTTTCTGGTTCCTTTGCCAACGCAACTTCTGATGTAGCGATGTTAGCACCGGATTCAATCACTGTCGGAGCAGCTATTGTCGAAGTTGTTTCACCGGGTTTGTCTGCACTGTAGAGTATTTTTACTGAAGAGGTCGCATTGTCTCCACCTGCCACAACGGTTTGCCCTGGCGTCGCACTACCAGCTTCCATAAGCTTGAACATCTGTTTTCCCATGAAAACGCCCAGAGCAATGACTGAGAGCATTATCACCACAATTGAAATAATCTTCGCTTTTTTCACAACGACCCTCCGATACAACTTGCTGTGCACAAGTGTAGTACGTTAAAAACCTGCTGTCAATAGCTGAACCATGATTTTTTCTTTGCACGCTTCAGATCAGATGTTTGGGGTGCTAATAAAGTAATAGCTTACCTCTTAATAATGCCCTATAATTGGGAGGCAATTTTGTCGCAAGGAAGGTGTGAGCAGTGGGAGAAGAGGGTGTTTTAAGACGTCGTCAGTCTTGCTCAACTGTCTTTAACATTGTTGCGGTTTTGCCGTCCAAGCTTCCAGAAATTTTGAAATAGGTTTGTGATAGTTTGAAGCATTCGCTGACGTAAAGGCTTTTTTTGGAAAAGATATCAAATAAAGAAGTGAGCCAGTTTTCGATAGCACTAATTGTCGTTATCGTCAGTATTTTATTTCTTTTTAAGGTCTTATACTACAGTCAATATGGCCTGGATTTTACAGACGAAGGGTGTAATCTGAACTGGATTTCAAATCCCTGGATTTACAACGCTTCCATAAGTTCCTATGGTTTTTTTTATTATCCAATGTGTTTTTTGTCAGGTGGAAGCATTGTTAAACTTCGCTATTTAAACGTCCTAATTACTTTTTTTCTTTCTTCGATGGTATTTTTTTACTCGTTAAAAAATATTGTTGAACGAAAAATCGCTTTTATTGCCTTTCCCTTCGCTTGTGCTGGGCTTCTTATATTCAGGCCATGGGCAACATTGACTCCTGATTATAACAGTTTAACTTGTCATGGCATGCTAGCCGTTTTGTTATCACTGCTGATTTTTCGTGAAGACAGCCGGCGGCTTATAACTTCAGGAGTTCTTCTTGGTTGTGGTGGGGTTGTTACTTTTATTGGAAAGCCATCTTCTGCCATGCTGCTTCCTATTTTTGTATTGATTTTCATGACGTTATTTAGATGCTTTTCCTGGAGAATGCTGTGGATTGCAGCTTCTACTGCAATAGTTTTGCTGGTAAGTTTTACCGTATACGCCGATGGAACACCTTTTGCTTTTATTCATAGGTTCCAGCGTGGTATGGAAAAAGATGCAATTTTAGTCTGTGCCCACACTGTATGGGAAATTTTTAAAATTAGCCCAGTGCCTCTTGATCTTGCTCATACAATTCTATTTCTGTTGGTTTTCATTGCATCATTTTTCATTACATGCCTGCTGCTTTTTAATATTAAGATATCAAAAAGTCTTTTGAACATAATTACCTTGGCGTTGACCTGTTTCTCTTTTTTGATCGTTTTGGGACTATGTTCGTCCCCTCAGATGACTATTAGAAAAGACCTTTTTTCACTGATGTTTTTATTGTTCTCGTTTGGGGTAGCAGCTTCATTTGCTTATTCTCTTGCCTTAAGCAAGCAAATGAAAATAGAAGCTTTTTGTCGTATTTTTGCGCCACTTTCTCTATATGTTTTTTTTAATTATATTTATGCTTTCGGAACTAATTATAACTATTGGAACCAGGGAGAAGGTATGGCAACTTTGTGGATACTCCCAATACTGGAATTGATAACTTCCTTTCACCAAACTATCGATAAGCAGAAAATTACTGCATTTATGACTACAGTGTCAGCTTTCATCCTGTTTATGGCTATATTGCTCATCAATACCGGAATGGATAACCCCTATCGCCAGCCATATGCCTTGAAACATTACACTGGTGCCGTTGCGGCCCTTAATTCTGCTGAAAAAATAATTGTATCAAAAGAGACTGAAAATTACCTTGTCCAACTCCAGATTCTTGTAAAGGATAATGGCTTTAAATCAGGCATGCCGATGATAGATTTGACGGGCAGATATCCCGCATCCTTATACTTCATTGGTGCGAAAGCTATAGGCGCACCATGGATCCTTGGTAATTACGCCGGAAGTCTTGAGTTCGCAATCGTAACGCTTGCAGCTGTAAAAAATGAGGATTTAAAAGAGGCGTGGCTTCTTACTGAACCAGATGGACCCAGGGCGATTCCTTTCGCGGCCCTTACTGCCAATGACTTGTCGCTAGAGCGGGATTACGTATTGATCGGTAGTTTAATGAATAACGAAGGGAAGTTTCGGCAGGATATATATAAGCCGAAATAGATACCTTTATTTCAACTCGAAGAATCCCCATTCCTTGCTGTTTTCAAGTTGAATAAAGGATTCCGGATGGTTTTTTGCCCATGATAACTCCTGGCATATCGGGGCGAAGCACAGCAGATGGGTGATTTTGGCATCTTGCAGTCTTTTGAACCAGCTTTCGTAAGAATAAGACTCTTTGTTTATGTAGTCTGGATGATAAATCGGCGTTTTGCCATTGGTGAGTGGCGAAACATAGCTGATTTTGTTTTGCAGCTGCTCTCCGAAGAATGGTGCAATGAAGGCCTTGTGATATAATTTGTTCATTCCATATGAAAATGCAATGCTGAGATCTTTTTTACCATTAATGCGTGCAAGTGCTCCTGTCCAGTATTTGGGGCAATCATGAAAAAACACTGAGTTTTCATAAGCCTCTCCCTTGATGCTGCTCTTTATTGTTCCCAGCAGAGGAAGACAAAAAAGCAAAAAGAATAGTGCCAGTAGTTTTTTAGTCGAGGAAAGCTTCATTGTAGAGGGTGTTTTTTTCAGGGTCAAATAAACCGAGCCAGATAAAACAATGGCTGCAACCAGTAAAGGTAACTCGATCACTTGATTACTGAAAAATATGAACCTGCATATATAGTATAAAAAGCTTGTCATAATTGAAAGCAGGCAAACGCTGCTAATTGCCTTCTTTATTGTGGTGATACGACTGACAGGCCGGAAGCCAACGGCGATCAGAAGAATAATAGAAGAAATGATGAATCGACAATTTGAGTCTGCCCAGAGGAGCCTGATAACCGAGAATGAAGGGGAAAAATATAGTGCAAGGCCAGCGCAAATTTGTATAATTGCTATCCAATGCTTTGTTTCTCTTTTTTTTATCTGGATGAGCGTGCCCAGAACTGCTAAAAACAGAATTATGGAAAATAGACCAGTTGAAGACAATGCTTGAACTAAAGATTTAAGCTCAGGCTGAAATGAATAGGCCTGAATATCGGGGTCACTGAAGAAATATTCAAGGCTGAGCGGCATTTTCCCTAAGACTAAAGAGCCAAGCTTTGCCGGTGCTGAACCAAGAATAAAGCCTGACACCTGATAATTAAACCAGAGCCACGGAACAACAGGGCATGCAAATAGAATCAGAGCCAGAGCGATTTGCTTGGTAGATGCTATATTTCTGATTTTTGTCATAATCATCAGAAAAGTTATCATGATAAGGCTTATTGCCAGGCCATTGAGCTTGATTGAACCGGCAAGACCATAGGAGGCTGCTGACAGAAAAAGGTAACAGGGTTTTTCTGTTTTCAGCAATTTTAAAAAGAATAGTATGCCAGCCAGCAAGAATGTAGACATTCCGTTATCAACATATCCACTGCCAACCACGTTTGTAAGAACCGGAGTGGTCAGGAAAGCTGCTGAAAGCAAAAGGGCAGAGCTACTTTTTATGGAAAGTTCACGTGCGATCGAATAGACCATGAATCCCATTAGAAGCCACAGCAAAAAGTCTGGGATGCTACCGAACAGATCGTTGCGAGTAAAAACCATTGCCAGAGCAGTAAACGCCTCGCCACCGCCAAAGAATGTTCTATAGGACTCCCACAGTCCAGGGCTTTCTAATGTGTAATGGCAGGCACTCTGTACCCATAAATTGGCCTTTAATGTGTGGTATGCCAGTGAGTCCCAGCTAATCATAGGCAAAAGCATTGAGCGAGTAAGCAGCAGGCAGGCAAATGCAACGAAAGTGAATGTCGCACCGGTCATGCTTTTATTGCATAGTCGAAATACAATGCCAGAGAATTTAAAAAGCTTGTTCCAAAAATTAAGTAGATACTGTTTTTCTGGTGTTTTTCTGTAAACTACTAAAAACACTGTTGCCGATAAAGCCAGTGCCGGTATCGGATAAAAAAGTTTGAGGTTTATCAGAATATTAAAAATCAGGCTGGCGAACCAGAAGAAAATTACTCCGCTGGCACATACCTGTTCAACAATATCTCTCTTTGGCAGAAGTTGTCTTGCAATAATTGTTGATGAACCTGCCAGAAAAGCGCAGAAGAGTATCTGCAGTAAAATGCCAACTGATAACCCAATGAACTCTACCATGCCATGATGCTAATCTAACCATTCTACTTTTTCAATGCATTTGCTGACAAATACCAAACTTCTCATTTGCAGGAGTGGACTTTTGATGTTACTCTGCTCAAATGGCAATAAAAAAGTATCTTCTCAATAATTCGCGGTACTAAAAATTTTCTCGCAAGAAAAGCGTGTACTTTTTGCCTTCAGAGAATTAGAATATCACACATGGACTTCACCAACTTTGACCCCGAAAAAATTGTT
>Ga0180007_10001008_pt1 | contig 41060 bp, 45 predicted proteins | sample MM_PC_MetaG_FD_121122 | JGI IMG/M metagenome (GOLD analysis project Ga0180007, IMG submission 121122) | Groundwater microbial communities from the Aspo Hard Rock Laboratory (HRL) deep subsurface site, Sweden - MM_PC_MetaG | ecosystem: Environmental > Aquatic > Deep subsurface > Groundwater... | reverse complement strand
TGAGCTGACTTGTCTTTTTCTTCTCCAATTTTTTCAGGATTTCGGCAATCCGCTATTTTTGCCCCCTGATTCTATACAGTCTTAATTTGGCATCCAATGCGGTCACAATTCGGTGCGTAACAGCCAATCAATAAAACCCTTTTTTTCTATTGCTCTTATCCCATTAACATTCCAAGATAGAAATGTATATTTAAGTTTATTCTTCATTTAATTGATTATCTTGTTTTCCGTTTAATGATCTGCCGGGACATAATCCTGCATCATCATCTTATAGCCTATTCCACCAGTCCCATCTATCCGTAAGGGAATCCTATTATCATCCGTACTGATCCAAATCTTAATTTTACTAGGTTCACTCTCAAAATAATACGCTTCAAATTCTCCGGCCGGAGTTTCCACTTGTTCTACGCCGATTAATTTTATCATGTATTTGCCTTGAGGCAGATTAGCGACAAATGTCCAGCCGACAGTTAGATTGGGAGTATTGCGAACAAAAAAAGGCAAAATAATCGAATTGTGAATTGGTGCATCACTTTTAATTTCTGTTACACTTTCGCCAAATCTTTGTTTTGTGATTGTTAACTTAAAATTCTCCTGATCATAAACCTCTCTGATTTTTTCAGGTTTAATTGGTTTTGATATTTTGCGTTCTACAACTAGCGGCAAAAATGTACTGGAATCGCAATAAATAGTTTCCCTGTCTTTAAAACTTACTGCCTGAGTATAAAAAGTTATAAGATCTACCAATTTCTCATTTAAATATGTTTTGCGCACATGATGATACTCCGCTGTACCCACCTTCACTCCGCCAAGAAATAAATCATAATTAATTTTTTCTCCAATTCGATCATTAATTTGTTCTTTGCCCGGAGCTTTAATATCTTCACTAGATTTATCATCAAATTTACCAAAATCATGAGAATTCCAAACATAAAAAAACGCGATTACCAAAAATAATAAAAACAATAACCTCGGCCTTCTGCCCCTACGTTTATTGGGAGCGGAAAGATATGGAAAAAAATTCCGCACATTCACCTCTTAAAATTAATTTTTATTAAAGTTTAAACTTTTAGTTGTTTTTTATTTACCAAAATCCAATGAATTTATCGTTAATTAAACCAGCTCAACTATTTAATTTTTTTTAGATTATTTTTCCCCAAGAAAAACAAAATAAAAATCGGGAAAAGTGCGATTGCGATCACGATTATCCCGGATATTACAAAATAGAAACTATGTGATTTAATCAAAGGCAGTCCCACCAAAGCCGCGTCAATCACAAAATGAGCAATAAGTACTGATTCCAATCCATATTTAAGAAAAACAATACCAAAAATAATGCCCGCGATAGTCAGTTCTATGCCGCGGACATAAGCTGGGAAAACCGGATAATTAGAATGAGCAAAAGCCCAGATCATCGCTGGAATTAAAATCGCCAACCAGGTTAATTTAGCATATTTTTTTAAAAAAGAGATCGCGAACAAACGAAACATGAATTCTTCACTTACTGCCGCGCTCAGCGCTATTGAAAGCGGAAAAAGAAAAGGCATGCTCGTACTGAGGATATTAGAGTATTCAGCCTCAGGAGGCATCCAAATATTAAAATATCGGGTGCCGATCAAATAAAATAAAGTTATATAGCCCAAAAAGACAAAGCCCAAACTATATCCCACAATAAACACCGGCCAGATTTTAGCAAGATCAGCTTTTTTAGTTTTAATTGCCTCAAAAAATGGCATTTTGACTTTCCAAACTTCCTGATAAAGTGATTCTCCTGAATTACCAAACAAAAAGATGATCAATCCGATCAATAATGCTCCGATAAAAGCACTGCCCGCGGAGATAGCAATAAAAATATTTTTACTGATCGTATCAGGATAAGAACTCCACAAAAGCGGCATATTATTAAGAAAATCAATTATTGTTAAACCCAAAACCAGACTTCCAAATAAAAGTCCAAATTTCCAGTTAATTTTATCATGCTTATACTGAACAATTAGCACAAAGATTGCCGCTAAAACCAAAAAAAACATAAAAATAGTTGTGACTATTGATAAAACCTGACCTACAGCCATGTCTTTTTTCAGCGTCCGGATAAACTCTTCCGGCACATCAAGAAATCTACCCAAATAACCAAGGTTTGCCCCATAAACAGCCGCGCTTAACCGCAAGTGTGCGTTTCCAATAACAAAATCCTTTTTTTCCCATTCAAAATTGTAATCAGTTCTATTTTTCTGAATCTTAGAATTATTTTCTTTTAATTCATATTCCGCCAAATCCAAACCCATATTCATTAATTTTTCTTTGATCAATCCTTGGGCTTGCGCTTCGGACAGGTTCTCGGCTTTGGCATCATCAAGCAAAGCATGGTGAAAATAAATAATATCACCGCTGGCAGGGTCAACCGCGCAATAGAATCCTTCTTTATCCAACTCTTTAAACCAGCGTATGCTCCAAAACCAAATTGGTATACCCTGTTTTATTAATTCATTAGATTTTTTAATCCCTTGGGTCTTTTGCAAGTAAATCGAAGCATCCGCATCCGAATCAAAAAGAATTGTCTGATCATAACCCTCCAAATTAAAACCTTGGGATTGAATAAACGCTGTTGCTTTGGCTAGAACTTCATCTTTGCTTAAACGAATATCGATTGATGCTATGGGAAACGCGGAATTAAAATAAATTGTAAATATAATCAACCCTAAAATCCCGGCAAACAACCAGCTTATTAATTGCTTTTTATTATCTTTCATAATATTAATTAATTCCTAAGGATAAAGTCTTTGTGTGTATAAACTTCCATCTTCAGATCTCTCGATCTTCCATAGTTCAAGATTTTTACTGTATTCTATGCCATAATACAAACCGCTCTTCAATTTAGAAGTTAAAAACAGGTCATAGTTTTTAAAATTAACGTCAACTGAGAATAAAGAAAGCAAAATAAGAATCCCAGCCCCTAAACCGAGGATTAATAACCGCCAAACATTATAAACTGAATCGATCAAAAAATTTTTAGTTTTTTCCAAAAATAACCCCTTTTATCCATGAAACAACAATCCAGGCAAATACTTACAGATAAACACTTTATTCTTATAATACCGCGGATAAAGCAATCTGTAAATAGATTTCTCGATGCGAATAGTGATGAAACCATGTTTTCGCCCGGACATTGAATTTTATTAATCGTAGGGGCGCCGCTTGCCTGCGCCCGTTTATCAATTATTTCGTATGGTATTGTCTCGGGCTGGGGCAAGCACAGCCCCCTACATTATTATCCATATGTCTTTGAACAACAAACAGCCAGCAGAGATGACTTTTCTGCTGGCTGTTACTATTGTTTATTTATTCTGAACTATCTTACTCTTTTGCTCTCAGGCAAAGGAAGTGGATTTTCATCAATAATTGTCGACAAACCGATTCTATTGAGGATTTCAATAAACCCATCGGGGTCAAGCTCTTCAACATTCGCCATTTTTTTAATATCCCAATCGCCTTTAGCCACAAGCATTGCAGCCGCAACCGGAGGCACTCCGGCAGTATAACAAATCGCTTGAGATTCAACTTCTTTATAACACTCCGCATGATCACAAGTATTGTAGATAAAAATCTCTCTATGTTTACCGTCTTTTGTGCCTTTTACATAATTGCCAATACAGGTTTTGCCTGTATAATTTTTAGCCAAAGATAATGGATCCGGCAATATGGCTTTAAGCACTTTTAAAGGCACAACTTCTACGCCTTCCGCTGTTTTAATCGGCTTTTCCGAAGTTAAACCAAGGTTTGTCAGCACTGAAAAAACATTTATATAATGATCGCCAAATCCCATCCAAAAGCGTATGCTATTGGCATCAATAAACTTAGATAAAGAGTGCAGCTCATCATGCCCATTTAAATAAACCGGCTGTTTTCCGGCTACAGGAAAATCATATTCCATTTTAATAGAATGAACTTTTTCTTCAACCCATTTCCGGTCAATCCAAGTCCAGACTTTTTTAAATTCACGAAAATTAATTTCCGGATCAAAATTAGTCGCGAAATATTTACCATGATTACCGGCATTTACATCCATGATATCAATCGTATCAATTTTATCAAAATAATGCTTTACCGCTAAAGCACAATACGCGTTTACCACTCCGGGATCAAATCCAACACCTAATATCGCCGTAATTCCTTTTTCCGCGCAAAGTTCTTTGCGCTTCCATTCATAATTAGCATACCATGGAGGATTTTCACAAACTTTATCCGGATCTTCATGAATAGCAGTGTCCAAATAAGCAGCACCGCTTTCAATACAAGCCTGAAGCAATGACATATTTACATATGCTTGCGCCAGATTTATAACTATCTGCGAATTAGTATCTTTAATCAGCTTTACGGCTGCTGGGATATCCAAAGCATTTAGCTGTCGCGAATACAGCTTTTTAGTTGTATCTTTTAAATGTTTTTTTCTTAACACACTTTCAATAATCTGATCACATTTACTCTGGGTCCTGGAAGCAATACAAATATCACCCAAAATATCATTATTTTGCGCGCATTTGTGTGCCGCAACATGCGCAACTCCACCCGCTCCGACAATAAGGACATTTTTTCTCATTATATTATATTCTCCTGATTTGATAGGGGTTAATTAAGACAAACTGTTAACAAAATCTTTATATTCAGATTGCTGTACCAGATCAATTGTGCCATTAAGCCGCTTGACCACAATGCTTGGCATTTGTAAACCATTAAACCAATTCTTTTTGACCATAGTATAACCAGCTGCATCAGCAAATTTAATAATACTTCCCACCTTTAGTTTCCCGGGAAAACCAAAACAACCAAAAATATCTCCGGCCAAGCAAGAACGCCCGGCAATTACATATTTAAACCTCTGTTTTATTTGCGGCTCTATTTTGGCATTGATCCGATAAACTAATAAATCGAGCATATGCGCTTCAATCGAAGCATCAACAATCGCGATATCCCTTTTATTGTGAACAATATCCAATACAGTTGTAACCAGCTGTCCTGCCTGAGTAATCGCGCTTTCGCCTGGCTCTAAATACACCTGCACTTGAAAACGCTGACTAAACTCCTTTAATTTTTCCGCGAACTTTTTAATCGGATATCCTGCTTTAGTAAAATAAAACCCGCCGCCTAAGCTTACCCAATCAACTCCGGTTAATAATTTGCTATACTTCGTGCTAATATAATCCAAATTCAAGCAAAAATTAGGGAAATCATCATTTTCACAGTTAAAATGAAACATCAATCCCTTGATCAAATGGCTAATTTCTTGCAAAGAATTTTTTTTAATTACTCCCAGTCTGGAAAATTTCCGAGCTGGATCAGCCAAATCAAAATGGGAGTAACTTATTTGGGGATTAACTCTTATTCCCAATGGCACTTTATGCGTTAAACCGGCAAACAATTTTAATTGCGAAATTGAATTAAAAATAATTTTATCAGCAAATTCCCGTACCTGTTCAATCTCTTGCTTTGAATAGGCTACTGAATAAGCATGGACTTCTTTGCCGAATTTTTCATAACCTAGACGCGCTTCATACAAAGAGCTTGAAGTTGTTCCATCCAGATACTGCTTCATTAGCTCAAAGACGCTCCAAGTAGAAAAACATTTCAAAGCCAATACTGTCTTAACCCCGGAAATATCTTTTATTCGCTTGATAATCTTTAGATTTTTAAGCAGTTTTTTTTCGTCGATCAAATAATAAGGCGTTTTTAATTTCATCGTCACATTTTATCACAAAATTTATAGGTTGAACAGCACTAAAACTTCCCTGCTGAATTAAACTCTAAGGCCGGATTCAGCTTAATTAAAAAAACAGCAGAAAAGTTTCTGCTGTTTTTAAATTTCTGAGTAAATAAATTTATTTAACGAGTAAGATAACGCGATTTTACTCTTTTAGCCCCAAAAAATTCTTTGGTGAATTTTTTTGCCAGCTCCTGGTCATAAGTTGTACATGAGAAAATATTTATATACGCGGTTTTCCAGTGGTCAGAGAAATGACCGGTAATCGAACTTGTTTCAATCAGCTGAACCAATGAAAACCCTCTGGTAAACTCTTCTCTCTCCCCAAAATAAGGAATCAGTGTTTTGCCGAATTGTTTCATTTTAATCAGAGCACAGAGCTTATCAGCATATTCCTGCAGTTTTTTCTTAGAAGTAATAACTTCGACGTCACACTCAAACAAATCCAACACCAGCTCATAACCATAAATTTTGTTTTCTTTTTTCTTCATTCCGGTGTTATCCTTACTTTGTTAGGAATGGCCAAAGCAATCAAGTCAATCCACTTGTTAAAGCAATTTTACCAAATTGCGCTCCTTTTGCTTTTAAGGCTGTCCTTTTTGTTAATTCACTGTCAATTATTCTTAATTAATCATATACAAAAAACTTAGGTTTTTCAAGAAAAATATTTTTTCTTTATATCGAAATTAAAAAACTTAAGAGAAAAGTAATATACAATACACCAAAATAAAAATCAAGTAAAAAAATAAAAAACTTTCAGCTTTAAAATATCGCCGCTTTGACAATAAAAAATATTTGTCTCCCAATAGTGAATACTGACTTAAAAAACAGGCCAAGCCCGCTTAAGAGCCGGGCCTGTTAGTTAGCAATCTATATTACACCTTTACTACATTAACAGCCTGCTCACCCTTAGGCCCTTGAGCAATTTCGAACTCAACTTCTTGACCTTCATCAATAGTCTTGAAGCCATCGCCCTGGATTGCGCTATGATGTAAAAATACATCACTTCCAGTTTCAGTAGTGATAAACCCATAACCTTTTTGGTTGTTAAACCACTTAACCTTCCCTCTTGCCATTACTTACTACCCTCCCTTTTTCAGTTTACACACTGCAAGTGCCAAAATAAAAAACCGCAACGTAAGAATAGTTCTTACTTGCGGCTAATTTTTACTTTAATGCACTTACTCATAACAAAAGTTAATATATAATAATCCACTATACTTGTCAATAAATTTCTATTTTTCAATGGCTTAAATCTTCTTCTTTGCTAAGGCAAACAACCTTAAGAGTTATATGCTCCCCATCCTGCCAAGGCCAGAACATCACCAGAATACGAGCTCTGTCAAAATCCTTTTTATACAGTGTCTGTTCGTCAAAAATCCCGCCAAAATCTTTTGTATCCGCGATATCTTGTTCCGTAGGCTTAATACCCGCGGCACTAACCGGCGCGCCCATTAATTCGTCCATTATTTCAGCACAAATAAATATTTCACTATTTAATATAACAATTTCCGCGTAATTATCGGCAACCCGGCGCTGCTGGTAAATATCCAGCTTATCTAATTTTTTAATAATATCTTTTGCTGTCATTGCTTCATTATCTTTATGCGATATCTTTTTGTTTATCTAATTTCCTATTAGCTACGTTTAAAAGTTTTTCAAGCGATACTGGTTTATACAATACATCTTCTTCTGTAAATCCCAATGTCAACATTATCTCAACAAATCCAGAATAATTCAAGCTTCCTGTTAAAATAATCACCGGAACATCCAAACTCTTCTTTTTTATCTCCAGCAAAACAGCAATTCCTCTTTTGCCGGGCATGCGCATATCAAGAATCATCAAATCTATTCCATGATTTGTTTGCTCAATAATATCTAAGGCTATTTGACCACGTGATGCGGTGAGCACATCAAAACCTTGCCGATTAAAAAATCTCTTTAAGACAAGAACCATTTCTGATTCATCATCAACTACAAGTATCCTCGACATCCCCCCCCTTTTTTTAGTAAATGTCGAAACTACTAAATCTAGATTTGTAATTATACATTATCCTGATATCGAATGTCTATAGATAATTAATAAAAGCTATTGATACATCATTAGTTAGATGACGCGATTTGCTTAAAATCTTCTATAACCAGCAACATGTCCGATTCCGAAGATACATGCATAACCCTGCATCTCAATTGTTTTATATTATTCATTCCCCGGGTATACCATACAAAAAATTTGCGAAAATTCCACAGGCCTCTTCTCTGCCCATAATGCCCCATATATAATTGCAAATGTATTTTCATTATACGCGCGATTTCATTAACTGTTGGGCTTGCGACAACTTTACCGTTTAATAAAAACTCAGATATTTGCTTAAAGATCCAAGGGTTACCTAATCCTCCTCGCGCGATAAGAATTCCGTCACAGCCTGTTTGCTCAAACATTTTTTTCGCCAAAAAAGGGTCTAAGATATTGCCGCTGGCAACAACCGGAATAGTTAATTTTTTCTTTATTTTTCTTATTGCCGCATAATCAATATCACCACTGTATCCCTGAAGCTTAGTCCGGCCATGCACAAATACAACTTGCGCTCCCGCATCCTGTATTGAACTGGCAATATCCACAGCCTTTACAGTATCCTCCCAGCCTAACCGCATTTTAACAGTTACCGGAACTTTAGAATTTTTTACAAGTATTTTTATTAAGCCAGATAATTTTCTGCGGTTTTTTAAGAGTGCGGCTCCTTCACCTTTACAAGTAATTTTTCTGATTGGACAAGCCGCGTTAAAATCCAAGACATCATGTTTATATTTATTTTTCTCTAATAATTCAATTGCTACTTTTAAAAAGGGACCCTCATCCCCCAAAAGCTGTAAACCCAAAGGCATATCCGCTTCCTCGGTCCTTAGCAGGTCCAGCGTTTTAATATTTTCATAAGTTAATGATCGGGCATGAATCATTTCTAGAAAAGCATACCTGCAGCCAAACTGCCGGTTTATCAAGCGAAAAGGCAAATCACTTAAACCAGCTAAAGGAGCAGAAATAAGGGGAAAAGGTTTGGATAGCACTTCTAGCAAACTCATATTTTAATTTTCATTTTTTAGAGTTTGGGCTTATCCAATTTCAAAATAAAAGCCTTTATCAACTTTATCGTATTTTCTAGATCCAGCAAACTTATCAGTTCAACCGGAGTATGCATATAGCGCAAAGGAATGCTTATAAGCGCTGTTGCCACTCCTTGTCTGGTCAGCTGAATAACATTAGCATCTGTGCCCGTAGCTCTGGGAGCAGCACTTACTTGATAGGGAATCTTCTCCTGCTTTGCCGTTTGAATCAGCAGATCAAAAATCTTGTGATTTATATTCGGCCCCCGCGCGATAACCGGGCCTTTGCCAATATCAATTTCCCCTATCTTCTTTTTTTCCATCCCGGGGAAATCAGTGGCAAAAGCAACATCAATCGCAATGCCAATATCAGGATTTATCCCATATGCACTTGTCTGCGCTCCGCGCAAACCAATTTCCTCCTGAACAGTCGCTACCCCATATACTGCTACTGGTAATTTGAGCCCGGAAAGTTGTCTTAAAACTTCACTAACCACAAAAGCGCCGGCTTTATCATCAAAACCGCGCCCCACCACTTTATCCTCGTTTAAAACCTCAAAACCTACAGCCGGAACAGCAATATCCCCAATTTCAACAATCTGCCTTGTTTGTTCATCACTTGTAGTTCCGATATCTATCCACAGCTGATCAATTGTTGCCACTTTTTTCCGTTCAGCATCTTCTAACACGTGAATTGGTTTTTTACCAATAACCCCTAAAACTCTTTTTGTTTTTGTTTTAATCCAGACTCTTTGCCCGGGGACAAGGTGCAGATCAATCCCGCCTACAGCTGCAAAATAAATATACCCATCTTTATCAATATAATTAACCATATATCCTATTTCATCAATATGACCAGCCAGCATGACTTTCAGCGCGTCTGGCTTTGCTAAAACACCAATACAATTGCCCTGAACATCAATTGATATATTTTTCACAAATGCTTCAGTTCTATTTTTCCAGACCTCAACCGCTTCTTGCTCAAAACCCGAAGGGCTGATGCTATCAATCAATTTTTTAAAAAAAACCATTGGTTCCTGTTTGATCATTTTTCCTCCTTAGAAAAACAGCAAATCCTACATTTTTAGTTTTATTATCGGTAATTACAAAAACTTATGGCCAAAGAAAGCTCTATAGATCTTAAATGATTCATAACTTCCTGTAAATCATCTTTTTTAGCGGCAATGACGCGCAGCTTCTCGCCTTCGATATTAGTTTGAACTTTTAGCTTTAAATCTTTTATTATCTTTACCAGCTCTTTTGCTTTTTCTTTTTCTATGCCTGTCGCGATATCCACGCTCTGACGCAAAGTCCCTTCAAAAGCCTGTTGCGGTTCATTGAATTTTAATGATTTCAAAGATATTCCCCGCTTGATCAAACGTCCGTTTAAAACCTCACGCACCGCGCTAAGTTTATATTCATTATCCCCGATTAATATCAATTTTTTCTCAACACGCTTAAACTCAATTTCACACTTACTACCTTTAAAATCATATCTTTGATTTATTTCTTTACCAGCCTGATTAACCGCATTATCAACTTCCTGCAAGTCAACTTCCGAAACTATATCAAATGAAAAATTTGCCATACATTATCTCCTTTTTCTCTATTATATAGTCCTTGGGTTTTCTGGTAAAGAAAAAACTAATAAAATCCTTAATTATCAATCAAACAAAGCATTAGACAAAAACCGATTTATTTACAATCCTCGGAAAATTTCTGGACGCAAATTTATTTTACCAGCCAAAGCTTGCTTTAAGATTGTTAATAAATATTGCTTGTCTTGCGGTAATCTTCCTTCCAGCGGCAAATAATTGGAAGCATGATTTGTGCGAAATATTGTTTTCTCTAACTCTAACCCAGAAAGAATAGCGGATGTCTGCTCCAACAATTCCCCAGAATTTAACTGTTCAAATCCTCCTTGCTCTGCTTGATCATATAATCCTGTTCCCGGAATCAGCATTAAAGATAAAAACGATAAAAACCTCGGCTGCATTTTATTTAAAGCAACGATTGTTTCTTTCACATGCGCTTGAGCGAATTTTTTTCCACCCAGACCAAGCAAAACTATAATCGAGGATTTAATCCCCGCGTCCGCGGCATTTCTTACCGCCATAATCATTTGTTCAACCGTTGATTTTTTATTGCATTGCTCTAGGATTTTCTGATCACCGCTTTCCAAACCGATATAGATTAAATTAAGTTTATATCTAAACAATTCTTTAAGTTCCGTAGTGCTCCGATTTATTATATTATATCCATTAGCATAACTGCTTATTCGTTTGAGCTTAGGAAAGGAACTATTAATCTGATCGAGAACTGGTATTAGAATTTTATTACCCAGTACCAAGGCATCACCATCAATTAAAAATACTTTTCTTGTTTGGGGATATCGCTTTGCTCCTTGCCTAATATCATTCAATATCTCATCTTCCGACTTAATCCTAAACGGCTTATTAAGATAAGCCCCGCAAAAAGTACAGTGATTAGAAGAACAGCCGCAAGTTAATTGCAAAAGAAAACTTCCTGCTTCTGCCGGCGGACGAATAACCGGTTCAATTATCGGCATAAATGCTCCATCAAAATTTTAATAGAAAAGAATAATCTATTCGCGGCTAATTTTTATCGAGGCGTAAAAAAACATATTTTGCTATTTTATTTCTATTATTTTGATCAAGGCTTATAAATTCAACACCCAGCTCGCAACATATCGTTTCATCTTCCGAAATAACAACCCGTTCGCGCCAGACAACACTTACCATAGCTTGAACCTCAGTTGCATCAGGCAGATTCAATCTTAAATCAAGAATAGTTCCCGCCATTATTTTTTCTCTGGCAAAAAAAGCGATTCCGCCTGAACTGATATTTTTTGAGCTTTGGGATATGAAAAAATCTTGGCTATCTTTAATCGAATAAGTTATATTGGCATTAATCCGCGGATATTTACGCCTATCGCTAAATTTATAAAAATTATTTTGACCATCCATGAGCTACATAATACTCTTTGATTAGAATTTTGTCAAAACAACAAGCAAATAAATATTTGGGTTATTAAAATATTATTCTTTCAATAAATCAATTCTTAATTTTCAAAATCATCGCCATACATTTCTTCGAATCCTTTAAACCGGTCATCAATGTCGTCATCATCGTCATCGGAATAATCTACTTCCGCTTCTTCCTCATCTTCACTCGCATCTTCGACAACAGGTTTATGCCCATCCTTAACGACTTCCAGAATTTCCACTATTCTTTTCAGCTTCGGCGGATCCATTCGCACAATCTTCAACTCTTCTTCACAATCAGAACAATAAACAACATCTCCTTTTTGCAAAGAATCTTCTATCTCAAGATACTCCCGACACAGTGGACATTTCACTTGCTTAGATTTAGACACAACAACCTCCCAACTTATTAAAATTAACAATTTATTTTTTACTTTTCATATTCTGATATATTATAAATAAAAGCAGTTGTCAAGCGCTTTCTTGCTATTTTTTATTTTTCAAGTATCTCAATAAGAAAATTTATTTTTTTCTTAACCTATACGTTATTTTTACACTATGCTATAATTCAATTATCATGAAGATAAAAATCGAAAAAATCGTATATCCCGGCAAAAGTTTATCCAGAGAAAAAGGCAAAATAATTTTTGCTGATCAAGGTTTACCTGGCGAAGAACTTGAGGTAGAACTTACCAAACAAAAAAAGGATTATTCCGAAGTTAACACTATCAAAGTCCTAACTCCTTCAAAATATCGCATACTCCCCCGCTGCAAACATCATCACATCTGCGCGGCATATCAATACATTGAATATCCGCAGCAAATCATAATCAAACAACAGCAATTAAACGAAATTTTTCAAAGAGCACTCAAAGAAAATGCTCCTTCTTCAATTTCACTAAAAGCATGCTCTACCCCTTGGCATTACCGAAACAAGATCCATCTTCATATAGTTAGGCAAAACAACATCGCGTATTACGCCTATCATCAAAATAAATCACACGATGAATTTGTGATCATTGATCACTGCATGCTTAGTTCAGAAAACATAAATCATCTCCTCGCGAGAATCCTCCAGATTATAAATCAAAATAAAATATTACATATTGAAGAAATAATTGTTCGGGAGAGTCGCGATAAAGACCAGCTTTTATTTTGCCTGATCGGCACGGATTACAGTAAAAATCGCTTCAAATCATTGAACCCGATTTCTTGCTTAAAAACTGAATTTCCTATTTCAGGAATAACTTATTTAAATAAAAAAACAAGAATTGAGCAGTCAATCTCCGGCAAAAACTTTATCAAAGATACAATTGAGTTAAAAAAATTTTCTTATGGTGCTAATTCTTTTTTTCAGATAAATCAGCCCATGCTTGATCTGCTTATTCTGGATCTTAAAGCCCAGATCCCTTTTGATAAACAAAAAACCGTTGTTGATCTTTACTGCGGAGTAGGACTGTTTGCGATTATTCTTAGCGGACTGGTTAAAACTGTGTTTGCGGTTGATTCCTCTGTTTCCAGCAGCTTTTTCCTCAAGAAAAATTTAACTGATAATAAAATAAGCAATATTAGTACCGCGCAAAGTGATTGCGAACAGTGGATAAGTAATTTTAAAAGAAACAAGCCTGATATTTTAATTGTTGATCCGCCCCGTAAAGGGCTTACGGATATAATAATCGAGCAGCTAATCAAAACCCCGCCTGAATTCATTGCCTATATATCTTGTGATCCAGTAACCTTAGCCCGCGATTTAAAAAAACTGATCCCGAATTATCACATTCTACATACTACCGCCTATGATTTTTTCCCGCAAACCGGACATATTGAAACCCTTGCTGTTTTAAAAAAGAGCAAACAGGCTTAATCTATCGCTTGTGAAGAAGTCAATCTGGCAAGATATTCTTGTATATATTCTTGAGCGATTAACGTTAAATCAATAAACATAACGCCAATTTTATATTCTTTTTTATGCGACCAGGTTACTGCAATCGGATCAACCCTAATTACTTTACCCTGGACAACAAAAGTTTTCCCTTGAGGAAAAGCAATATCAAAAGAGAGAATTTCATCTTGGGCTAAACACTCCTTTGCCGTAAAACCTATTCCCCCCAAACTGATATCTTTTGTATGAACTTCATTCCCCAGATATTGTTCATTTTTAACAACCGCGTATATAATTCTTGCGCTTGCTCTCGGGAATTTACGTCTTTCCGCGCCCTTACCTATCGATTTTTTATTTTGCATACACCTACTATACATTTTTCTTTGATTTTTGTCAAAAATTGACTCAGATAAATAAAGTTTTCAAAAAATCAAAATAATGTTATTATACCAGTAATTATTTTACTAATCGCTAAAAAGGAGTAAAACTTATGAACGAGAAAAAAGTAACCCAATTAATCCATGCGCTGCTATTAGAATTAGGAGAAGATCCCAAGCGTGAAGGCTTGCAGAAAACTCCGGAACGAGTTATGAAATCTTTAGCATTTTTAACACAAGGTTACACTCAGGATCCGGAAAAAGTAATTAATAATGCTGTATTTGAAGCTGAAGCCAACAATATGATTATTGTCCGCGATATTGAAATATACAGTCTTTGTGAACACCATATGCTGCCGTTTTACGGAAAATGCCATATTGGATACATTCCCCAAAAACAGGTTTTAGGCGTAAGCAAGCTTTGCCGTTTGGTAGACCTATATTCCCGGAGACTTCAAATTCAAGAGAGGCTCACATCGCAAATCGCCAATGAAATCTTAGAAAGAATTGATGCTGAAGGAGTAGGCGTTGTTATGGAATGCCGGCATCTTTGCAAAATGATGCGAGGAGTAGAAAAACAAAATTCAATTATGACAACTTCATCGGTATTAGGATCATTCAGAGAACAACCCGAAACCAGAGCAGAATTCCTGGCGCTAATAAATAGGCCTATTTAATCCCAAAATATTGTCTTGTCCTAATATATCAGTATTGCGTCGTGAGTCGTGCGTATCGCGTTTTGCTTATAGTTTTTATTTTTAGAAATTAGTGCAATTAGAAATTAGATATTTATTCCTATTTTCTCGTCCTTCGTCCTAGTTTCGCCGCTTTCTGGCGGGCGATCGTCCATCTGTCTTCCATAGCCTTGGCGAAGGAGGATCATCCTTCCCTTCTATCCATTTTTTCTCTTAAACTTTTGCCATCTGTCTCTTTGAGCATTTCCTGATCAATAAACTCTTTTAATTCCCCAAACGCCTGCTCATCAAAATCTGTAAACTTAATCCGTATCGGATAAAGCGCTTTCTGGGTTGTCGCCTTAACCACTGTTGCCACAATACCTTTAGCCTGTATTTTTTTTTCATAGAACATCGGTAACTTAATAATCATTTCTATTGCTGTGCCTTTAGGAAAAATCTCCTCGGACATTACCATAAGGCCGCCAACACTAATATCTTTTGTTAAGCTATATTGATAGTGACTAAAAACTGATTGGGTAAATTTAGCCCTAAAACAGACAAGATATGTTGCTTTTAATCGGTAAAATTGCCTTCGCCCTAAATTATCATTACGCTCGCTCATACCCCCCCTAACCATTAAACCAATCATTTTTAGTAAAACACCAGTGTCTTGTCCTAATATGTTGCCTGTCCCGCCGTTATGTGGCGGGGACACTATTTTTTATAGTACTCCAAAGCCTTAGGCAAGATCGCTTTAATATTATCAATCCTTGTTTGCGCCAAAGGGTGTGTGGATAAAAACTCTGGGGTCTTATTCCCGGATTGCTTCTGCATTTTTTCCCAAAATACAATTGCCGCAGTAGGATCATATCCTGCTTTTGCCATTAAAATAAGTCCTATGTGGTCGGCCTCATTTTCATGCAACCGGCTGTAGGGCAAAACAATACCGAGATTCGCTCCCAGTCCATAAGCCAGATCAAGAAATTCCTTTGTTGACTGCGAACTTTCTTTTGTTGCGGCAGATAAGGTTTTTTGGCCAAACTGAGCTAAAAGGATTTGACTCATTCGTTCTGCCCCATGATTTGCTATGGCATGCGCAATTTCATGAGCAATAACAACAGCTAAAGCATTATCATTATCTGCCAGTTTCATAATCCCTGTATATACAACTACTTTACCTCCCGGCAAGCAGAAGGCATTTAAGGTATCATCTTCTTCCACAAGATTAAATTCCCATTTATATTCGCTTATTTTATATGCCTGCCCATTTTGTTTCAAAAAATCTTCCGCGGCTAATGCAATCTTTTTACCGATTCGGCTAACCCTTTCCAGCTTTTTTGGATCATTTGATAAAACTGACTGCGAAAGTATATTGCGATAGCTTTCCGCTGCCTGAACATTAAGCTCTGCAGCCGGAATCATTACAAACTGCTTTCTGCCGGTTATCGGCACACTCGCGCATCCTAATTGAAAAACCAGTAGAAACCATATCAGTATTCTTAGTTTAGCATCCATTTTCTTACCTTATTCCCAGACTATTTATTTATTATTTTACTACACCTATGTTTGTTTCTCAAGATATCCTTTTGGAACTATCCAGCCCTGCAAGCCGCTATAAGTTGTGAATTGTCCTATTTTGTGGTATTATTGTATAAGGAGTTGAGATATACCTATTTAAAATAATTACAAGCTGCTCCTTGGAGGATCTAATGAAAAGCAAGATTTTAATTGTTGAAGATTCGATTTCTGATGTAGTTTTCATGAAAAAGACCTTAGAAAATGAAAATTACGATATAAATTATGCGGAAAACGGCAAAGATGCGCTTTCTTTGATCAAACAAGATCCCCCTGATTTGGTGATATTAGACATATTATTGCCTGATATTGACGGATATGAAGTATGCCGCCGAATCAGAAATAATGACAGTTTAATCAATCTGCCTGTTTTATTTTACAGCGCTATTAAAACTGTCGATGAAAAACTCCTCGGCCTTGAAATGGGGGCTTCTGAGTTTTTATCGAAAAGCGCGGACAACCGGGAACTCTTGACTAGAATAAGAAATTTACTAAAAACTAAAAAGAAAATAGATACCGCGATATCTTCTTCTTTTTACGATCCTTTAACCAATGTTTATAGCACCCAATATTTTGAACATCGAATTTATGATGAATGCCTTCGGAGTCGCCGCTACAAACGTGATTTAAGCTGCATGCTTCTGGATGTTGATAAGTTTGAGATTATTAATAATACTTTTGGCACCCATACCGGAGATCGAACCTTAAAAAAAATTGGGGAGATTGTTAAGAAAAATATCCGCAGTGCTGATGAAGTCTGCCGCTACAAAGATGATGAATTTGCCGTGCTTCTCCCAGAAACTAATTTACGGGAAGCCTATGCTATTGCCGAAAGGGTCCGCCAATATCTTTGCCTGTCAGATGACTTAAGAAATGAATGTACCGTTGATTTAACTGTCAGCTGCGGAGTAAGTCATTATGGAAACAATGTTAAAGATACAGAGGAACTAATTTCCCAAGCAGACATGGCCTTAAAACAAGCAAAAAAAGAAGGCAGCAATCAAACAAGATTTTATCAGGTTTAACTTAGAATTTTAAAATCACAAAAAGATCATATTGCAGGTTTATTACTGTAACTTATTATTTTATATGGGATAGTAATAATCGAATTTTCTTCAACAGCAGGATTTATCTTCTTTACCCGAACAACCGCAGGTAGGTTCTGTGCCGTTTAAAGCTCCTTGGATTATTCCACTGGCACATCCGACTCCAGACTGGACACTGATCACGCTAACCGGACAATTCAAAGCACAAGCACCGCATTCCATACAAGCATTCAAATCAATTATTTTGGTTTTCTTTGCTTCCATGGTAAAAACCCCATGCGGGCAAACAATTACACACATACCGCAACCTATGCACTTATTAATATCAACCTTTAATGTTGCTACGTTTTCTATATATCTATGTTTTTTTATCATACAATTCTCGATTTTATTTATCAAATAAATTTTACAAATATCCAAATCCCACAGCCAATAACTATTCCTGCAAGCTGTAAAGGAACAGCGATTTTCATTTCTTTTTTAACTCCGGATAAAGAAGTATAGGTTGAGGACCCGGTAAAATTCATCGTTAAAAAAGATGCTAAACATACGATTATCAAACCCCATGCCCAGGCTTCGAGACCTGGGTATGGGATAAATCGAAAATACAAACCAATTGATATCGCGATTAATCCGGCAAAAACACCTTTAAGCGCGAAACTCTTACCCGGCAGCCAGGGTAAAAGCAATGGGCCAATAACTGTACCGGCAATGTACCCCAGCCCGATATTCAACAAAGCGCATTTACCGCTAGACAACATTAAATCTTTTGAAAAACCATTACTACTCATTCCTGAGAAAAAGAAAAAAGCAATAAACACAAAACCTAAGTAGCGCAGAGCAATAACCAATTCAGCAGGGACAAGAACCATCCGATCATAAAATGAAAACTTTACAGTACGCATCAAAGCAGTTGCCTGCATTGAATTATTTAAAAACTCAGGAATATCCTTAGCTCTTATCGGTCCATAAATCACCGTAAATCCTGAATCTCTCCTTACTCTATGCGCTGCTACCCCAGTAGCTCCTAGTTGAGGAACAATTATTTTGCGATGTTTTACTATTTTATCAAGCTGACAAATCCTAATTCTGCTGACGATCTCTGCTGTGCCAAAAGTCTTTTTGCCTGCCGCGCACCATACATTGATCCCTTTTGTATCTAAAACTAATATCCAGGCATTGATTTGCTTCAGTTGGCTACGCAAAACATCAAAACTCATTTTATAATTTGCCGAAACAAAAACATCCGAATCGGCATTAGGCTGGCCCAAAGCATATAAACCTGGATCAACTTTATAATTATCCCGAAAAAATGTCCATCTGGCGAGGAATGTACCCGTCACATCCCGCCAGGTTAACTTAGTCCTAACCTGAGGAACCAAGCCAACTACTGTTTTAAACTTTGCAATTATGTATTTTTGATTCATCTTTTTTAATTTAAAAGTTATCTTCTTTTTTATTCTAATATTTATCGATTTCTCTCATCAATTGCTCAGTAGTTACCGGTTTAATCAGATAGGGGATCTTTCCGAAAAAACTCTCAATTTCCTTAACCTCATCACTTTTAACCAAAGCTGTAACAAAAATTATCGGAATATGTTTCAAATCATCATTTAATTTAATATCCTGAACAAAGCGAAAACCATCCACATCTCCGATGACCACATCCAATAAAATTACATCAGGCATTGCATCGTAAACCTCATGAAAATCACCTGAAGTTCTGGTAACTATACAAACTTCATATTTGCCGGTTGCTTCAAGATTAATGGCAACAAGTTTGCCAAAGTCTTCATCATCATCAACTAAGAGCACTGTTTTTTTTTGCATTTTATTCCCTTTTATCGTTTATCTTAAACTTTATTTACCTTAGCCCAGGTATCGCGTAAACCAACTATTCGATTAAAAACAGGCCGATCTATTGTCGAATCAACCAAGTCAGCGCAAAAGTAACCTAAGCGCTCAAACTGATACGCGTTTCCGGGAATTGCTTGCTTTAAAATAGGCTCTAACTTGCATGACTTTAAAACTGTTAAAGAATCTGGATTTAAATTAGAAGTAAAATCAAGTCCATCATCAGCAATCTCCGGATTAATTTTTAAAAATAAATGGTCATACAGACGGACTTCTGCTTCATACGCGCTTTTAGCGCAAACCCAGTGTAAGGTAGCTTTTACCTTTCGCCCATCCGCTGAATTGCCCCCATAGGTTTTCGGATCATAAGTGCAGTGCAATTCTATTATCTGTCCATCTTTATCTTTTATTACCTGATTACAGGTAATAAAATATGAATACCGCAGCCTGACTTCTCTGCCAATAGATAAGCGGAAAAACTTTTTATGCGGCTCTTCCTGAAAATCATCACGTTCAATATAAAGTTCGCGGCTGAACGGCACTTTACGTGTTCCCATAGATAAATCTTCCGGATTATTTATAGCCTCGATTTCCTCTATTTTATCTTCCGGATAATTAGTAATAATAACTTTTAAAGGATTAAGCACTGCCATAACTCTTTTTGCGTTTATATTAAGATCAGTGCGAATACTATTTTCCAGCACATTAATTTCAATTGTGCTATTAAATTTTGCTACTCCGATATTATCGCAGAAATTCCTTATCGACTCAGGAGTATATCCTCGGCGCCTCAATCCGGATATAGTCGGCATCCTCGGGTCATCCCAACCGCTGACAAGCCGCTGTTGCACCAACTGCAGCAATTTTCTTTTGCTCATAACAGTATAGCTCAGATTAAGCCGAGCAAACTCAATTTGCTGGGGATGAAAAACTTCTGCCTGCTCTAAAAACCAATTATACAATGGCCGATGGTTCTCAAATTCTAAAGTACAGATAGAATGCGTTATTTTTTCAATCGAATCTTCAAATCCATGAGCAAAGTCATACATCGGATAAATACACCATTTAGCTCCGGCCCGATGATGGCTCACATGCAAAATCCGGTATATCACCGGATCCCGCATATTAAGATTCGGACTAGCCATATCAATTTTAGCTCTTAATACTTTTGCTCCGTCCGCGAATTCGCCATTCTTCATTTTCTCAAACAAATCTAGATTTTCTGCGATAGACCGATTACGATACGGGCTATCTTTACCCGGTTGATTAAGCGTTCCTCTGTATTCGCGCGTTTGTTCAGGATTAAGCTCACAAACATAGGCCTTATTCTTCTTAATCAAGCAAATAGCATATTCATAAAATTTGTCAAAATAATCAGAGGCATAATACAATCGCTCCTGCCAATCAAAACCAAGCCAGCTTACATCTTTTTTTATTGACTGAACATACTCATCTTCTTCTTTGCTCGGATTAGTATCATCAAAACGCAGATTGCAAAGCCCCTTATAATCTGCCGCTATTCCAAAATTAAGACAAATTGATTTAGCATGCCCGATATGTAAATATCCGTTTGGTTCCGGGGGAAAACGCGTATGAACCCTTGCATTATTTTTATTTCCTTCGATATCCCGGTCAATAATATCGGTTATAAAATTCTTCCTACTTTTCGTTTCACCCATACAAATGCTTGCTCCTTAAAAATTGATTTTCAATATTACTCTATTTATTTCTATTTTACCAATAAAGCTTCCGATTGCAATAACTAGTCTTGAATATATTTCACATCTTAATTTTTAGGTATAAGCTGACCCTTTTTCGGCATTTTATCTAAAACTGAGTTCCCGGCAGCCCCTTAAGACTATTCAGTTATAAATTTTTTTCTGAATTCATATACTTTTTGATCAAATATTATATCTTCTGCCCGAATCGGGCGTTTAAGAACTATTCCGTCTAAACTAACACATCGACTAAGCGCTACATAAACTTGTCCATGGGCAAACGCTCCATAACCTAAATCTATAATAACATTCTCAAAAGTCTTACCCTGACTTTTATGGATTGTTATTGCCCAAGCCAGCCTAATCGGATATTGCATGAAAGTCCCGGTAATATCCTCGACAATCTGCTTATTCTCTTTATCATATTCATACTCAATCTTATGCCACGTGGATCTCTTTATTTCATAAACCTTATTTTCAATCCGAACTTCAATAAAATTGTCCGATAAATTTTCTACCTGGGCAATTGTCCCATTGACCCATCTCTTCTGTGGATCATTCATGACCATCATAATTTGTGCGCCTTTTTTAAGTTTAAGATTATATTCTGTGGGAAAAAAAGACGGATCGAATTTTTCTGATATTTCCGCCTGAAAATCATACTCACCACTATTAATCTTATTCAAACAGTATTCATTAACTTGAGCTGCGATTTTATTTGTCGTAGTCAAAGTTATAATGTGCTCCAAACTTTCAGGAGGACGAATAAACCTTTTATTCAATTGATCAAGATCACTCTGTTTTATATCTTTATTTCTCACCTTATCTAGCAAATTAATAAATCCCCTATCTGATTGCCGATATATCTTATGTAATTCTATATACTGTAATTTCAATTCTAGAAAAACAGAAGCATTAAAAAAATATGGGCTGCCATAATGTTCATTGAAAAAGTTCTTCATCTCATCCCCCCTTATCACAGGAGGCAATTGAAATAAATCCCCAAACATAACTACTTGCGCCCCGCCAAAAGGCAGGTCAAACCCTCTGTTTATTCTCAGCGCATGATCAATCCCATCCATTAGATCAGCCCGCACCATTGATACTTCATCAATAATAATCAGCTCAATATTTTTAAACATTTCGCGATTGCGCATTTTTCGAATTATTCTTTTATCGATAAATTTAGGGGGGAACTTAAAAAAAGAATGAATGGTCTGACCAATAACATTGATTGCCGCCACACCTGTCGGAGCTAAAACAACAGCATTTTTCTTAGTATTTTCTTTTAAATACCTTAATAAGGTTGACTTGCCGCAACCTGCCCTGCCCGTAATAAAAACACTCTCATTCGTATTTTCAATTAACGCCAAAGCTTGCTCAAACTCTTTATTTATTTCAATCTGCTCCAGCATTCCATTTATTAGAACTTCACTCATATTATCCATTCTTAAAAAAGCTACAAAACAACAGGTCCGGAAATCCTGACCGGTTAATCGCCTTATTTTAATTCACAATATTATTTTAAAGACCCCGTCTTCGCTTAGAATGGATTAAATCCTTAAAACCTTCTTTGGAAAACGCGTATTTAATAACATCACCCAAGTGCTCAAAAATATCATGTATCTTGGCCAAACCTCTTTTACGAATCATCTGGATTTCACCGCCATCCAGCCAAACTCCATGCCCTTTGGGGCATAAATCAATATTAAATTCAGGTTTAGGCTTATAAACAGTTCTTACCAGCTCCGTTCCATCATTACAAATAGGACATTTGCCTTTTTCTTTATCCAGAACAAGCCCGGCAGCTATGGCCTCTTTACCATCAAAAGCTTCTCTTCCCACATCAATATATTTAAAATCTTTAGAATCAGCTTTTATCACTGCTTCCAATTCTCCGGCATCAAACCAGATCCCTTCGCACACAAAACAGACATCTAATTCTATATGTTCCACTTGCTGCTTTTGAAGTTTTCCTAAACATTTAGGACAATCTAAATTAACCTGTTTATCAGCCTCAGACATATTCCCTCCCCATTATTTAGGCCTTACTTACGCCCGTCCCCCATAGCTTTCCTGACCTTCGAAGTCTTGACGAAGTAGGTAGCGAAGGTGGATCAAGTCAGCCTGCGTGCTTGTCCCGCCGATTCCTGGCGGGGAATTTCGCCCGAGAAGCAGCGACTAGCTGCTGATTCGGGAATCATTATTATTTTAACCTAAATAGACTCTACTGGCAATAACTTAACTTATTATATCATTTATATAAACACAGCAATTATTTCAAACCCAGACATTTCTACTTTGGTAAAAAGCGGACATTCTTACTTTGGCTTGACAAAGATTATAGCTACCCTTGTATTTATAAACATTTCATGCTAAACTAATACGCTAGATAGACTAGTTATTGTGTATATTTAAATCATCTTAAATAATTAAAAAAGAGGAATATATCTATTAATTTTCTACTGTTGACAGTATGAAATAACATAGATTTCTCCCTAATGATATCCTTTATAATCACTTAAATAAATATATGAAAATTTGGTTTTATAATTTATCCTTAATATTTATATCTAATCCCATCTATTTAAAGAATAAGTACAGCAATTTTAAGAAAAGCATCTATTTAGCGGCAAACCACCTGCGTTCACCGCCCATATCAGAAACTATATCCTGATAATTTTCTGTTTAAAAAATCTGTTCAATTATTAAATAAAGGAGAAAATATGAAGAAAACATTAGCAATCTTAATTATAGGGATATTCACACTATCTCTTGCCGCAAACGCATTTTCATTTGAAGTAAATGGAAAGGAGTATTTTCATCCAGTTGATGCAACTACTTTGACACCAGTAACTACCAACACTTATGTCGGAGCTGTAATTGGTGATCCGGATTATAACTGCACACCCACAGAAGCTAATGCTAAAGCTAGTTGCGAATTAGGCACATATATTTTGGATGTTAGAACTCCTTCTGAATGGATATGGGTCGGTCATCCGGGAAAAAATAAGGTTGGTGCCGGCACTCTATTAGATGGCAAAGTTCTTAATCTTCCATGGCTTTTGTGGGGATTTGACAAAAAAAGTTGTAGTTTTAGCGAGAAAGGTAATGATTATTTTGAACAAGACGCTCAAACAGCTTTTGACGGCATTGAAAATCCCATTGCGATTACAATGTGCCGAAGCGGAACACGCAGTGTTTGGGCCGCGGAAGCTCTTGAAGCTATGGGAATACCTGCTTTAAATATGTTAACTGGCTTTGAAGGAAGCACTGATGCTAATGGGTACAGAACAAAAAATGGCTGGAAAATAGATGGTTGTCCATACAGTTATAGTGCTGCCGGAGTATATAGCAACAGAAAAGCGCTGAAATAATATATACGCACAACATAAATTTATTATATATAAATTAGCTGAATTTTTAAACAGAAAAACTAGATAGATTGGTATTAAAAACAAGAAACCCTATAGAATAATAGGGTTTCTTGTTTTTAAAGTTCATAATAATTTATAAAATAGTACTTATTGCTTCTGACCTAAAATTACAGTAATTTCCTGCGCACTTTTTTCCCCTTGTCACACTTACGATTACAATTCGCAGGTTTTAACTAAAAACACGATAATCCTTGCAGAAAAAACATCAGAATCTATACTATATATATCTTTTAGTATAAATAGTAAATAATTATAAACAGCGAGATTAACTATGCCTAAGACTAAAATTTTAATGATTGATGATAATATAAAATTCCTTGAATTGATAAAATTAAATTTGGAAGACACTCAAGACTTTGAAGTAAGAGCAGAAACCAAAAGCAGTCTCGGCTTAAGCGCGGCACTAATTTTCAAGCCCGACATCATCATCCTTGATATTGTTATGGGCGACCAAGACGGTTCTTCTGTTGCCAAACAGCTAAAAGACAATCCTAAAACTCAATATATTCCCATAATCTACCTTATCGGGATATTAAAAGAAAGTGAAGAACACGCGCCTCTTGGGTTTTTAGGACAATATCCCTGCATTTCAAAACCAGCCAGCACTAAAAAAATAATTGCTTGTATTGAAAATAAACAGAAAAGTTTCCCTTTTTTATTTTTTACAGGCAATGGATTTATTAATAAGCATTGTTTTATTTTTAGCAAAATACCTGCTTGATCTATTACAGCTCTTTCTGGCGTTTAAGAGATTTAAGTAGCCGATCTGATTGGTTTATTTCATAACTATATTTCGAATTTTATTTTCGTTTCTCCGCCATTGACTCCACAGACTCTTAAGCTATCTAAAGCTTTTCGAATATCTTTATTCAAAACAAATTCTTCTGGCTTAAAACTATAAATATAATCCCCATTTTCTTTGGACTGTTTGACCCGGCAGATTATTGACTTATCCAAAAGTATCCGCAAACTGATTTTTCCCATGATAATACGGTCAAGCTTTAGTCGCGAGCACAATTGCCCATCCTTGATCAAATACCCCTTAGTCTGTTTGCCCAGGAATTTTTTCAGATCAGGAATGACCGTAGAAACTGCCAGCTGTTTAATAAAATTAATTATCCTGGCAAAATAAACCAAAGAAAAAATCCGATCGCGTGAAATATCCTGATCAAAACAAGCTGCACTGCTGCGAAACAATACATAATCATCTTCCGATTTGGGAAATAAAACGGCTAATTCTGAAAATAAAGCACTCTCTTTGACTGGATAAAAAATACTCGGCCCAAGCAAAGCCGGTTTAGCCGCCAGCAGTCGAATATCCTTCACAGCATCTTCAAATCCCTGACCAGGAAAACCGACAATATAATGAATAGTTGGCACAATCTGCTTTTTGGCCATAAACCTGGACAAGCCAAACACCTTAGCCGTAGGATCATTGCGATGCAGTTTTTTCCTCAAGCGCTCTTTAGAACTGGCAATAGCCAGATCAATATGCGTTAATCCTGCCTGAATCAGCTTTTCCCGAATAATCCGGTCAATCCCGGAAGCTAATAAACCATTCATGAATGATATTTTTATCTTACCGCAAAAACGTTGAATAATCCTATCCAGCAAAGGTCGAAATTCCGGATTAAGATTTATCGTATCATCTTCAAAATTAAAATGTCGGATCCCTAAGCTAAAAGCATCTTCAATCTCTAGCATTACATGATTGGCACTGCGAAAACGAAACGTCTCACGGATAGCACAAAACCGGCAGCCCATACTGCAGCCGCGTGAAGCCAAAAGCGATGTACTTATACTGCCTTGAAAAACATACTTATTATAATCAATCAGCCTGCGGTTTAGAATCGGCAAAGAATTAAGATCTTTTATCATTGCGCTTTGCCTGCTGATATGCAGCTTACCGTCATTGTGCTTATAACACAAACCGGGAATATATCCTAACTTACCCTTTTTCTGAGCCTGGGATAATTTCCGAAAACTCTCTTCTGCTTCTCCCTTGATTACAAAATCTACTTCCGGCTGTCCCAAAACAAATTTTGCATCCGCGGTCGCCGCTCTTCCACCGACAACCACCTGTATTCTGGAATCAATTTTCTTAACCAGTCTGGCAACCGCAAAAGCATTATCCAAATATGCTGTAAAATTAGCTGATATCCCGACCATATCCGGCTGTTCTCGGCAAATAGTTTCCCTGATCTGATTATCATCTTTACCAAAGCAATAGTAATGCGAAAATAAACAAAAAGCCGATCGATTCAACTGATAATAGCGCTTCAAATAAAGCAATCGCGGGGGAAAAGCTAAAGAGCGTTTAGTATAGTCTTCCAAACAATTTAAAATCTTTACGTCAATGCCGCTAGAATCAAGCACAGTTGCCAGAGAAAGTGTTCCCAAAGGAAACGCCCGTTGCGGGGTAAAAAAGAAATCATTTATCGGAGGATTAATAATCAATATCTTCAAATATGTGCACCTGTTGTATTATTCATTTAAACATTTACTGCAAATTACAGTTAAAATATTTCTTTTCTTTCATAAATTATTGTCTTTCACCCCAAAATATAGTTACGCTATACGCATTGCATTGGTATATTTCTAGAGAGGGGTTTAATTCTTCTTTTTTGGCAACAAGAAAATCTTCATCCTTTGGCTTTGCTGTATCAATAAGCCGAAACCAGCGAATATCTTTATGCTTTGGTAACAGAACATCGTTCCCCTGATTATTCATATTATATGCTAAAAAAAGGTAATAATTTCCTGGAGCCGCGAGGCTTTCATTGCCATCAAGTTGATAATAAACCGCTCTTTCTTTGCTCTGATCCAAATCCGGCGCTTCCAGTTGTTTATCAAACCATTGAATGTCCGGAATATTGTCACCGCTTGCATCTTCCCCGGCAAAGAATCTTCTGCAGCGTAATATCGCGTATTTTTTCCTGAACTCTATTGCCTTTCGGCAAAACTCAAAAATTTCAGAATTATGATCCACGCTATCCCAATTAAACCAAGTCAATTCATTATCTTGGCAATATCCATTATTATTCCCCTTCTGAGTTCTCATAATTTCGTCGCCATAAAGAATCATCGGCGTGCCGGATGAAAATAGCAGACAAGCTAAAGCATTTTTTATCATTTGTTTCCGAAATTCAATGATATTTTTATCAGAGGTATCGCCTTCAACGCCGCAATTCCATGAATGATTATCATTTGCGCCGTCTTTATTATCTTCCAAATTAGCCTGATTATGCTTACTGTTGTATGAGTATAAATCATTCAATGTAAAGCCGTCATGACAGGTAATAAAATTAATGCTATTATATGGCTTTCTCCCATCTTCTTGATAAAGATCCGCGGAACCGGTTAACCGTTTAGCCATCTCTCCCGCCTGTCCGTCATCGCCTTTGATAAATCTCCGCGCGGTATCCCTAAATTTTCCGTTCCACTCAGACCATGCTTTAGGAAAATTGCCTACCTGGTATGTTTTCAAATCCCAAGGCTCAGCTATCATTTTTACTTTACTTAAAATCGGATCAGCAGAAACCGCTTCAAAGAATTTTGATTGTTCACTAAACTCACCTTTAACTCTAGCCAAGATCGAAGCCAGATCAAACCGAAAACCATCAACATGCATGATTTGCGCCCAGTAACGTAATGAATCCAGAACAAGACGCATCGCCACTGGACTTTCGATATTAAAAGTATTGCCGCAACCGGTATCATTTAAATAGTATCGATAAGATTCCTCCGATTTATTCGGATTCTCTGCCAAGGCGTAATATGTCGAATTATCTATGCCTTTAAAACACAATGTCGGACCAAGCTCATTTCCTTCTCCGGTATGATTGTAAACAACATCCAGAATGACCTCTATCCCTGATTTGTGTAGCTCCCGAACTAAAGTCTTGAATTCTTCCACTTGACACCCTAGCTTGCTTTTTGTTCCAAAGGAAGATTCCGGAGCAAAAAATCCAATCGTATTATACCCCCAATAATCCGTCAGCCCTTTTTCTGTTAATTCATTCCGAATAAAAAATTCGTGAACTGGCATAAGCTCAACAGCAGTTATCCCTAATTCTTTCAGATAAGCAATCTTTTCAATAAAACCTAAATATGTTCCCGGGTGCTTAACTTTTGATGAGGCATGAGCGGTAAATCCTTTTATATGCGCTTCATAAATAACCAGTTCATCCATCGGAACATTTGGAGGGCTGTCCTGTTGCCAGTCAAAATTATCATCCACCACAATCGATTTCGGCACAATCTGGCTATTATCCCGATTGTCTAGGCTCAAATCTTTTTCCAAAGCATTTAAATCATAAGCAAAAATCAGATTATCCTGATTCTCAAATTTCCCGGTTATCGCTTTGGCATAGGGATCAAGCAAAAGCTTATAAGGATTAAACCTCTTTCCTTCGGCTGGATTATATTCGCCATTAACTTTATAACCATATAACTGCCCGGCCTTTACCCCCTTAACAAAAACATGCCAGATATTATCTGTTTTATTTTCCATCTTTATAAAATCAGTTTGTTCACCAGAGGGATCATCAAACAAAACTAAAAAAACTTCTGTAGCGTTTTGCGAAAATAGGGCAAAATTTACGCCCTTGTCTGACAATGTGGCCCCGAGGCTATCTTTACTTCCAGGAGAAATTTCTTTATTAGTTCGCGTTATCATATCCATTATCTAAATCCTCTTTAGGTAAATTATCCGCGCCGGGCTTGACCAGACACAGACTATTATTATATTAACTTCAGCCTAATGCAATCGCACTACTTAGTCAAGCAAATCTTGTGAGTTTTAACTCTTTAAGCTGTTTGCGGATAGAAAAGCCCTAATAAGTGCTAAGCAAAAGGCCCTAGAAAAACAACTAAGTTCTTTAATATTGCCCGTTAAAGTTATCTTTGTTATAATGCTGTTTATGATATCACAACTCACCATCCAAAATATTGGACTGATAGATAAACTGACTATCGATTTTCGCCGGAATTTAAATATTCTGACCGGTGAAACCGGAGCAGGAAAATCGATTTTAATTGATGCCCTGCGCTTTGTTTTAGGCGAACGGGTAAATACCTCTTTGGTCCGTGATCCAAAACTGCCTTGCACTGTGGAGGCAATTTTTGAAATAGATAAAAAATCTCTGAGTGATTATGATGCTTTTTTGGAATATTTTAATCAGGAAAACCAATTGATCATAAACCGTTCTTATCTCCCGGACGGCAGAAGCCGAATAAAAATAAATGGTTTTACCCTTACTTTAACCCAGCTAAAAAAGCTTGGCGATAATCTTGTGGATTTTCACGGCCCGCATGACCATCAGCTTCTTTTTTCCGTGCAATCGCATATAAAAATCCTCGACCGTTTAAGCGACATTGATGCCTTAAAAGAATCTTATCTTAAAGATTATCATAAATACAGCGAACTCCTTAAAAAACAAACCGAATTAAACGAAATGGCTGTTTCGCGGGAAACAGAGCTCGAAACCCTTAAATATCAAATAAATGAATTAAGTACTGTTCCCCTTGATCAGGAAAAATATGAAGAGCTTATAGCTGAACAAAAAAAGCTTGATAATCGCGAAAGAATATCTGAAAACTTAAATGCGGTTATAGACATCCTGGAAAATGAGCAGACTGGTATCAATGAAACCATACGCGGGGCATTTGCTCCAATGAAGAATCTGACTAAAATTGATCAAAGCACCCAAAATTTTATCGAACAATTAAACACCCTGCAGGAAACTGCCCATGAACTTTTAAATAATTTAACCGCTTACCGCGACAGCCTTTGCTTTGATCCTCAAACCGCTCAGAACATTAATTCCCGCTGTGATATTTATTATTCGATAAAACGCAAATACGGGCCGACTCTAGAAATTGCCAGCAAATTCTACGAACAAGCAAAAGAAAAATACGAACTTATGGTAGATTTAGAACACAATACAGCCAGCCTGAACAAAGAAATAGTTTCGCTGCAGGAAAAACTTGAAAAAACCGCTGATAAAATATCCAAACAGCGTAAAAAAACAGCTTTAGCTCTGCAAAAAACCATAGAAAAAGAACTTAAAGACCTGGGGATAAAACAAGTAGAATTCGAATGCCGGTTTGAAAAAATTGCTTTAAACCCGGATGGCTATGATTCTGTAGAATTTTATATCAGTCCAAATGCCGGAGAAAACCTTAAGCCTCTGGCTGAGATAGTTTCTTCCGGAGAAGCCGCGCGAGTAATGCTGGCGCTAAAAAAAGCTCTGATCGAAGTTGATCTTGTCCCCGTACTTATATTCGATGAAATAGACGCTCAGATTGGCGGTAGGCTCGGCACCATAACCGGGCGCAAATTAAAAGAACTTTCTCAAGGCCGGCAAGTTATCCTGATCACACATTTACCGCAAATAGCCAGTTTCGCCGACGCTCATTATAAAGTAGTAAAAAAAGTTAAAGACAACCGGACTATTACAATAATCGAATATCTTGAAAATGAAACACAAGTTAAAGAACTTGCCGAAATGATGAGCGCTGAAAAAGAAAGCCTGATCGCCATAAACCACGCCCGAGAAATGCTCGCTAAGGCAGGTGAATAAGATCAACTCTGCCCCGCTTGAGTTCATTTAGGGCACAAAAAACCCACTTCGCTGTTTCAGTGTTTACACTGAGCGAGCCCTTCAATAAACTCAGGATAAACAAAGCGAGTCGAAGTGGCCGCCCTGTTTGATATACCTTATAACTATCTCTCTGTTTCATGTTCCCTTAACCTATATAACAAATAGCCCCAAATCCACCAAATTTAAGGAGTTAGAGATAAAGTTATACTCACCTACCAATACCAGTTTAATCCTGCAGAAAAGCGCGTTGCACGCTCATTAGAAAATTCCGCATATAAAGAAGTCTTCGGGGTTATTGTATATTGAATTTTCCCTCCCCAAACAGGATTAAACCCACCTGAATAATCCTTTGATTCTACCCCCCTAAAGACTAGCATTTTAAAGTCCATAAAATCAAACCTACACCCTATATGCGGTCTTATTCTAGCCTCAGGAAACGTAGTATGTCCAGCAAAATCAATAAGCCCATATATTAAAATGTTATTATTCAAAAACCATGATTTGCCCCCACCAAGGCTAAAAACTCCATCGTAGCTATCTTGTTCATTCTCCTTAACACGATCTAAACCCAATCGTAATTTCCAAGACAAACTGCTTTCATCTGTTACTTTTACGGATAAAGTATTAAGATTTAAAATACGTATTAAGTCAAACCTATTCACAAATACCTTATTTCTATCTTTCAAAACTCCTAGCTCAAAATCAAGAACAGCTAGTTCATCGCCTTCTAAGCTATTATCTCCAATAGCTTCTTTCTTAAAAGGAGCAAAGCTTAAACTCATAAAATTTTTCCCGCCATCATCAATAGAAAAACCAGAACCAATAACCATTGGCCGTGAGCCTTCAGCTGGTGATACAAGCTCAGGGATCTCAACTTTTACAACTGGCTGAGCTGGTAAATGTAACCTAGCCAGTAAAATTTGATCTTTAAATTTTTTCCTATTTTGGTTAGCTTTAGAATCTTTTGCCATCAATCGATAATGCTGGTATGCAAGCAAACTATCCAAAACAAATATCTGCCTGCCTTTTTCGAGTTTCTTTATATGCGTTGATAATGAATCAATCCCTTCCGAAACAATAGCGTTAAATATTTCCAATTCATTTTTTTTTAATAACCTTAGCTGATAATAAAGTTTTCTTTGACTCGATGGGATAAAGCGCACATCTTGAATAAACTTTGTTCCTGACAATCTAATCCTTGATTGATCAATATCATTCAAACGGTAAAACAATTCTTCAGGGATATACCAAAAACGGTTATTATTCGGCAGGAGTTCTTCTTCAATAACCAGATTAACCAATTCAGCTAATTTATAAGCACAATTTTTATCAAGGAAATAATAGTCAAATTTACTCCCCACTATCTCCCAAATATGTAAAAGGAGCAAAGTCAGCTCATACTCCGATAAATTGAGCCTATATTCCCACATATCCCTAAATTCTGTACGTGAATAGACAAGATCTTCTGTATAAAAATACTTGTCGGAAAATTTTGCTTCATAGCCTCCGAAAAGCCCCTTCATAACATAAACCAATGGATTCTCATTTTCGGGGATTTCTGCTCCATAATTCAATGTTGAATCAAGTAATCCCAATTCATCATCAGATTCTGTATTAAGTTTTAATAGAGCGTGTCCAAAAGTAGATGCAGGATTGCCAAAATAACCGCTAACTAAAAGTAAACTGACCGAATCCACTGAATCCAGCAACTCCCACGTCTCCAAACGTTTGCAAGTTGTTTTTTTAATATCATAATTGAATGAAGCCAGCTTATGAGAAAGCCAATAGTAGCGTGCGGGAAATCGACATTGAGCATCTTTTTTATGGTCACCTGTACTTTCAGTAAAATAAGCATCGATCGTAGCTATTAACTCTTTACTAGGATTAGTTCTTCCTTCAGGAGATAAGAAGAAACTATCTGTCAAGACAAGACTTTCTTTAATACCATAATCATAATAAATCAACTTAAGCCAGGTAGAATCATGCGCAAGGTCAAGTTGCTCAGCTTCATTTAAAACCTCAACTTTGGAAGATGCTTCAACTGTATCTGCTAAAAAGAAAATCGCAATTAAAGTAAAAGGGATACAGCAAAAACAAACTGCTGCACCCCTTAAATATTCTAAAATGTAATATTTCTTCAAAAGAAAATTCAAGAAATTGTTTATGCTTGTTTATAGATCAAGTTATACAATGCCTCAGCTTTTTCGTAGCGTGTTCTATTGGTATAAATAGAAACTGCAACAAGTTCAGTAAAATCTTTACGTAAAGCAGATACAAATTCCTGTTTATCTGTTGATTTATCTCCTACCAATTCGACCAATTCATCAAGATACTCACCTGATCCACTAGCTAATTCCTGTTCTATTGAATCATATGAATGATAGATAAAAGTAGCCACCATATCTTTTCCCCCCAAACATGAGTCAGGGCTGGAAAGTTGAGAACTGATTGCGGTTGTACCCCAATCCCATACAATATTGGTAGTTACAGCAAGAGCTGCATGCTTTTTATTCGGAAAAAGCATTGCCCCTAAACCACACTCTGTATAGATTTCAGCAAAACTTCTAGCCATTACAGGCTGAACAAATACCGCAAAAGCACATAAAACAATAATTACACTAACAAAAAATTTCTTCATACTACATCCTTTCCTTAGGTAAAGATTAGCATTGATATATCATTATTAATATAATACGGTTACAGCTTTGCTATGTCAATAAATATTTCATGAAACATCATGTCTAATTAATTTTTCAGAATATATATATTATTAACTAAATCAGCATTATTAATGCACCTATAGTGAAAAAGAATATCGCTGTTATTAGCTTAATTCTCCCTACATTTGTCTGAACAAATTTTGCCCACCATTTGGAATTAATACCAAAAAGCGTCGATAAAAAAACCACAATCAAAGGTAATATAAACATTAAATTGTAAAGCAACAGATACAAAAAAGCTTTCCATCTACTCATATTCATTTTTATCATAAAACTCAATATAGGCACATATACCTGTCCTGTGCACACTGATTCCAGCAATGAAACAATAACTCCAAGACCAAATGAAAACAACAAAAGCTTTACCATTCCAGCAGTACCCTTATCCCGCAGTGTGCCTATTAACAAATGAATATTTTTTTTAACAACCGAAGGCAACTTTAATAAGACCCCTTTACTTGTCCCATTCTTTGTATAAATAAAATAATCATATAAACTTGCTACCCCCAATAAGATTGTTATCCCTCCTATTATTAAATCAAAATATTCCGATATAATAACAAAAGTTTTTATTTTTTCCAGCCATACAAATACCCCCAACCCTAACCCTAAATAAGTAATAAAAACAGCCAAGATAAAAAAACCCCCTACCAGCGCCATTCTACGAAAACTAAATTTTGCAAAAACTAAAAAAGACATGAAGAATACTATTGTGCTAAATGCACAAGGATTAATGCCGTCTAATAAACCGCTACTAGTTATAGCTATTAGAGTAAAGGAGTGAAAACGCTCGCTGATTTTTTTAAGATAAGAATCAGAATTTATTGGAATTGATATGTTTATTTCTTCAGATATGCTTTTTTTTTTAATATTTACATCTTTTTTAATAATATTTCGAAGTTCTTTATTTATCTGTCTGCTTCCCACCAGAGCATGCCCGGCTATATAAACCTGCGGAATATGGTCAATCTTTTTTACCCCATATTCTGCTTCCATCTCCATTTTTCTTTCAGCATGCTGGGGAGTTTGTATATTGTAAAAAACAAAAGAAATCTTATCCCCAAATTCCTTTTCCAACTCAGGAACCTGTTTTTCTAAAAATTTCCTGCAATGAGGACATCTAGGCCCATAAAACACGATTATAGGCAAAACTCCGTCTTGCATTTTTCCTTTCTCAGAATTTGAAAAACTTTCCTGCATAATATGCTCAGATAGTTGCCTCATTGAAGGAAAGCTGCGATTATTTTCCCATAAAAATGTCGGCGAATAATTCACGGAATTATCGATATTTAATTCATTGCAAAGGTTAAAATCACCTTTAAGAAGAGCAATACCTTCTTCTTTCTTAGAATCAACTATATCATGATCTATTCCTAATGCATTACATGCAGCTTTAGAATCTTTTTTTTGTAAATATACAGCTCTACGATACTGCCAGAATTTATCAGGATAATATTTTTGAATTAAAATTTGGCGAATAGCCTCTTTAACCTCTTCAGGCCCCCTTTTAGAACTTACCCCAAACTCACTGAATTCAACCATATAATGAACATTAATATCAAATATTCCGGGGTTAGCACTCAGATAAGTATCCAGTTGATTTAAAGCATCATTGCCTAAAGGACACTGGCTCATCATAAATACATCAAGCTGCCGCTCTTTTACGGTCCTTTCTAAAAACATTACACCAAGAGGAAAAAGCATTTTATCAGGAATTACATATTTATCCTCTTTTTTGACGACCATCCCCTTTCGCGCCATCTCAGAAAATTTATCGTATTTTCCAGCTTCTTTTTCAAATACAATATAAGGAATAAGCTTAATTCCTAACTGATTGATTATTTTTTTTGCTTCAGGAGAATTGTAATTGATATTATTTGAGAGAATATCTTGTCCCAACATAGTGGAAAGGCTTTTCTGCAGATTTACAACAGCAGCATCTGTACTATCAGAAGAAATAATAGTATATATAAAATCTTCAGCTAATAAACGCTTATTACACATAAAAAACAAAACAATAAATGCGCAAATAATTGAGATAAAAAGCCGTCTTCTAATCATAATTAATTATATCCCATATTATTTAAAATAACTGATAAGTATTATTTAATGAGTTTAAAATGAATTAAATTAAAAGTCAATTTAATTCCTATAATATCGGAGACTATCTCCCCATACCCCTTAAGGTTCTCATCCATGCGTTGCATAAATAGCAAATAGCTCAAAATCCACCAAATTTGGGAAAATTTGAGATAAAGTTATAAGGAAGATTCTTTGTCCGGAGCTTATCGAAGATACCATTTCCGAACCCGCATTGGAATAACCAAACGCTGATGGTCATAATCATCTAAAATATCCAATGCCCTGCTATATCCCGTTATGACCTGCACTATCCCCTTGGTTTCATCTGTAGTGCCTTCAAAGGTAATGAGATTACCAATAAGCTTTATTGATTTCTGCAATTCTAAGTATTTGTATTCTGCTGCTTTAAGCCGCTTATCATTAATCGTATAACCATCGACCAAATGCTTTCTTAATACATTGGTCGCCCAGATACGAAATTGGGTGCCCCTTTTTGAATTAACCCTATAACCAACCGAAATAATCATATCCAGACTATATAATTTCACTGGTTTATCAGAATTTGCAATGTGCATTTTCTGCACATTGCTTTTTTCATACAACTCTTTAGTTTTAAATATATTACTAATATGCTTTGTTATAACACTGCGCTCAATATCAAAGAGATCCGCCATATGTTGCTGCGTCAGCCAAACAGTCTCCTTCTCAAGCCGAACCTCTACTTTATTTTTATAAACAACAACCTGACCTTTAGATTTTTCTTGTGATTTCATAAATCAAACTCCTTAGATAAAATTACTAGATATAACTATAATATTAATTATAGCTCTATGTCTCATGGAAGGCAAATCAAAGCAATAACCCCTTTTCTCTCCCTTTCAATCTTTAGATCATCTCTTCGTGCTTTTCAATTCTATTTGATATATTATTCAAAAGCGCCAATAGTTGAGTAATATTACTCAGCTGCCCTGGATATACCTGTTGAATACTGCGCAATGCCTGTAGCGAGCCTTCAATTGCTTTTCGACAAACCGCAAACTGCGCAACCGCATCATAAAACTCAAAATCAGTGTCAGCATCATCGCCAAACGAACTAAGGGCCCTATGAAGTTTTACCGTAAGAAGGGTATGATACCAATTTACCGTTTCAAAATCAGCGCTAAGTTTCTGGTCCAAAAACTTTTTATCATAAAAATTGTCTTTTAAAAATTCATGTGCTCTTTTAAAGTATTCATCGGCGGCACAAACTAATGCATTATCTTTAATTGATTTTCGTAGATTAGCTATCTCCTCTTTCGCGTCAAAACACTCTGACTGCTCAAAATCAGATTCAATGCCATATTCATCCCCCAAATTTTCAATTGCCTTATCCATGTCCGAAAATTGCCGAAAGATTACCTGCTCGGTTATTTCCAAATCATCTTCGTCTTTACCGTGTGCGATGCAAGTCAATTTTTGTTCAAGCTCATCTTGATAAAGCTTACAGCGAATTTGTCTTTCAAAAACACAGCGCGCGCACCATCTATCACAAAAATTAAAAGGAGTTTCCCTCTCTAACTTAGCATTTTCCGCTTCAATTTTTCGTAATCGCTCGCTTTTCATCTCACTCCAAACAAATAATCCAATTCACACTCCCCTAAAAACAATAATATGTAATAATTATACTCCTAGTTATCACTTGATTTACTTTCTATAAAATTGTATTTATATCAATCTTCCTAGTTGCTCGTCCTTTGCAATAGCGCTTTTGCAACCACTTCTCAATATCAGATTCTTTAAATCGCAAGCTCTTCCCTAATTTATAATGCGGAATAAATTGCATATGAGTCCAAGAATAGATGGTACTTGGAGGTACTTTTAATATTTCACTGAGCTCTTTTAAAGTTATAAGTTTGTCCATTATCCTAATAAGCATTCTCACTTCACAAAATACTCAATCTCAACAACACTCTTTATTTCTTTCTCAATGCTGCTGGTGTCATTCATTCCATAATCAGAGATTTCCGTAGAATTCAAAGGAGTTATTTGGAATACGCCTATTCTCACTGATGCTATTGGGCCTAGAGAGAATTTACCTTGCTTGGATACTACCTGCGCTCTATCCTTGGCATTACCCGTTGCCATGCCGATCATTTCCAACTTCAGATCTTCGATCTTTGTGTTAATAAATTTTGGATCTTTAACTGCAAGCTGCACCCCTTCTCCCAAAACCTCGACTATGTCCGCAGAAAGCTTTTCGATTTTATACACATCTTTGCTTTTAATCTTAAACCCCTGGTAGAGCTTGAATGCTACACGTTCTTCAGTTTCATAGCCTTTTTCATTCAGTTTAAACCTTTCGCCAATTTGAGCAGAGGAAAATTCTATTTCCTTTTCAGTAAAACCAAACTTTTTTAGATATTGCTCTATTTTTTGCTTATCCTTATTGATCAACTCATAACAAGCTTTCAGATCCTTGTCCTCAGAAAAAATAGTCGCCTCAAAAACTGCCAAATCTGAACTAATTGTTTTCTTAGCATAGCCTTTTACTTTTACATATCCTTTATTTTTTATTGAAATCGCGGTATTAGAAAAAATGCTTGCCGTCCACACTATAGCAAGCCCAATAATAACCGCAACAACAATTGAAATTAATCCTTTTCTCATTGCCCCTCCATAATTTTCTAATTATTTTAAATTAATCTTCTTAGCATATTTCAGCTTATTCCTTAGTTCGCTTAACATATTCTTCCATAGTGCGACTCATTGCCTCAGCAAACCCCAATAATGGTGTCGTGCTTTTAGTTTCATCATAAGCAAACTCGGCTCCATCCCACCTATAAACCTCCCATAAGTTGTTCTCGCTGGCATAACACCAATTTTCCTGCTCCCAATTCTCTCTGCCCACTTTTATAAAAGCGGTCTTCTGTTGCACTTCAAATTCTATGGGACAAGCGCTGGCTTCCTCGAATATCTTTTGATAATCGCCTTCCTGCCATTGATAAGCATAAATATCTGTACCATGCATACCTCCGTGGCTAAACATAATAATCGCGTTTTTGCCATCACCGTTCAGATCGCTAAGCTCTATTGTTCCAGGGTACATATTGCCGCAGATAGTTTTTGCTAATCTATAAACTATTTTATTCCCGCTGCCTATTATCGGGTCATATATTTGGCAAAAGTGGGTCGCTATCTGCATATCGTCTTTTGTTCGAGCACAGAAAGAAATCACTACTTCTTCTTCAGGGTCATCATCCAAATTACCTTTCACTATGGTTTCATATTCTCTAAACCCATCTTCATAAACAAATTCATAACAATCCCACAAGCCATAGTCGCCTTTTAACTCTAACGGAATTAAAGAACTAAAATTATTACTTGCTGTTGCTTTATATATGCCCTCTTCCATTTCCACTCCATAGGCAGCAGAATGAGCATCGGTTTTAAAAAAATCCCGATTATGCATAAGACCTGGCATTTTAATACTCTCTTTTGCCTGAACATTAGCAGATACCAATAGCATTATTAATCCGGTTAATAAAATCCTTTTCATCCATTCCTCCTCTTTTCATATTTCCTAAAAACTACCCCGCCTGCAGAAAATTCTTTATTCATCTGACCCTTTTCATAAAAACTTCTTAAATATTATCCACTTAGAATATTTATATTCAAAAGTTTGTCTCGCATTAGCCGGGCTTGTAGAAGGCAACACCTCGATATAGACATTTAAATTGTCTTTTAAAAATTTACGATTAAAAAGCTTTCCCGCTTTCCCCCCATTAATAAAAATAGCTTTAAGACTGGCTATATTCTCTAACATTTCAGGGATTTTATTTAATTTAGGCTTAACAATGTCAGAATCCGCACTGCCTTCACGATAACATGCACAAACAACGTCCCACAATCCTATCCCACATTGCTGCAATATTCTTATTCTATCCTCATAATTATTTGGATCTTTCTTATTCAATATTTTAAATATGATTTTCCAGAAAATATTTCTATTGTTAGCGTAATATTCACCTGCTCTTAATGAATCCTCTCCTGGGAATGACCCTAGAATTAAAATCTTAGCATCAGTATTTACCTTTGGACGTAATCCTATTTTTCTTTTATTTTCCATTTTATTCATTACTATTTCTTTTCCTTATATTATTAAGATTTATAACGTGAACAGATCCCGGGTTCAGTCTCACACATTTCTCAAAATCAGCAATTGCCTTACTTTCTTCTCCCAACGCATCATAAGCGACACCCCTGTTTCCGTATGCTTCGGAATCCTTGGGATTTAGCTTTATAGCTTTTGTATAATTGCTTATAGCCAGCTCATAATTCTCAAGATGCCCCTGGGCAACTCCCCTATTATAATAATGTTCGGGGTTTTCTGGATCAAGCTCTATAAGCTTTGTTAAATGGAAAAGAATCCCGTTAATTTCCCCTGCTTTCTTGCTATTCAAAAACCCACTTACATGCTCGTTAAATTCTTTACTCTTGTCCATATACCCTCCTTAAAATAAAAAAACCCTCGCCTTTTCTTGGCGAAGGTTTTACTTTTTTAGAGTCCGGGATTTATTCCTTCTTAACTCGGGACTTTGTAGCTATGTTTTGAGTTTACCCCTAACCCTATAATCTGTCAAGTTTTAAAATTCCTCAGTGTTGAGAAACGGTTACTTTGTCAATAGTTCTGACCTGGCCCCATTTTAATATTCACCACAGAGCGCACAGAGCTCCACAGAGAAAAGCAATTTAATTTTATACTCGTGTGATTTTTTAATCACACCGAATTTATTCAATGGATAATCGAAAGAAAAACTTGTTTTCCTTATTGAGTGACCATTGAATTAAATTCCAGCTGCGCAGCAGCAAAGAGTATCCCTTATTTTCTTATCCGCGTCCATCTGCGTTCATCTGCGGTTAATTTATTTTTCTGTCAACCTTTTTCAGGATAGCACATAACCGCCAAATACGCCCGCATCAAATAATCCTTCCCACTAAACTTATCTTTTATACAACCTAACTTGCTCATTTCAAACCCTCCTATTTTAAAACAAATACATGTTAACCACAAATCAGACAAATCTAACAGATACTTCACTATCTATGCTCAAGGTATTTTTAAGAAAAATACCGGGTTTATTCAAATCGTGAACTCAACAAGGAAAATTTATTTTTCTTTTGATTCCTATTTGAATAACCTTTACCCGCATAGCGGGTTGAGCATATACCTACTATTATTTTATCTG
>Ga0180007_10001007_pt1 | contig 41061 bp, 31 predicted proteins | sample MM_PC_MetaG_FD_121122 | JGI IMG/M metagenome (GOLD analysis project Ga0180007, IMG submission 121122) | Groundwater microbial communities from the Aspo Hard Rock Laboratory (HRL) deep subsurface site, Sweden - MM_PC_MetaG | ecosystem: Environmental > Aquatic > Deep subsurface > Groundwater... | reverse complement strand
GGCGGGTGGGTTTTGGAGAACCAAAACAAAAAAATGTTTAATTACAAATGCTTATGTCCGTTTTGATAATCTTGGAATGTCGAGCTATTACGGTATATTACTCACGTGAAAATCTGTGTTCAACCAATTCTCCATTTAACTATTCAACCCAACAAACCCAATAAACTCAAGCAACCCAACAAACCCAAATAACCCTATTCTCATCTGCACAAAATATCTTTTATCTTCCGGACAACTTTTTCCGCAGATTGGCCTTTGGTGTTCATGATGATGACAAAGGCATATTTCTTTCCGTCAGGCAGAAGGATAAAGCCGACGCGGGTGGATATGCCGGTGAGAGTGCCGGTTTTAAAGTACTCGCAGCCCTGGTGTTTCAGGAGGAGATAGTGGGGGGCGAATTTGTTTAAAAGCGTCATCATGGATGTTGCGGAAATTTGATTTTGTCTGGATATACCGGAGCCTTCGACGATGGAAAGATCGTCTATTTTTAAAGTCTCCCGTGCGTATTTACGGGCGGATTCAAGCCCTTTTTCAAGTGTGCCCGGCGGACCATTGATTTTTGCACCTGCAGAAATGAGAAGCTGATTGGCGATGAAGTTGTTTGAGAAATAAAGCATTTTGGATATGATTTCCGTAATCGGCACAGTTGACGTATACGTATAGACCAGCTTGTCTTTTGCCGGATCAACCGTTCCCGGGCGGATTCCTCCCTTGCATGGGATGCCTTCCTGTTCCAGAAAAAATTTCAGCAGATGACCTGCATAGAGCGTATTTTCATTGTTCTCGGCAGACAGCACGATTCTTTCATGGGAGAAGGGAGAGGCCTTTATCCTTTCATGAACAAACGGGAGAAGCGGCGTCTGCGGTTCTGCGGTAATATAATGACCGGTTTTTTTGTCTTTTTTAAAATAGACCGTATTGAAATTGACGCATAAGGCGCCGTTTGGCGCGTTATAGGGATCATAGCCACTGGCTTTCACGCCGGGGATCAAGACCGGCTGTTTGAACCAGGTGGCATCGAGGATAATATCCTGAATAACAGTATGCTGAAATTCAGTTTGTGTTTTCAGTGCTCTGGCGATTTCCTGAAGCGATTCGGAAATGAGAAGGGGGTCGCCATATCCTTTGACTGTGAGGTTATTCTCCGGATCAAGATAAAATTCCGTGGGAAAACGGTACGTGTCTCCCAAATAATGGAGCGCAAAAAGAGATGTGAAGATCTTCAGTGTGGACGCAGGGATTCTCTTTTCATCGGCATGGACTGACAAAAGGGTATTCCCTTGGTCGTCCTCAAGAATGAGGGCATCTTTTTTTCCGATCAGGGAGAGAACGTCTTTCAGCTGAGCAGATACAGCCACTGAAGGATGAAACAAAAGAAGAAGACAACCAGCCAGAAGGAACAGACAAAACGGCGATCGGTAGATTGTCAATTGAACAAATGGTCGTGTTTTTACATTCATAGGAGATACAAATTGTCAGTATTTCTATGACTCCAGAAACGCCTGATAGGCTTTCCCTGTCATATAGGCATCCGCCTTACTTGATATTTCAAAGGGTGCATGCATGGAAAGCACGGCCGGGCCGCAGTCCAGGATATCCATGCCATAGGATGCCAGATATTTTGCCATGGTGCCGCCGCCGCCTTCGTCTATTTTCCCCAGCTCGCCGGTCTGCCAGATAATGTTGTTTTTATTGAACAGGGTTCGGATGGCGCCCATGAATTCGGCACTGGCCTCGCTTGAGCCGGTTTTCCCCCGGTGGCCCGTAAATTTGGTGAGACAGATGCCATAGCCCAGATAGGGGGCATTCCTTTTTTCATGTACGTCCTTGTAGTCCGGTTCAACGGCTGCGTTCACGTCTCCGGACAGGGCTGAGGCATTCATGAGCGTTTTTCTCACGGTTTGGGAGCTTGTGTCATTTCCGGTGATCATCAGCAATTCTGTAATGAGCTGGTCGATAAAATGGGATTTGGCGCCCGTACTGCCTTCGCTTCCGATTTCTTCCTTGTCGTAGAAAAGAACGATGGCCGTTTTCCGGGGCGTTTTGACATTCAATATGGCTTCAAGTGCGGAGAACACGCAGATTCGGTCATCCTGCCCATAGGCGCCAATCATGCTTTTGTCCAGGCCCACGTCTCTGGCCTTTCCTGCCGGAACCACTTCAATGTCTGAACTGACGAGGTCTTCTTCAATGATGCCATATTCATCATAAAGGTATTTTAAAATGGTCAGTTTGAACCGTTCTTTGATTTTGTCATCTCCTGTGGGCATACTGCCTGCCAGAAGATTCATTTTTTCCCCTTCAAATGCTTCAGACAGTTTTTTGCTGCTCTGGGAACTGGCAAGATGGGGAAGCAGATCCGAAACCGTAAATACGGGATCGGTGTCGGATTCGCCGATCACCAGATCGATTTTCCGGCCGGATGTGGTGATCACGCTGCCATGAAGTGATAGCGGTCTTGCAAACCATTGATATTTTTTGATGCCGCCATAGTAATGGGTTTTGATCATGGCGATATCGAGTTCCTCGTACAACGGATTCTGTTTTAAATCAAGCCGGGGAGAGTCCATATGGGAGGCCACCAGGTTCAGCGCGGACGAAAGCGGTTCTTTGCCGATAATGCAAAGGGCGATGACCTTATCTTTGAACACTCTATAAAAACGCCCTTTTGAAACAGCTTTTCCTGAAACCGTATCCAGAGATTTAAACCCTTTTTGTTCTGCCACTTCCCTGATGGTGTTCACGGCTTCACGCTCTGTCTTGGCATGGTCAAGAAACGATTTGTAGCGTTCGCCATAGGAAAATACGGCATCGGTTTCTTTTTTGTCAAATGAATCCCAGCAGAGCACGGGCTTCCTGGATAATTTTTTCTGAAGGGCTTCTATTTCCTTTTTACCGGGTTTTTTGTCTGTCATCGTGAAACCTCATTTTTGCTTTGAAGAATTAACGTTACCGGGCCATCGTTTATCAGGTGAACGTCCATCATGGCACCGAAGCGACCCTGCTCAACCGGGATGCCTTTTTCTCTCACCTGCTCGATGAAGTGGTCATAGAGTGGGATCGCTTTCTCAGGCGGTGCCGCGTCAATAAAGGAGGGCCGTCTTCCTCTTCTGCAATCCCCATAAAGGGTGAATTGGGAGACAACGAGCATCTGGCCATTTATCTGGGGAAGAGACAGATTCATTTTGCCATGCCCGTCTTCGAAGATCCTTAAATGGACGATTTTGTCCGCCAGAAATGCCGCGTCCTCTCTTGTGTCATGGTGGGTTATGCCCAGAAGAATCATCAGGCCGCGACCGATTTTACCGATGATTTCGTTCTCTACAGAAACAGAACTTTCACTGACGCGCTGAACAACGGCTTTCATCTGATCATTTCCTCAACAGTGCGGCAAAGGGATTGTTAAATGGTTCACTTTTGGGTGATGGGTTTCCGGGAGATTGTGGTTTGGATTTTTCTTTTTGTTTTTTAGGGCCAGCAGTCTTTGGCCTGATCTGCGTTTGGGATTTCTCCTGTTTGGGTTTGCCTGACTTCATGGATAGTGAAATCCGTTTCCGTTCCAGATCCACCTCTGTGACCGTTACCATGACTTTTTGGGCCACCTTTACCACGGTTGCCGGATCTTTTACAAAATGATCGGCAAGCTGGCTGATATGGACGAGACCGTCCTGATGCACCCCGATATCCACAAACACACCAAAGGCCGTAATATTCGTCACGATGCCGGGAAGCCGCATTCCCTCAAGAAGGTCGCTTATTTTATCCACACCTTCCTTGAATGAAAACTCTTCAAAAGTCTCACGCGGGTCCCGGCCCGGTTTTGAAAGCTCCGAGAGAATATCCTGAAGCGTGGGAAGGCCTATTTTGTCTGTCACATAAGCGGATATATCTATCTTTTTTCTTAAATCGTCATCCTTTAACAGATCCGCAACCTCACAGCTCAGATCTTTGGCCATCCGGTCCACAACCGGGTAACTTTCAGGATGCACGGCAGAAGCGTCAAGGGCGTTTTTTCCGTCTCTGATCCGTAAAAATCCGGCTGATTGTTCAAATGCCTTGGGGCCGAGCCGGGGCACCTTTTTTAATTGGGTTCTTGAATCAAAGGGGCCGTTTTCATCCCGATAAATGACGATATTCTTGGCAAGCTGAGGTCCCAGCCCGGAGACATAGGTAAGGAGCTGGACACTGGCCCGGTTGACGTCTACGCCCACACCATTGACGCAGCTTGCGACCACATCATCAAGAGAGTTTTTTAAAGCAGACTGGTCCACGTCATGTTGATACTGGCCAACGCCAATTGATTTGGGGTCGATTTTAACAAGTTCCGACAAGGGGTCCATCATTCGTCTTCCAATGGAGACCGCCCCTTTGACCGTGAGATCAAGATCGGGAAATTCTTCCCTGGCGATTTCAGACGCCGAGTATATGGAGGCGCCGCTTTCGTTTACAAGGGTGATAATGATATGTTTGGGCAGGGAAAGGGCTCTTATGAAATTTTCCGTCTCTTTCCCGGCTGTGCCATTGCCGACGGCAATCGCTTCGATTTCAAACTGTTTGACAAGGGACTCAATTTTTAGACCTGCTTCTTTTGTCTGTTTGTCTGACAGGTTGGGGAAGATCGTGTCATTGTGGAGAAGCTTTCCCTGCCGGTCCAGACAGACCACCTTACAACCGGTTCGAAATCCCGGATCAATGCCCAGGACCCGTTTACTGCCCAAAGGCGGAGACAGGAGAAGTTGCCTTAAATTTTCCGTAAAAATTTTGATGGCCTCCTGATCGGCCTTTTCTTTGGAAAATACTCTGGCTTCAGTCTCCATGGATCTGGACAGCAATCGCTTGTAGCAATCCTGAATTGCCATGTCCACCTGTTCCGCATCACGGCCGTTTCCTTTTATAATGATGTTTTTTATTGCATTCAGGGCATCGTCTGAAGAGGGTGCAATAGTCATATTGAGAATTTCTTCCTTCTCACCGCGGCGCATGGCAAGAATGCGATGTGACGGAGCGTCTTTCAGCGGTTCTTCCCACTCAAAATAGTCTCTGTATTTGGCGCCTTCTTTTTCCTTGCCTTCAATGACGGTTGTTTTAACCATGCCTTTTCCGATAAACAATTCTCTTAATTCCGCCCGGACGTCCTGATGTTCATTGACCATTTCCGCAATGATGTCTCTTGCACCTGAAAGGGCATCTTCAATCGATTCAACCCCCTTTTCAGGATCGATAAATGTGCCGGCCTCTTTTTCAGGATCAATGCCTTTCTGATCAAAAATGGCAACCGCCAGCGGTTCCAGGCCTTTTTCCCTGGCAACAGTTGCTTTGGTTCGTCTTTTGGGTTTGTAAGGGAGATAGATATCCTCGAGCACGGCCATGGTGTCTGCCGCGATTACCTTCTCTTTTAATTCGTCTGTAAGGTGACCATGCTGTTCCAGGGATTTCAGGATCGATTCTTTCCGTTCCTCCAGATCCTTTAGCTGAACCAGTCTGTCCCGGATGGCGGTAATCACAACTTCGTCAAGACTTTCCGTAACTTCCTTTCTGTATCTGGCGATAAACGGAACGGTTGCACTGTCATCCAGAAGGGCTTTGACCGCTTCTACCTGACCGGGTTTGATCTTTAATTCTTCGGCAATAATAATGATAGGGTTCGGGTTCATATTTCATTCAAATCTTTTAAGGGTAATTGGGTTTCAGGGTTATCGGGTTAAAGGATTTTTAAGGTATCCTTCAAAACCCATGATGGCGTTTTTAATAAATCCTCTTTCACGTTCCTTTACAGCCTCATTGAAATTGGAAAAACCGTTGAGACAGGGATCATTTTCAAGAAGCAGGCGGGTTAAGCCTCCGTATCTGTCTTTATCGAAATCGTCTTCTTTTATATTCCGGCTGATCATATCACGCCACATAAAAAGTTGCGCCCTGTTTTTTTTCAGCATGGACAAACCATTCTTTTTCAGGCCAAAATGACCATAGCATATGGTTTCAGGCCTGATGTCAATGAGCGCATCAATGCTTTTAACATAGGTTTCAAGAAAAAACCGAGGCGGTGTGGCCGGGCGGAGATATTCGAAATTGTCATTTTCAGACAGGCAGACACCACCTGCTTCTCCGGCAAAAAGCAGCCGGTCTTTTACATAACTGACGTGGTGGGGTGCATGGCCGGGTGTTAAGACCGGCAAGATGTCCGATTCAGTGAAATTTTGAGCCGGTATAAACCGATTTTCAGAAACCGGTGTGATCGGGCCATAGATTTCCGCGGTCTTTCCAAGGGTTTTGACAGACCCCTCATAAAGTCTTTCAGGGCTGACCAAATGAGGGATGCCATCTTCATGACAGATGATCGGGGTGTGGCTGAAGCGGGTGGCCAAATCCCCCAGACCGCCTGCGTGATCAATATGAATATGGGTGAGGAATATATAATCAAGTTTACTGACGCCCAGCGCTTCAAGTGCTTTCAAAAGCAAGCCGGATGTCACTTTGGGTCCCACATCCACAATAAATGTCTGTTTGCCTTTGTACACCCATGCACTGATAAAGTTGCCAAAACCCGGAATGGGCGGCTCAAGCCCGATCAGGTATAACTGTTCCGAAAATGGAATGATGGTGTATTTCAATATATCTCCTGGAGCACGCTTTTGGGTTATACATCATGAGACTATCCGTCAACATAACCGCATAAGAAAGATTTTTTAGAGCCTGTTGTCAATCTTTTTTCTTGAAATATATTTCGCCTTCACATAGGTTTAAAACTAAAAAATGATTTAATATAAACAGGTTAAATCAATTATGACCGATTTTGGTCTGTCTAAACCGGTCTTATGCATATACAGGTAGAAAGAACCGGGCTCTCCGGACCCAGAACTTTATTATTTGCACCTGCGTAAGCCCTATGTATATAAATAGTATTCTTGATTTTTGTTGTAAAATGTGTCTATTATAATTTCACAGCCAAAATGATTAGAGCCTTTTACCTTACGATTATCTTCTTAAGGTAATGCCGATTTTGCCTCATCAGCATTTTTACAGGCCATACACGGTATGTTATGGTTTGTGTCTTGCGTGTTATAAAATCCGGCAGGGGAAAAATTTTGGCCATAGTTAACAACCATTTAATTAAAATTGAAAGAAAAATTATGAACACACGTTTCATGAAGTTTATTCCAATAATGATATTATTTTTTGGTTTTATGCAAAATTATGCCCTGGGTTCTGATTGCGTTATTATTTGCAATAAGGATGTGCCTGAAAACAGCCTGACAGCCAAGGAAATAAAGGATATTTTCACCTGGAATAAAAAAAACTGGGAAGACGGTTCAAGAATTACCTTTGTATTGATGAGAAATAAGGCTGTATTAAATGCATTTTCAAGGGAGTATTTGGGTAAAACCATGATGCAATACGAAATGTTCATTAAAAATGAAGTTTTTATCGATGGAAATAAAATACCAAAATCCTTTAAGACGGACGAACAGGTCATCCAATATGTGTCTATTACAAAAGGCTCTATTGGCTTTATTTCAAAAGAACCGGATACATGGCTTGTAAAGCCGATGGCGATAAAATGATAGGTCGGGAAATGGAATTTTTTTTATTCTACCATTATAATTTTAGGAGTCATTCGTGAAACGATTATTCTTATTGATGCTAACAATTTTATTTTTAAGCTGTACAAACATTGAAGCGATCGAATTCGATGAGTACGGTGCGATAGATACACATGGATATATATCCCAGGGATATCTTCGGAGTGATAAAAATAATTACTTCTGTGAAACAGAAGAAGGCGATTACAATTTTTACGAAATTGGCGTGAGCATGACATCTGAAGTGTCTGATAAGCTGAGGATAGGTATTCAGTTTTTGTCATATGCGTTGGGAGATTTTGGCAACACCAATTTTCATGTGAACTGGGCTAACGCAGATTATTATATTAATGACTGGATCGGCTTTAAAGCCGGGAAAATAAAAATTTATCATGGGTTATTTAACAGAAACCGGGATGCTGACTTCTTGCGGACAAGTATTCTGCTTCCGCAAAGTATTTACAACGAAGCCTGGCGGTCAACAATATCCTCACTAAACGGATTTGAAGCATATGGGACGATTAATGCCGGACTGGCAGGCCGATTCAAATATAATGTCCAAACAGGCAAAGTTGACATTGAACCCGATGGCGGTGTGGCCATTGCGGCTAAAGAGAAGCTTCTGGAAAAGACAAATACAACTTTCAACATTGAATACATTATTGATACTGTGAATGAAGAGCCGAGCTTTGTGTATAGCCTCATGTGGGAGACTCCTCTTCAGGGATTAAAATTCAATACCACCTATTGGTCACTTGATTTTGATATGGTTGGCACAGCTTTATTGCAATCATTGGATGTTGCCCTTGAGAATTCGATATTCAGGACATCTGCCAGTTCCATTACGGGTTCTGTCGAATATACATTGGGGAATTTTATTTTTATTTCAGAGTATTCATACAGCAAATATGACTTTGAGTTTATTACATCGCTTGTGCGAACCCCCTCTGATCTGGAAACAGAAGGGTACTATGTGAATGGCATGTATCGATTTACAAACTGGTTTGAGACCGGGCTGTACTATTCGGTATATTATCCGGATAAAAATAATAAAAGCGGTAAAAAAGATCTCGATAATAACGGCGTCCGGGATTTCAATCCCATACACAGTGCATGGCAAAAAGATACATGCCTTTCTTTTCGATTTGATTTGAGCAACAACTGGATTTTCAAGCTTGAAGGCCATGTGCTTGAAGGAACTGCCGTCATGATGAAAGCTCATAATACTGTGGATTACAATCCAGCGGATATTGACCTGAACAAGAACTGGCTTCTTTTTGGCGCAAAATTTACATACAGCTTTTAATAAAAAGTTTTTTTGTATTTAAAAAGTTATACGGTTTTGGTTAAAGTTGAAGAGGGCGTATGGCAAAAAAAAGATCCAAGTGCTTAAGATTCTTCCTTTATATTTTACCAACTGTTATTTGGTGTCTTTCAGGTTGTGCCGGTAACACAAATGGAAAATCACCCATCCCGCCGGATAGGATTTCTTTTGAATCTGAAATGAAATTCATTCTGCAGCAATTGGATAGTTTTGCTGCAAAAGAGAGGGAAAAAGGAGCAAAATCGATCAGTGAGTCAACCTGTCTTGAATATGTCCATACCCTTTCAGATTCTCTTGATATGACAGATGAAAACAACTGCAAAGCCTATCTGGATGAAATAAGCAGAACAATAACAGGTATACAGCCGGTTATTTCTGCACTTTTTGTTTCTGCAGTAGATATTTATCCGGATGTCAAAAAAAATTCTTTTGATTCCCTTCAAATCATTTCATCCTGCCTGCTTAAAGTTATTTTGACAACCTATTCGATCAAACATGCGTATACTGAAAATGAAAAAGCGCCAGTTATTTATCATGACGCCCAAATTATATTAAAAAATGCCAAATCTCTGAATGAAGATATAATCACTTTCTTTAGAAATGCCGGGAGGTAAGTCAAGTGAAACAATTGTTTATCGTGTTAAGTATATTCTTATTATCCACTATCATCGCGTCAACATCCTATTCGGTTCCGGTAAGTGGATACAACTCATATATTAATTCCCTTCCCGGGGGGAAAGATCGCCAGGCTGAAAATTTTAACATTATTGATATGGCTCAGGAAGAAGTGACCACTTTAGAGAACAAGAGGCGTTTAAGAGAAATAAAATTCACAAGACCTGTTAATGTTGAAGAACTTACGCCCAAATATCTAATGATTGCCTTTGAAGTTGCCTTTAAACCTGCCGAGAATTCAAGGTTCTCACCAAATCCGGCTATTTATGGTTTGTTATTTGAGCAGGACGCATCTTATGGCATAAAAAAATTTACATCATTCTTTATCAAATGGCTGGATAAAAACGATATTGACGAATACAATGCTGCCACAAAAAACGACTTCTGTTCATATTTCATGCATATTGGCGTGGAGGATTGCACTATTGACAGTAAAAAAACAGAAATCCGAAAAACGACTGTGGCGGAAAAAAAGACACCACTGGAAATAAATGGAAATCAAATCGTATCCGGTATTGTCAAAGAAAAATATATCGATCCCCAAATAGTCAGAAAAAAAGATTTGGAAGACGTCATTCAAAAACTCTCTCCTCAAGACCTTCAAAAGACGGTATCCTTGCTCAGGGAAGAAAATACAAATCTCAAATCCAATACCATTACTTCACTTGAAAAAAAATTAACTGAAGAGAAAAGAATGAGAGAACAACTTGAAAAACGGATTTCAATACTTGAAAGGTTATTAAAAAATGTTTCACTGAAAAACAATGAGCTTATATTTGAAGGTATTAATGTTCGAATTGTTAACGGCACAAATTCCGTTCAAGGTGATGGAAAGGGTAATCTTATAATGGGATATATAGAAAATAGTGCTGATAAAGAAAAAATTGCCAATATAATAGGAAATTTTTCTCATAAAGTTATAACCGTTGAAGACAAGGTTGAAGAAAATAAAGAAGGAGATGCCACCTTGCTTCCGGACTATGGGACCAAAGACAAAGCCGAAGATATGAGCCTTATACGATTTTTGCTGAAATAACCTTTGGTTTATATATTTTTTTTAGATGATTGTTTGGAGTTAAGGAATGAAACATGTAAAAATACATACCCAATTTTTACAAATAGCCATATTCATTATTATTGCGCTATATTTTATCAATTCAGGGAATTCAATTTCAGTTGCCTCTTCCCGGGAACAAACGGATACGCTATTGCCAGGCAAGATTACACTTCTCCCTTCATATAAAACCACAAACCTGGATATATTTGAAAGCAGTATCATTGATGATGGTATGAACGATGGCCCTTCATCATGGTATGCGTCCGGTGGTGTCCTCAGCCAGATAAGCAATATATGGGGAGGAAGTTCTGATGCAGATTCTCCCGAAAAGCCGGGTACCTACGCTATAATAGATAAAAAAGACTGGCCGGATTACATTTTATCTGTTGATCTGTTATCGCCGGATGACGGTGCTATTGGGATTATGTTTGGATATAACAGTAAAAATGACTATTACAGATTTTCAATAGACAATCACAATCGTTATAAAAGGCTTATAAAAAAGGCGAATGGCATTGTAACCGTATTATCGGAAGACAATACACCTCTCAACTCAAATGAATGGAAAAACGTTAAAATCCAGTTGAATAAAGATATTATCAGTGTTTTTATCGATGGTGAATATCTTTTTCATGCAATCGATAATACCTTAACATCAGGAAAAATCGGATTTTATTGCTGGGGAAATGAAAGTGCCAAATTTAAAGATGCGACAATTTCGTCACTCGATCTTGAAAAATCAAAAGGAAAAGAGGTCGTAAAAAGCAATAAGCACGTCCAGGCAAAAAAGGACGAACAAAAAAATATCAATTTGGCTAAAACATCCCCTCTGCCTGCCCCGGTTACGCCTGTTCCACACGATAAAATTTCAAAAGCTTCTGATATAACGGAAAAAGGCGCTATAACAGTGGCAGAAAGCGTTGTGGCTGCTGATAAAAAAAACCAGAATGCAACTGCAGACCTTACAGCATTTGCACTTGATCTTGAAAATTTCTCAATTGTTGATGATGGAAAAAACAATGGCCCTTCATCATGGGTCGTATCAGGGGGTATTTTAACACAGCTCTCCAATATATGGGGAAACAGTGTAAGTACTACGGACCCTACTCAACCCGGGACATATGCCATTTACAATAATTTTAACAGCGAGAACTATACTGTATATGTCGACCTTAAATCAGGCGATGATGATGCAATCGGCGTGCTTTTGAGATATAGAGATAAAGATAATTACTATCGCTTTTCCATTAATAAACAACAAAGCAATAGAAGGCTCGTTAAAAAAATTAACGGCGATGTGACCATCCTTGCGGAAAATTCGGATTCATACAAAACGGGTAAATGGTACGCGTTGAAGGCGACGGTTGATAATGACAGAATAGAAGTTTCCCTGGATGGCCATATTGTTTTTGATATCCGGGACAGTTCGTTAAAAAGTGGAAAAATCGGCATGTATTGCTGGGGAAATGAAAACAGTGAATTTAAAAACATTATTTTTGAACCAAATGAAATAACCGATATGTCTGTTGCCAACGCTGAAACGAAACAACCTGAAATGGATAGTGCCAAAGTCCTCCCGAATAAAGCACCCATTTTGCCAAAACCGGTGGCACTTCCGGTTAAAAAAAACGATGCATCTCAAAGCGTGGCAATGAATAAGCGGCCTGAAATACTGCTTAAAGAAAAGAAAACAAAACCAAAAAGCAATGATAATGCAAATAAAATTCCTGCGTCAATTAATTTGGCAGTTGTCACAACACAACCTCTTCCGGAAAATCCTGAAAATAAAATAGAAAGAAAAGTACTTCAAAAAATAGCTGTAATAAAAAATGGGTCCGGTATTAATCCTGCCAATGTGTCTATTTTTGATGAAGGAACAGTATCCGGTCCTTCATCCTGGGCACTTTACGGTGATGTCCTGGTTCAAACCAGCAATATCTGGGGCGGAAAAGACACAAATGCAGAAGTAGACAAGCCTGGAACCTATGCTGTATTCAGGGCCCATGGCAATCTGTCCAATTATCTGGTCAGCCTGGATATGCGTGTTCAGAACGATGACGAAATTGGTGTTCTATTCGGATATCAGGATAAGAATAATTATTACAGATTTTCCATGAATAAAAAACATAAGTACAAAAGGCTTATTAAAAAAGTTAACGGGGAAATCACCATATTGTCGGAAACGGACACCGGATACGATTTGAACAAATGGTATGCCTTTGAAGCCCGGGTTAAAAACAGCCAGATTGAAATTTACCTGGACAGAGAATTAATATTTAACGTAATGGACAATTCCTTGTCCGGCGGTGATTATGCACCTTACTGCTGGAGAAATGAATATAGTGAATTTAGAAACATTAAAATAAAAACCTTTTCAGAGGATTCATAGAGAACCGGATTATCGACACCGAATGAACGAAAATTTACAGTAAATATGATGATCCGTGTAACATTCCCTTTACATCACTTCATGGATATGACTAAAAAACCTGAACGGTAAATTTCATTTCAAAACAGGCAGATATATAAAACCGGAAAAAAGGATCGCAGATGAACATTCTTCTGATTGGAAATCCCATTTCAAGCGGTGGCCATGCCGGAGAACGTATCCAGGCTCTGTCAAAACATCTTGCCGGACGGGGTCATCAGGTAAAAACCTACCTGACCCGCTTTGCCATGGATGGAAAAAACAATATCGCGTCACTAAGCCAGAAAATGGATTGCACTGTGGTTGTCGGCGGTGATGGAACCCTCAATGAAATCATCAACGGCATTTCTGACGCTTCCCATTGCCCGGTTCTCCATTTCCCAACGGGAAACGCCAATCTGCTTGCAAAGGATCTGAAATTGCCCCAGCAGATAGAAGCCATTGTTCGCCTCATCGAAGAAGGGAAAACCATCAAGGCGGATATGGGCACCATGAATGGTCACCGGTTTCTTATGGTCTGCGGCATGGGCTTTGACGCAAGGGTCACAGAAGAATTAAAAAAAATTCGCACAGGGAAGGTCTCCAGTTTCACCTATGTTCTTCCGTTTATTCGTGCATTGAAAACAGGGGGATCCTCATCTCTTGAGGTCGATGTGGATGGCGGAATTTTTAAGGCCGAAGGAAAGGCTGTTTTGGTCTGCAATGTCCGAAGCTACGGTGGCATCTGTGAAATGGCATATCAGGCAGGCGTAGATACAGGCGTTCTCGATGTGGTTGTGCTGCCGCGTGAAAATATATTATCCATTCTTTCCTATCTGTTTTACGCCAAGTTCAGCCGAATCACTCAAATAAAGGATGTGGTTTACCTGAAAGCCAAAGAACACGTGATCATCCGATCAAAAAACCCCATTCCTGTGGAGCTGGACGGCGATTTTTGCGGAAGACATCCGGAGGTTCGAATCGGAATTCAAAGAGGGGCGATTCCTTTGATCGCTCCGTCTTGACCCGTTAACCTGGATAACCTGAATCGTTTTACTATGTGTAAGTGGGGATCAGTCTGAGAATCCGTATCTATCTTTACATGGGCATGGTTTTTTTTCTGGTCAATTCCGCCGGAGTTGTCGGTCATATTATCATCAATCAGCCACCGGAGAACATGCTTGTTCTGATTGCGCTTCTGTTTCTCCTGGGAGGCATTCCGTTAATTGCCATATTTGTGACACTGCAGATCAAACGCCAGCAGATACTTGACCGATACAAAAAAATGGTGGATGAATTGAACAATTGGGAGTGAAGCGAAAGCCGCTATGATGGTTTCGGTTATTCAAAGGCCGACCCAGGTTCTATTTCAACCCCATTTTTTTTTCATGGCGTAATTTTTTCTTGTTATAGCCTGCAAGGCATTCTTCACGAAATGATGCAAATCGGCCTTGGTCGATGGCCGTCCTTATATCCGCCATGAGATCCTGATAATAGGTTACATTGTGGATGGTGGCAAGGGTTCCTGCGAGGGGGTCTCCGGTAAAAAATAAATACCGCAGGACCATTCGGCTGTAATTCCTGCAGGTGTAACATGTGCATTTTGTGTCAACCGGATAGCGGTCCTTTCTGTAGGTTTTGTCTTGGACACGAATTTTACCTGTCCGGGTGAAGAAGGTGCCGCTTCTTCCATATCGGGTGGGAATGACACAGTCAAACATGTCAATCCCCAATTCAACGCTGGCCAGAATGTCTTCAGGCAGCCCCACCCCCATCAGGTATCGGGGCTTGTCCTCCGGCAGCAGATATTCGGTATGGCGAATGGCCTGACACATCAATTCATGGCCTTCTCCCACGCTGACACCGCCAATGGCATACCCGTCAAAGCCGAGTTTTGTTATTGAGGCCGCACTTTTATATCTCAGATCCTGAAATGTGCCGCCCTGAATAATGCCAAACAAAAACTGATGGTCATTAAGCGGCACCTGAAGGCATCTTTCCGCCCACAGGGACGTTCTGTTTGCAGCACTTTTCACATATTCATAGGGTGCCGGATACTCGACGCATTCATCAAAGGCCATGACGATATCAGCCCCCAGGTCACGCTGAATCTCCATGGATTTTTCCGGTGTCAGGGTAATTTTTTCACCATTTTCCTCATACATAAATACAACGCCGTCATTACTTATCTGGCGTCCCGGAAGCGAAAAAACCTGAAAACCGCCGGAATCCGTGAGAATGGTTTGATCCCATCCCATGAATTTATGAAGCCCTCCCATGTATTTGACCAGAAAAAGCCTTTCTCCCAGTGAAAGATGGTACGTATTTGCGAGCAGAACTTCCGTGCCGGTTTCTTTGATGTCCCGAGGGGTCGTCGATCGGACAAATCCGGCCGTGCCAACGGGCATGAATGCAGGGGTTTTCACCACACCATGGGTCGTTATGAACTCGCCATGCCTGGCCTTGCCGTCAACATTTATTATCCTGAAGCTGATATCTTTCATGTCATATCTTCATGAATGTTTATCTTACTTTTTGCCGATCCGTCAGGAAGGTGAGGGATTGGACCTATACAAAACCTAAAGCTAATATCACACCGGCATTTGAAATAGCAAATAAATTCTGGGACCGTTAACCGATGGCCATGAAATGACAGGTTGTCATTATGACGGCAGTACAAAAAAGAACCTGTCAATCCAAAATTGTATTCTTGACACAATATTTGGGTAGATATATGGTTGTTAAAAAATAAAACATTGTGTCAGACGTCAATGGGGGAATAGATACACCGGCCCGATATTGGTGTGTCAGAATTCAGGCTTATGTTGGATTGAACGCTGAGAGGAGGAATATTGCGCTTAGAAGCTGCTGATTTTACAGAAAAACGCTTGTTGGACGCTGCGCTTGCCGCATTCAACCAGAACGGGTTCATCCGGACAAATGTGGAGGATATTACCGGCAGGGCAGGTGTGGGCCGGAGTACGTTTTATCTCTATTTTCAGAATAAGAATGACATTCTGTCTCATCTCGTGCAGGACACGTTGCATAAAATCGATTTGTTATGGGAAGAAAAAGCGCTCAACAGGTGGCTGAACATAAAAGATCTGGAGAAGTTTGAAGCCCCCCTGGTTGACTACACCAACCTTCTCGAGGAATCTTCCGGCGTGTTCCGGGCGTTAGTGGAAGGCATGTATCAGGATAAGCAGCTGTTGGCTCTTTTCAAAAATCTGTTTTCCATTACAGCCGCACCTTTTGCCAAAAAGATTGAAAATAGCCAGAGAAAGGGGTTTCATAAATTGAGCAATCCCTTATTGATCGCTCAGTTGATGGCTATCACCATTATTTTTCCTTTTCTTTTAAAGGTTTCGGGAGTGATTTCTTTTTCTTCGGAGTCCCTTGCAAAAACGATTGCCTATATTCTGTTCTCTGTTTTAAATCATAATGACAAGAGGACAGTATCTTTTAAAAATACGGGCGCTTTCAATAAGGTCTATGACAAAACACGGCATAGCCTGATCCTGGCTGCCCAGGAAGAGTTTGACGTCTATGGTTATTTTGATGCCAAGGTGGGACGCATCGCCAAACGTGCCGGATACAACAGGAGCACATTTTACAGATATTTTAAGGACAAGGAAGATCTGATCCAGCAGATGACAGGAGAGATGTTTTCTTCTCTGATTCCATCCAATCCAGGTCCGGATGCGATCTTGAGCAGTAAAAATTCGGATGATCTTGATTCGCTTGTCCGGGTGAATTTGTCTGTCCTGGCCCTTTTCCAGAAATATTTCCCCATCCAGAGAGCCTTTATTCAGGGGGCGTTTACAAGCGAACGCCTGAAGTCCCATTACAAAAGCCTGATGGATGGTTTCGGCCAGGTCATCCAGGTGGAAATTTCCGACATTTTGAAAAAAAATAAAATTACGGGCTACGATGCCCTTGTCGTGACCCAGATTCTTCAGGTCATTACCAGTTTTTCATATATGCTTTATCTGGAAGGGATCATCCAATCGTCCGAGTATGAATTCACAGCCAATCTGGGCATTTTCCTCTATTATTTTTTCAATTTCAATCCGTTGCTTTAGGCAGATTTTGTTGATTAAAATTAAAAATTTCTGACACCATGTCTTTTTTTGTTAAAAATAGCTTGACATGTCTGACACGGTGTCCTATTTCTGATGAAAATGAACATATCTTAATGTAATCGCGTAATCGGGTCAGGATTTCTTTATAATTTGAACTCACACGGAAACCATCCGTGTGCAAGGAGGTTCACCAATGGATGGGCAAGCCAGAATCATGTGGAATTTTATGGAAACCGCATTCAAAACAGGGGCTTTGGATCAGTTCCTCAGGCTTTCACACGCCTTAACGGACAAGAAGTATGATGTGCAATATAATATTTATGAAGAATTGGAGGATTATTTTATTAATCTGGACGATATGAAACTGCTTGAGGATAATTTTGACAAAATGTACGGCATCCTCGAGGCCCTGACCGATGAAGAGGTTCTTGAGGGCCTTGGTTCTCTGGTGTCTCTCATCAATCCCTGGGTTGAAGGCATTATGGCGGCAGCCGGTCAGGACATGACGTCTCTGGATGAAATGAAAAAGAAACTCGTTGAAACGCTGCCAAAAGTCAAAAAAGCATTGATCGCTATTGGTGGAATTATTGCCAGTTCTCTTACGAAGTCGATCAATAACCGTTCCATTCAGGAATATGGAAACCGCATGGGGAGTCTGTTGAGCCAGTCGGCAAGGTTTATCAATGATCTTGAGACCAGGGATGATGCACCTGTTTCCAAATTTATGTCCGCAGTTTTCAATTCAGTTGACAAAAAAGAAATAGGTAAAATGACAGACACCTTAACACATGCATTTTTGGATCAAAAACCGAATCTGATTAAATGGACTACGGCCATGATGATGCAAAGAGCCAAAAAGCGGTTTCTAAAAAGGGCGTAGGAGGAACTAAAATAATGGGAACAAAAGAAGATTTAATTCAAATCGTGGGCAGTGATAATGTCGTGACCGATAAATGCATTCTGGAAACCTTTCGGTCTGATTTAAGCTTTCATGAAGGTGAAACACCTGAATATATTGTTAAACCCAAAAGTTTTGACGAGGTTCAGCGAATTGTCTGGTTGGCGAATGAAAAAGGCTTTCCGCTTGTGCCATGCTCATCCGGCGGTGAACGGTTCAAAGGAACCACCATTCCGGAGACCAAGGGTGCTGTGGTGGTCGATTTTTCCAGTATGAAAAAAATTGTTCGTGTGGACAGACGTAACAAAGTGGCCATGGTTGAGCCTGGTGTTACATTTGCCGAATTGCAGGCAGCTGTTGAAAAAGAAGGACTGCGTTTAGAGATGCCGCTTCTGCCGAAACCGGAAAAGTCAGTTGTGGCAAGCCTTTTGGAAAGGGAGCCTACGACCTGTCCCAAATACAACTGGGATGCCATTGATCCGTTGTGCTGTCTGGAGCTGGTGCTGGGTACGGGTGATAAATTCGTTACCGGCAATGCCGCAGGTCCCGGGACGTTGGAGCAGCAATGGGCTGCCAAACAGGCGCAGAAAGTATCCATGGGGCCGGCTCAGACCGATATTGGAAGGATCATTCAGGGCTCCCAGGGCACATTAGGCCTGGCAACCTGGGCAACGATCAAGCTCGAAGTCAAACCCAGCATTCAAAAGTGTTATCTTGTGCCGGCAAATGATCTGGAAGATCTGATCATGTTTACGTATAAAATGTTATGGCGAAAGCTGCCGGACCATTGCCTGATTTTAAACAATATCAATCTGTCAGCGATTACCGGTGTGGATCACTCCGGTCTGCCGCCATGGGTTCTTGTATATACCATATCCGGCCTTGAGTATTTTCCGGAGGATCGTATTTCCTATATGGAAGAGGAAATTTATGAAATGGCATCCGGGTTTAATGTTCAGCCTGTCCAGAAATTGGGCGGGGTTTCGGGTGACAAGCTCATAGGGTTGCTTAACAAACCCGGAAAGGCGCCATACTGGAAGCAAAGTCTCAAAGGGGGGGTTAAGGAACTTTTCTTTCTGACAACACTTGATAAATCGTCCGAATTCGTAACCATCATGCACCAGAAAGCGGTTTCTCACAATTTTCCCAAAGAAAATACAGGCATTTATATTCAGCCTATCCGTCATGGGACGGGATGTCATATGTCGTTTAATCTGATGGCGGATTTCAACAATGCAGAAGAAAAAGACAAAGTAAAAATCCTCTATGACGATGCCGGCAAAGCATTTTTGGAAATGGGAGGCTTTTTCTCCCGACCTCATGGAACCCTGGTAGATGCGATTTATTCAAAATGTCCGGATACGGTTTTGGCCTTGAAAAAGGTGAAAAATATTTTTGATCCAAAGGGTGTGATGAATCCCGGAAAACTCTGTTTTGGAGAGGAGGTTTGAAAATGAGTAATATAAGTGCCTTAAAAAAAGATATGGAGTCTTGTTCCCGTTGTTCTCATTGCAAATGGGTACCCATGGCTCAGATTAAAAGCTCGCGGTTTGCCAAAATTTGTCCATCTGTGGATTATTACCATTTTCATGCCTATTCCGGAGGCGGCAAGATGATTGCCACAAATTCCATACTGGAAGGTAGAAGTGAGTTAACAGATAATGTTGCTGAAATTATTTATAAATGTCAACTCTGCGGGGGGTGCCAGGTTTCCTGTCTGGCCTACAGGGATGATATCGATTTGGCGGATGTCTTACTTGAGTCCCGCTCAAAATGTGTGGACGAGGCTTATGTTCTTCCGGAACATCTTGATGTCATCGAGAGCATGAAAAGAGAAGACAATACATTGGGAATGCTCAAGAAAGACAGGGGAAACTGGGCAGAAGACCTGGATGTTCCCAATATCAATACCGGAAAAGTAGATGTTCTTTTTCATGCAGGTTGCAGGTATTCATATGATGAAGACTTGCACCGCGTGGCTGTGAACTGGGTCAATCTGTTTAAAAATGCCGGGATAGATATCGGCATTGCAGGAAAAGATGAAGCCTGTTGCGGCGGAAGGGCCTTTGAGATTGGTTATCAGGGAGAGATGAAAAATTTTGCTGATGATATGATTGGAAGGGTCAAGGCCTCAGGCGCCAAGCTGATAATCACGCCGTGCTCGGACTGCTATTATACGTTCAAGTACTTATACCCGAAAAATGGCTTGGATGCGGGAATAGAAGTGCTTCATGCCACAGAATACGCAGCGCTTCTCATGAAAGAGGGCAAGCTGAAACCCAGAAAAAACGTTGATATGAAAGTAACTTACCACGATCCGTGTCATCTTGGCAGGCGTGGAGAAATATACCGGTCCGGTTGGACAGGGGATGATAAGCTGTTGAGGCCGGTCCGGTTCAAGCAAAGCGGGATGCTTGGCATATTCGATCCGCCCAGAGATATCATCAACTCGATTCCGGGAATCGATTTTGTCGAAATGGAGAGAATACGGGAATACAGCTGGTGCTGCGGTGCAGGCGGGGGCGTTTATGAGGCCTACCCCGAGTTTGCAAGCTGGACAGCAAATGAGCGTATCGAGGAAGCAAAAAAAACAGGTGCAGAAGCAATCGTCACAGCCTGTCCATGGTGTGAAAGGATTTTTAATGATGAAATTGAGGCAAATGCACACGACATAAAAGTATATGATGTGGTCGATCTTCTTTTTATGTCATTTTAGCACAGTTGATCCTTATATTTTTTTGCCGGTTGATCCGGCACAAGGAGGAAAAAAAATGAAATTGCTTTCTAAAGATATGTATAAAGAGCTGGAAGATGCTGTAGGAAAAGAGTTTGTATCCCAGGAACCGGTAGTCCTGGACGGATATGCCTGGCAGCCTATATTTAACCTCACCAATCAGAAATGGACACCGCGCCCGGCAGCGGTCGTTCTTCCGGAAACCACGGAAGAAGTTCAAAAGATTGTAAAAATCTGTAATAAACATAAAGTAAAATTCAAGCCGCACAGTACAGGCTGGGCCGCATGGGGAAGTCCTTCCGAGGAAGGTGAGTTGCAGATCGACTTGAGGCGGATGGGAAAAATCATCGAACTGGATGAAAAAAATAAATACGCCATTGTTGAACCATACGTATGTTGTGCGCAGTTGATGGCAGAGGCCATGAAAAAAGGGCTCACCTGTCACGTTATCGGTGCAGGACCGAATACATCCGCCCTTGCCAGCGCCACATCTGCATGGGGATACGGCGGCACGGGCCTTTCAACCGGTTACAGTGGACGTAACCTTCTTGGAGTGGAATGGGTTCAGCCGAGTGGTGACATATTAAGGTTGGGCTCTCCGGGGTCTGACTCCAGCTGGTTCAGCGGTGAAGGACCGGGGCCGGGCTTGAGAGGGCTGATGCGCGGCTTTGCCGGCACACAAGGGTCTTTGGGTGTGTTTACAAAAATAGGAATTAAGCTGTTTCCCTATTACGGACCAAAAGAGCCCAAGGTGGATGGCGTTCTTCTGGATGTTCAGGTGGATGTGCCGGAAACGGAAAAAATGTTTTTTGTGGTTGCACCCAATTTTCAAAAATATGCAGATATCACCTATAAAGTCGGTGATGCCGAGATTGCCAACTGGTTTACACGGAGTACACTGGCTGCAGGACCTGAACTTTTCATGCCAAGGGCGGCCAAGAAAATTTATAAATCAAAGCCCATTCGATCCCTTTTGCAGACATTTCAACATCAGGGCGTCATCCTTTTAAGCTCGGTTTCAAAAAGAGAAGTTGCCTATCAGGAAAAGGTGCTGAGGCAAATTGCCAAAGATACCGGTTGTGTGGTTGTTGACCTCAGTCAAACTGCCGGATACGGATTCTGGTGGTGGCTGATGGGGGTGAGATCCATTCCAACCGCATTGACATTCAGGGCAGGTGGAGACTTCCTGACCAGTTACGGCAGCCCGGTAGAATACGATAATGCCATCAAACAGGCCGAAGTGGCCACCCAATACAAACAGAAGTATATCGACAAAGGCAGTTTTTTTGACGATACATCCGATATCGGCTGGGGAGGCATCTATGAAGGCACCGCAAACTGGGGGCACGTAGAGATGGCGGCCATGTTTGTGAGAAGTGACGGCAAGGCGAGTGAACGTATGGAATATCTGGAAGAGTCTGCGGAAAGCACGGTCAAACAGACGCTTGGTCTGGGTCTTTCCAATTTGCCTCCCGGTTCATGGAAGATATATGGTCCCATGTTGAACAATTATCATCTCTGGCAGGCCAGGATCAAAAAGGCACTTGACCCGAACAGGGTTGGAGATGAGGAATGGTACGTACCGCCTATCGATGAGCTTGAACCATGAAGAAGGAGGGCTTCGTGATTTGGAGCAAGTTGATTACCTGCGGTATTTGAAATAGTCGTATCATTAAGCTGTTTATTATCATATCTGATGCATAAATGGCCGTACTGCCTGAATCTGTCAAATAACGTGTTCGTTATACCGAAGATTCAGGCAGTACAATCTGTTCTTGAATATTAATGGTCGTTAAGTAACCCGAAGATGAAATAAGTCACATAGGAGGGCCTTTCATGCCGAAAGAAAATGTCAGCCTGGACCGGAAGTTCGGGCACATTGTCCGGACAGCCAGTCAAAGCCATATCGAATTGAAGCCAGTATATAATTCCGGTGACATGAATCATTTGTCGTATGATAACGATATCGGAGATCCGGGAATATACCCTTATACAAGAGGGATTTACCCTGAAATGTTCAGAGACCGGCTTTGGCTGAAATCATTTATCGTCAGTTACAGTACACCTGAAGAAACGAATCAGGCATTTCGGGAATATATTGCAAACGGGTTGACAGACTTGCGGATACTTGCAGACTTGCCTACCCAGTGTGGTATTGATCCGGATCATCCTGCCGCCTGGAACAGCATGATGTGTGGGGGTGTGGCCACTTATGGCATACCGACTTATGAACGAATGCTGGAGGGGCTGCCGCTTGAAAATGTCGTTTATGAATTTGCGCACATGGGGATCTCAAATTTTATCTATAACTATTCCATGTTGGTTTCAATCATGGAAAACAAGGGGTTGGATCTCAATAAACTGCATGGAAATGGCATAAATGATCCTATACGGGCCAAACTGGTTTATGAGTGCCCGGATTTTCCCACAGACATTGCACGGCGTGTGTACATGGATCATATCGAATATGCCGTAAAAAAAACACCAAGGTGGAAACCCTGTGTGCCTAACGGTGTTGATCCGCAACAGCGGGGAATGGACGTGCCCAAGGAACTGGGAGGGTGTCTGGCACTGGCCACGGCCATGATCCAGGAGCTGAAAGGACGCGGTATCACGATTGATGAATATGGGCCTATGGTTTTTGCTTTGGATGCGGAGTCTGATTTTTTTGAGACCATCGCCAAATTCCGTGCAGCCAGAAAGATGTGGGCTGTTATCGCAAAAGAAAAGTTAGGCGCTACCCATCCGAAATCCATGCAATTGAAAATTGGTATCCGCACGTCCGGCTTGTCGCTGCAATGGCAGAAGCCTTTAAACAACGCTGCCCGGGTGACGCTTCAGATTTTAAGCTGTGTCCTGGGTGGGGTGAATTCCATTGATGCGTCCAGTATTGATGAGGCGATTGGCCTCCCATCACTTGAAGCAAGAGTCTTCAATCTGGACACGCAACATATTATTACCCATGAGGCCAATGTTCCCCTTGTTGCTGACCCTCTGGGAGGATCTTACTTTGTTGAAGCGCTGACAAGCCGCATTGAAAAGGAAACCAACCAGTATCTCAACGAGATTGAAGCGAGAGGCGGAATTTTTGAATGCCTTGAATCCGGATATCTGCATGAAGTCATGGAGGCCAACAGGTTAAAAATACAACGCGAGAAAGAAGAGAAAAAGCGCCTGATCGTTGGCGTGAATGCCTTCCAGGCTGAAGGCGAGGAGGGGCCGGTTAACAAAGCGATTCGGGATGTGGCATACCGGTCTCCCACAATTAAAGACAGGGAGAATATGGTTTCAGAAGTTATCGGTTTTAAGGCCGGACGGGACCGGAATGCAGTGAAACGGACATTGAAAAATATCTATATGGCCGCCAAATCAGGTGAAAATCTCAATCCTCCCATGATCGATGCGGCCAAAGCAGGTGCAACCATCGGCGAAGTTGTCGGAATCATTCGCACAGGATATGGCATTCCTTACGACCCGTTTAATCAAATTCAAATGCCGGAGATGGTCAAACAGATTGCAGGCCAGGGAGGTAACAAATGAACGAGAACAAACCCATCAGAGTATTGATAGCCAAAATTGGCTGTGACATCCACGAGAGAGGCCCCATAACCTTGATGACCGCATTCAGGGATGCGGGCATGGAGGTGATTTATACCGGCAGATACGCCACGCCTGAACGGGTCGTGCAAACAGCAATGGATGAAGATGTGGATATTATTGCATTGAGCGATCATACAGGCAGCATGCCGATCATTGCCGAAAGTGTTATGGCTGAGCTGAAGAAAAATGATGAGATGGACATTCATGTCATGGCAGGCGGGCTGATACTGCCGTCAGATATTCCTGCATTGGAAAATATGGGGGTTAAAGGCAACTATGGCCCAGGCACCCCTCTGGAGACAATTATCAAATATACAAAAAGTCTCGTTCATCCGGTTTGAACCTGGAAAAGGAGCATAAAATGGGATGGACATCCCCTGAAAAACTGATTGAACTGATTGAGTCCGGTAATCGCAGAGGTCTTTCCAGAGCCATATCAGTTGTGGAAAATCAGCTTGAGGGTCATGAGCCGCTTTTAAATTACGCCTTTAATAAGGGGGGCGGAGCCTCTCTGACATTGGGTATCACAGGCCCACCAGGTGTGGGAAAAAGCACACTCGCAAGTGCGCTCATCAAAAAATACCGTGCCTTGAAAAAAACGGTGGGCGTGATTGCTGTTGACCCCACATCGCCCTATACCGGCGGCGCGTTTTTGGGTGATCGTGTTCGTATGGCCGAACATGGTGGCGATTCAGGCGTCTATATCAGAAGTATTGCCAGCCGCAAGTCATTGGGAGGCCTTTCCGAAGGGACCAAACGAATTCTCTATCTCTACAAGGCATTTGGCTTTGATATGATTATTATCGAAACCGTGGGCGTCGGGCAGGATGAGATCGATATATCGATTATGGCTGATCTGACGGCGGTCCTCCTTGCACCGGGTGCCGGAGATGAACTGCAGATGTCCAAAGCGGGAATCATGGAAGTGGCCGATCTTTTTATTATCAACAAATCAGATCGGCCTGAAGCTGAAAAAACCGGACACCTCCTGAAAAGCACACTCCTTACCCTGGCAAAAGAATACCAGCCCCCGGTCATTAACACCATCGCCGATCAACATGTCGGCATTGATGCGGTGATAGATGCCATCCAGTCCATCCACAGGAAACGCCGTGAAAATGGCATTGAGAGATATCGCCAACGAATCCGGGAAGAAATCCGCTCTGCCGTTGCCTTCAGACTGAATCAGGAAATCCGGAATGCGGTCGATGTCATGACAGACAGGGTGCTTTCAGGCGATATCACGCCAATACATGCGGCCTCTGAAATTTGTAGAAAATTCAAATTATAATACATCTTGTCCAGTTTGTTTTATTTCCATAAAATCAATATCCATAAAAATAACTTTTTTTGTCTTGACATAAATTTAATATTGTATATTTAATTTAGACATTGATTACATCGTGTTCATTTTAGTATCCCTGAAACTTATGATTTTCTCAAGGTGATGAGATATTCTGTTACGGCTCTGTGGCAAATATCCATTAGGATAGATGATTACCAAGGGGGGATATTTTTTTGTAACATACACTAACAAAGGAGAGGCGAATGGCAAAATATGACGTAGCGATAGCAGGTGCAGGTCCTGGCGGTTCCTATGCAGCCAAGACTGCTGCAGAGCTTGGACTCAAGACAGTTTTTTTTGAAAGAAGCAGAAAAGTGGGTGAAAAAAATGCATCAGGCTGCGGTCTGGGGCAAAGATGGTGGCGTGACTTTCCTGAAATCATGGAAAAAGTTGAGAAGCTTCCCTCATACCGTGACATTCATAGTTGCATATTTAAAATCGTCGATGAAGACGACAATCTGGTCACAACCATTTCAACCACAAAAACCAAAAAGGATGCTGAGCGTATTATGTATAAAGGCATCCCCCGGGCCATGAGCGGAACGAGCATTTACAGGTGTGATCTTGATCCGCTGCTGGCTGATTTGGCATGTGAGGCCGGCGCTGAATTGAGAACATCCACCCTGGTGACTGATGTGATGAAGGAAAACGGAAGGGTCACAGGACTAGTTACGGATAAAGGGGAAAAAATCGAAGCGGATATTGTGATCGGCGCGGACGGTGCCCATTCAATCGTTGCCATCAAGTCAGGAATTAGGAAAAGGTGGCGTAAGGACCAGATTACATTGATTCCCCAGATAGACTTCAAATGCAATGAGCAACGGCTCGATGATGTCATCGGGCCTGCGGAATGGGTCTGGTTTGGACCGTTTTGCGGTGCTTACCAGGTAAATTTCAGGGATGGCTTTCACTTGGGTCTTGGTCAATGGCTGGATATATGGGCATTAAAGCCTGCGGATATGATCAAGAGAGTTCTTAAAATTCCCGCATTTCAGGCCATGTGCCGCGCGGTTGATGCGGAGATGAGAGAGTATCAGATCCATATGCTGCCATGGATGGAAAAGCCTGGTAAATCATATGCGGATGGTGTGATGCTGATAGGCGATGCCGGTGGCTTTCCTTGTCCGCTTGAAGGAGAAGGGGTCTGGCATGCCTGCTTTACAGGAAAGTATGCAGCTGAAACAGCAGCAGAAGCCATTTCAAATGGTGATCCGACAACCCGAACCCTTCAGAAATATGAAGCCAAATGGAGGCAGCCTCCCTTGGGCCTTGAGTACGAATATGGGAAAGAATTTGTGGCGCTCTGGAAAAACTCGGCATTCAATCCTGAATTTATGAAAAAAATGGTTCAATTTCTGGGTGAACTGCAATGGCTTAATTTCCCCAGTCCGATTTTTGACTGGAGCGATGACCATATGTCGTCTTTTAATGATCATCTGGGCCATGTACTTGATCTTTTACCGGAATTGTCTGAATTTGCAGAGAAATATGTTATCCCCATGAAACGGGGGATTTCAGATACAAATCGTGAAAAAATCGCTAATATGATTTCCGGTTCAATCAGTGCCAAGCTGCCCGGCTTTATACCCGATTGGCCTGTAAAGTCTATTGTCAGAAAAAAATTGGGATTGAAATAATTAACCGGTGAATGACATATACCAAGGTAATGGAGGGCAGAAAAGATGGATAATCAAATAACGAAACCCGAAGACTTTTTCAAATTTAAAATCAAGGATTTTGCATTTCGTGTAGAAGGGGCTGATCCGGGAGATTTTATCACCTATACGGAGAGTAAATGCAATGGCTGTGGAGAATGTGTGCTTGTATGCACGGTTAATCTATGGTCCATGCCCAAAGACGCGAAAAAGGCAAAATTGTCATCCAAATACAAGGACGTGTGCATGGAATGCGCGGCCTGCTATGCGGTATGTGACAAGGATGCGATTGATTTCAGATATCCGAATGGCGGAGCAGGTATTATTATCAAGCATGGTTGATGAAATGTCAGGCTGGAGAAAGAGAGGCGCTGTCTTTTTTTTTCTGGCCTGAGTTTTAATAGAATAGCGTGCGGATAAATGGAAGGGGATACCAATGGAAAAATGCCGGGAAAAATATGAAGCATGGGGAAATGGATTTGTTTTTCTGGTTGTATCCCTTGCATTGCTCTGGGTTATTACGGGTGTTTTGTTTCTGAAATCTTCCGGTTTTCTGGTCACATTCATATTTACAGGGTTGTGCTCAAGCACCACTTACCTATCCCTTTATGCAATCTGCAGACATTGTTACTACTACAATAAAAAGTGCTATTTGCTTCTGGGGTTTATCGTCCCCTATTTTTTCAAGAAAGTTGAATCGCCACCATCGTCCACACGGACAAATTTATGGCTTGCAAGCATGCTGGCGGCAATAATTTATCCCCTGATCTTTATATACAGAGATCATCATCTGATTCCATTTTTGGGCTATTCTGTGGTCTACCTGTTTTTTCCGGCTACGGTAATATACCTTGTTCAGAAGTATAGTTGCCCGAATTGCAAATACACATCCTGTCATTTTAATCCTGATCGGCTTTTATAGTTATTTTTCAATGAGGGATGGCGTTATTTCGATTTTGTCCCTTTTAGTCTTCGGGCGTCTGCTTTTAGGCTTGTGTTGAAATTAAAGAAACTGAACAGGAATTTTGTGAGATTAAGGGCCATTTCATTTCTCGTGCATTTGATGATGCCGGCATTATGCATGGTTGACGAATAGCTGAGACACGCCATAATAACCCTCGCTGCGATATCGGATTCCACATCAAGGCACAGGCCTTCTTTCATTATCTCGTCGATTTTCTTTTTTAAGGCCTCACCGAACAAGTCATGCAAGGCTTTAAAATTATCAAAAAGTTCTTTGCTGTGAAAAGACCCCTGCAGAATGGCCCAGTTGGGCGTGGCAAAATTTTCATAGATTTCAACAACCATATAGACGATCCTGAAGGTGTCATCGATACTGGTTGTATCATGGTCATCCAGCAGGCTGAAACTGTCTGTCGGATTTAAAATACTGAGCATGTCCTGGAGAAGGGCAATGATCAGATCATCCTTTTTCTTAAAGTACAGATAAAGTGTGCTCCGGCTTAATCCTGCCCTTTTTGCGATATTTTCGATGGTGCTTTCAAAATAACCCTTTTCGGAAAATTCCTGGATGGCCGCAGAAATAATATTCTTTCGGGTCAGAATACTCTTGTCGGTTGTTGCGGAACCATTTCCCGCATGATGGAGCTGGCCTTTTCCGGTTTCAAGGTTTTTTGTATCCGGATGTGAATCATTCAGGGAGTCAGGCAGGCTTGAACCGTTTAAAAAACCGGGGAATTCTTTTTTTAGACCGTTTTTGATGTCTTCCTTTTTCTTGAAGTATTTATAAACGGTTCCTCTGCTTAAACCTGCCTTTTCCGCAATATGCGCGATTGTAATGCCTTTGGAACCATTGTGTTCAAATTCATTTCGGGCTGTCTCTAAAATGATGCGCCGGGTACTTCTTCCTTTCTCACTTTTAGGCTGATTCCGGTTTAATGATATGATATTTTTTTCGTTCATGTTGAACGATGAAAAAAAGAGGATTGATATCGTCCTTGCCAGGCTTTTTTTGTCGCCACCGATGATATGGATTGAAAATGAGAATATGGACATAAAAAATGTGGTTGTCATGATCTGGGACAGGACTGTGGCATTGCATCCCTGGTATCGTCCTGATTTCTGGAGTGAAATAATTTTTGGGCGAAACATTTTGGAAAAACGCTCGGAAATTTTGCTGAAATAGCCCAGGAGTTCCCTGTCACCCATCATTCCCTGAATGAAGGCGCCAAATATACCGGAATAGCCCAAGAGTATGTCCACAATATAGTTTAAAGGCTCTTCGAATTTTTCTATCGAATCCGCATTGAGCCATGCCTTATGAGCCTTTTTGTCTTTCAGCAATCCTGACAGTTCTTCGAAAATGTCTTTTACAAGGTACAACAGGATATCGTTTTTGCTTTTGAAATATGAATAAAATGTAACCCGGCTTACGCCCAGCGGTTTGGTGATCGTGTCCGGATTTGTGGCAATATACCCATCTGTGCTGAATTTTTGGAAGGCGGATTCAAGAAGGCGTTCTTTCAGCATGACACTCGGGAACTGGTGCTTTACGGGTTTATACTTCAATCATACACCTCTTTGCGGCTTGATGGCTCAAATTATTTTTCCTGATAATGATGCTTCAAAGTTCCGTCATTTATCACAGGCGCCTTTCCACATCAATCTTTCTTTTCAGCAATGACAATGTCTGTCTCCCGAGAAGACCATTACAGAATAACTCATAATCACAATCTTATTTTCGATTAAGATTAAGATAAAGGGCATGCTGTGGTGGGGATATTTTTGTATAAAACTATCATAATATCGAATGGTTATATTCAAATTTTTTCATGGAATACACCAATACGCGATTAAAGCGGTGTTTGTCGATGAATTGTATGTTTTTTTGCACTTTTTCACACAACGTACAACGCCGTCAAAATATTTTCAAAAAATACCTATTCAGTAAAGTTTTTATCTTGACATGCAAAACGAAATGTATAATTAATTTGATTATCGATTACATTACGTTCATTTTGATACCAAGAAAAACGATTAAACTATATTGACGCGGAATGATCATATTTAAGCGATCAGAAGAAGCGGTTTTGCGACTTTCGTTCTGACGTCTAAATGTGCAATCATTTTCGGATAGGAAGTTTTAAAAATAAGTCATTTCACGACATGCGTGAAATGAATACTAAAGAGAGGCATATATGTCAGAATATTCAACTTCAGTATTGGTATATATTGAAACTGAAGAAAATCATGAAATAAAGGACGTTTCACTGGAGGCAATTGCTTCCGGAAAAAGGCTTGTTCAATTGTCTAAGGGAAAACTTATTGCGCTTGTGTGCGGAAAAAATATCAGTCAGACGGTTGATGAATTAAAATATTACGATATCGATACCCTATATTTTGCAGATTCACCTGACCTTGAAATTTACCAACCAGAACACTATTTACCCATTGTTTTGGACGTGTATGAAAAAGAGAAGCCAACAGGCATCATATTCGGGAACACAATGGTTGCCATTGATCTTGCGCCAAGGGTGGCTTTGAAACTTGACACGGGGCTGGTTGCAGACTGTGTGGCCATAGACATGGAATCAGACGAATTTGTCTTCACCAAGCCTGTATACAGCAGTAATGTCATGGCCGTGTACGAATTCCAGGCGATGCCGTTTATTGTGACCTGCCGGACCCGATCATGCCCGCCAGCAGAAAAAAAGGATCAGGTTTCAGGGGAAATGATAGAACTGAAAATAGAGAAAGACACTGATGCCAATCAAATTGAATTTATCGAACGAAAATTGAACGAAACCAATGGTCTCCCATTGTCACGGGCCAATATTATTGTTGCCGGTGGCAGAGGCATGGGCGGCAAAGAAGGGTTTGACTATTTGAACAAACTTTGTACGGCGCTGGGTGCGGCTTTGGGCGCCAGCAGACCGCCATGCGATCTTGACTGGGTTCCTGCAAAAGCACAGGTGGGGCTTACAGGAGAAGTCGTTGCGCCATCTCTCTATATTGCCGTGGGTATTTCCGGATCCTTCCAGCATCTGGCTGGCATGTCAGATTCGGGAAAAATTGTGGCAATCAACAGGGATCCCAAAGCCAATATTTTCAAGGTTGCAGATTACGGGATCGTGGGAGAATTTGAAGAAGTCCTTCCCGGTTTTCTTAAACAGTTAAACGCCTTCAATTAGAAGAGGAAATATGATGAGAATTATAGTATGCATGAAACAGGTGCCTGATCCGGAAGGCCCGAGAGAATCATTTGTCGTGAACAATGAAGAAATGCGGGTTGTTCCCCAGGGGATTCCTCCGGTGCTTTCCCTGTTCGATGAAAATGCGCTCGAGGCAGCACTCCGGATTAAAGATAAAAATCCTCAGGATGTAAAAGTTTCAATTTTAAGTATTGGAAAGAGAGTATCAAATGCGGTGATGTTCAAGGCACTGGCAGCAGGTGCGGATGAACTGATCAAAGTTGAAGACAGCCAATTCATGACAAGCAGACTCGACAGTTTTGCAACAGCGACCATACTTGCCAAAGCAATTGAAAATGCAGGCGACTTCGACCTGATTCTTGTCGGCAGGCAGGCTGCAGACTGGAATGCCGGGCAGGTGGGGATTATTCTTTCAGGAATATTGAATATACCTTGCGTGACACTTGCTCAGGGCGTTGACGTAAATGGCAGCACCCTCACTGTTGAACGCGTGTTGTCAAATGGCATCGAAACTGTCCGGACGCATCTTCCTGCGATCGTGATGGTCAGCAATGAAATCGGGGAATTACGATATCCTGCCATGAAAGAGAGAAGAGAAGCCAAAAAGAAACCCGTTACAGAATGGAATATCAGTGATATCGGTCTTTCCCGGATTCCACCTGCCAGGATTAAATTAAAACGGCTTTTCACGCCTGAAATGGCTGCTGGGAATTGTCTTTATCTCACAGACACAACTCTTGAAGACGCAGGCAGAAAGCTGGCATTGCTGCTAAAAGCAGACGGTATGATTTAGTATCTGAAAGACATCTTTTATGATTCTGTCACGATAATATCCTTGAATGGAGGATTTGAAAAATGGCAACACGACTATCCGTACTCAGCAGAACAAGAAACATCCTGATTGTAATTGCGTTCTATTCCCTGTTTCCTGCGTCTTACATCGACGCATCCCCGTCCGAAGATTCCAACACGGGAAGATATTATGAACCTGTTGAAATTTCAGGCAAGCTTGTTCCCGATATCATCGGAACACCCCTTGAAAAAATCATGGTGTTTGCGTTCCGAGAGGACCAGTTCAGGCCAATCGTATTTCAGATTGATGAGGTATCCGGAGAGGGGAACTATATCCTTTCACAGGGACCGGAAGCAAACGGCAATCTGTCCAATCATGTTTATGATGAACAGGATTTGATTGCCTTCATGGCAAGAGATGCCGGAGAAAAAGCTCCGGATTCTCTCATGCCTGACGGTGCTGAGAAAGCAATTCCTGTTGCCGTGATCGATCCTTCATCCAGGGAAGAAACATGGGTTTATATTTCAATATTTAATGGTGACCTGCCTGTGGTCAGGCTTGATTCTGTCACTTCACTTTTTGACCAGGGCGATGTCGGGTTTAATATTCGTGCCATTTCATGGGGATACGATGGATTGATCAAGGATAAAGGAAAAAAGAAAGCCTCGCCGACTATTTTTATCGATAAACTCTGGGTTAACGAGCGGGGGGGCGGAAATAGCGAAAACATTTTTGACAGGCAGAAAGTCAGAGGCCGTATCCGGTTTATGGGCGGGCTTATAAAAGTGCCCTTCAGCGAAGGTTTGGTTAAAGGCGGTATCATCGCATACAAAGAGGGGCCAGTTAGAATTCTGACGCACTCATGCATGTATCCGGGCTTTCCTTTGGGGATAAAGGGTCCCAAGTTTTATATCGATTCCATCATGGTAGATTCATTGACACTCACCAAAACAATCATGGGGGTGCCATTCAATCCCGGTGCACTGATTTCAGATATCACGCTTTCTTTTGGCATGGACTTATCTGAAAAAGCCAAGGGCATGAAATATTACAGTTCTGAAAATCCTGAAGGATTTCTGATCGACGGTGTCATGAGCAAGGAGGAAAAGGCCTATAGCAATAAAAAGGATAGCTGGCGCTTAATTACTGGGCCCCAGGGGACACAGATAATGATAACGGTATTTGATCCGAATTTTCTTAAAAACGGAGAGGCCTTTTCAACCTATAACGATGATGAAAAAGATGATCATCCACCTGAAAATTTTAAAGGTGATATTGGTGCCATGTTTGATCAGCTGGTTCTGAAAGGACTGGCATCCGGTAAATATTTCATCGATACAACCGGTTGCATACCAAATCACTTCTACAGGGAAGCGGGATTGAATAAAGCCCTGCTTACTGAAATCCTGAATATGCAAAAAGTACCATTACAGTTGAAAGCAGGAGAAATCACCATGACAAACAGTGGTGTTTTCACCAAGGAATTGATTAAAACCAATCAGGAATCATAAACAAAGAACAGGCAGCATGAAGATATCATTAAACACGAGGCCCTGTTAATGGAAGAAAAAAAATGAAAAAACAATTTATTTCAATTATTTGCATGTTGAGTATTTCTTTTGTTCTATTATCTGAAACATCTGCTGATATTCTTGATACATATGGTTTTGGTGCAAAGGGCATGAGTACGGGCTCTGCCGTATGTGCGAGCGTGGCTGACGGCACAAGCGTATTCTATAACCCGGCAGGGTTGGGAAAGGTCACTGGTTTTAATTCGGGCCTTTCCTATTTGAGAACATTTTCTTCAATGAAAATAAGCGATTCCCCGGCAACTGCGCCTGACAATGATGATCTGTCTTTTGGCGCGATAGAGCTGGATCTTGCACTGAATCTTTCCCTGCTTGCCGATCTTAAAAAGAACATTGCGTTTGGAATGGGGCTTGCCGCAATGGATGACGGTTCGGTGGCTTTGCTGGAAGATGTGGAAGAAAGTACCTATTCCTATGTTCAGTTTGGTGCACCCTTGAAACGAATAACCATTTATACGGGTCTGGGCATGGAGGTTATCGAGGATTCATTGTGGATTGGTGCAGGTGCCCATGCCATGATTGCCGGAAATGCCGCAGCGAATCTCACGCTGGAAACAGGTGGTTTATCAACCACAGAACCTACAATTCCGGCCAGACAGGAACTCTGGATGAAAATGGATGCTTCTCTTAAACCTGTACTGGGGGTGATTTATAAGCCAACTGAAGATTTAAGTTTCGGTTTTTCTTATAAAGATGCCATTGCCGCTGATATTGATAAATTCAACGCCAACCTTGACTTGAAACTGGGTGAATTTGCAGCCAAAATACCGGCGCTTCTGGCGATATTGGCGAGCTGGAGCCCACCGGTTTACCGTGCAGGAATTTCCTACCGGACCGGAAATGCAGAAATAGAAGTCGACCTTGTAAGGGAACAATGGTCTGACTTTAATCGTGGTGCTGTGCGCGACTTGAACCGCGTTGCCCCGGAATTTGACGATGTGAATTCCTATCATCTGGGGATGACATATTCAAAGTCGGAAGATTTGAATATATTTGCAGGATACGTGTTTGCCCCCACACCGGTTCCCGATCAGCCAGGCATATCCAATTACCTGGGAAGTGATCGGCATATCGTCAGTTGCGGTGGGGAGAAAAAATTTGACAGACCATTCGGAATCATTAAGTATCCGGTTTGGATAGGTGTGTCTTTACAGGAACAATTGTTTAAAAACAGGACATTTACAAAATCAGATGGCAGCGATTACTCGCTAAAAGGAAATGTTTTTTCTGCTTTACTTTCCGTGCGCATCTGTTATGATAGACTTACTCTAAATAACTGAAAATAATGGCATTCACTTACTGAATACTGTTATTAATTAAATGACCGTTCAGTTTGTGAACCGATACCGATTCTCTTTTCAGATTCAGGAAAGAGACGTATTTTTTTTATGAAATATACTTTTTAGAAAGCTTTGTATAAAAATCCGGTAGAAGGCGTTTTATATTACCGCATCGCCAGCTTCCGGACAGTGGCAACAGATTTGGGTTTTTAAAAGAACACGAATCTATTTCAAAGGGGAGTATGTGAGAGGCAATAAAACTATCTGAAAATTTTGATATCAGCCTTGCCTGACTCCGTTTGAAATTTCAATTGGATGTTTTTCAATGGAGGCTTTCATGAAAAGAAGTATATTCAACACCCGTTTTCTATCAGGGGCGATCGGTTTATGTATTGTTATTTCAATCGGATGTGGTGAAGATAAAAATGTGGTTGAAGAAAAATCAAAAACCGCCATGTCGGAGAGCAAGTATGCAAATGTTTACGATATTCTTGAAGATTATCCCGGATTAGAGACATTTTTTACAAGCAGCGATTTGACCATTCCTGAATTCGAAAACAAATTGTTCGGCGACTTTCTCGGCAATGATTCAACTGCAAACGTGATTGCCAATCTTTCAGACATCCTTCCCCCACTGATCGATACGGGATTTTCGTTTCCCTTAAAGACTTTTTCTATTGAAGCACAGGCCTCCATGAAGTCAAAAGGTCCGGTTCCTGATTTGATGGCCACCCTGGGGGAATTCACAAGCAACATCATTGCCGTTGACGACGAGAAAAAAGCGCCGTTCTACAATTACCTGGAAGATCTGGATGACCTGGAAAACAGCCATCCGGATTCGCCTGAGACAACCGATTATCTTGTCGCTATTTTAAGAAAAGTCGTCGGATACCTTTCCTCGATGGCCAAAGACGATGTCAATCTCCGGATGGATTTTCTGGTGGATGATCTGCAGGAGTTTATCCGACCAGAGGATGGCGAACTCGATTTTGAAGATGTGGACGCGCTTTTGGAAAAGTTTGCCCGTAAATCACCGGAAGGGTGTGCCAAAATTATACAGGCCCTGAAAAGCATGTTCTATGATGACGAAGAAGTGAAATCAGCTCTGAAAGGCATGCTGAACAGTCTGGGGAACTTTTCCGGCGACAAGGATGTGTATATTACGCTTAAAACCATGTTGCAGAATATCTACGATACCTATAATGAGGACCGGCTTGGAGAAATTTTCGATCACCTCTGGGCAAAAGGACCTTGGGTTGGGCCGGTTGTCTCGGAAATCGGCTTTGACACGTTTGGAAAAGACGGTAAACAGGAATATGCAATAAGAGATCTGCTGATGCATGCCAATCTCGTCAATATACTTCTTGAAACCATCCACAATTTCGAAAAAGACGGGTACTCCATGGACCATGTTGATGACCATTTCATTACCATGGCCACATCCGATGCCTTCTGCTTTGACAGAAGCGGCCTTGGAGAATACGGCGATGGTCGGTTCTATGAGCCCAATGGTAAAGTGTCATATAAGGATTTTTCCGCATTAAGGGCGCTGGCCGCTTATCTCACCCGATGGAATGTCCCGCTTACATTTACAGCCAACTTTTTATTCGAAGGAGAAAATGCGGAGAAGTCAGCCGGGTATATGCGGAAAATGATACCCACAGCAGATCAGATTACCATTACGCATTCCCTGTGGGCGGAAAAATATGAAAAAGGTGAAGGATATTACATGGGGCACGGGCATCCGATAACAGAGAAAAGAGGATACGGCAAAATGGTCGATGGCGTATATGTGGCGCCGCTTTGCCCCGCAGTCGTGGGTGCAGCGGATATGGCCCTTTTCCTTGTGGCAGACGGCCTTTATAATGGTCCCTATGACAACATTTACGATAATATGCGCTGGGTACTTTTTGAACGCAAATACTACGCGACAATGGATCTGGTTCAGCTGGCGCCGAGAATCCCATCCATGGCCGCACTTATCCCCTTCTTCAATATGATGCGGATAAAGACGCTTCCCATCACTTTTATGGTAAATGTCGGCGCCACATCTACTATTTATATTGATCTGGACACCATTGTTAAAAATTTACCGGAAGCCCTGTCCAATGCTGCAGTGACCTATAACCTGCCGCAGTGGGTAACGGATATGGCTGCTGAATCGATCAAAGCATATATGCCTTGCGGTTATCCGGAGGAAGGCACGGACAAAATTTATTTTCTGCCCAGAGATTTGCGAGACATGTGGGTGCTCGTCATGTCCTTGGCATACTGGGATTCAGACGCCTTTCATCTGGACCGGTTTCTGGACACCGATCATCCGGAAAATTATAAATACTATTATGATTTGAGAGATTATACCTATAAAAAGAACAAGGAAAAAATCAATCCGATGTTCAATTTTGTGGCTGCCTTGGGGATGGCCTCATACCTTGCCTATCAAGACGTGGTATCTCCCTATCCCTTATCACTGGATGGTTTGGAGCCCAGGCTCGCGGCCGCCAAAAAAGCGTTTGGGGTGACCTATCCCTTTGGATATATCCTGAATCTGTTTTCACCATTGGCCGAAGTCACTACCGAGACGGGTATTTATGATAATCCGGCGACAGAAAGCATGCCGCTTGGCAGATTTCTTGAGCCATTGGCCGCACTTGAATCAAAGGGGCTTATCAAAAACCTGCTTCATGTTGCATCTGTTTTGGGTAAACCCGAACTGGCCGATGCCAGGGGGAAAATTGCCGAAGGTCTTGCTGAGGTGGTGGGTACGGTTGAAAAAGATACAACCTCACCCTATACCCTTGCCAGAGAATTGCTTACCATAACGGAAAAAGCAACAGATGACGAAAGACGATGGGACTCCATGAAGCTCACTATGGATACGATCGGCGGTATTTTTTCCGAAGATTCTTCGTATCAGGTCGTGGATGATTTGCTTGGATTTATTGACCATGTGACAAGCGTCGACATATCGGATACGGACTGGGCAAAGGCCTCACAAGGCATTGTGGAAGTGATGGGAAACAGTTCGGAAGACAGGGTTTTAACCCGAGGCCTGATACACGCGACAACCATTCTGAAAGAGGTGAATAAAACGCATATCTGGGCTGATGCCCTTAAAACGGCTGAAGAGGCCTTGCAACCTGATGGCGTGCTTTCCTATGTTCTATGCGGACTTGAAAGAGATCCCTCTTATTCGTTCGAGGAGATTTTAATTGACACAGACCGGTTCTTTCACTCTGATACCATGATGAATTATGAGGAAGGGTCATTCTGGAAGGATATCTATCATCTTCTTGATTTTATGGCGGGTGCGCTTACAGTAGAGGAAGTTGAAGAATAGCATGAAATCTGGTTTTGATGATGAGCGGGAAGACGCGACCGCGACTGGCTTTGGAATACTGATATTGAGAGGATGAGAAACGGCGAAGTCAAGAACAAGATAGAAGGATAATACATACAGTGTTATTTTAAAAAATAAACAGAATGTCTTGAAATCAGGCAAAAACTGGCATATGTATATCAAATAAATTTGTCTTGATAATCTCGCGAGAACAGCACACAAGAGAACTATCCCGCAAAAATTGACAATCAATAGAATCGGACCTTGGAAGCAACATCAGCCGTATTTCTTTTTAAGTTTCAAGCATTTTTTATCAGCTTTTTATAACAGTAATTTTTATAGCAGATGGGGAGGGAAAAAATGAATGGAGCGGACAGGTTTATATTAATGCTATGTCTGGTATGGAGCGTGGGAATGGTCCTGGTCATGCATGAAGCATATGCAGGGGACGTAGTGGTCATTGCCAACAAAGATGTGCCGTCAGACAAGCTGGGTCAGGATACCATAAAAAAAATATTTTTGGGCAACATTATCAACTGGGATAACAATGAGGTCATTATGGTTGTTCTGTCAGGGGATAACGAGATTCATGACGCTTTCCTCAAGAAATATATCAAACGCACATCATCCCAGTTTCAGAATGTATGGCGACAGAATTTATTTACAGGCAAAGGCGCGATGTCCACAAAAATGAAAACAGACGATGAAATCGTGGATTATATTGCAAAAACAAAAGGATCTATTGGTTATGTCTCGTCAGAAATCAATCTGCCGGGTGATGTAAAACCAATTGATAAATAGATGCTCAGGAGGGCTATCAATGAAAAAAATCTATCAAAATATGTTTATTTCAGGATTACTTTTTCTTGTCATGGGGGGCTGTTTCCAGGCCATGGCAGAAGATGTCCAAATCCACGGATTTATTTCTCAAGGCTACTTGAAGACCGATCAGAACAACTATCTGGCAGATACAGACGACGGGACCTTCCAGTTCAATGAAATGGGAATCAATTTTACCACATACGCAACCCGGCGTCTTAAAATAGGATGCCAGTTTTTTGCCCGGGACATCGGAAATGTCGGGAACGATGAAATTGTCGTCAATTGGGCGTTTGGGGAATATAACTTCAGAAACTGGCTGGGGCTGAGGGCCGGACTTATTAAACTGCCGTTTGGATTTTATAATGATACCCGGGATTATGATGCGCTGAGAACGGCCATATTTTTACCTGGCAGTGTGTATAATGAATACTTGAGAGACGGAAGCAAAAGCATCAAGGGAATAGAATTATTTGGCTCCCAGGCAATGGGGGTTTTGGGGATGCTTAAATATCAGTTTTCGACTGGTAATACTCAGATCCCGGTGGATAGCGGTACGGCTGAATTGCTTCAAATACGATTTCCGGATTTACATCTGACCGATATTGAGGTCGGACCTGTATATGATGTTCACTTAGAATGGCTTGCACCTTTGGATGGTCTTCGCCTGGGCGTTTCCTATGTGAAAACGGATTTTCTATATAATGCCGAAGATGATAGTGCCACTTCTTCTATCAGGTACAGAGCATCATCGAGTCAATGGTATACGATCTCTGCTGAGTTTATATGGAACAATCTGACCCTCTCTGCTGAAAACTATGTGACTATAAATGATGTGGCCGTTCGCTTGTATAATAAGGGAAAATTTATATTGGCGTATGATGCTGATACGGAAACCTCATTTGATGATTGCTATTATTTGAGATTATCCTATCGTTTCACAGACTGGCTGGAAACCGGTTTTTACTATTCAGAATTTCTTGAGGATCCGGATGTAAACAAAGATTATAACGAACTCAAGGACCAATGTCTCTCTTTCCGGTTTGATATCAATCCTTTCTGGCTGTTCAAGCTTGAAGCCCACCTGATGAATGGCAATTCTGGCGTGAAAGAGGATAATGACGGCCATACTTATAACGAATGGATGCTTTATGCGGCCAAGATGTCGTTTATGTTTTAGCGATACGGATTTTTAAATTGCGATGCCAAGTGCACATTGACGTAAATATTAGGACCATAATTAATATCACCACCAAGAGCACAGAGCGCACAGAGAAAAAAAGTTGATCTGGCCTCTGTGATCTCTGTGATGAATAGATACACCCATCCATCAACCCTATTCAAAATCTTTTTACCCTTTGCGCCTGTTTTTTATTCCCAGCCACGCAACCTCTCAACTTTCCATCTTCACTCTTTTTCGTCTTGCAATTCCATGCAAAGTATGATTTTCACTATTTAAACGAACGGCCGTTCGATTTTTTTGATAGGGTCAACCTGACCGTGTATCAATAAGGAGATTTTTCAGTCATCACAGATTTTCACGTGAGTAATATACCGTAATAGCTCGACATTCCAAGATTATCAAAACGGTAACATCTCAAAAAGTATGTGGTAGAAAAGACGCAACTATGCCGAGGCAATAGCAGCCTTAAGTTCCATTAGATCTGGTAAGGGAGGAATATTATTATTTTGGGCTATCCTATCGTTAATG
>Ga0180007_10001006_pt1 | contig 41062 bp, 69 predicted proteins | sample MM_PC_MetaG_FD_121122 | JGI IMG/M metagenome (GOLD analysis project Ga0180007, IMG submission 121122) | Groundwater microbial communities from the Aspo Hard Rock Laboratory (HRL) deep subsurface site, Sweden - MM_PC_MetaG | ecosystem: Environmental > Aquatic > Deep subsurface > Groundwater... | reverse complement strand
TGCGGCGGGTACGGCGATACAAGCTCGAAACATGAACAGATGCGATGGTGTTGACACGGCTACGGCTGTTATTACATACACGCCAACTGCCGCAACGACTGGCGCGGCAACTGTGACTATCGGCATGAAATACTTAACTGCTGCCGGAGTTCTTGGCGTGTCTGTTCGCGCAGACGACGAATATATTCTTGCACCTGGGAGCAAGTACCTTTTACGGGCTGAGAACAACACTGCGGGAAACGTTAATATGTTTATAAATCTTGAATGGTACGAATTATTAGACTGATAAAAGAATATGATCTTATGAAAAAAGAAATCTACACTACGAGGTAAATACTATGGCAATGGCTAATACGGTAACTGTGATTTATCCGCCTTTTGAGAATCAGGAGAAGTTCGTCACCCCGCATAAATGGGAGATCCTTCAAACTATCGGGACGTGGACGAACACCGCGGCGGCAGGGAATAAGGACGTGATTTCTGACTTGTCATCCGGCGCGTATGAAGTGCGGCTTATTAACTTCACGCTGTCGCTTGCTGGCGATGTTAATAGCAGTGCGGCGGTCCTTTGCACGGCAGCTAAGGACACGTTTGGTATTCTGGACAAGGGCACGTCTACTTCTGGGAAAACGACTTGTTTCAACTTCGGCCCGATTGGCATGCTCGTTGATATCACGTCAACTACTGCTGTCGTGGCGTGCGTGACGACTGTTTCTTCTAGCGCATACTTCTACTGTCAGATCGCGAAGAGGACGAAATAATGAAGCCTGAGAGCTTCGAGGACTACAGCGCGAAGCGGATGTCGGAGCCTGAGCTCATGGCTGAGTTTCCGGACGAAGAGAAGCGCAAGGAGTTCTTAAAGGGCCAATGGGACAAGCAGCAGGAAGGCGAAAAGGAAATGACTGATAAACTCATACAGGAGCGTAAGACGTATGATATATCGGATGTTGAAATTTTCGCCGCTGGCAAGTGGAACGGTGACGAGTATTCTGAGGCTGATCTTGACGCAATGGTGGAGTCGTTTAACGAGATCGGTGGGAAGATCAAGCCGTACTTGAAGCTCGGTCACGACAAGGATCAGAAGCTCCTGCAGGCGGATGGCATGCCTGCCGCGGGATGGGTCAACGGTATCCGCCGCGTGGGTGACAGACTGCTAGCGAGCTTCACCGCTGTACCGGAGAAGATTTACCAACTGATCAATTCGAAAGCCTACGGAAGATTTTCCAGTGAAATATACTGGAATCTGAAAGAGGGCGAGAAGAAATACAAGCGAGTATTGCGTGCTGTCGCGCTTCTTGGTGCTGACACTCCAGCGGTACAGACGCTTGACGACTTCATCAATCTGTATACTGCGAACGAATTTGAAGCAATGAAAAGTTATCACGAAATTAAGGAGGATCAAATGAATCCTGAAATTGAAAAAAACTATACGGACAAGATTGCGGAGCTTGAGACTCAGCTCAAGGCGTATGCCGATGAGAAACAGGAACTGCAAGGCAAGATTGCCGAGAACGAGCGTGCGATGAAGGCGAAAGACGTGAACGCATACCTGGACGCGAACAAAGAGAAGTTTGTACCGGCGCAGCGTGAAGCGTTCTTCGCTCTTGCGATGCACGAAGAAGGCGAAATCCTTCATGCGTATGCCGAAGGCGATGCCACTAAGGAAATTAAAGGCAGCGCGTTTGACATCGTGAAATCTATTATTGAGAACAATCATCAGACACCAGAAATGAGCGCAATAAGTGAATACTCCGAAATCGGGAAGGGCCAGGAAGCTGACGACGAAGAACTGTATCGGAAGGCGAAGAAATACGCCGAAGATCACAAGGTCAGCTACAAGCAAGCTCTTCTTGAAGTTGGGAAATAAGGAGGCCGAATATGGCTATTAAGGGAAATGCTTACACTGCTCGTATGACGTTCGCGGCTGGCACAGGAGCGCGTACTACTACGTCACAGTATAAAGTCGCTTATTTGAGCGCGTCGATGACTGTTTGCGTAGCTTCTGCTTCATCAGATAGGGTGATCGGTATTATCGACAGCTATCAGTCCAGCGGATCTACGATGGTCACTGTCATTACTCACGGCGTGGCTACTGGCTGCATGCTGTCGGGAACGACTTGCACGCTTGGCGACTGGCTTGTGGCTACTACTGCCGGGAGCCTCGTTGTTGCGCTCACGAACACTACCGCTAATCAGCGTATTGTTGGTCAGCTTCTTGACGTTCCGGCATCAGGCGGTGCGGCGACTGTTTATGTTTGCCCGATGCCTGGCGGGACTCTGGTATAAGGGAGGATAAACTATGCCATACGGTGGACAATTACATATTTCTAAGGCTCTCACGAATTTGTCTATTCAGTACAAAAACGCGGAGTACATCGCTCCGAACTTTCTGAAGGACATTCCAGTTACGAAGGAAAACGATCTGTACTATGTATATGATCGTCAGTTCCGGATTAACGACACTCTGCGCGGTAACAAGTCCGCGTCAAACATGGTCACCTGGGGCGTATCGACTTCCAGCTACTCGGTAGCCGAGCACGCTCTTGCTGACATCGTATCTGATCGTGATCGCCGCAATGCGGACATGATCAATATCGACGTTGACACTACGGAGTTCCTGACTGATCAGATCCTGCTATCGCAGGAGTTCGAGGCGATGAGCCTCCTGTTTACGACGACTTCGTGGGGGAATAACACTCAGTACACTACGGCGACCAGTTGGAAGTACAACACCACTACGAGCGCGCCGATTCAGAACGTGCTCTCTGGCACTGGTGTTGTCGTTCAATCGTCCGGCGTAAAGCCGAACATGATGATCATCGGCTGGAATACGTTCGAGTGCCTGAAAGAGAATCCGAACGTGTATCAGCGTATCCAGTACGTCGAACGCGCTCTCGTCACTGAGGATCTTCTCGCGGCGATCTTCGATGTTGACAAGGTTCTCGTAGGTAAAGCAGTTTACGACACCGGCAAGGAGTCAGCTCCTGGTAATACCGCTGTTGCGGCGTCTACGACTTTCATCTGGGGCGGGCATGCGCTTCTTGCGTATCAGAATCCGAGCCCTGGCCTGAAGAAAGTCACTGCTGCTGGCACGATCCGCGTGAGCGAAGCCGGTATGCCGTACAAGGTCAAGAAGTGGAGAGAAGAAAAGCTCTCCGGCGACATCATCGAAGTATCGACGATGTACACTCACCAGTTGATTGCAACGGGATGTGCGTACTACTTCTCGTCCGTCACTGGCGCAATGGCGTAAATGGAGGATGGTTATGGCTGACGTGGTAATGACTCGCAATACCGAAACTGCCAAAAAAGCCAAAAAGCCCTCTGACAATCAGGTCGTATCTACTGAGAAAAAAGAGGTCATCGTTGGCAAGAAGATCAAGCGTTACGAAATCCGGACGCTGCGAGACGGGCGCAAGAAATGTGTGCTCGTCGCCGTGGTGAAGAAGGGCGTAGCGACTAGACAGCGGCAGGTGGTATAAGATGGGCGGCAGCTACGTATCGACTGGCACAACTCTTCTGCTGATAGTCCCAGGACTACCGCAGACGACTACTATTACACCGGCCTATACGCAGACTGTCGCTATGATTAACGCGCATCTGACGAGGGCGGAAGCCTTGGTGAACGCTAAGATTAGCAAACGTTACGACGTACCAGTTTCACCGGCTCCGCCTTTGTTGGTCGCTATTACTGAGGATATCACGGCGTATTACACATATAGATCGTGTTATTCGCAGGACAATCACAATCGTTTAGAGTATTTTGCGGACTTGCGCGATGAAGCTTTCAAGGAGCTTGACGACATCCGCGAGGGCATGATTGACTTGGTGTACACGTCCGGCTCTGTAGTGGCAGAGCGCACAGACGAGGCTACGAACATAGTTGATAGCAATACGAAGAATTACACACCAGCGTTTGACGTTGACGATGCACTTAATTGGAAGTTTGACGATGATTTAATCGATCACATATCGGATAGTAGAGAATGATAACGTTCGAATTTCAGGGACTTGAGCGATTCAGCGGATACATGAAAGATGTAACTAATCGTGTATCTGATTGGAAGAAGGCGAATGAATATATTGCAGCGCGTGGGTGGAAAGACGTAATGGATCACTTCTCGAAGGAGGAGGGGCCAGATGGTAAGTGGAAGTCGCTTAGTGAGTGGACGCTCAGGGCCAGGCGGAAAGGGAAGGGGAGTGGCACGGCACGGATATTGCAAGATACCGGAACGATGAGACGATCTGTCAAGTTTCGCGGTACTTCATCAGATGCTGAAGTTTATACTGGGATAGAATATGCAGCGACGCATCAGTACGGAAGAACTGCAAGAATCGGAAAGCGTTCGATTACTATTCCAAAGCGTCCTTTCCTGTGGCTGTCTGACAAGGCTCGTAAGGCAATTGGAGATATCAGCCTGAATTACATCATCCGCGGGAAGGCTGTTGAATAATGGCATTTGACGTTAACAATCTTATGACGACTATCGCAAGTGTTATCAACAAAAATAACACTATAACGTCATCGTATAATCTGAAATCGAGCCTGTCGTCGAATCCGATACAGGCTGTTTACAAGACTTATGCCGAGTCAACGCCGATAGCTAAGACGATGTATCCTGTGATATTTATCGAGATGATGAACAAGCAGGAGGAGTTTGAGCGGCTTTCAAGATCGGCGTATCGGAGAATAACATGTCAGGTTGACTTGGTAGTAGTGACTGATTACGGCATGAGCGGCGCGCCGGACGCAGGGCGTGGGCGTGAGATTGGCGACAAAGAGCTATTTCAGCTTGCGTCGAACGTAGAGAAGCTATTTCGGAACTACGTCACGCTGTCAACTACTGCTCTCGGAGTTCCGAACGCAGAGATGGTGACGATCACTAACACTGATTACAACGTGAGATTCAGCAACGACACATGGAACAGCGTCGCTAGGATCTCGCTTGAAATAATGACGCATGACAACTGAGAAGAAGGTGAATTATGGCACTAAGCGAACAGGAAGTACTGGCACAGAGCAGAGCAGCGATGGCGCAATGGCAGCAGACGTGGGACGCGAACAGCGCGGAGAATGGGAAGCGGTACAAAGCGGACGGGAACAGCCATCAAGATTTATTATTTGCAGGCGCAGGGAAAACTATGTTGTGCATTGGCCTGGGGCCTTCATTTGAGCACAAGATTGATATTATTAAGAAGTACTGCGTAGATAATCCGGCTGTAGAAATCGGCTGTGTTGACAAGGCATTCGGGCTGTTGCTCGATCACGGCGTCAAGGCGAAGTATGTATTTATTGCTGACGCTGGCATCGGTCCTGAGTGGATCGAGCCTTATATGGATAAGACGGAAGGAGTCAATCTGATAGCGAACGTGAACGCGAATCCGGCTTGGACGTTGCCGTGGAAGGGGAAAGTCTATTTCTTCGTGAACAAGGACAACATCCAGACTGAGGTACGTTATTCTGGAATATCGGGGTGCTATGAGCAGATTCCGGCGTCGTCAAATGTTGGGAACACGGTTCTGGTATTCTCCACGCAGATCCTGGGATACGATCAATATATTCTTGTGGGGTATGATTATTGTTGGTATGATTCTGATAATTATTATGCGTTTAATGACAGCGTAAAACGGTATTGGATGCGTCACATGACGATAATCGATCCGTTTGGGAATATCGGAAACACGTCGCAGAATTTATATTTTAGTGCTCGCTGGCTGAAGGATTTCCATGATATCCAGTTGAAGCATCACAGGATTAAGGCATATAATTGCAGCGGCCAGGGTGTATTAGAGATCCCGCTGGCGTCGCTAGAGCGCAAGCTGAAGTCTGCGAAGGTGCGGAATATGAGCGACAACGAGAAGCAACGCATATTCAAGTCGCTTGTCCGCAAGAGATCCTTTAGTGCGAGAGAAGGCGAGGAGCCTTTTAAGAAATTCATAGAGAAGGAAAAAATCGTCAATGTAGATGTATTCTATATGCCGCAGGAGGCTCACGAATGGGTAACTACACTTTAACTTATGTTGATCACCGTCCTATATGGATTCCGAAGTTAAAGAATCACGCAGGCGGTGTAAATCTGCCGCGCAAGAGCGGAGACAACAAGATCAACGTTACTGAGACGGAACGCAAGCACTTGCTGAAGATGAAGAACGGGAATCGTCCTTGTTTTGTTGAAGAGCAGCCGAGACAAGTACGCATCCGCCAGACTACCGATGGAGGTGCTGAATAATGACAGTTGGAGCAGGCGTCCCCTTAATGGGGTATGACTCATATTTAGGACTAGCGAAAGAATCAACGTGGGGAACTCTTTCGGACAATTTCACGTTCGTTGAGTTCAACAGCGAGTCGATCAAGAAAACTCACGAAGAGATTCTACTTGAATCGATCAACGGAACGCGGAACTATAAGAAGCGCATGAGCGGGAACATCGAGGTGACTGGCTCACTCGATCTTGATTGCAACGTCGCCTCTGATGCTGTTAACTACATCATCTATCAGGCGATGGGCGGTACGGTAACGTGCTCTACTATCACCGCATCGGTGTATCAGCATGTTTTCTCCTGGGGTGATATGGAGAACAACAAGCGCGGCACGGGGTCCGCGTCTGCTGCTGATCTAAAGGGGCTATCGCTCCAGATGCGGAAAGGTGGATTCGGAAGCCATACCGGGCCGGCTATTTTCAACGCTCGCGGTGGGCGCGTGAACAACTTGACTATCAAGGGCGAGATCGGGCGTCCTGTTGTGATGACTGCCGACATGGTATTCAAGGGCATGACGATCACGTCCAGCACTCCGACGGCTGCGTTCTCTGATATCAAGCCGCTGTTTTTCGATAGCGTTAACGTGTACTTCGCGGACTCTATCACTAACGCCGTTCCGACAGAAGAGATATACCAGAACTTCGAGCTGACGATCAACAACAATCTTGTGAGCGATGCTGGAGCGCGTGAGCTTGGAAGCAGGCAATTGTCGATTGGTCCTCCGCCAACTAGGATGGACGTCAAGCTCAAGCTGATGCAGCGATTCGATACTCTAACGGCATACAATCGTTGGATAGGCAACACTATGTGTGCTATTCACATCAGATGTATATCGTCAACGTACATCACGGCGTCCACTACGTCAGGGACGACGTACACTATGTACATCGCACTACCGGCTTGCTATCTGAACAATCCGATGACTGAAATCGGGGGGCCTGAGATGCTGAATCAGACGCTCGAATTTTCTTGCATCTTGGAGACGATGACGAGCTATCCGGTGCAGATCACTGTCACTAACGGTACGGAAAACTACTAAAGGAGAATCACAATGGCGTTAACTGTAAAAATTGGTGGAAAGGACTATGATATCAATCCGACTTATGGGGCCTTCGAGGATATTTTTAAGAAGTACGATCTCTCGAAAGCCGATCAGATGAGTGCGGAGGAAAGCCGACAATTCTCGATAAATATCTTGTGGGCCTGCTTGAAGCGCGGACGGTTTGGTATCAAGCCGTTCGGCTTCAAGCGGCGCGTTAAGAATAATATTACGATGGCGGAGCTTGCGAAGATATCCGGCGAAATTCCGAAATGGATCACAGGGGAGGATAGGGAGGCGGGGGACTGACTGAAGCGTACTATATTTTCAAAACAGTCTTTCACCTGTCAGATGAGGAGTACCGCAATATGCCTGTGGAGCGAGGCCGCAGGCTATTGAGTATGCACTACCACGCGAAGATGAACAGGGAAATGATGGAGTGCTCGCTGCATCAGATCGATCCTCAGAAGATTGATTTATATGCCGAGTACTTGCGTGATGTGAAGCGAAAACAAAGAGAAGCGGAGAAACGGCGACGGCATGGCAACAAGTGATGAGATAATCCTAAAAATAAAAGCCGACACCGCGGCTGCGCTTAATGCACTCCAAAAGATAAATAAAGAGATTGGAGTCACAGGGACATCTGCGAAGAAGTCGTCGAACGATACCGCTGTCGGATTTGCGAAAGCTACAATTGCTATAAGCGCAGCTCAGAAAGCGTACGACTTTCTTGCGAAAACGATGCAGCGTGCTGTCAAGGACGCTTCGAACTTGCAGGAGACGCAAGCCAAATTCTCTGTTGTTTTTCAAGACAACATGGAAATGGCGGAGTCGTTCGCGCAGACTCTTGTTGACAGTTATGGCCTGAGTGAGAATGCAGCTAAGGCGATGCTTTCTCACACCGGCGACATCCTGCAAGGATTCGGCATGCAGGAGAAAGCAGCTCTTGAGCTGTCGAATACAGTTCAGAAACTCGCCGTCGATCTAGTATCGTTCTCAAACTACCATGGTACTACTGAGGAAGCGTCCAGGGCCATCACGAAAGCGATGCTTGGCGAGGCTGAGGCTCTGGAAGGGCTCGGCAAGAAGATACTCGACGATGATGTGAAGAGACGGGCCCAGGCGGACGGCTACAAGCTCGTCAATGGCCAGTTGGACAATCAGGCGCGTGCTCTCACTGTCGTCAAGCTGTTGACTGAGCAGTCACTTAATGCGATGGGCGATTTCGAGCGCACGTCCGACTCCTGGGCGAACACGATGCGTATTGTTGACGCGAAGCTAGAGGATGTGAGCGCGTCAATAGGACAGGAGCTGTTGCCGTCGTTGACTCGATTGGCTCAGGCGTTCCTATCAGGAGACGAAACGACGAACGTATTTATCCGAGCACTGAAGGGCGTCGCGCAGATGGCCGCTGTGCTTGTCGATAATCTTACCGCGATCATAAATAAAATAAATACTGTCCGCAGCTTGTCAAGTATGGAGGACAAACAGAAACAGGTCAACGCTCTATTGGGAGAGCAGACTAAGCACATACAAGAGTACGCCAAAGTTCATGGCCTAGAAGGAAAGTTCCAGAGTGAAATTGTCGAACACATGCGGCGAAGGAGTGAATACGAGAAATCAACGCGTGGCGGTGCTGCTACCGAGTATGAGATATATAAAGGCATAAGTTCAGAGTTAAGAACGGCTAGCGGACAGGCCTCAGATATGGCAGATCAGGCCGTTAAGTCCGAAAACGCATTCAATAAAACGATGCGAGTTATAGCTGGAACGAATCAGGAGATAAACAAGCAGCAGGAGAAATCTACTAAAAGCATACCGGGGAAAGTCAAGGGGCCCGCCTCTGCTGCCGAGCTGAAAGCCGTTGAAGATGCGAAGCGTGTTGCCTATGAATTGCAGGCATATTCCGCAGATAAAGACAAAGCCGAAGAGCTTTCCGCGCATGAGAAGTACCGTAAAATAACTGAAGCCGCGGCGAAGCACAAAGAGCAGTTGTTGAAAATGGGCGTTGATTATAACGCTCTTATGGTGGCAGCAGAGCAAGAGCATCAAGATCAAATAGCAGAGATACGCAATCAGGCGATAGCGACGAACATACAGAATTATGCTGGCATGGCTAGTCAGATAGTTGGCCAGATGCAACAGACGTTCAACGCGTACTACGCGATGCAGTACGGCCAGATGGACAACGAGTATAAGAAGAAGCGCGAGAATATTATAAAGAACGTCAAGGACGAGACTGAGCAGAAGAAGCAGCTTGACGCACTTGATAATGATTACGCAGAAAAAAAGAAAGAGATGCAGAAAAAGCAGGCGGAGCAGCAGAAAGCTCTGTCATTGATGCAAGCTATCATCGGCACGGCGCAGGCTGTTGCGATGGCTCTTACTGCCGGTCCTATCGCTGGCCCGATATTGGCTGGCATCATCGGAGCGATGGGCGCGGCCCAGATAGCGATGATCGCGGCCACTCCAGTTCCTGAGATGGCAGAAGGCGGCTTGATCATGGGCTCGTCTGCCGGTACGGTCCTTCGTGCTGGTGAGGCTGGACGATCTGAGGCCATCATCCCACTGGAGAACGAGCAGGCGATGGAAAAGCTGTCTGGCATCGGCGGAACTACTATCGTCGTGAATGTAGAAAACTTGTGGGGCGATGACAGGGAGATGGCAAAGCGTCTCGCTGACAGTATAGATGCGGAGTTGTATCGGATGAAGCAGGACAAGAGATCGAGGGCCTTCGCATGAGCAGAATGGAATGCTTATACAAGAATTTCGTGAACACTACGACGTTGATATCCGTCAACAACGGCACGTCGAACGTGGTGTATTTGATAGATCGCAAGCCAGACTATCAATTCCAGAGCGCAGGTGATAACAGTGATTTGACGACGACATCAATACGCATCGACTTCACGGACACGGAAAACATCGATCACATCGCAATTCAGAACTGCAATTGGAAGAGCTTCATCATATATTACAACAGCAACGCGGCGAATGTAATTACGCCGACAAGCATGTTAACGAATACTACCGTTTGGGCCACGAACAGCGAAACGAGTCTTTATATTTACTTCGCAACTACAGCTGTGCAGAGCGTATTCTTCGACATCACCGCGACGATGGTGGCCAACGAAGAGAAGAAGTGCGGCGACATATACATAGGGAAACGTTATCTTCAGTTCGAAAACAATCCAACGGCGAAGGACTATAAAGTCAAACGCAAGCGAAAGGAATACGTTCACGAAATGGCGAACGGCGGCTGGAGCCAATACGTTCTTGATACGAGCTATTATGCAGATATTAGTTTGAGCTATGTTACGGCGAGTGAAACGTCTCTATTACTCGATCTGTACGACGAGGATACCGAGTTTGTTTTTGTCCCGTTTCCGACAGGGACATCATGGGACGGTCAATTGTATGAGGTCAACTGGATAGGCGAGTATACGTTCGATCAGCCGGCGGCTAATAATTATACTGACGTTGGCTACAAAGGCGTGATGAAGCTGCGGGAGACGCCCAGGTAATGGATTTCATTTGGGGAGAATTCACATGGGCTGAGGGGCTCTGGGGATACGCTCCGGAGGCGAAAGCACTCCAGGAGGCTATCAAGGGCCACAAGCACAAGGTATTCCGCCGTCTCTACATGAAGCGCAGGGAGTCCACAGGCGAGTACGAAAGCGACTGGCAGCGCATACCCGATAAGTACGTTCAGAAGTTCGGCTCAGTTGATTACGGCGTGGATGATATCAAAGTCAACTTCTATCGGTACTCCGGCATGAAGTTGGTGCTTGATAACATCGACGGGTATTTCTCGGAAGTGTCTGACGCGAGATCGTTTTTCTATAACAAGATGACTCGTTTCCGAACGCTTGTGAAAGTCAACGCTGGCTATATCTACGATGGCGCGGAGTATCCGACTAATTCAACGCTATTCGTTGGCTTCATTGCTGATGACATGCCGTATAGAGATACGAGCCTGGTAGAGTGCGAGCTGAAGCATTTATCAGGGATATTCGAAGAGTTTCCGGCGTCGAACGTGACAGGGCTCGGAGTGACGCAGACGGCAAGTGATATTATCGATAACGTGCGCGACTTTCAGGATGCGGGATTAACATATTATTTCCGTAAATTCATAACATCGACAAACTGGTATATCGATACAACGACTGTAAACTATAATTTGGCAACGACTGCCGCGCTCGAAAATAAGTCTGTTTGGGAATTTATGACGAGCATAACTGAAGCGGAGAATAAAGTGCTGTATGTTAGCCGCGAAGGTGACTTGTATTTTAAGTCAAAAGGCGCGAACACCACAACGTCGATATGGCACTTTTCCGGAGTTGGCGACGACAATCTAGCGTTCGGGAAAAACATCTTGAAGCAGATCAGTATAGAGTCGTCAATCCGCAAGGTGTACAATCGGATACGGATCAAGTTCGGCACAGAGGACACAACAACTTCATACTACACGAAAAGTGAAACATGGCAGTGGGGTGATAGCTCGTCATCGTTCCTGTATGGAGTGCGTGAATATGAATATCAGAATGAATTTCTTTTGGAAACTACTGCGTCATTGATAGCGGATCAGATATTTACGGAATATCAATGGCCTAAGAAAGAAGTCAAATTACAATCGAAGTTCATCCCGCAGGTGGACATTGGAGATCCTGTTTCCTTGACGTATAAGACAACTCCGACGAACAGCGGCGGGGCACTGTGGGGATATTTCAACTGGGGTGAGGCGACATTCGGGGCTCCGGCTGGAGGATATAATATTAACATTGACAATGAGGACTTCATCGTATTGTCGTTGAAACACGATCTTGATAAATTCGTATCTGAAGTAGTTATAAGGGAAGCGTAGATGGCGTTTACGATATTTACATCCGGCACAGTGGCATATGCGAACGAGGTGATGGATAATTTCTATCACATCTCCGATGGTGACAGGATGCCGCGTGGTGGCGTGTCGCTTACTTCAGCAGATTCGACGTATGACATAGGGTCAGCAGCATTCAAGTGGAATAATATATATTGCAATACTCTAGACTTGGCTGGAATTGTTGTTGGTGACATATGGCAGTTACAAACAGAAGTTACTTTGTCGTCAACGGCCACTTCAGTTGAGATGACTGTCAGCGGAGACGATTATGATAATATGATTGTTCTATGTCATTTTATTCACGCTACGTCTACTGCTGTTATCAGAATGATATTTAACGGAGATTCATCTTCTTCATACGCTCGGATACAAATGAAGTCTATTTATATTGACGCTGCATCAGCAACGGCATTAACACAGGACCTTGTATCAAATGCAAACTATATAGAGATCGGGAACACAAACACCGTCAGCGATGCAAGGAACACATATGTCTATATGATGATGCCGACAAAAAGCACCGCTACCGCATATAAAGGATATTATAACAGGATATCGAACACGGCTACTGGAATAGTGACAACAAATATAACTGGAAGTTTTTCATATTATGGCACTGACACTATTACGTCGTTAAAATTCATGTTTACGAATGACGCCGGAACAGAGAGAAGTATCGATCCGAACTCAACAATACGGATATGGGCTAAGTAATGTCGTTTCATAATTTGGAAAATAGCCAAACTGCATTGGCCTCGGACGTAAACGACAATTTCACTTACGTCGGGCAAGGGTCTATATTGCCAATGTCGGCTAGTTCTTCAGGATTGCTTGAATATTCCGACAACACCGCCGATATGGGATCGGCCGCATTCCGTTGGGACAATATATATTGCAATAATGTTAATGTGGCAGGAAGTCTTATAACTGCGGATATTATATCATACATAGACGGAGTAACACTAACGACAACGGCTACATCGATAGAGTTTACAGGTCTTAATGGGGATGACTATTTTTGCATATATTGTACCGCTGAGTTTATTCCCAATACAAGTTCGTGTAATTATGTGTCCATGATATTAAATGGTGATTCTGCATCAAATTATAGCGTTCATAATGTAATCGGGACTACGCACACGGTAACAACGTCAAGAACTTCTACTGTAATATCGTTTCTGAACGGAACGACAACGGCATCGTATTTATCTAGAACTGACATGTATATATTTACAAAGGCAGGAACATATAGGGGGCTATTCGCCAATAATGTTTGCGGCAATACAATGGTTGAGTCAACAAACTACATGCATTCAACGTGGAAAAACTCAGCCGACACAATCACTAGCATAAAGTTTATTATGCACGAATCAGACGGAACTATTAGAGCATTCGATCCTGGTACGGTTGTAAAATTGTGGAGGATGTAAATGCCGTTTACTGTATTTGCAACTGGTGACACAATATCATCGTCAGAGTTTAATGATAACTACTATCACTATGGGCAGGATGATTTATTACCGCGTGGCGGTGTGTCTCTAGAAGCCACAACTAGCGTTTACGATCTAGGATCCGGAACATATCGATGGAAAAGTATATATGCGAACAATCTTACGATCATCGGATCTTTGACTGGATCATGGCAGCGCATATCGACTGTTGATGTATCAACGCCAGTTTCTCGTATAGAGCTGTTTGGGCTAAATGGAGATGTTGACGATCATTATATGATACTAGCAGATTTTGAGTTTTCTTCACCAGCGGCTGACACATATTTGTTGATGTCGCTAAATAGCAATTCAGAAATAGCTTATTATTCTAGGGGTTATGTCGTAGATGCACTCGCAGTATCAGTATTCAACTATACCGGATCTGGGATATATGTGGCGAATATCGGCACAATCGAAACTGGAACTGCTGTTATTCACTCAAGGATATCTTTGTTTTCTAAAACAGGCTATAATAAAATGGCTGTACTTGAAACTGGAGAATTGCAGGGATCGACTAATGGATCTCAGTATATACATAGAAAGTTCGGGGCAGTTATGAATACGACAACATCAGATACATTAACAACTATACAATTCTATTGTGATACGACAACTGGTGAATTTACTCGCGGGCATGTAGAGATATGGGCGAAGAGGTAGATATGAAGCCGACAATCGAGAAAGAGCTTAAAAACGATATATTGTGGTACTATGAAGTATCAGATGACAAGAAGGGCAACAAGTCACGGCGTCTTGTGGAAAAGCGTTTTACGTTGACTGACGATATAGGCGAGCATGCAGTCATAGAAAAATCCAACGGAACTATAATAAAGTTGCTGAAAAAGCCATCTAAGAAATATATCGAGAAAAACAAGAAACGTGCAGCAGCTATGAGGCCGAAACTTGAAGCGAAAGCGAAGAAGGAATCAGAGGAAAAACTAATAAACGAACGTATCCGCCAGATGGCTATTGACTCGCTTAAGAAAGAGGGCAAACTATGAGCACTCAAAAGTTTACAAACATATTCGGGGATACTGAGGTAGCCGGGTATTCCCCGGACGCTGATCGTGACTACTACAAAGTAACTGACGCGCAGACTGATCACAACTATTATCAGGACAAAGTATGCGAGGCGATCCGCTTTCTGTCGAACAATCCGACAACTACGGCTTGGATATTGTACGGCGGCTCGGTAACTGGAGACGGCGCGGGAGCGATTAACATCAACGCCGGGGCCGCGCTATCAGTCAACACAGCCGGAGCGTCTCGTATAGTGTCGTGGGATACACAGTCATCTGTTACGCTTCCTGCCGGGTGGAACGACAATCGTCAGATATGGGCTGTGGCCATGTACATGCAGACGCTGACAAGCGACTCGCGGACGCATAAAACTGCCGCGGTATCATATCACTATACTGCTAAGGACATGTATCTATCTGGTGACGACTTTTTTCTCGATTCTTCGCCATCATCTACGAAGGCGATTCTTGGAAGTTTCAAGATGAATGGGGCCTTGTATGCTGATCAGAGCGTTACATCGAGCAGATTCACACTTGGCATAGTTGACACTAATGTTGCGCTTGGAACGTCAGACATTAAAGTGCCGAGCCAAAAAGCAGTAAAAACGTATGTCGATACCGCCGTTGTCGGATCTGTGTCAGCTCAAGCACACATTCAAAAGCGTCATACTGTAATATCTGGTACTGTCGATTCGGAGGGGAAAGCAGCGTTCTTAGTTGCGACAGGCACTAGCATATCAATCGTTGCAACAGCAACTTGTATTATGACAATTGCAAATGGATATAATTCTACTGGATCGCTCGACTATGTATATGCAATAACAACGAACACGACTCCGGCGTCTTGGGATTTCTCAGGTATCGGTTCCGCGACAACGAAATATTTATTTGTGGCGTATGATGGATCAACGACAACGTGGGGACAGACACAATCATCCGTAATGCCCACTTGTGTGTATGTGCTTCCAGCCGCTAGTGCTGGAGCTCTTGGACATTATGCGTTTGTTATACCTGAGATGGTTGGCTATTGGTGTACCGGGACAGCATACACGGCGTCTATGTTGCTACCGATAGGAGAAGCATCTATTACCGCAGTTCCAGCTATATCTGCCATAAAAACGTATGCGATCAACGGTCTTTACATGATGTCTCAGTCAACACTCCAGGCGGCAGGAACTAGGCTGTCGGTTAGCCATAACATCGGCACTGACAAGATAACGGCTGAAAAGTGGTATATTTGCATTGATACTGATGTCGGATACGATGTAGGAGAAAAGTCTCACCCCGCGGAGTATTATGGTGGTGGTGTTTCTGGTCTTGGCCTCGGATACACCAGGACAGAAATATTCTCAGTCAAAGGTGCTGGCGGAACTTATATGGGATATGGTACTGGGACTGGGTCGCACGCACTAATCACAGACAACAAGTGGAATGTTATAATGCAGGCAGAGAGGTTTTTCTAATGAAGCATTATATATCTCATGTTAACAATAGTTATTATTCAGGACAGAGAGTAAACTCAAAGGACGTTGAAGTTTCCGAGCGTCCTGGCGTTCCGTTCTTCTGGTCGTCAGGTAAATGGGCAAAGGATGATGCTCTTGATAAGAAAATATTTAACGACTCGATATTGTTGCAGCTTGAAACATTGGACAAAAAGCGGATACGTCCGTGTGCTGAAATCGGAGACGATAATGTGACAGCGACGGATAAGCAGAAAGCGAAAGATTCTCTTAAATTATTGAACGAGCAGGCCGCGGCTCTGCGTGCTCAACTCATAAAGTAAACGGGAGGATAGGTATATGATTTGCAGACTCTACCGCATGGCGATTTACTCTCTAGTGTTGGCTTCTGGGTTAATGTTGCTGTCGCTCTCATTACAAGTTTTGCAGTATTTGTTATAAAACAGTTGAAGTTTTCTGACCGCCAGCAGTGGAAGAAGATCGACGAGATATCGAAGCAGTTGGACAAATTGCAGGGAGCGCATGACGTGATAACGTCTAAAAATAGGAATCGTGGATAAATGGATCGTTAAACTTGCGAAGCTGTTGTTGGATAACTGGCGTCATAGCTGTGTCGTTATCCTGACGATAGGCTTGGCGATGAGCGGATTTAAGTTTGCCATCGGGCCGCTACACTGTGAGAAGCAGAAGATTCGAACATCGGCAAAGGCGCAGGCGGAGAATGTCAAGAGATAGAGCGCGTGAGCTATTTTGCGACATTTATAAGTTTTATGATGTCGGAAACGAAGAGTCGACAAAGTACATACACGACTGTACGAACATCTGGAAGCTGGCGAAAATGACTATTGAATACCTGGAGGAGCGCGATGCCGATCAATGACACGCCGAGATATGTCAATCAGTACTATGACGTGACTGATCTGCCGGAGACGGCGAAGGACGAGCGGAAACGGACGTGTAACGTGTCTTGTGTCGCCATGATAACTGATCAGGATGTTAACGAGGTATTGCAGGACTTCTTCGAGCGTTACGGGAAGGGCGACGAGTTCCAATACGAAGAGAATCTTGTCAAGTACCTGGAAGAGAACGGGTATGATTGCAATCGCATCACGAAGCCTGCATGGCCGCGGGCTCGCGTGCCGATGAAGTCGGAGCTCGAAGAGATGAAATTATATCTTGACAAGGGCGCGGTGATATTGTATCATAAAGATGGACACTATCAGATAATGATTGGATACGAAAGCGGCGGATATATCTTCAATGATCCCGCGGGAGATCGCAAGCAAGCGCAGAAGGACAGAAGCCGCGAGTCAGGGCATTGCGTCTTGTATCCTGCTTCGATGATAGAGAGCGAGAGAATATACGGGAGTTGCTACGGTGTGATAATATGAATTGGCTCGGAAAACTTTTCTCGGATAGCTCGGAAGTGTCCACGACGAGGATCCAGTCCATGATGCTGATCGTCGTAGGGATCGGCATCTCGATAGCTGGATTCGTCGCTTGGTGGATGTACAATAAGGACTTGACGGGAATCATCGGACTCGCTGGAATGCTTATTGGCACTGGTGTCACAGGCAAGGCCATACAAAATGTCGTCACAAACAAGCAGTGATATAGTATTCGTTCAGTCGCGCTCTTGTCGTGTTGGGAGATATAAGATGTATCAATTCAAGTTCGAGAAGCGAACAGACGGGTATTACTATTGCAATGTATTATATAATGGAGCAGTTATAGGAAACGGTGTATTTTCTTCGGTAACAAGCGCGAGTGAATATCTTGACAGGATGCGTGAGGAATATGTTTTATAAAATTGCCGTCTCGCTGTTGGTCCTCGTCCTGGTGTACTTCGCAGGATTTGGAACTCACTATTATTGTTTCCGCGAAGAGCCTGTAGTCAAGTGGAAAACGAAGATCCAAACTGATATAGTATATCGGAATTATCCAACGGTGTCTCTGCCGCAGTGCATAGACAAGCTGAAGTGCTACGACACGTCAGAGCCGCGGCTTGAGATGGAGCAGCTAGACGTTGGGACGTACCGCATAGGTGCTGGCCTGTGTGATCGTAGTTGGAGCCGCGACATGACTATTGAAGTCGGTGAAGGCGGAAACTGGAAATTCTATTTCGGTGGAGCAGTGGCGGCCATCGGAGTTGTTGGAATATTGGCCGCGACTGGCGCAATTCGTTAAAAGCTCTCCTTTGTAAAACTTCCTGGGCCCCATCCTACGGGGCCATTTTTTTGCCTAAAAAATACATATTTTAGTTGACTACCTACGGAGGTGTTGTTATTAGTATAACATACTGAATAAAGGAGGCTATTATGCCGAGAAAAGTAGCTATACGTTCGTTTGCCTTTTCGAGTGAAGAGGCGATGGCGGAAGTGATGGAGATGATCGAGTTCGTGAAAGAAAAGCGTCACTGGCCGCAGGGGATCATGATCCAGGAGGCGATGAAGCTTCTTGTGGAGAAGATCAAGCTGGAAGGATAGAAACAAACAAAGGAGAGCGAGATGGAAACTAAACACACGCAGGACAAATATTTTGATTCGTTGGAGCGGCTTGGTATTGAGCCGAAAAAGTATGTGCTGACGCTTCATGTGGGAAACAGACGAGCGCAGTCCTTTACGCTGCATGAGCCTGGAGCTGTGCTTGACGAGTTTTCGATGTGTGAGTTCACTTATTTCAAGACTGACACGAAGCTGCGAAAACTCACGCTGGAGCAGGCGAAGGAAGAAGTCAAGGACTACTTGATATTCTTCGAGAGCAAGTACGTTCACGGCTGCATGCACCGGATCTATCACACTGTGCCGGATGATCGCGTTATAGACACGGTGCGCGATCATGTTATGATGTTCAAGGACTAAGGAGAGAAATATGGCAACGAAAAAGAAAGCAGAGAAAGAAGTTAAAAAGGAAGTGGCCAAAAAGGAGCCCATGAATCTGTACGGTGATCCGTCTATGCTGGCGGACTTGGTGCTAAAAGGCGACTTGCGGACGTTCACGCCTGAGCAGAAGGCAAAGTATTACACTAATCTTTGCCAGTCTATGGGGCTTAATCCGCTGACGAAGCCGTTTGACTTGATCGTGCTAAACGGGAAAGAGGTGTTGTACGCTAACAGGGCTTGCGCCGAACAGCTCCGAAAGATCAACGGCGTTTCCATCGTGGACATGACTCACACGATGAACGGAGACGTTTACACGGTGTCTGTGAAGGCCCAGGACAAGACAGGCCGGTACGATATGGCATCAGGTAGCGTTAACGTCAAAGGCGCAGGCGGTGAGGTCCTCGCCAATCTCACGATGAAGGCGGAGACGAAAGCCAAACGGCGCGTCACGCTGTCGATCTGTGGGCTTGGCATGCTTGATGAAACGGAGGTGCAGAGCATACCACAGCCGAACTATCCTCGTTATACTGCGCCAGAAGCTCCACAGTCTACTGAGGGACGACTTACGATAGACGAGGCAGTGGAGCATATCGGCAAGTGTCTCACGATGCAGACGCTTATTTCCAGCGTTATGGAGCTCAAAAAGTCCCGCTGGACTGAGGACGAGAAGAAGCGGCTAAACGACGAGTACACACGGATGAGCGCGATCTTGGCGGCGGAGGGCGAGAAATGAATCATCTATCCTTCAGCCAAATAGATCGCTATCGTAAGTGCGGACGACAATACGCTTTCATCTATCTGGAGGGCTTGCGCATGCCTCCAGGTATTGCGCTTGTCAAGGGGTCCGCGGTGCATCGTGGAATTGAGTACAACAGTTTGTACAAGGTAGCGACACGCGAAGAGATGAAGCGCAGCGATGTCGTGGACTACACGGTATCAGAGTTCGAGAAGCGCATGAGCGAGGAGGAAGTTGTCGTCAAGGACGGCGAGGATCCTGGCGCGGCGAAGGACTCTTGTGTCAATCTCATTGACTTGTATATGGGTGAGATCAGTCCCACGATACAGCCGATGCACGTCGAAGCTGAGATCGAGCTCAATATCGACGGCGTACTGCCGATCAAGACTGTCATTGACTGTATCGATGACGACGAGCGGATCAGGGACTACAAAACAACGGGCAAGAGTAAGACGCAGGCGGATATTGATAATAGCTTGCAGATGGATATTTACGCGATGGCGTATCATCAGAAGTTCGGCCACTGGGCCATCGGATCGTCGCTCGATGTTCTTGTGGAAACGAAAACGCCGAAGTATCAGCGGCTTGATACGGTGGCGACAGTAGAGAGCGTAGCGCGTGCCGAGAATATCATACGCGCTGTGCAGTCAGGTATTGAGAAGCAAGCGTTTGGGCCTGCTCCTGAAGGGGCGTGGTGGTGTGGATCTAAATTTTGCGGCTTCTGGAGCCGCTGCGAGTTCGGGGGAAAACGATGAAAAAGCTGTACGATCTATCAGTAAAAACTGGAAGCTATACCGACAAGAACGGCGCGACTAAAGGCCGTTACGAAAACATCGGCTCTGTGATGCAGGGAGACAAGGGAGCGTTTATTATGCTGAAACGCACTTTTAATCCTGCTGGCGTAATCAATCCGGATGACAGGGATAGTATTATTGTGTCGATGTTTGCGCCGAAGGAGCAACAGCCGACTATTCCGGCAGCGGACGACAATCCGTTTGATGACTCCGCTATTCCTGGTGGAGACACGACGCCGTTCTGATGACTCCGGAAACGGGCGTTAAGCACCAGGTGAAAGACTATCTGCGCTTGCGCGGGTGGATGGTCTATCACAATCTCGCCGGGCTTGGCTGCTATCCTGGGCTGAGTGACATGGTAGCGATCAAGGACGGCGTGGTGCTGTTTATTGAGTGCAAGGCAGGCATAGGCCGGCAGTCAGATAAGCAGCGGATGTTTCAGGTGTCTCTGGAGGCGCACGGAGGCCGATATGTCCTGGCGTATGGCTACGAGGACGTGGAGCGCTATCTGTATGAGCATGGATTAGAGAAAGAATACTGCAAACAGGAGATACTTATATGAGCATGGTTGATGACTTCGCAAAGATTGAAGAACTGCTACGCGATCTTCTTCGGCGCATGATTGAATCAGAAAAAGATGAGTAAACTAATAAGAGTTTTTCCGAGAAAAACAAACGCAACTCCTGACGACGATGATGTCAGATTTTACGAGCCTGGTGTATTCGATGAGGCTGATTCTGTAAGAGTATCGTGTGCGTTCACATGGGATATGCAAATAGCGGAGGAGCTTGCTGAGGCATGGAGAGGCGTCACGCCAGACGTAACGGTTGGCGGCCCCGCATATGACGATCCCGGCGGGGAGTTTGAGCCGGGGATGTACATAAAGCGTGGTTACGTGATGACAAGCCGAGGATGTCCGAATCGTTGTTGGTTTTGTTCCGTCCCGAAACGGGAGGGGGCCATCCGCGAGCTTGCGATACATGACGGCTGGAATATAATCGACAGCAATCTTTTGGCGTGTTCGCGGAAACATATAGAGAGTGTGTTCTCAATGTTGTCGAGGCAGAAAGAAAATCCGCGTTTTACTGGTGGATTGGAGGCTGCACGGATGGAGCCGTGGATCGCCGATAGATTGCGCGACTTAAAACCGACTACAGCATATTTTGCCTACGACACTCCAGACGATTATGAGCCGCTTGTTTCTGCGGTAAAAATGTTGAGGTCGAGCGGAGCGATGACAGGAAAGCACGGTGTCTATATGTGCTATGTGCTTATTGGATACAGGGGGGATACGATAGAGAAAGCGGAGAAGCGATTGCGGTCGGTTATTGGTCTTGGTCTTATGCCTATGGCTATGTTATATAACCGTGGATGGAACATGGAGAATAAAAGACCGTGGTTAAAATTTCAGCGAGAGTATGCCAACAGAATCATCGTAGGTAGCAAGATGAAACAGGAGATACTTATATGAGCACACGATGGAAGGCCATAAAAGACGCGCCGGGCTTCTTGGTGTCGGAGTATGGCGATGTACGCCGGGCGTTTTCAGATACTGTGCGGACGCTTCAGACTTCGATAAACGGGTATAAGTTTTTCGCCATCCATGTAGACGGGAAGATGAAAAACATCTATGTGCATTCGACTGTAGCAAAGCTATTTTGCAAGGGCCGCAGGAAGGGCCGACAGGTGAATCACATCGACGGCGATAAGACGAATAATCGTGCTGACAATTTGCAGTGGGTGACAGCAAAGGATAATATGCGACACGCTGTTCGGATGGGCTTACATCGCAAGGGCAAGCACAAGAGCGACGAGGAGATCCAGGCGATGTACCTGGAGCGCGATCAGTACAGCCAGAATCGATTGGCGATACGACACGATATGTCTCGGACGTGCGTCAATATGATACTGAACGGCAAGCGCAGGGCATCGGCTATCTGGGAGCTGAAGCAGCTTGAAGGGCTCGCGCTGTGCGATGAGATGGGGAAGTACCGCGGGAAGCAAGTAGTTTTATAAAGGAGGACGTGATGAAAAAGCTAGTACTGTCGTTGGTGTTGTTGTGCGGCTGTGTGTCTTTCGAGCCGGTAATCGAGAGCAGGCACGACGTTTATTCCGGAGTGTCCTCGCAGCAGTTCGCGGCTAAGTTCTCGCCGGACGGGCTGAATCTGTACACGGTGAAGCTGATCAAAGCGAAGAGCGATATGGTGTCTCATATGATCTTGCTTAATGCAGACATGAACGGCTGGAAGTTTATTGACAGCGTTCGCGTGGTGGCGGGGGAGTCTCGGATTGCGTCGAAGTCTGTTGTGGCTCCGATCCGCAGAGTGTATCGTGCGCGCGTTCGTGAGATCGTGACGTTTCCGCTGACGAAAGCTGAGTTTGACAGCATCGTCGGGGCTCAGTCTGTGATGATGCGATTCGCTGGCACTCGCGGACTTGTGGAGTGCGTCTTTAACGCTGACGAAATACGCAAACTGTCAGAGTACAAAATTCTAGTAAGCGCGAAGAAATAGCTTGACACGCACGCGCAGTATGGGTATGTTTACTGCGGATTGCGATATTTGTGAATAACGAATATCCGAAAACTCTTGGACAAGCCTGCGGTGAGAGCCGCAGGGCGTTTTTTTCAAAATAGTTGACAGCCGGATAAATTCCCCATCCGCCTGTCAATTGCAGACAGCGAGCCGCTTATTTCAATCCGGGGAATCTCCGAAAGGAGGGATTGAAGTAGGCGGCTTTTTTATTTTAGAGGTGTATGGTGAACAAGTATTCTGAAAAATTGAAACATCTACTTGAACATGGTGATATATGAGCGACAACGGAAACAAGATTGAGTTATCCGGTATATTCTCAGAAGGATATGGAATAATACCTAAGAAGCTGATGAGATCAAAGGACATTGGCATTTACGAAAAAGCAGTGCTTGCGTACATGTTGAGCTATACCGGAGGAGGAAACGAGTGCTTCCCTAGCTACGAGAGAATATCCGACGAGCTTGGAATTAGCAAGATGACAGTATCAAAATCCATCAAGAGGATCATTGCGACTGGATTTATACGCAAAGAAAAGCTGTATCCAAACGATCCTTTAAAACATAACAATAAGTATATTTTGACGTTTCTTGATAGTACACCTAGTGTACTAACGACAGTACAACAGACTGACTCACGCAGTAAGTCTCGCGTACCTTCGCAGTACACTACGTTTACAAGTAATAATAACACTACTAATAATAACAGTAATAATAATAACATAAAGAGAAAGGCTCTTATTCCACCAACACTTACAGAATTACAGACATATATAACAGATAAGAAATATAACGTTGACGCAAAGTATTTTCTTGAATACTATACGGAAAGCGACTGGCATGATGCAAACGGGAATAAAGTCCGCAACTGGAAACAAAAAGTTATTACATGGCACGGGCGGAATAAGGTGCGGCCCCGCGACAATCAAGTCCGCACGATATCCGATGCAGAGCGCATAAAGGCTAAGAATCAGAAAATATACGAGGAGCTGAAGTGGAGAGAATGATTGTATCGTGGTTTAGTGCCGGTGTATCAAGTGCAGTTGCTACTAAGATGGTTATCAACAAGTACGGTGATGTTAAAGTTATTTATACTCATATCGACGATCAACACGAAGATACATTGAGATTTATTAAGGACTGTGAGGATTGGTTCGGCGTTCCGGTAGAGATTAACCAGTCAGAATTAAAGAGTGTGGAAAATGCTTGCCGTAAGGCAGGATTTATAAATTCGCCGCATGGGGCGGCTTGCACTAGATTATTAAAACGCAGGGTTCGGCAGATTTGGGAGATGGAACACGGGAAGGATTGCACCTATGTGTGGGGTTTCGATTGTGGAGAGAGAGAGAGAGCCGAGCGGCTTCTAATCTCCATGCCGGAGTGCGAGCATTTGTTCCCGCTGATTGATGGCAATATTGACAAGGCAGCGGCTCATGGGATACTTGATGCGGCGGGGATAAAAAGGCCGGTGATGTATGATATGGGATACCCGAACAATAATTGCATCGGGTGCTTGAAGGGAGGGATGGGGTACTGGAATAAGATTCGTGGCGATTTCCCGGCTGTGTTCGCGTCGAGGTGCGAGCTTGAAAGCATTATAGGCGGGAGAATATTCAAGGAGTTTAATTTAATAGACTTGCCGAAAGATCGCGGAAGGATTATGCCAATTATAGTTCCTGACTGCGGATTATTTTGCGAGGTTATGTGATGACACACGCAGACTTCATAAACGCCATCGAAGCGTATTACGGCGAGTATAGAAACGCAACAGTTAACGGAGTTGTGCTGTCGTATGTTATGAATAACTACCGCGAGAGCGAGCTTGAAAACTTGCTGGAGCGAGTTATTGCCAACTACTCGAATCAGTATAAAACTCCGCCAGACGTCGCGGCTATACGCAAGCTGACAGTGCCTGACACCAGGGCGATGGAGGCAGAGGCGCGGCATGAGTTCAAGCGGATAGTTGACAGCGTGAATATCTATCGTGACTTGATCGTGGATAACGTCGCGGCCCAGGAAGCACTTATAGACTGTGGCGGGTATGTAGCTCTGTGCAATACGGACGTGGACAAGCTGCCATTTGTAGAGACTCGTTTTATCAAGTCATATTGCTACTACCGAGAGAGCCCACCTGACGTGGAGCGTAAAGTGCTCCGCGGAATAGCCGACGAGTCCGAGCCGATCTTGATATCGTCAAGTGTGCCGCAGCTGTCGAATAAAAACATAGCACAGCTCGAAAACAAAGCGAATAAAGAATTTTCTAAACTTGTTAATGACTTAACAAGAAAAATGCTGGAAGAGTAATTTTTAGTTGACGCATAACAATAAAATAAATATAGTGTTGTTATAAAAAAAAGGAGAGTTGAAATGCGTAAGATAAACATCGACACAGCCGTAGATAAGCAGGGCTCCATTAGCGAGACGGCGCGGAAGCAGATCCGCAATTTCCTCGTATTGTCTGCGAATAAAAATGTGGAGTTCCGCATTGAAGTTGTGGACAAGCCTGCGCAGTACGCGCATCGTTTTTATCGTGGATATCTTCTGCCGGATATCACGCACGCAGCAGGCGAGACTGATCGAGACAAGATGCACTTCGAGCTTAAATATGAATATCTGTTTGCTAAGTGCGACGACATCAACAGCATCGATGGCAGGTATTTCCGAAACGGGTATTACGCTTTCCGCCGCGGGACTAAGCTATTATATCAGCACTTGCAAGGGCTCGCGCTCCTGGTGGACGACGACGATAAACTGCTCGGATATATTCCATCGTTGGCTACGGTGACGATGGATGAAATGATGGAATATCTCGGCAAGCTGGAAATACGTCTTACTGATGATCTGGGCGGACATCTCGGATGCAGCAAGTCTAGCCGCTTGGATGACGTGACATTTCAACAACACCAGGAGCACGTTCTAGAGATGCGGGGGAAGATATGGAAAAGCTGATAGTTCTAGTTTCGTTTATTTGCTTGATAGCTATTTGGTACAGGGACAAGCGCAAGCGCGATGCTGAGTTCCTGAATTTAGAAAAATACTACAAGGAGAAATACCGGAGATGATTAAACGGCTGGCGTATTTCGGACTTGCGGCATGGGCGATAGCAACGACGATAATGGTGATGCGTCTAAACGGGCGTGTCTATGAGCTCGAAGAAGAGATGGAGCTACAGAAGGCAATTACTACAGTGTATCTTGCTCCCGATGAGCATGTAGTGGAGTGCTATCGTCAGGCGATATGGCGCGAGAAGATCGAGACGCGGGATGACGTGCGGCAATAAAATAATTGCGGAGGTAGTATCATGAAGTCAAATAGATTGTCGAAGTCTTTGGTGCGGTTTTGCGTATGCGCTGTTATATGCTGTGCCGCGTCTGGATGCAATAAGACCATCTGCGAAGTGTATAATGGCGGGATAAAGGTTGATTCGTCTTGTGTTCGGCCAGTGCATTGTGGCAGGATGTTCTCTGGGTCACACTATAAGGACACTGGCATTTCGTGCCAATAGATGAGCGGCATTGCATATAACAGTCATGGCGTAGGCGTAGGCCGAAGGAGGAAATATGAATTTATTTCATGAAATAGTCGCGGTTAAGAAACAAAGTCTATGGTCTAAAATAAGGTCGGCTGTCGTTTACGCCGTGTTAGCGGAAGTACCGCCGTGCGGCAGTTACAGAGATCAATGGCATGGTGATTACGTATGCAAATATAGTCCTGATTTTGAGTGCGAACAGTGCGTATGTGTGGATTATTTTAGAGGATACGATCCGAGGACGGGTAATAAATTCAAAAAGTTTAGGCGGTATTTCCGCTAACAGCATTACAAGCTATGCGCCGTGAAATGGCGTATAGCGGTTGTTGTGCGCCGTGCCGAGTGTAGCAATAGATTGTTTTAGCGAGGTACACGGATGTACCGAAGCGTAGAGGGGGGCTGGTTGTGGAAATACTTGGCAAGTTAATATTGACGATTCCATTGATAATGCTTCTTGCATATATCGCGGATGCCGTTCATGAAAGCCGTGTGTTCTATCTTGCAATATGTGTTCTAATGGCGGTAGAGTTTATATTGATTGGTGCTTATGTGTGGTGTATGTGAGGTACAGGACGTACCGAAGCGCAGAGGATAGTTTAATGATGGTAAAAAAAATAAATAGGATTGATTGCAGCGAATATATTTTAGAGTTGCACTATGCTAAAAGATGGCCGTCAATATCTTATGCGTTTGGATTATTTGTTGATAATGAACTGTGTGGTGTTGTAACTTATGGAACACCGGCAAGTGCCCCACTTAGAAGGGGAATTGCCGGAGATAGGTTTATTTCTGATATTTTAGAATTAAATAGACTCTGCTTAAAATACAATAGGAAAAATGAAGCAAGTTTTCTTGTCGGGAATAGTTTAAAAATGTTACCAAAAAATAAAATAATTGTGTCTTTTGCAGATAGTAGCCAAAATCATGTTGGATATGTTTATCAAGCAACAAATTTTATTTATACAGGACTCTCGGCGAAAAGAACAGATTGGAAAATAAAAGGGAAAGAACATTTACACGGGCAGACCATAGCGGATGAGTTCAGAGGATGTGAAAACAGGGCACGGGCAATGCGGGATAAATACGGGGATGATTTTTATTTACTTGATAGACCGAGAAAACACAGATATTTATTTATTGTCGGGGATAAGAATTATAAAAAAGAGGTTATGAATAATTTAAAATACAGTGAATGTTCATACCCAAAAGCGTATCATGGTATCGCATCGGCTATGTCTGAACAGTGGGGGTAAATCATGCAAAAGGACAAACAATATATTTGGGCAATATTGATTAAATACAATGAGTACCTTATTGAACATGGATATGTTGACTATGATATATTGTACGAGGGAAATCCAGAAAAAGAGTTTTTGGATATTTTTATGCAACGGGCGGCCACGGATGGCCGCCGCCGATAGGCTCGGCATGGCGTACAACAGATTGCGGATATGCGAAATTGCGAGGAGGTAAACGGTGGACTGTTTTGACTGTATGCACAAGGTAGTATGTAGGCACGTTGTATTTGGCGAGCGCGTGAATGGGTGCGGGTGCACACACTATGAGCCTCGCAATTTGCCGGAGGCGAACGCATATTCGCTGTTAGCGGATGTGCGGATTGATATTGAAAACTTAATTAGCCAATATACAAGTTTATTTATGGCAAACATTGCCGGAGATAGTGATGATGAATATGTTATATCAGAGTTAAAAAAAATTGAAAATAAATTGAAAAGATTAAGCGAGCATTTCCGCTAACAGGTTATATGCGAAACTTATTACAGATATCGCGCCCACTCAGCGCGGAGGGCGAAGGAGGGGAGATGAAGATACAGCGGTATGATTGCTTGCGAACGTGTCCTCGCGGAATGGAGGAGGTATGGCTGGGAAAATATTGTTTGCACTCCGACATCGAGCCGCTTCTCCGCGAGCGGGAGGATATAGCAGAGAATCTTGGACGAGTGGTGAATAATCCATTCAATCCAGTTGCGACTAAGTATGTTATCCGTTGCATTTTAGATCGCATCACCGGGGAGGTGGAGAGATGAAATATTATACTACGCGAGGGAGGGAGCATGAGGAGCGAGAGAGATATTGTAAATATTCATAGTGTGTTGACGAAATGTTTTGAGTGTGGGATGATAGGCATTAACTTGCCTGACGTAACAACGTGCGGAAATTGCAATAGTTCTGATACTGTGCGATATTACGACGAGAAAACAGTATTATCTATACTATCGGGCGACGACACTTTCCGCGACGATGTGCGAGAGCTGATCGAAGCATATGATATGTGGAAAACGAACTACGGAACTACGTTTGAGCCTTCACGGTGGCAGAAGGTGATATATCAAATAGACAAAGTCCGCGATCATTTATCTGGAGAGTAAGAGGGATGATACGCCCATGCCAGCGATGCCGCACACGTCCGGCGACACAGCGACATCACCGCTTTCCGCAGACGAAGGCCAACGTCAAACACTACGGACGATCCCTGATAAACAATTCACTAAACATAATGCTAGTATGCGAGTACTGCCACTCAGGCCATGCGGATATGGATGGAGATATCTGGACGGAGCACGACTTTCGGACTGCTTTGGACGCTGCTGGAATAGTGTTACCGCCTCCGAAAAAAAGTTATAAATTCCAGAGAAAAAGAGTTGACGATTAACATAAAAATACATATATTATTAACATAAAGAACAAAGGAGAAATGCAATGACTACAAAGCAAGTTGAGAAGAGCAGAAAAGACGCGAAGCAAAAAAAGAATTTGAGCGATCTGTCGAACATGGCTAGGAAAATAGCTGAATACAATTTGGATGCAGTCGGATATTACTTTTGCGTGATCGATGGCGTCAAAACAGAGATAATCAAATAGTAACAAAGGAGAACGCGATGATTTACACTGTAACTTACTTCAACAAGCACAACAAGAGTTTCGAGGTCGCCGGCTATGCTGATACGCTTAAAAAGGCGAAGCGTTTGGCGAAAGTTTTTACCGATCCTCGGATTGTGGAATGTGGAACTATCCCAGAAATATGGATGGGACAGCCAGGCGGGATGACGATCAGTTATTAAGAAAAGCGGAGAGGGGCGAGAGCCCCTCTGAAATACAAGACAAAGGAGAATTAAGATGACTATAAACAGAGTTGGAAACATCGAGATTTGTAAGCAGGAAGTAGGACAGGTGGCCGGCGTCAAATTCTTCATCGAAGCGCGTTTCACATGGGAAGGCAAAAAGATCGAGTTCATCGATATTGACGCATACGGGGAAGTACACTACCGATATGTGGAAGGAGATAGGCTGTATGACTATACGGAAAAGCTCGATCTGGACGAGACGATAAAAGACAGCATCATCGCGCATCACCGAGATGAGATCACGGACGAGTATTACGAGAAGCTGCGCGACGATGACGATCAGGACTATCTTCGCCGCGAGTTTTATTCAATTGCTATGTAACCTCCTAAAAGGGTATTGGTATTTGCGCCTCCAGCGATGGGGGCGTTTTTTTTGTTGACAAAAAACAATACATAATGTTTGTGTAGCTATCAACTGAGAATATGGATTATAAATATTACATCTACCGCCTTCAGTGGTGGTTTCGCGGATTCCTCCGGTACGATCTCCCGATACATATTGACATCGAGCTAAACAATAACTGCAATCAGGCGTGTGTATCTTGCTGGCACAGTAAGCCGGAAGAGCGCAAGTTCGAGATCGCTCAAATGCCGTGGGAAGATGTAGAGCGCATTCTATGGTATTTCTCTAAGACTGCCAAATCCGTGAAATTCAATCTTCGCGGCGAGCCTGCGCTTGCGGTAACTCTTATTCCGGCGATCAAGCTGGCTAAACAGCTTGGCTATATTGACGTAATGATAAACACTAATCTGACGATGGTCCCGCAGCTTCTTGACGAGATACTAGACGCCGGTATTGACACGATTATTGTCAGCGTGGATGCGTCAGACGTTGGGACATACCAGAGGCTTCACGGATCTACTCCGGATCAGTTCTATCGCATGCGGTCAAATATCGCATACCTGCATCAGTTGAAACGATTTAACAAGCTGAAAGCGCGGGTCCGTCTCAATTTCCACAAGAACGCATTGAATTGGGATGATGATTTTGCTGTTTTCAAAAAGCATTATCCTGAGTTCAAGATTGTTGAACGATATACCGAGCGGCGCGAAGGCTCTGACATTTCGAATACTCCGAAGCGCAGGAAGCGGAAAAAGATGTGTCCGCACATGAATCGTCGCGTGACGCATCTAGCCAACGGGAAAGTATATCCTTGCTGCGTATGTTATAACGAGCCTGAGGACATCCAGATCGGCATTAAAGGCTATGTGTCGTGGGGGAAACGGCATGAGCTCAGGCGTATATATGACATCGACATGCCGGAGACTTGCCGAAATTGCACTAGCGCGGATATATGGGCATGATGGACAGATGCGGAATTATCGTTACGGCGCGGGTGAAGTCAACGCGACTTCCCGAAAAGGTGCTCGCCAGGATCAAGAATCGGTATGCAATCGAGATCCTGCTTGATCACGTCATCGCGGACGACAACAAATATCAAGTCATCTTGGCCATACCTGAAAGCAAGGAAAACGACATCCTGGAGCAGATCGCCATTGACAAGGGCGTCGATGTGTACCGCGGCTATGATGACAGTCCGCTGCATCGCTTGTATCACTGCGCTGTAGACAACGACTTCCAGCACGTCGTCAGGATCACAGCCGACGACATCCTGATCGATCAGACGTTGATGCGGAATCAGATCAAGTTCCATATCCGCGGCGGGCTCGATTACACTTATATGAAGCAGTGTCCTGAAGGCATCGCAGGCGAAGTGATAAAAGTATCTGCCTTAAAAAAGGTGATTGAGAAAGTTGGCTCTACGCCGGTAGAGTTTGTAAGCTATTACCTGAAAAACGATAAATTCATTTACAAAGAGTATTTCCCGCCGTATGAATACAAGTTCAGCTACCGCCTGACGATGGATTACGAGGAGGACTTGACTCTTCTGCGCCTGCTTCACGTCTCGCTGTCGGAGCCAATCGGCACGCTTGATATTGTTAACTTTCTGAAGAATCACAAGTACTTTCTGCAGATCAATCATCTTCCGCAGGTGACAATATACACTTGCAATTACAATACAAGTAAGTACATCCGAGAGTGCATAGATAGCGTGATAGCGCAGACGTTCGGGGATATCGAATACATAGTCATAGACGACAAATCGACTGACGACTCTATGAACGTGATAATGGAGTGGTACACTACTCTACCGGAGCCGACGAGGAAGCGTGTAAAAGTGCTGAGAAACGACAGGAATATCGGTCTGTCGGCGTCTAGCAATAGAGCACTGAAGCACGCACGCGGTAGATATATTATGCGTCTTGACAGCGACGATGTGCTTCTACCGGAAGCAGTCGAAACTATGATAGAGACGCTTGACATAGAGAACGCGCAGGCGGTATTATCTGGATATTATGACGCTGACGAGGACATGAAGGCCACCGGCGAAGTGCTAGAAAATAGATGGCATCCGGCGTCTTGCTTGATATCCAAATGGTGCGTAAACGAGATCGGATACAAGGAAGATGTGAAATATCTTGACGGTCCTCCGTTCTGGGAGTCGTTCCGCAAGAATTACAAAGTGGCGTTTGTTGAAAAGCCTTTGTGGAAATACAGGCATCATGACAGCCAAAAGACGGCGCAATCAGATCATCCTTGCAATAGTGGCGCGGTGAAAACATGAACATACTAATAACTGGAGCAGCAGGATTTATCGGTTTCCATTTGGTGGAAGCTCTCAAAAGGGACAATAGTGTTGTGTGTATTGACAATCTAAACGATTATTATGATGTAAGAATTAAGAATGCGAGACTCCAAAAAATAGGATTTGATATTTCTACTGGTCTGTATGATGTTAATGATTATAATGTTAAGTTTTATAAGGAATCGATAGAAAGCAGGACTGGTCTTGAAAAAATATTTGCTTGGAATAATATAGACATGGTGATACACCTCGCAGCGCAGGCTGGCGTGAGATACTCAAAGATAAATCAGGATGCTTATATAGATTCAAACGTAACTGGATTCGTAAACATTCTGGAAATGTGCCGCGAGTTCGGCATTAAAAAAATTATATATGCCAGTAGCTCGTCAGTATATGGAGCTACACAAAACAGTTTATCATCAGAAACAGACAGGACGGATACTCCTGTAAGTCTATATGCAGCAACGAAGAAGTTCGACGAATTGTGCGCTAATGTATATGGCAATATGTATAATATGTCATCGGCTGGACTACGATTCTTCACGGCATTTGGTCCGTTTGGTCGTCCTGATATGGCACTGCATCATTTTTGTGATGCTATATATAACGGTGAGCAAATAACAATAAACAATAATGGTATGATGTTTCGTGACTTCACATATATTTATGATCTTATTGATGTCTTTAAGAGTTTTATCGATGTATATTCAAAAGACATCTCAACAAGAAGCGAAGTTTACAATATAGGATCATCGCGGAAAATATGGCTTACTGAATTTGTCGAGACAATAGAGAGCGTTATAGGGAAAAAAGCAATTACCGTAAATGCAGAAATGCAGGATGGCGATGTTATTGGTCTAGTATCCGACAATACCAAAATAGAGGAATACACTGGCAGGGAGATATCTGTCACGCCGCTTATCGAGGCGATATCAGAATACTGGAATTGGCATAAGTCGTATTATTATAATATGTAATGGCACAAAACTTGTATACAATCAGTCAAGAGGCATTCGCGCTCCAGCTTGGAGTAATGTCCAACGGGGCCCTGAAACGTCTAGCGGCTGATCTGTACAAGGAGATATCATTTAAGTCCGACAAGATACCGTGGGTAAATATACTTGACTTGGAACGAAAACAAACTAAGATTTGGGCCGAGATGCAGCGGCGCGGATTCATCAAGAAAAAGGACACCGCGGATTTCCATGCTTGGCTATTCTCACAGCATAAAAGGATGTATTACTAATGTCTGTCGATGTTGTTAAATGCACGAAATGCGGAACGTATAACGATATCAGCGATATAGGGCCGATGGCTCTAGTTATATCGTCAAACAACTTCAGCCCTGATGACACAAACGTTCCGATAAAGATCATTTGCGAGAAGTGCGGGGAGAGGATAGAGATATGATTTACGCAGGGCCCTGCCTATATACACACTCGAAGCAGCACGACTCGATACTAGAGACTGCGAAGGCTCTTGTTGGTGTGGCCGATAAGTTCCGCTGTAAAATATACGGCGGTGGTACGATGCTTGATCGCTACAATCCTGGCGTAGGAGTTGAAGGACTTAACACACTACATGACTGCAATGCGATACTTCCTACAGGTACGGAGATACAAACTTCTAATCAATTCTATTATTGTAAAGAGCTATCGTATTTGTGGATTGGCGCACGCAATTCTCAAAACTATGGGCTACTGAGCGATATCAGCGGGTACGCGAGGCCGCTACTGATCAAGCGAGGCTCTAGCATGACTGTTGACGAGCTGTGCGGGATTTATGACATTGCGAAGTCAGTTCATTGCTTGGATGTGTACATAGTAGAGCGCGGCATATCTGATATTGACAGGCAGATGTGGAGCCGCTGGAGTCCAGACTTGAAGGGATGTATCCGCATCAAGCACTCGCGGCCAGAGATATTTGATCGGCTTGTGGTGGACTGCTCGCACAGCGTGGGAGTCAAGGACTACATCGCGGACACTTACGAGGCTTTCAAGGCGATAGGCGTGAAACACTTTATGTTCGAATGTACGATTGACGGGAAAACGGAAACGGATCAGAATCACATGCTTTCTGTCGATGAATTGAAAATAATACTGGGGAAATGAAAATGGAAAAATGCTCGATTTGCGGAAGTGAAAACTGGCACGATCTTGATAAAATGCGTGATCTTGAATATTGGCTTGATCGTGAATACATCGACGTTGACGCAATTATCGGCTTTCGCATCTGCCAGTATTGCGGCTATGTTAACTACCAGTACAGGCCAGAAGGAGCACTAAAGGACCACTACACGACAGATCGGAATGTAGTCAGCTTCAACAACGTCATAACGAGCAATCGGAAAAACTGCTATCATCATCAGTTTCTGAAAGACGTCGTTAATCCAGATATGACTATACTAGATATAGGATGTGCCCAGGGCGGATGGCTTGAGGACTGTTTTCAGCGTTATGGAGTTCCGACAGATAATCTGTACGGTACAGAATGGGGCAGGGCCCTGGTGTCGTTCGCAAAGCACTATTACGGGCTGAATGTTGATTATGAAATACAGCCTGAATGGCCGAAGAAATATGATCTTATAAGCTGCTATCATGTACTTGAGCACATGCAGGCTCCGGAGCTGGAGCTTGAAAAAATGCGTGACTTGCTCACGGATGATGGGTATATTTATCTCAGCGTGCCGATATGGTTCGATGTGCTTGATGAGACGAGCTTGCAGATGGTGGAGAGCTTCGAGCATCACTATCATCTGAATCACATTAACGTATTCTCGGAGAAGTCTTTTAATAACTTGTTGAAGCGCACCGGATTTAAGATCGTTAAACTTGACACGCTGATGTATGGCTACACGGTGCTATTGCAGAAGTGCGAGAAGTCCGACGAGATCGAGCGTGAAAACTATCTAGAGATCATCGACATCATGGAGCGGCAGCAGAAGGCTATCAAGTTGTTTTATGAGAAGAAGCACGAAGAGGCTCTTGAGATGTATCCGGCGTTTCCTGACTGTTGGGTATTCTGGAGCATGGACAAGGTTAACTTGAAGGAGTTCAAACTTGGACGGAGCGTGCTGGAAAGAGGCTTGGAAGCATGCCCGAACAGCTTGAAGATCAAGAGCCAGCTCGCAAAGCTGTATTTCCAGTGGGACGAGAATACTCCGGATAAAGTTGGCTATTTCGGCAATAACATCAAAATGTCAGAGCGATGGTTCGATCAGATATTAACAGAGCGCAACGACTTCGAAGAGTGTTATTACTTCAAAAGCCTGATCGAGGCCAAATACAAGCGCGACTACCGGAAGGCTATCGACTACATGCAGAGGGTACTTGATAACAATCCGACGAAATTTCAGGAGAGCATCAACTACATCGCAAAATTCTGCGATAGCCTGGAGAAGGAGGCAGCGAAATGAGGCTTACGAAAGTATTTACGACAGTAGAAGCAGGGGAAAAGCTCGGAGTGTCACGCTACACTATGCGCCGACTTGCAGAAAACAACGATATCGATGCTGATTATGTCGCTGGTAAATGGCTTATAACTAAAGACGGCATGAAAGAAGCTGCGGCGATACTCAAAAAGCGTGCCAAAAAGTGATATTGTTAAACAGTATATAAACAATTATGCCATTTAAGCCAGGACAGAGCGGGAATCCAAACGGTAGGCCGAAGAAGGGGCAGACGTTCACGGACTTGTTAAAAGAGTATCTTGCACAGGAAACAAAAGAGCCGGGCAAGACTCGTTATGACAAGTTGATCGAGAAGATGTACGAATTTGCGATGCAGCCGGACGCTACTATGATGAAGTATCTAGTAGATAGAGTTGACGGGAAGCCTGCGGAGAGCGTGCAGCTATCGTCAGATGCTGACGAGCCGATGGAAATAACAATAGTTGTAAAAGATGCCAAAACTACAAACGGAACTGAGGCTGAATGACAAGCAATACGAGGTATTTAGATGCAAGTCTAAGTATATCGTGTTTCCTGCAGGCCGTCGATTTGGAAAGGGCGAGTTTGGTGTACGGTGGCAGTACACCAGAATCGCCACTATTCCAACGACTCCGGACTATCTGCACGCATGGCTTGCTCCATCGTTCCGGCAGGCTAGACTTGGCTTTGTAAAAGCACTCCGTTTCTATAAATCTCAGGGCATATATCACACATACAATCTTGGCGATCTATATATAGACTTATTCGACAAACATCACCGTATACAGTTCTTTTCTACCGACAGGCCGCAGCTCATGGAGGGATTCGGATTCAAGAGCTTGGTGATCGACGAGTGCGGTATCACGCTGGCGAATGAAAGCGTATGGTTTAACACTATTGCGCCGGCATGTATGGACTACAATCCGGATATCTTGTTCACGGGCACTCCGAAAGGCATGGGGTTGTATTACGACTTGTATCGCAAGGGAGTCAACGGGGAGGATGGCTATGCGTCTTTTACTGCTTCGACTTACGATAATACTATTGAGGCTGGCGGATTCATCCCGAAATCGTTTGTTGATTCTCTTGTATCGCAATTGCCGGAAATTGCCGTTAGACAAGAAATCTTCGCTGAATTTCTGGATGAAGGTAGTGGCGTATTTCGGGGAATCAACGATTGCATCCGTGGAGAGCTTCAAAAAGCTAACGAGCACAAACGATATTACGGAGGATGTGACGTTGCCAAAACAACAGACTACACGGTGTCCATTACACTAGACGGCAACGGCCATCTATGCGGCTTCGAGCGATTCAATCAGATCGCATGGAGCGTCCAGAAAGCGCGGATATTCGACTTTTTCAGCGCGTACAATGCCGCGGTATGGATGGACTCTACTGGCGTAGGCGATCCGATATTCGAGGATCTTCAGAAAAGTGGCTTGAAGATAAGCGGATACAAGTTTACGAACGTGAGCAAGCGGCAGTTGATTGAGGCCCTGGCGATAGCGATAGAGCGGCAGGAGATCAGCTTTCCGAACATACCTGAATTGATAGACGAGCTGAAGCGTTTCCAGTACGAGATTAGTCCGTCTGGTATGGTGCGATATACTGCGCCTGCCGGAAGGCATGACGACTGTGTGATAGCTCTTGCGTTAGCGTATTACTCTTTTAAGGGAACACTCGGATGGGTGGATGCGTTCGGTAGCATGGAAGGACGCGAGACTGTGGGGGAATCGTTCTTCGATGATATGGGGGATATATGATAGTCACAGATGACTGTATAAGCTGCGGCCAGTGTATCGATGTATGTCCAGCTGGAGCGATAGAGATCAAGAGCGAAGGCGCAGGATATGGCGTAGCCGTTATAAATACCGAGCTATGCTGTGAGTGCGGAGTATGCCGTGAGATATGCCCGAACGATGCGATTGAATAAAAAATTACTTGATGATAGCGCGTAAGATGCTCCTGCCGGAGAGGACATGGGGGATATATGAGCAATGATGATGTTACCAGACTAATGAGATATGTAATATCTCTTTCCGGGGATGGGTGCGGGATGTGTGTGGGGGAAACTATATACAGATATTATTGCGAGTTTTACAAAGATATTGACATGACGCTTGATGATTTGCATGCTATTGTGAATGACGCAAGAAGAGTGTACTATGACAACGGGAATCCTGCAGATCCGGTATTGTATGTTAGTGCTGAAAATGGCACAATGATACCGGACGACAACGATAAGATTAAAAAAGCGTATATCGTTCTTCGATGACTTGGGGGATATATGAATAAGATTGGCCGAATAATATATTAAGGGGGCGATATGCCAAACAAAGACGGGAAAGGACCGAAGGGACAAGGACCGAGAGACGGACGTGGACAAGGAAAAGGACAAGGACCGAAAAAAGGCGGTGTGAAAATCGGAGGCAAAAAAACAGGCGGCAAGAAGGGGGCGTGTAAATAGTTGGATCGGCCAATCTTGTTAAAAAATACTTGACAAAAAACACCGTTTTAATATATTCTAAACATCTACTGAGAACACGATTAAATAATAGCACTGGATACCGGAGACGTTCGGAGCCAGATTGATTCAAGAGCTCGCGGTAGTAGATCAGCACGGAAACAAGCTATACTATTTGCAGGACGATATGACCGCGCCGCGGGATATCGGCACTGAGCTATCGTTCGCTGATTCCTCGTATTATGATAAGTATCAATTCCAGCCGTACAATCCAGCTGAGTTGTGGCAGAAGAAAGGCGGATACCGCGTATTTGACCAGATGCGCGAGGACGATCAGATATCGTCTGCGCTCACGCTGAAGAAGCTCATAGTCCTGGCCAGCGGATGGGAAATAGAGTCTGACGACGAGAAGGCGCAGGAATTCCTCGAGTGGAATCTGCGATCTTATATCAACGACATATTCGACAAGAAGCTGTTCCAGATACTATCGGCTATTGACTACGGCTTTTCTCTGAGCGAGAAGTTGTGGGAGTGGTGCGAGTACGAAGGGAAAGCACGCATAGGACTGCGAGACATCAAGACGCGGGCCCCGCACACGTTCGAGCTGCATCTTGACAAGCAGGGGAATCTTGAAAACATTCTCCAGCATACCGGCATACGGAACGACATCCTCCTGGGGCCGGACAAGTTCGCAAAGTTCATCTTGTACTCATACAACGCGGAATTCGACAATCCCTACGGCAAGAGCGATCTTGACACCGGCATATATCGGGCCTGGTGGAGCAAGAACGCCATTATCAAGTTTTGGAATATCTATCTTGAGCGGTGCGGAGTTCCTCCTGCGATAGCGACTATTCCGCGCAGTGCTGGCGCAGCCGAGAAGAACATGCTGTTGCGCATGCTTGATAACATGCAGGCAAAGACGGCTTTCATCATCCCTGAAGATTTCAAGCTGGAGATGATGCAAGTAACGAAAGGCACGTCGGATTTCGAAGCTGCGATCAACAAGTACGACTCTATGATAGCTCGCAAAATGCTCCTGCCGGACTTGCTCGGATTCTCCGGCCATCAGACTGGCGGCGGATCGTATGCGCTTGGAAAGGAGCAGTTCGCGCTCTTTTATGCGACTATCGAATACGTCCGCCAGGACATCCAGAATCTTGTCAATCGTGAAATCATCAATCCGCTTGTGATGTGGAATTTCGGAACTGGCATTAACGCTAAGTTTAAGTTCCGAAAAGTGGACGACGAAAAGAAAAGCGAATACGTCCAGACGTGGCTGGAAGCACTGAGGACTGGCCAGATACCGACGACTAAGACGCAGATAAATTGGTTCCTGCAATCCATCAACGCGCCTGAGATCACTGAGGAAGAGTTTGCGGAGATGGAGCAGGAAAAAGAAGAGCGCAAGGAGCAGATGGATGAACAGCTCGAAGGAAAAGACGGCGAAGAGCCAGAAGCCGAAGAAGCCGGTGGCGAAGAAGCCGAAGCCGAAGAAGAGGAAAAAGACGAGTCTCTTGTCAGCCGTGATGAATTGGCTAGCGAAGTAAAAGAGCACGCTAAACTTGAGCTGTCGCGGGAATATACCGTCTACGAGAAGAAGGTGAATTTCAAGCAGATCAACGACGATTATATCGAATTGACCGACAAGTGGAAAGAGATCCTGGCGCACGACTTTAAGCTGTCGATTAACAGGCTCATGGATGAAGTCAAGCGCAAGAAGATTGTCGAGAATAAGCGGATGTCTCTGATTAACGGCTTGCAGTTCCCGTATCGGAGCAAGATCAAAAATGACTTTAAGAACTTGATGCGTGAGGCATTGCAGCGCGGGAATGCGAGCGCGGAGACGCAGAAAAACTTTGTGATCGACGTGCCAACAGGACTCGATTACGAAGATGTCATCCAGTGGATGGAGGACAACGCCGAGTACTTGGCTTCTGTTGAAGTTGACGAGATCCTGAAGCATATTAAAGGCACGCTGTTTGACTCGATCCGTGCAGGCAATTCTCTGCGCGACACTATGACGATGATTGACGATGCGCTTATTGGATACGGAATTAGCCTTGATGCGCCGCGGCTTGAGAACATCGTGAGGACCACCGTTGCGAAGGCGATGAACGAGGCGCGACTGCTTCAGTTCAATGCCTTGGGCGATGGCATCGTTGCATATCAGTACAGCGCGATCATGGACGATAGGACATCGCCGCTGTGTCGTGCTCTGGACGAGAAGATATTTAGCAAGCAGGAAGCAGGCTACTACAATCCGCCGAAACACTACCAATGCAGATCGATAATTATTCCGATATTTCCTGACGAAGAATTTGATGGATACAGCAAGATGCCTGCCACAGAGCAGGACAAGGGCGGGTTCTTGACGCTGACTAAGGAGGCTTGATATGAGCATAATTGACGGGAAAACAAAAGCACAGGTCACGATGAGGACTGTGCATAATATGGTTCACGCGGGAAAGATGTTTACGGCATCACGTTTCTTCACGACTGTTGGTGCATCTGTATCGGCCGAGCTCGTAATAAACATTACTGGGACGGCGAACGAGGTGCATCTGTATCCTGAGGTAGCATCTTCTGGCGGTCCTTGCAGGGTATATCTGTACGAGGATCATACGCAGACTGCGGCGGGTACGGCGATACAAGCTCGAAACATGAACAGATGCGATGGTGTTGACACGGCTACGGCTGTTATTACATACACGCCAACTGCCGCAACGACTGGCGCGGCAACTGTGACTATCGG
>Ga0180007_10001005_pt1 | contig 41120 bp, 32 predicted proteins | sample MM_PC_MetaG_FD_121122 | JGI IMG/M metagenome (GOLD analysis project Ga0180007, IMG submission 121122) | Groundwater microbial communities from the Aspo Hard Rock Laboratory (HRL) deep subsurface site, Sweden - MM_PC_MetaG | ecosystem: Environmental > Aquatic > Deep subsurface > Groundwater... | reverse complement strand
TGTTATAGTTTTTTGTGAAAATACCCGGATTTTAAATATTCCATTACTGATTGCGAAAAATAAATTCAAGATTTGTTCTGGGTGGTAATATTATGCATCTTCTTAACTTCACCGAGAATTGCTAAAGGGTATATTATTTATTCTCAGTGTGGAAGAAGAATTGGTTCGATTTGAGATTGGCTATGATCTTGAATGGATCTTTCCGGATAGCTTTGCAGGTTATATAGAAAGAGAACAAATGGCACCCTTTTTTAAAGCAGGCCGGGTTCAGGATGGAATTGCAGCAACGCTGGAAATGATCATTGCCAGGACAAATGAAAAAATCGATGAACAGGCATATGATCCTAATGTGAATAAAAATAATTTACCTACCAATTACTATTCCGGCGGTGGGGGAGCCAACCAAAAAGTTCAGATAAAAGAAATTACGATCCCCGACAAAGCCAATTACCCTGACGATATTAAATCTCTTTTTATTCCTCAGACAACACCCGAAGAAGCTTATTTGTTAGATATTGAAAAATGCAAACGGCACATCAGAGGATATGACTTTGATTTGTACACTGATGAAACTCGTGCAATAAGCAAAAAGTGGATGTTCACAAATGCACAGATGGACAATGAAGTAAGAGATACCCAGGGCAAGACATTTAAGGTTTTCACCAGGGGTGAATTAGCCATTATTGTTTTTGAACCAAAACACAAAAATTGTCCTCCTATTTATCTGGAAAGAAATAATAATGGATGGCAATTGGATATTGCAACTATGTCCAAGACAATCCATTTTGACATGCGAAACCGCGCACATATGGGAAAAAGCAAATATCTGCCACTTTTTAAGGAAAATGGATATACCTTTGGTGTAAATGGTTTTTTGTATTACAAGCAGCAGGCGCCGGCTTACCTTGGTATAAATTCGTGGTCCGGTTCGACAAAGACAGCGACAATAAATTCCCTTGTAGATGATGGCCCTGGCGATAAAGCCGGCTTAAAACCCGGTGATACTATTATCAAGGTAGGCGATACTGATATTATAAGCACTCGCGGGATTGTAAAAGCTGAAAACAAATATAAGATTGGCGATACGGTAGTCGTAAAAGTAAAACGTGGGGCCTGGACAAAAAAAATTAATGTCGTACTTGAAGCTTATGATCCATATTGAAAAACTCTTATGTAGTTTGACTGCCAGTTAGCCATAATACTTTTGAATGACAAATCCCCCTGAAGCAATAAAACACAATTACTTCAGGGGAGTTAATAAAATTATTGCCCGGCCTTAAGCTTTGCCGATCTCATAGAATGTCTTTTATGGGCGGAAAGCACTGCTTTTCTGATGCGGATTGAGATAGGGGTTACTTCCACCATTTCATCTTCGCGTATGAAATTTATTGCACCTTCAAGTGTCAGTGGTTTAACCGGAGCAAGAAGAATATGATCATCTTTTCCGGAAGCTCTCATGTTTGTTAATTTTTTCTCCTTGCATGCATTTACGTTGATATCGCCTTCCTTGTTATGCTCTCCCACAACCATTCCTTCGTATACCGGAGTAACTGGAACAATCAAAAGCCTGCCTCTTGGCTCAAGGTTAAACAGGGCGTATGCAACCGAATTGCCGGATCTGTCTGAAACTATAGAACCTGTGAATCTTACCGGAAAGTCACCTCTGTATTTTTCATAACCGGAAAAATATGAATTCATAATACCGGTTCCCTTCGTATCCGTTAAAAACTCATCCCTGTAACCGATAAGTGCTCTTGACGGAATGGAAAATTCGATTCTGACTCTTCCTCTTTCATTGTTTACAAGATTTAACATCCTTCCTTTTTTCGAAGAAAGCTTCTCGGAAACAATCCCAAGAAAATTTTCATTGCAATCGATAAAAAGATGCTCGATTGGTTCGAGTTTTTCACCGTCTTTGTATTTTAGAATTACTTCGGGACGGCCTACACACAACTCAAATCCCTCCCTGCGCATAGTTTCTATAAGTATGGCCAGTTGGAATTCCCCTCTTCCCTTTACAATAAAAGAATCCATCTCCTGCTCATCGCTTATCTGGATTGCAACATTTCTTAATGTCTCTTTGTAAAGCCGTTCGCGTATTTTACTGGATTGAACATATTTTCCTTCTTTTCCTGAAAAAGGCGAATTATTTATGGTAAATTTCATAGAAACAGTCGGCTCATCAACAGTAATTCTTTTTAAAGCTTTAGGGAAATTACTGGTGCAGATAGTATCTCCGATTTTAACATCTTCAATTCCTGAAAGTACTACTATATCACCCGGTTCGGCATTTTTGATTTCAATAATTTTCAAACCGGTATAAGTTTGCAGCTTGGAAACCTTAAGCGGAATGTAAGCGTTTTCGCTGTTAATGCATATAAGATTATCATGCTGCCCCATTTTTCCGTTAAATACTTTTCCTATTGCAAGCCTTCCAAGGTAGTCGGAATATCCAAGGTCCGAAACAAGCATTTGAAAAGGTTCTTCGGGATCATAAGATGGAGGAGGAATTTCTTTTAAAATGGTATCAATCAATAAATGAAGGTTTTCTCCTTTTTCATTCAGACTCTTTTGTGCTATTCCATCACGACCGATTGCATAAATAAGCGGAAAATCAAGCTGCTCATCATTTGCTCCAAGGTCTATGAGAAGATCGTATATCTCGTCTAACACCTCACCCGGCCTGGCATCTTTACGATCTATTTTGTTTATCACAACTATAATCTTCAAACCTGCGGCAAGCGCTTTTTTAAGCACAAAACGTGTCTGTGGAAGAGGCCCCTCGGATGCATCAACAAGTAAAATAGCACCATCAGACATTGAAATAGCTCTTTCAACTTCTCCGCCGAAATCCGCATGTCCCGGAGTGTCAATTATATTTATTTTAACATCCTTCCAGACCACGGAACAATTCTTGGCTGCAATAGTAATACCTCGTTCACGTTCCAGATCCATGGAATCCATTATTCTTTCATCGACCCGCTGGCCTGTTCTGAATAAACCACTTTGTTTAAACATTCCGTCAACAAGGGTTGTTTTACCATGATCAACATGGGCAATAATTGCAATATTTCTTATTTTTTCATTCTTAATTAATTCTGTCATATCATCTTTCTTTAAAAACCTGATTTAAAAAAGTCTTCCGTATCCGTAATATCACCCGGCTTAGGAGTAAATTCTGCTGGAGCTGTCCCTTCCTTAAAGCATTCAAGAATTGTTTTTTTGGATTCCGGTATCGCCAAAAGACCGGTTTCGGTATCAATTTCCGCAAATTCAATACCTTCTTCTGTTTCCGGAAAATCTACCACAGGTTTATCCGCAAGAATTTGCTGCATAAAATCAAGCCAGATCGGACCCGCAGCTCTGGAACCTGTTTCGGATTTGCCTAAAGTGGCCAATTCATCAGAGCCAACCCACACACCTGTAATATACTCCGGAGAGTATCCTATAAACCATGCATCATATAAATCATTTGTCGTACCTGTTTTCCCGACTACCGGCCTTTTAAGTTCAAGCATTCTTCTGCCGGTTCCGTTTTCTACAACACTTCTTAAAAGGCTTGTCATTATAAAGGCAGTATTTTTTTCAATTACCTGGTTTACTGATGGCATTGCTTCTTCAAGAATGTTTCCATCCCGGTCAACAATCTTTTCTATGAATACCGGTTCAATAAGACACCCCTGGTTTGCAAAAACCGAATAAGCCCCAACAAGTTCAATTAATGAAACACCTGAAGAACCTAATGCAAGTGACAGATTTCTGCTCAACGGGGAAGTAATCCCGAGTTTTTTCGCATATTCTATTGCATAATCTACACCAATGGCTCTTAATATCTTAACTGTAACAATGTTGCGTGAATGTGTCAGGGCATCGCGCAAAGATGTTCGTCCGTAGAATGTATCACTATAGTTTTTTGGTTTCCAGACAAAATTGCTTTCACTGTCTTCATAGGTAATGGGAGAATCGATTAACACACTTGCAGGAGTAAAATCATTGTCAATAGCTGCGGCATAAATTATCGGTTTAAAAGCTGAACCCGGTTGCCGTTTTGCCTGAATAGCCCGGTTGAACTGGTTTCTGGCAAAAGCATAACCTCCAACCATTGCTTTTACATGACCGTTTTTTGCTTCTACACAAAGCAGGGCCGATTCATTCTCCGGTTCCTGTTCAAGTGACACAGACCATAATTCTTTATCTAGTTTATCCTTTATTTGGTTTTTAATCTTAACAAGTATTAAATCATCGGGGTGAAAAATTATTTTTAAAGTTCCCGCAGGTGAATAACCTGGCGAATCGGCATATTGCTTCAAAGCCCAATTCATGTCTTCGAGTTGTATTATACCATAATTATCTCCGATATTTACAATGATATTATCATCATTTACAGATGTTACTATTGCTTTTACAGTCATTTCTTCTTTTAAAGGAGTTTCTGCCAGCATATTCTTTGTTTTATCAGAAACAATCTTTATTTCATCCGGATCAAGGTGTTTTATCGGACCTCTGTATTCATGCCTTTTGTCAAGAGCTTTCAATCCTTTTCTTATTGCTTCCTGAGCCGCTATCTGCATATCATAATTACAAGTGGTATATATCTTAAGCCCCTTCTCATAGAATACTTCCTGTCCGTATTTTTGCTGAACATACTGTCTGACATATTCGGAAAAATAGGGCGCGCTTTCAGCAAATAAGTTTTGTTTCTGCTTAAGCTCTATTTTTGTGTCAATAGCTTGCTTATACTGAGCTTCAAGTATATAACCTTCTTCCAGCATACGGTCTAAAACATATATCTGACGTTGCCTTGATTTCTCCCAGTTTCTGTAAGGCGAATATCTGCTTGGAGCCTGAGGAAGACCTGCAAGCAGAGCACACTCAGCCAAATCCAAATCAATTGCTGATTTACCAAAATATTTCTCTGACGCAGCTTCAACTCCATAGGCCCCATGACCAAAATAAATTTGATTTAAATACAGAAATAAAATTTCTTCCTTGGAGAAAGTTTTGTCTATTTTGTATGCAAGTATTGCTTCGGTTATTTTTCTTCTGTAACTTTTTTCAGGTGTCAGTAAAAATGATTTGGTAACCTGCTGAGTAATAGTGCTTCCACCCTGAACAATTGTTCCTGCTTTGATATTCTTCAAAAAAGCTCTTACAATACTTTGAAAATCTATCCCCTTGTGTTTATAAAATCTCGAATCCTCAGCAGCAATGAAGGCATCCTTTAACATGGGAGGAATCTTTTCCATAGGAAGTATTATTCTGTATTCCTTATAGAATTGAGCTATTTCCTGATTATTGTCAGAGTACACCGTTGTAATAGTGGGCGGACTATAATCGTTAAGTGCGGATATTTTAGGAATTTCCTGTGTAATATGCAAATAAAAGCTTATCAATATAATCAAAACGACAGAAACAGATATAAGAGATGTCCATAATCCCCATCTTAATACTTTCCTTGCTGTTGTTTCAACTTTTTGGTTTGAGCGTTCTTTAATGATTTTTGCAACTTTTTTACTTCTTCGCATATTGAACATTTCCTGATTGTTGCATCATCTTATGTGCTGTATCCAGTTGTTTTCTTTAATAAGCATAGTTGTCGGATCGATAAAAAGTTCGGATTCATCCGAATCAGGTTTTCCTCCTTTAAGAGCCTTAAGTTGAATATCTTTTCCTTCAGGCTGAATTAGTATTGTTTTTTCAAAAAGATACTCAATATCATTAAAATGTGCCGGAATTCCATGGGGTTTATCATCTCTGCTGATGCGAACCGTAAACCAGAGCTTAAGAGAGTGTTGTTGAGCAAAGCGTTGAAGCTCTATAAGAGATTCTTTCTGCGAAACATCAAAGGGAAGACCATCAATTAGAATAACACGCGGACGGAAAATATTTTGTTCCATAAGGTCGGTAAGCCTTTCTTCCAGTTTTGGAACACTAAAGCCCTCCACTTCAAATGTCATTATAAATCTGTGCGGCAGCAGGTTTTCAAATATCTGTTCCTGGTCGGCAATGCTGTGCTGAAATGCAATGTTGCGGTACACTTCCTTATACCACAGGCCGACTTTTTTTACCGGATCATTCAAGCTTATGTGTAGTACATTTCTCTCATTAAGCAGATTATATATTGCCAGTTGAATAAGAAGAGCCGTTTTACCTACACCCGCATATGCCAGGATAGCGCCAAAACCGCCATCCTGAATTATTTCCGTTTCGTTTTCTACCAGTCTTCCCAATGGATGGGTAAGATTAAAACTATTTTTTACCATTTCATATACTCCTTAAGCTTATATGCAAATAGGTTTGTTTTACAGGCAAACTGTAATAATTTATACCGTTTTTTGTAAATTCTTTTTTTCTTCCGCTGCTTTTTTTACTAAGTCTTCGGCAACTGATTGAGGCGCCTGCTTATAGGTTGCAAACTCCATTGTAAACTGAGCTTTGCCCTGAGTCGTTGACCTTAGCACCGTTGAATACCCAAACATTTCAGCAAGAGGAACCTGCGCTTCAACAACACATGAAGTTACTTCATCCTGAGTGCCGAAAATTATTCCACGACGCTGGTTCAATGATCCTAAAACAGCACCCTGAAATTCGGTTGGGGTTTCGACAACTACTTTCATTATCGGTTCGATAATCACAGACTTTGCTTTCGAATAACCTTCAAGAAAAGCACCACGGGCAGCTGACTGAAAAGCCATCTCAGAAGAATCGACTGCGTGCGAGGCACCGTCATTTATAACAATTTTTACCCCTGTAACAGGATATTCAAGTTTCGGGCCTTTTAGCAGGCAATTCTTAAAACCTTTTTCACATGCAGCAATATACTGAGTCGGAATAGCTCCGCCTTTAATCTGATTATCAAAGACAAATTCTTCATCAGCAGGCTCCATATAACCTGCCACACGTCCGTATTGCCCAGCACCTCCTGTTTGCTTTTTATGTGTATAATTGAATTCAGCTTTTCTTGTAATTGTTTCTCTGTATGCCACTTTAGGTACACCCGATATAACATGGGCATTATATTCTCTCCGCATCCTTTCCAGATAAACTTCAAGATGAAGCTCCCCCATTCCTGAAATTATCGTATCTCCTGTTTCATCACTGGTAAAAGTTTTAAAAGTAGGATCTTCTTTTGAAAACCTGTTTAATGCCTTGGACATATTTACTTCAGATTTATTATCCTTAGGTTTAATTGCAAGAGAGATAACAGGCTCCGGGACATACATTGATGTCATTGTATAACTAAGACCTTGTGATACGAAGGTATCTCCGGAGGCACAGTCAACACCGAACAAAGCGCCAATATAACCTGCCGGTATGGATTCTATCTCTTCCATCTGGCTGGCATGCATGCGGACAACTCTTCCGACTTTTACCTTTTTGCCGGTACGCACATTGTAAATATTATCACCTTTAGCAAGCAAGCCCTGATACACCCTGACATATGTCAGCTGGCCGTATTGTCCTTCTTCCAGTTTAAATGCTAGTGCTACAAGAGGTTTACTAATATCTGCCTTCAAAATGACAGGTTCTTCATTATTATCCATATCTAAAGCTATATTTTCAGTATCAAATGGGCACGGAAGAAATTTAATGACAGCATCAAGCAGAGGTTGAATACCTTTGTTTTTATAGGCGGACCCCAGCAAAACAGGTGTCAGTTTTCTTGACAAGGCCCCCTCCCGAAGTGCAGTAACTATCATTGCTTCACTTATCTCTTTTTCTTCAAGAATTGCATCTGTAAGCTCATCTGAAAAACTTGAAGCAGCATCGATTAGTTCTTCTCTCTTTTTATTCGCTTGATCCAAAAGATTGGCCGGAATATCATCTATGCGAATTACTTCCCCGTTATTTCCATCAAAATATATCGACTTCATTGACAGCAAATCAACAACACCGCTAAAATCTGCTTCAAGACCTATGGGCATTTGAATGGCAACTGCATTATGCCCCAGTTTTTCTCTAAGCTGTTTTACTACTTTATCAGGATTGGCGCCGCTTCTGTCACATTTATTTATGAAAGCAAGGCAGGGTACTTTATAACGTTTCATCTGCTGATCAACTGTAATTGACTGCGATTGAACGCCCCCAACAGAACAAAGGACAAGCACAGCTCCATCCAATACTCTTAAAGATCGTTCAACTTCTATTGTAAAGTCAACATGTCCCGGAGTATCTATAATGTTGATTTCATGACCGAGCCATTCACAGAAGGTAGCAGCGGAAGCAATTGTTATGCCCCTTTCCTTTTCAAGCTCCATTGAATCCATGGTAGCTCCCACACCATCTTTTCCTTTTACATCGTGGATTGCATGGATACGCTTTGTATAAAAAAGTATTCTTTCTGTAAGCGTGGTTTTACCGGAGTCTATATGTGCGCTTATTCCGATATTTCGAAATTTAGTGATATCTTGATTCATTCTATATTCCTTATAACTCAGGATACTATCCAAAGAGCGCGATTTGAGATATGATTTATTACATATCTTGATACGCTCCCAATAAAAATGGATTTACTGACACCGCTTCTTCCCACAATAACGGTTCCGTAATTCCCTTTTTCCGATTCATCAATTATGGCCTTGCCTGGATTTGAAAATCTTGACGATGCTTTAAAATGGATTTGATTTTCTTTTAATCCGGCTTTTTCAAACAGGATCTTCGCATTAGAAAAAACCTTTTCAACACTTTGTTTGCTTGACTCCGCAAGGATTTTATCAAGATCTTTTTTGTCTTTATCGCTATTTTTTGCCCCCATTAATTTAATTTTAGGAATAACATTAAACAGAGTGATATCTGCGGTTTTACTTTCTCCAATCATAAAACAAACATGATCAATAGCTCTCATTGAGCTTGCAGACCCATCTACTGTAACCATGATTTTTGAAGAATTAACAGTTCCATCTATTAACCAAAGCGGGATAGCCGTACTATGTTCTAAAATATTAGATGTAACACTGCCCATAAAGGTTTTTTGTAAGCGGGAAATCCCTCTTCTTCCAACAGCAATAGCATCATAAGGCAATTTTTGTCCAAAGTCTAAAATGTCCTTTGCCACAAATAACAATTTTGGCTTTGTGGCTATCTCTATTTTTTTTGCATCTATACCCATATTAATCATAAGTTCCTTGTACTTGCCAAGAAGATCATGCGAAGCTTTTTCATTTCTTTTTAAAATTTTAGACAGCTCACTTTGTACTTTCATGTTTTTTTTTGCTTCATCAACAAGAAATTGCGATACAGTGCATTGAACATTAAAAATAGTATACGAAATATCTTGTACCACATCGGAAATCCTAACCGCATACTTTACAGAATTTTTGGAATAAATGGAATCATCCACTGCTATAACAATTTTTTTCTGCATAATGCCTCTCTTTTTTAGTATCTTTTCTGTTGTATATTATTATTACTGTTAGGTAACAAGTAATAAAAATAACAGATATTAACTTATTAGTACAGATTATTTCCAAATAATAAGCAAGAGGTATAATATGTGTAGTCCGTCATAGGAGGATAATAATTGTCAGCCACCGATATTAGACATATGACCTGAAATAACACTTGCGAATTTTGAGGCAAGGGGATGTTCAAAAGGCTTATCATAAATCGCCCCAAGAATAATACCAGCCAGCTCATTGTCAGAACAGCCGTTTCTAAGCGGAGTTTTAAGATCTGTTTCAACATCCGATAGCAGGCAGGTTTTAAGTTTACCACTTGCCGTCAACCTGAGCCTGTTACAACTATCGCAAAAATGTTCGCTTATAGGTCTTATGAATCCTATTTCTCCTTTAGCATTTTCAAATTTAAAACGTTGCGCTGGGCCGTCAAACTGGTTTCTTTCAACAGGATTAAGGCGGCCGATGGAACTTATGATACTTTTTATTTCAGGAGCAAAAAGCTGTCTGGAGGTCAGCTGTGATGTACCTATAGGCATATATTCTATAAATCTGATATGAAAGGGATAAGTAAAAGTCAGCTTAGCAAAATCTACCAGCTCATCGTCATTTATTCCACTTAAAACAACCACGTTAAGTTTTATCGGATAAAAGCCCATAGCATGCGCTGTCATTATGCTTTCCCATACCCCATCGAAAGCATCAATACCGGTTATACTTTTGAATTTATATTTCTTTAAGGTATCCATGCTGATATTAAGCCGCTTAATACCGGCAGCTTTAATTTTTTCGATTTTTTCTTTTAATAAAATACCATTAGTTGTAATTGAAAGATCAGAAACTCCATCTAAACAGCCTATTTTCATTAAGAAATCACAAACCCCTTTTCTCACTAGCGGCTCGCCACCGGTTACACGTATTTTTGAAATCCCAAGTTTAACAAATATTTTTGCTATCTTCAGCATTTCCTCATAACTTAAAATTTCACTACATAGAAGTTTCTGAATCCTTTCATTGGGCATGCAATATATGCATTGCATATTACAGCGGTCGGTAACAGATATACGAAGATAGTCAAGTCTGCGTTTATATTTATCAACCAGTTTTATTTCAGGAAGTTTTACGGTATTTGCACCACTTGCTGTCATCTATTTGTTTCCATTACATTTTACCATATAAATCACCAATTTTATTTAACATCAATGTATTTTGTTTTGTTGGGTTGAAGATAAATATCATATACGGTATTGTCAATCCTGCTTTACTCGGATTTTGTATAATATTGAATAATAGCCTCATACAATCCGGGTATTGAGTAAGATTCTGCAACAATCTGAACACTGATACCCATATTTTTTGCCGTATCAGCGGTGATCGGACCGATTGCGGCAACCACAACATCCTTCATCAACTCTTGTATATTATCAGCAGGCAAAAGCGCTGCAAAATTTTTTACTGTCGATGAACTGGTAAAAGTCACCATATCGATAGTTCTGTTTGTTAACTCTCTGACAATATCCACCGACTCATCGCATACGGCTCTTGTTTTGTAAGCTGTTATTTCATCTACAAAAGCACCCATTTTTATAAGCTCTTCATAAAGTATGGCTCTTGCCTCTTTGGCCCGTGGAAGCAATACTTTTTTTCCTTTTATTTCTTCATTTTTAAAAGAGTCAACAATTGATTCAGCTATATAATTTTTAGGTACAATATCACTTTTAATTCCATATCCAAGCAGTTTTTTTTCAGTTGCAGGACCTATAACTGCTGTTTTAATGCTGCCTAAAGAACGTACATCACGCCCGCTTGAAAAAAGGCGCTCAAAAAAGAAACTTACTCCATTTACACTTGTAAATACAAGCCAGTCATATTCCGAAAGGTTTTCAAAAGCTTTATCAAGAAGAGTCCAATCATCCGGCGGTTCCACTTTTATGGTAGGAAGCTCAATACAATCCGCTCCGTTTTCGGATAGCAGGCTTAAAAGATCGCTTGCCTGCTCCCTGGCTCTTGTGACAACAATTCGTTTGCCGAGAAGCGGTTTTTTCTCATACCAGCAAAGAGTATCTTTTAATTTAACCACATCACCGACAACTATTATAGCCGGAGGCTTAAACCCAGCGGCTATAACACGTTCAATAATATTGGATAAATTGCCTGAAACACTAGCATGCTTTGGGGTTGTGCCCCACTGAATAAGAGCAATTGAGGTATCGGAAGACATGCCGTTATCTATCAGACTCTTTACTATGTTAGGCAGATTTTTCACTCCCATAAAAAATACAATGGTGCCGATTCCTTTTACAAGAGCTTGCCAGTTAATCCCGGATTTTTCTTTTTCAGGATTTTCATGACCTGTCACAAAAGCAACTGTTGAAGTAAACGATCTATGAGTTAAAGGAATCCCCGCATATGCCGCAGCTGCTATAGCAGAAGTAACTCCGGGAACTATTTCAAACAAGATATTGTTTTCGGCAAGCACTTCGGCCTCTTCGGCACCACGTCCGAATATAAAAGGATCTCCGCCTTTAAGTCTGGTAACAACATTTCCCTCTTTGGCTTTTTGTAAAATAAGAGCATTGATATTTTCCTGAGACATTGAATGGTTGCCACCCTGTTTTCCGGCATATAAAATTTCAGCTTCTTTTTTTGCATATTTTAAAAGGGTAAAAGATGCCAAAAAATCATATATTATAACATCAGCGCGCTTTATACAGTTTTTGCCTTTCACTGTAATAAGACCAGGATCTCCCGGACCCGCACCTACCAAATAAACTTTACCTTTTTTATTTTCCATTTTTCTATTTACATCTCAGTCAAATTTTCAAGCAATCTTTTGGCTCCCATAGAAATAAGCTTGTCTGCAAGAGCAACTCCGATTTTTTCCGATGATTCAAGAGGACCTTTTTGAATATCCGATATAATTGTTTTACCGTCAAGATCGGCAACAAGACCTTTTATAGTAAAAACATTATTTTCAGCTTTTCCATAACCTGCTACAGGGATTTGACAACTGCCCTCAAGCCTTTTCAAAAAAGCCCGCTCACCTGAAACAACAGCATGGGTTAAAAAATGATCCATAGCATTTATATAACGCGATATATCTTGATCTTCTTTTCTTATTTCTATGCATAAAGCCCCCTGCCCTACTGCAGGAAGCATAACATCTTCATTTAAATATTGGGTTATGATACTTTCAAGCCCAAGCCTTTTTACTCCAGCTGCCGCAAGAATTATGGCATCAATTTCACCTTCCTCAAGTTTTCTTATTCTTGTGTCTAAATTTCCTCTTAAAGGAGATATTTCAAAATCCGGCCTTACGCGTTTTATCTGAGCAATACGACGCAGACTACTTGTACCTATCCGCGCGTTTATGGGAAGCTGTGATAATAAAAGACCTTTATGGGAAATAAGAACATCGCAGGAATTTTCACGTTCCGGTATCGCTCCGATACAAAGGCCCTCATACAACTCGGCAGGCATATCTTTCATACTGTGAACAGCAATATCGATGCGTTTATCTACAAGAGCTTCTTCTATTTCTTTCACAAAAAGGCCTTTGCCACCTACTTTTGCAAGCGGAACATCAAGTATCTTGTCACCTTTGGTCTTAATAATTTTAAGCTCAATATCAAGATCGGCAAATTTTTGCACAAGATACGACTTTACCCACTGAGCCTGCCATAGTGCCAGCTTGCTCCCTCTTGTGCCTATAATTATTTTAGGTTTTTTCAATGTCCGCAACTCGAACAGCTTGAAGATGAACAGGACCCGCAGGAAGATGCTGATGCCGATTGTCCGGTGGTTTCCCCACCTGCTCCCTTGCTCACAAAACCACATGCTGACATAAGTTTTTTTACTTTTTTGCTCTCACAGGATGGGCAAAAAGGTTTTTCTTTTCCAAATACCAAAAACTCAAAATCATGATCGCATTTATCACAGTGAAATTCGTATATAGGCATATTTTAGCTCCTTACTATATTTTTAAATCAATACTGCACCGATTTTACCTTATGCAGATTAACTTTTTGTTTAATTTTTTCTTTTACCATTATAGAAAGTTACGGGCAAGCAGTTATTTAGATATCAAAAAGTTCTTTATATTTTGTTCTATCCATCCGATATTTTAATTAAATATATTGCATACTTTAGTTTGATTCAGTAATATTGATTCTGTGAAAATTCATAACCCGTATGAGTTATAATTTAAAACTATTGTCGTTTGCCCCATATTATGGTATAAACCCAAAGATTTGTATAGATTATTTTATATATGAAAAATAAATTAAATTCAGGGTATAGGTATATATTCGGACCGATACCGTCAAGAAGGCTGGGTGTATCCCTTGGAGTGGACCTTTTACCTTCAAAAACCTGTACTCTTGATTGTATATATTGCGAATGCGGCAAAACAAAAAATCTTACTATCAGCCAAAAAGAGTATGTGCCTGTTGAAAACGTCAAATATGAACTTAAGGATTTTTTACAATCTGCTCCTGATATAGATTATATTACATTTGCCGGCTCAGGTGAGCCGACTTTACACAGCGGTCTTGGAGATCTGATCCGATATATAAAATTTAGCTACCCGCGCTACCGGGTAGCTGTGTTGACTAACGGCACTCTTTTTTATGAACCGTCAATTTTAAAGCAGGTCATTGATGCCGATCTTGTCAAAATATCCGTAGATGCCGGAACTTTTGAAAATTTTGTACGAATAAACAGGCCGCATGAAACTCTTGAACTATCTAAGATAACGGACGGGCTGATCAATTTAAGAAAAAACTACGATAAAGAATTGTGGGTGGAAGTATTTATTGTTAAAAATTTAAATGATAACAGGGTAGAACTTAAAAAGATTAAAGAAGTTATTAATCTGATAAAGCCTGACCGCATTCATCTAAACACCCTCGACAGGCCCGGAACAGAAAGCTGGATTGAACCGGCCGAAGAATTTGTTTTAAAAGATATTGCATCTTACCTAAATGATGCAACACTAATCAATAAAGATGAAGTATCAGGACTTATCTTAAGCAATGAAATAGAAAAATTTATAATAGCTACTGTCAAACGGCGCCCTATCACAGCAAAAGATGTTTCTCGCATATTTAATTTAAGTGAGAATGATGCTGCGAGATATCTTAACACTCTGTATGAAAGCAAACGGGTTGACAAAAAGAAAATGCCGCGAGGGGAATTTTATTTTAATAGAAATTGATAATTAACACTTTATGTTTTTTTGTTCCACGATGAATTTTATATAGTTCTGGTTGATTTTTCACAATATGACCAAAATAGCAATGGGAGGGTCAAGTATGCCTGTTTATCAATGGAAAGGACGGAACAAAAGAGGCCAGATCCAAAAAGGAGAGATAGAAGCTTCCAGTATAGATATAGTAAAAAACAGACTTAATGCTCAAAAGCTTACACCCATCAAAATCAAAGAAAAACCTAAAGATATTTTCGAAAATGTTGCTTTTTTACAGCCTAAGGTAAAGGATTCGGATATAATTATTTTCGCCAGGCAATTTTCCACAATGATCGATGCGGGTCTTCCAATTGTCCAATGCCTGGATATTCTTTACTCCCAGCAAGAAAACAAGACCTTCAAACTTATGCTCAAGAAGATAAAAGAATCTGTTGAAGGGGGTCAAACTTTAGCCGATGCTTTGAAAAAATATCCTGATCAGTTTGACGATCTTTTTACAAACATGATTGCAGCAGGAGAAACAGGCGGTGTTCTCGATACTATTTTACAGCGGCTTGCTGCATATATAGAAAAAGCGGCAAAACTTAAAGGACAGGTAAAAGGCGCCATGGTTTATCCGGTAGTAACTCTTATTATCGCCTTTGTAGTGCTTATAGTAATTCTTGTTTTTGTTATTCCGGTATTCCAGCAGATGTTTTCAGATTTTGGAGGGGAACTTCCTATGCCAACCCAGATTGTTGTTGCTATGAGCGAATTTGTTAAACAAAAAATAATTTATCTTATAATAGCAATTATTCTTTTTGTAATAGTTTATAAGAGAATTGCCAAAACAGAAAAAGGCAGGTATGCACTTGATGGTTTTTTCCTTAAAGTTCCAGCATTTGGTATTTTATTGCGTAAAGTTGCCGTAGCTAAATTTACACGAACAATGTCAACCATGCTTTCAAGCGGAGTTTCAATATTAGAAGCTCTTGATATAGTTGCTAAAACATCGGGTAACAAGGTAATTGAAAAAGCCATATATGATGTGCGTTCCGGGATTTCGGAAGGTCGTACCATGTCAGAACCTTTAGTTGAAAGCGGCATTTTCCCTTCTATGGTATGTCAGATGATTGCTGTAGGCGAATCTACCGGAGCCCTTGATGCCATGCTTTCAAAGATTGCCGATTTCTATGATGAAGAAGTTGATCAGGCGGTTGCAAACCTCATGTCTCTTATTGAACCATTTATGCTGGTGTTTTTAGGTGTCACACTCGGAGGTCTTGTTATAGCAATGTATCTTCCGATATTTAAAATGGCCGGCGCAATAGGAGGATAACAGCTTTTCATGAGCAAACCCGATTTAAGTGTTGATATTGGCGGAATGCAACTTAAAAATCCGGTCATGACCGCCTCCGGCACTTTTGGTTATGCACAAGAGTTTAAGTCATTTATTGATTTAAACAGGATAGGAGCAATAATCGTAAAAGGGCTTTCCCTCAATTCTTCAAAAGGAAACAAGCCGCCACGCATTGTTGAAACACCATGCGGGATGTTAAATGCCATAGGCCTTGAAAATATCGGGCTTGACGATTTTATAAAAAATAAACTGCCATTTCTAAAAACTTTATCAACACCTGCTATCGTTAATATTTACGGTACAAGTATAGAGGAATACTCTATGCTTGCTGAAGCGATAGAGGATATTAATGAGATAGCAGGTATAGAAGTAAATATATCCTGTCCCAATGTAAAAAAAGGCGGAATAGCTTTTGGAGTTGATCCAAAGTCAGCATATAAAGTTACAAAAGCGGTTCGTAATAAAACATCCAAACCTCTTATGGTCAAACTTTCCCCAAATGTTACCGACATTACGGAAATAGCTTTAAGCGCAGCCGATGCAGGAGCAAATTCTGTGTCTCTTATTAATACAATTACAGGTATGTCAATAGACATCAAGACAAGACGTTCAAGGCTTGCTAATATAACGGGGGGACTTTCAGGCCCTGCAATCAAGCCGATAGCTCTTCGGATGGTATGGCAGGTAGCTCAAAAAGTGAAAATTCCCGTAGTAGGCGTCGGAGGAATACTTACCGCCGATGATGCTATTGAGTTTATCATAGCAGGTGCAACAGCCGTTCAGATCGGCACGGCAAATTTCATAAACCCAAGAGCAACTATCGAAATAATAAAAGGGATAGAAGATTTTCTTATAGAAAATAGAATTTCAAGTATTACAGAACTTGTAGGTACCTTGGATACGAACTGTTAATATTAAGGAGGAATAATGACTGATAAAAGCAATGTTGAATGCACACTTCACGATGGTTTCTCTTTAAAAGATAAGATCCTCATGCAGACCGGCTGGAATGGGTTCATGATTATAGGAACTTACGGTATCTATAAGCAAGACCCGCTCTGGGCCTTGGCATACATAGCATATGTGATAATAGGATACTCCATGATTGTTATTCCCTATCTATGCGCCCATTGTCCGTATCCCTACAAAATGATGGACTGCCTTTTTATGCCCTCGGGATTTCTACGGAAATTTTATACTTACAGGGGACCTCAACCACCTATGATAGGCAAAATAGCTGCCAATGCCATCATGGTGGGAACAGCTCTAATTCCGAATTTCTGGTTATATACAGATATCCCGCTGCTCATAGTTTTCTGGATCTTCGGGCTACCTACTTTGCTGGCTTTCCCCTTACACTATTGCAAACATTGCCGCCATTCCGGATGTTCCGCAAACAGAGCTAAACCATAGCCATTACCCGCTGATTGCGGCTTAATACATTGCAGCAGATATTAAAAAAGCGCCTGCAATGATAAAAACTAAAATTTGACTCTTATGCTATATTAAGATATTGTGCAAATGCGGCTTTTTTTGGTATAGTTATCCCCCCAAAAAAGGAGAATAGTACATGACAAAAGCAGAATTAGTTGATGCAATAGCTGCCGATACAAAAATCACAAAAACTGCTGCTGTTGCAGCGCTGGATTCATTTATGAAAAATGTCACAAAAGCTTTAAAATCAAAAGACGGCAAAGTTACTCTTGTTGGTTTTGGAACATTCTCTAAAACAAAACGCGCTGCTCGTAAGGGTAGAAATCCCCAAACCGGCGCAGCAATCAAAATCAAAGCATGTAATGTTGTAAAATTCAAAGCCGGTAAAAACCTAAAAAATGCAGTGTAGGACCTGAAACAGTTTTTCACCAAAAAAGCCGCAATTTCCAACTATCCATCTATAGCAGATTCGGAAATCCTTAACGGGTGAGCCTTAAGATATTCTAGCCTGTTCAAACCATTTATATAGGCTTTGGCGCTTGCAGTAATGATATCAGGGTCAGCTCCTCTGCCCATGGCTTCTAAGCCATTTTCTTTCAATCTGACAGTAACTTCACCCTGGGAATCGGTTCCTCCGGAAAGTGAACTGATTGAAAAACGCATTAACTCAGATGTAGTCCCGGTTAACCTGGCAATGGTATTGAAAGCCGCATCGATAGGCCCATTGCCATAACCTGCACCCTGAACCGGCCTTTCGTTTACAATAAGCCGTACGCTGGCCATCGGCATGACAGTAGTTCCGGCTATAACATTTAAGTAGTCAAGAGAGAACACATCTTTAGTCTGTAGCAATCCTTCTGCAACCAACACTTCAATATCTTCATCCATCACATGCTTTTTTCTGTCAGCAAGTTCTTTAAATTTTACAAACAAGGTATCTATTTCTTCCGGTGATAGTATATATCCCATATCATTAAGATGAGCCCGAAGTGCATGGCGGCCTGAATGCTTTCCTAATACCATCTTATTAGTATTTAATCCTATAGTTTCCGGTTTCATAATTTCATACGTCATGGGATTTTTTAATACCCCATCCTGATGAATACCGGATTCATGGGCAAAAGCATTGGCTCCTACAATAGCTTTGTTTGGTTGAACAAGTATACCTGTAATCATACTGACAAGACGGCTGGTCGGATAAAAATATTCCGTCTTAATCCCTGTGGTCATCGGAAAATAATTAGGCCTGGTATTAATTGCCATTACTACTTCTTCCATAGAAGCATTTCCGGCTCTTTCACCTATCCCGTTTATTGTAACTTCAGCCTGCCTTGCCCCTGCTACAATCGCCGCAAGAGTATTTGCCGTGGCAAGACCCAGATCATTATGGCAGTGAATGCTTAAAATAGCTTTATTAATATTTGGCGTATGCGCTATCACATATCTGATCAGTTCGGCAAATTCTTCAGGAATTGCGTATCCAACCGTATCCGGCAAATTAACTGTGCTGGCCCCTGCTTCAATTGCCGCTTCAAATACTTTGCACAAATAATCTCGGTCGCTTCGGGATGCATCTTCTGCTGAAAATTCAATATTATCTGTAAATTTTTTTGCATGTTTTACAGCTTCAACCGATCTTTGGAGTACTTCCTCTCTTGTCATATTAAGCTTGTATTTCAAATGCAGATCAGAAGTCGCAATAACAGTATGAATCCTTGGTTTTGCAGCATTTTTTATTGCTTCCCATGCACGGTCGATATCAGGGATGTTAGCTCTGGCTAAAGCAGCAACCTGTGCAACTTTTATCTTTTCGGATATTGCCGAAACCGCTTCAAAGTCTCCTTCGGAAGTTGCAGGAAAGCCGACTTCGAGTATATCTACTCCAAGCTTTTCAAGCTGTGTTGCAACTCTTAACTTTTCAGCGGTATTCATACTGGCTCCAGGCGATTGCTCGCCGTCTCTTAAAGTGGTATCAAAAATATATATGCGGTCACTCATACTTTCTCCTTTTAAAAAAACAACAAATTATCGAGCCACTTTCAAAACGTTTCAGTTTGGTCAAGCTCAAGGCGGGAGATAATTTCAACCACAGGAATACATTAAGTATTTCGAGGATTGAAATTTGAGCCCAACGCAGAGATCGGCCAAAATGGGGCGTTTTGAAACTGGCTCTATCTTTTACTCAGTAACAAATAATTTACAGCATTTTTGCTAATTTATATTGAAAACTGTCCGCAAGCGCATGCCAGCTTGCTTCTATAATGTCTTCTGAAACGCCTATAGTACTCCAAAGATCATCTTTATCCCGCGATTCTATCAAAACCCTGACTTTAGCAGCAGTGCCTTCGCGGCCATCCATAACTCTTACCTTAAAATCAATAAGACGCATTGAATCAAGATCGGGATAAAATTGTGCAAGAGCCTTACGTAATGCATTATCAAGAGCACTCACCGGGCCATGTCCTTCGGCAGCAGTTATTTCGCTTTTTTCATCAACTTTAATTTTAATTGTCGCATGAGCCGTACATGGCCTGTCTTTATCTTTTTCAACTGTAACACGAAACGACTCAAGCTCAAAAAGCGGCTTGAACTGATCGGTATATTTTTCTATTAATATCCGAAAAGATCCGTCGGCTGTATCGAATTGATAACCTTCCTGTTCAAGACGCTTTATCTCATTTACAATTTTGCGGCTGTCAAATCCTTTATTCCCAAGCTCGATGTCAAGTTCTTTTGCTTTATATTCTATATTACTTTTACCGGACAAATCCGAGATAAGAACACGACGTACATTTCCTACAAGCTCCGGATTCATATGTTCATAGGCTTTAGGCTCTTTCATGATGGCACTGACATGCACGCCGCCTTTATGTGCAAAAGCGCTTTTTCCTACAAAGGGCCTACTTTTCAATGGAATCATATTTGCGGTTTCACTGACAAAATGAGATAATTTAGTCAATTTGGCAAGATTCTCATAGGGAAAACACTGTCTGTTCATTTTATGGCAAAGTATGGGGATAACTGACGTCATATCAGTATTTCCACATCTTTCTCCATATCCGTTTACAGTTCCCTGTACCATTATCGCACCAGCTTTGACGGCTATTATTGAATTTGCCACAGCAAGGCCACAGTCGTTATGAGCATGGATTCCTATTCTGACAGCCTTTTTTCCAGCGTAATGCTTTTCGAGTTTTTTTCTCGCATCATTTGTTATTGTTTCAATATCAAAAGGAAGAGTGCCGCCGTTTGTATCACAAAGCACAATAATATCGGCACCGCTTTGTGCCGCAATGATTAAAGTTTTTAGTGCATATTCATTATTTTCTTTATATCCGTCAAAAAAATGCTCGGCATCGTAAATTACTTCACGATTATTATGCTTCAAATACTCTATAGTATCTTTTATCATTTCAAGATTTTCGTCTAAAGTATTTTCCATAATTTTGAGGATATGGAGCTCCCAGCTTTTACCGAAAACAGTTACAGCCGGCGTATCGCTTTCGATTAGTGCTTTCAAACTGGGATCATCATCCGGAGAAATACCGGATCTTCGTGTTGCGCCAAATGCAGAAAGCCGGCTGTTTTTAAACTGTATCCGTTTAGCAAGATCAAAGAACTGTTTATCTCTTGGATTGGAACCTGGCCACCCACCTTCGATATAGTGTATCCCAAGGTTATCTAGTCTTGTTGCGATATCAAGCTTTTCATCGGCGGTAAAACTGACATTCTCTCCTTGGGTTCCATCTCTTAAGGTTGTGTCATATAAAAGGATCGGTTCCATCATATTCTCCCGGAAATACTGATCTTTAAAAGATGTACAAAATACAAATAATTCTTTAGAAGATACTTATTTCCTGTTTTCAGGCCTAAGCGAGCGGACGGCTGCTCCAGCTTTCCACATTTCGGAATTTTTTATTTCATCCAGCTCTTTTCTTAATTTTACAAGATAATCGGGAGCGCTGTTTACCTCAAGAACTCTTTTTGTTTCTTTCCCTGATTTAACTCTATCGTATAGATCATCAAAAACCGGAACTACTGCATCGCGAAACTTTGGTGCCCAATCAAGAGCACCTCTTTGTGCGGTAGTACTGCAATTTGCAAACATCCAGTCCATTCCGTTTTCAGCTACCAGACGGATAAGGCTCTGAGTCAGTTCTTCAACGGTTTCGTTAAATGCTTCACTGGGAGAATGGCCATGCTTTCTTAACAGGTTATACTGAGCTTCCATAACACCTGCAAGGCAACCCATAAGCACACCTCTTTCACCTGTCAGGTCGCTATATACTTCTTGTTCAAATGTAGTTGGGAACAGATACCCGGACCCTATAGCAATTCCAAGGGCAAGTGTCCTTTCCTTTGCACGTCCGGTATAATCCTGAAAAACAGCATAACTGGAATTGATTCCGCTGCCATCCAAAAAATTTCTTCTCACATTTGTTCCCGAACCTTTCGGTGCAACAAGAATAACATCAATATTATTCGGCGGAATAATTCCTGTCTGATCTTTATATACAATGGCAAACCCATGCGAAAAATAAAGGGCGTCACCTTCCGAAAGGCACTTTTTTACAGTCGGCCAGGTAGCAACCTGTCCAGCATCGGAGAGGAGTTCTTTAATTATCGTTCCTCTTTTTGCTGCTTCTTCTATCGGAAAAAGCGTCTTGCCCGGAACAAAGCCATCAGCAATTGCTTTTTCCCAGTAAGCATCACCCTCCATCTGACCGATAATTGTCGAAAATCCGTTGTCTCTTAAATTAAGGGCCTGTGCCGGTCCCTGAACACCATAGCCAAGAATTGCTATAGTTTCATCTTTGAGCACTTCTCTTGCTTTATCAATAGTAAATTCTTCCGATGTTATAACTTCTTCTACTACTCCACCAAAATCAATTTTTGCCATGATTTTCTCCTTGTTAAATATATATTTATTGTCTCTAATTTATCTGAACAGGGCCAATGTCCCTGTCTTTGCCAGTTTTTTAATCCCCATGGGTCTTAGAAGATTTATTATAGCATTAAGTTTCTCTTCATTGCCTGTAACTTCTATAATAAAATGCTCAGGGCCGACATCTATGACCTTTCCTCTGAATATATCAACTATTCTTAAAACTTCGGACCGCTGGCCGTTTTTGGCTATAACATATATAAGGGCCATCTCTCTTTGAACAGACCGTGGCCCCGACACAGTGCGAAGTTTTATTACGTTTATCAGCTTGTTAAGCTGTTTTTCTATTTGTTCCATTTCCGCAAGGGATGATTTTGTTACAATGGTAATTCTGGAAACAAGTGGTTCCATAGTCTCTGCAACACATAAGCTGTCAATATTGAAACCTCTTCCACTAAATAATCCTACCACTCTGGAAAGAACCCCCGGCTTGTTATCAACAAGCATTGTCAGTACATGTTTTTCTTCTGCCATAATATTTTCCTTTTCGGCTCCTTTTATTTTAATCAGACCAGAAGCATTTCAGTAATAGGTGCTTCAGCCGGAACCATGGGATATACGTTTTCTTCTTTATCAACCAAAAATTCCATTATAACCGTTTTATTTGAATTAATGCCTTCAGTAAGAACCGGTATTACGTCTTCAGGCTTTGTTGCTCTTAAGCCTAGTGCACCATATGCCTCTGCAAGCTTAACAAAATCGGGCGAACATTCCATTGCAGTACAGGAGTACCGTTTACCGTAAAAAAGTTCCTGCCATTGCCTTACCATCCCAAGATATCCGTTATTTAATATAACAATCTTTACCGGAAGGCCGTACTGAATAGCAGTTGCCATTTCCTGGATATTCATCTGAATGCTTCCGTCCCCTGCAATATCTACAACCAATTTATCAGGACAGGCCACCTGGGCTCCTATGGCTGCCGGAAGTCCGAATCCCATACATCCAAGACCTCCTGATGTAATAAAATGCCCCGGCTTGTCAAAATGATAATACTGAGCTGTCCACATCTGATTCTGACCTACTTCAGTTGTTATTATCGCATCTCCTTTTGTAAGCTTAAAAAGAGTATCAATAACATATTGGGGTTTTATTATATCTTTCTGATCATAAGAAAGCGGCATTTTCTCCTTCCACTTATTTATTTTATTCAGCCAGTCTTCTCTTTTTTGAGCAAGATCCACCAAATTTGCTTCATCAAACATTCGATTAAGATGTTCCAAAGAAATACGGCAATCTCCGACAACGGGAACTGATACGGGAATATTTTTTCTTATTGAAGTCGGATCTATATCTATGTGTACGATTTTTGCATTTTTAGCAAATGAATCGGTCTTGCCTGTAACACGGTCATCGAAACGCACTCCTATTGCAAGAAGAAGATCGCAATCTCCAACTGACATATTAGCCCTGTATGTTCCATGCATACCTATCATTCCAAGCCATAAAGGATCGCTTGCAGGAAAAGAACCCAGACCCATTAATGATGTAGTAACCGGTATTACTGCTTTTTTTGCAAATTCTGTAAGTTCTTCAGAACCTTTTGACAAGATAACCCCGCCTCCTGCAAAAATAACAGGTTTTTTGGCTTTGCCTACAAGATCAATAATCTTTTGAAGCTGTCTTAAATTAGGACTATAAGTCGGTTTATATGATCTGAGATTTACTTCTACAGGCACTTTATATGCTGTCGTTGCTTTTATGACATCTTTCGGCAGGTCAACAAGCACCGGCCCGGGACGGCCGGATCTTGCCAGATAAAAAGCCTCTTTCAATGTTTCCGCAAGATCTTCTACTTTTGTTACAAGATAATTATGCTTGGTGCATGACCTTGTAATTCCAACTATATCTACTTCCTGAAAAGCATCATTTCCTATAAGATGAGTCGGAACCTGGCCTGTAAGTACTACAAGCGGTATGGAATCCATATATGCCGATGCTATGCCGGTTACGGTATTTGTAGCCCCCGGACCTGATGTAACAAGGCATACGCCGACCCGGCCGCTTGCCCTTGAATATCCGTCGGCAGCATGAACTGCTCCCTGCTCATGGCGAACAAGAAAATGGCGTATGTCTGTTTTTGCAAGCTCATCGTAAATATCTATAACAGCGCCTCCGGGATATCCGAATATGGTATCCACGCCTTCGCTCTTTAAGATTTCCATAAGTATCTGACCGCCAGTCAGCATATTCTCTTCTTTACTTGTTTTCATAAGTCCTCTTAGTGTGCCGTGATATTATTTAGTAATTGCTCCCTGGCTTGCTGAAGACACCATTTTTGAATATCTTGCCATATACCCATGAGAAATTTTTGGCGCAGGCTTTGTCCATAAGGATAATCTTTTTGCAATTTCTTCATCAGAAACTTTAAGAGTTATTTTTTGGCCCGGAATATCAATAGCTATTATATCATTATTTTCAACAATTGCTATAGGACCTCCCTGCATGGCTTCAGGAGATATATGTCCGATTGCAGCTCCCCTTGTTCCTCCTGAAAAACGCCCGTCTGTCAAAAGAGCAACATGAGCATCCAGTTTCATTCCGGCTATAGCCGAAGTCGGAGTAAGCATTTCACGCATACCGGGTCCTCCCATAGGTCCTTCATAACGCACTACTATAACATCTCCTTTTTGTATTTTTCCGGACATTATTGCACTGCTTGCTTCTTCCTCAGAATTAAAGACCCTTGCCGGTCCTTCATGCTTTAACATTTCATTAAGAACTGCGGATTGTTTGACCACACAGCCGTCAGGTGCAATGTTTCCGTAAAGTACTGCAAGACCGCCTACTTTATGGTATGGATCTCCAATAGGACGTATAACATTGTTGTCAATTACTTGTGCATTTTCAATATTTTCTATAACGCTTTTTCCGGTTACGGTTATACAACCTCCGTCAATAAGGTTTGCTCCAAAAAGTTCCTTTAACACAGCCTGAATACCGCCTGCTCTGTCAAGATCTTCAATATGATCTTTGCCGCCCGGACTTAGTGAGCAAAGGTGAGGAACAGCTTTGCTTATCTCATTTATCATATCAAGATCAAAATTAAAATTTGCTTCACTAGCAAGTGCCGCAAGATGCAAAACAGTATTAGTGGAACAACCAAGTGCCATATCAACTGCAAGAGCGTTTTTAAAAGCTTTTTCCGTTAATATCTTACTTGGTGTAATATTTTTTTCAAGAAGGCTCATAATTTGAATGCCGGCCTCTTTTGCCAGCCTTATTCTGGCCGACATTACAGCAGGAATTGTTCCATTGCCAGGCAAGCCCATTCCTATTGCTTCCGTTAAGCAGTTCATGGAATTTGCAGTAAACATACCGGCACATGATCCGCATGTAGGACAAGCGGCATCTTCAATCAAGGAAAGCTCGTCCTCGCTCATGCTTCCTGAAAGCACAGCACCTACGGATTCAAAAACACTGATTAAATCAATCTTTTCCGAACCCGTTGAATTGGGTTTTCTCCCGGCCAGCATCGGACCTCCGCTTATAACTATTGAAGGAATATCAAGACGTGCGGCAGCCATCAGCATGCCCGGAATTATTTTATCACAATTTGGCACAAGCACAAGAGCATCAAATGCATGCGCTGTAGCCATAACTTCTATAGAATCTGCTATAAGTTCTCTGCTTGCAAGTGAATATTTCATACCTTCATGGTTCATTGCAATACCGTCACAAACCCCGATAACACCAAATGCAATAGGAGTCCCTCCACCCATATAAACGCCAGCCTTCACAGCTTCTACAATTTTATCAAGATGGATATGGCCTGGTATAATATCATTTGCCGAATTTGCGATGCCGATAAGAGGTCTGTTAATTTCCATATCGGTATAGCCCATTGCTTTAAACAGGCTCCTGTGAGGCGCCCTTTCTATGCCTTTTTTTACAAGATCACTTTTCATGCAAACTCCCTCCAAAAAAAAACCGTTATCAGCTTTTTATGGTTGATAACGGTTTTTGTATTTTCTTTTTATATGGTGAAAAGCTAAGCCATTACCAACCCATTTCTTCCAAGGGGAAGAATTATCCCCACTAGGACTAGTAGTACTGTGACATTTGAAATAAGGTTGTTAATGGATAAGATCTTCATAATAAATATAATATTCAACTCCCTTTTCCTTAAGTTTATTAACAGCTATAAATTTTTGTGTCAAGAAATATTTTGCGCAATTATGCCAAATAATAAGAGAATGAATATCAAGTTGTTAAAAACCTTTGCATCTTCAAATATCATCTCAACAATTACCATAAATCTGTTTTGTTTTAACAAAAACCGGAATGATTCTTAGCGGCTGAGCTCAGCGGATCTTCTGGCAGCAGCAGCTATAGCCTCCGCTATTATTTCTTTCACCTTCTTTTTTTCCAGCACCTTAAATGCAGCTTCTGTTGTACCTCCAGGTGAAGTTACGCGTTTTCGCAATAATTCCGGAGCTTCATTCATTTCCTCCAAAAGGGCTACAGACCCTTTTATAGTTTCAATGGTAAGTTTTGTCGCATCATAAGGATCTAATCCTATATTTACACCCCCCTGAATCATGGATTCAACAAGATAAAAAATATACGCAGGTCCGGAACCTGATAGAGCCGTAACAGCATCAAGTTCTTTTTCCTCAAATTCAATAACTTTCCCCATTGCTTCAAGAATTGTTCTAATAACATTAATATCATCTGAAGTAGCATGCCTGTTTGGAGCCATTCCGGACATACCGGATAAAACAAGTGCAGGAGTGTTTGGCATAACTCTGATTATCGGAAGATTGATTATATTTTCTTTATTCAATGGAGAATATAATATGCTTTCTATTTTTTCCAAAGTGATCCCGGCAGCAATTGAAATAATAAGCTTTCTGCCATCAATGCCATAATCTTCATGACTTGTAATTTGTTTTAATACAGCTGGTATATGCTGCGGTTTTACAGCAAGTATCACTATATCGCACATGGAGAATACTTTAAAATTATCATTTATTGCTGATATGCCATATTTTTTTTTCAGCAAACTTAACCGCTCCGTGTTTACGTCACTTGCAAAAACCTTTGAAGAAGCGATAATGCCTGATCTGGTAATAGCTCCTATAAAAGCTTCAGCCATATTTCCGGCTCCGATAAAGCCGGTTTTTCTGTTAAGCAAAGCCATGTAACCTCCCAATCCTTCATGCAAATAATATAATGTTTATCCTGAATGAATATTTATAAATTTTGTTTATGTCAATGATTATTAACAAAATCTCTTGACTATTCTTTGAAAATATAATTAGTTATATATAAAATTGAATTTAATGAAAAGCAGATAATTCGTCAATAACATATTTTATGAGGTCATAGATGTCCATTCTTGGAAATTTTCTTGCTGCTACTGCTGTAGTAATCGCATATATATTAAAATTTTATATGTGGATTATAATTGCAAGGGCTATATTATCCTGGGTAAACCCTGATCCCTATAATCAAATAGTCAGATTTATTCATAACGTCACCGAACCTGTTCTTGATCCGATACGTTCAAGGATACCTCATATGGGCGGCTTAGATCTTGCACCTATCATAGTAATTCTTGCAATAGTTTTTCTGGAAAATTTTCTTGTAAGAAGCCTTCAGCAACTTGCTTTAACGCTTTCATGATTTTAAATTATAAAAGTAGGAGTATAAAATGAAATTGACGCCTCTTGATATTTTTCAACGTAAATTCAAGATAAGTTTCAGAGGATTCGATGTAGAGGAAGTGGATGGATATCTTGAAGATATTGCAGATGCTTACCAATTATTATTAAATGAAAGCGACCAGTTAAAAAATGAAACTGAAAGACTCAGGCAAGATATAAAAGAGTATATAAACCGCGAAGAAACTTTTAAAATGGCTCTTATAAATTCCCAGAATGTTATTGAACAGATGAAAGACAATGCACAAAAATCGGCTGAACTAATTGTTGCTGATGCCGAATTAAAAGCTGAAAAAATATTAAGCAGCGCAAACAACAAACTGGTTCAATTGCAAAATGATATTTCAGAGCTAAAAAGGCAGAGAATACAAATGGAGGCTCAGATTACATCTGTAATAGAAACCTACTCCAAACTGATAGAAATGAGCAGAGAAGAACATATAGCAATTGAGCAAGAAGAACAAATAGTTGAACCTTTCAAACAATCTATTTAGGCAAATATATGCATTGTTTTCTAAATTTATAAAAAGTTAATACTGCAACGGGAGTTCTTATGGCAAAAATTGATGCTTTTTTTAAATTGATGAATGAGCAGGGCGCTTCCGACCTTCACCTTGTTTCAGGGCAACCTCCTGCACTCAGGATAAGAGGGGATATAGAAAGAGTCAAATATAAAGAGCTGGATTCAGATACATTAAGAAGTATGTTATATGAAATAACACCAGAAGAAAAAATTAAAAAATTTGAAGAAACGGGAGATCTTGATTTCGGATATGAAATCCCCGGACTTGCCCGTTACCGTGCCAATTTTTTCATGCAGAAATACGGAATAGGGGCCGTTTTCAGGGAAATTCCGAATACTATAATGACGGCGGAACAACTTGGGCTACCTGCAGTAATATCAAAGCTTGCTCTACTCCCAAGAGGACTTGTTCTTGTTACAGGACCTACAGGAAGCGGTAAATCAACAACTCTTGCTGCAATTGTTGATGTTGCGAACAGACAGAGAAGAGATCATATTATCACTGTTGAAGATCCCATTGAGTTTGTTCATAAAAGTCAGGGGTGTATTGTAAACCACAGAGAAGTCGGCATACATACAAAATCATTTACTGCTGCCCTTCGAGGTGCTTTACGTGAAGACCCGGATATTATACTTGTAGGCGAAATGCGCGACCTTGAAACAATATCTCTTGCTATTGAAGCTGCATCTACCGGCCATCTCGTTTTTGCAACTTTGCATACTTCAAGCGCCGCAAAAACGGTTGACCGTATAATAGAAGTATTTCCATCAAACGAACAGGCGCAAATTCGCTCAACTTTATCCGATGGAATAAGAGCAATTGTCGCTCAGGTTCTTTTTAAAAGAGTCGATATTAAAGCTCGTTGTCCCGCACTTGAAATTATGATAGGAACTCCAGCCGTCCGTAACCTTATCAGAGAATCGAAAACACATCAGCTAGCATCTATGATACAAACAGGTAAAAAATACGGTATGCAGCTATTGGATGACGCTATAATGGAGCTGTATAACAAGGGCTGGATCAGCGCAGATGATGCATATGCAAAAGCAAATGAAAAAGCCAAATTCAGACCGCTATTGAAGAATCCGCCGGCAGATTTTACTGACGCATAAACTTACAGGATCAAGCCATGAGAAAACAAGAAATAGACCATATTTTGACAAGTATGATCGATGCTCAAAAAGATGTGTCCGACTTAAATTTCACGGTTGGAAAGCCAATGCAAGTTGAAAGCTCAGGAGAACTTATAAGCATTGATATTACACCTAAGTTTGAAGCATTGACACCCTTCCAGACTGAAATAATGGCATTAAATCTTATCAATCAGGAACATCGTCTAACCGAAACTCTTTTGCGGGAAGGTTCCTGCGATTTATCCTATAGCCTTCCCGGCAAAGCTCGCTTCAGGGTAAATATCTTTGCCAGATCAGGAAATTATTCAATAGTTTTGCGGCGTCTTGAAACAAAAGTCCCTACCATAGATGGCTTGGATCTTCCCGAAGTATTTTATAAAATAGCAATGGAAAGAAACGGCATCGTTCTTGTAACCGGAGCAACCGGTACCGGCAAATCAACATCTCTTGCCGCTATGCTTGAGTATATAAATGAAAACAAATCCGTTCATATTGTTACTCTTGAAGACCCAATTGAATACCAACATCCTCATAAAAAAGCCACCTTTAACCAGCGTGAGTTAGGTATTGACTTTGACTCATTCGTAAACGGTTTAAGAGCAGCTTTAAGGCAGGCTCCAAAAGTGATTCTTGTGGGTGAAATGAGAGACAGGGATAGTATTGAAATAGCTCTTAGTGCCGCTGAAACAGGGCATCTGGTAGTTTCAACTCTTCACACAATTGATGCCGGCTCAACGATAAACCGCATACTTGGCATGTTCCCCAAAGAAGAAGAAAACCAGATACGAATTCGTCTCGCTGATACAATTCGATGGATAGTATGCCAAAGGCTGCTGCCTAAAGCTGATGGTGGCCGTATAGCATCATTTGAAATTCTCGGCACCAATTTACGGGTCAGAGACATAATATTAAACGGAGAGTCTGACGATAAAACATTTTATGAAATTATGCAGGCAGGCAAGCCCTTCGGAATGATAACTTTTGATGACTTCATCGTAGACCTTTATAGCAAGAGCCTTATTTCTGAAGAAACTGCAATCTCTTATGCTTCACGTAAAGGAGTTGTAGGACGGGGAATCGATACAGTTAAAAGCTCAAGAGGAGAAAAAACAACCGATATTGAAGATCTTGAAATTGACCGCGGTTATGCAAGAAAAAGAAATAAAAGTTGAGCCAGTTTCAAAACGTCCCATTTTGACCGATCTCTGCGTTGGGCTCAAATTTCAATCCTCGAAATACTCAATGTATTCCTGTGGTTGAAATTTTCGCCCGCCTTGAGCTTGATCAAACTGAAACGTTTTGAAAGTGGCTCAGTTGACAGTTTCTAAAGTTTATCATAATTAGGGGGATGAAAAAAGACACCATGGATATAAACTGTGACAAATGCAACAGCAGGTTCAGGGTTGCCGATGAAAAAATTCCTTCGGAACTAAAATTTATTGCATGTCCAAAATGTAAAAATAAGATCCCGATAAATACTACTATTAAAACAGATAATGATGATTTAAAAACCCAGGACGAGCCTGCCCCCAATTCAATAAATGAAGCCCGCTTAGATGAAAGCTTTTCGTTTGATGAAGCAGTCTCGGATGAATCCGACACAGACAAATCTGCCTCATCAGAATCATATGATGCCGCTGACAAACCTTTTGATTTTATAGAAGAAGAAGGAAAAACAGCTCTTGTTTGCGAATCAGATCCTGCATTTAGAAAAACAATACAAGATACGCTTAATCTGATGGAATATACCATTACAGTGGCAAAAAACGGAAGAGATGTGATGAAAAAGATGCGTTATCATGTTTATGACGTAATTATATTAAACGAAAAATTCGAAAACCCCAATCCGGATGCCAACCCTGTATTGTTTAATCTCGAACGCCTGCCCATTTCAACACGACGTAATATATTTGTTACTCTATTAAGCGACAGGTTTCGCACTATGGATAATATGACTGCATTTCAAAAAAGCGTTAACCTCATAATAAATTTAAAAAATATTAACGATTTCGGTAAAATCTTCAGCCGCGGATTAACCGATCATGAATTTTTTTATAAAGTATTCAGGGATACTATGAAAAAAATCGGCCGTGTTTAATCAATGATGGTGGATATATTATGCTCTCTGTTTTTAATTTCAGAGTTTTATAGATTATGAAAGAAGATAAAAACAATAAATACACTTGTGAGCAATACAGAAATGAAATGATTCTTCTTGCCCTGAAAATACGCCTTAACAACGCAGACCTTTCCGAAAAAGAAAAAAATGATACATTAAATAACATCCGCGAAATTGAAACCGCTATTTGTATGGATTAATTTATTTTAACAAAACTTCTTTTTTCGGAGAGACAGGCTGCATTATTTTAACAGGAAGGGATATAGTTCTTTGCAGTATATTCATCAAGCCGGTTCCAACTGCCGTAGGCGAAAGCGGAATAACATCCGGATCTTCGAGTTTGCCAACTACTCTGAAAGGGATAGATAGTATATTCCCATCCAGAATCTGGCTTAACACAGGAATATATTTAATTATAAGATCAAAGGTTTTAAAAGGTGAAATCAAAACAATAAGATCTGCCCTGTCATTACTAATATCCATATTACCGGTACAAACTATTGCCATTGAAGCGCCGTCAATTACAAATTTACTTACAACAAAATTTCCTTTATCAAGTTTTCCATCTATAATCATTGTATTATAGGCAAAACCTTCTCCTATAAGATCAGGAAGCTTGCCTCGAAATATTTCTGTAACATTGAGCAGAGCAAAAATCTTTGAAAGAAATCCAAGCCTGTATATTCTTCCTTTTTTCGCATTAAATTCAAGAGTTCCGTAAAGCAGCTTTGAGACTTCTTTTCCTTCTCCTTTTGAATAAATATTGCTTTTAAGATTATAAGTCCCTGTCGCAAGATGCTTGCCTTCCCAGAAGCATTTGAGACAAGGTTCAATCTCTTGCTCTTTTGCAAATGGATTTATTGTAAATTCTACTTTTGTTGGGCATGATTCAATTTTCCCGGTCAATGAAATTCCACAAATATTTGCTTCAGAAACAACAATACTTATGTTCTTTTGTCCGAATAAGATGTCTGCATTAACAGGGCTTAGCACATAATCGTCATATATAAAACTATCTATATGCGCCCGGATAATGCCTTTTACAAATGGACTCAAAGATTTTTTTGCCGGACAGCTTTTAAAAGCGGGCTGATTTATCATCTCTTTTATATCCAACCAGTATAGAGATTTACAAAAAGCGCTAATATCCACTCGCGATTCTTTTTGCGATAAGCTGATATCACCTTTTATTGTCGCATGGCTTTTGCCTGATGAAATAGATCCATATTCAATATTATATTTACTTTCAAAACGCCCTTTAGCTGTTAAATTACGGGATGCGCTAAAATCTAAAGTTGCTATATTAAAAGGTTCTTTTAAAACAGACTCATAATCAACAAGCATATTTTCTATTTTGCCGGCAGTTGCAAAACGCCATTTATCAGTATTTAATAAAGGCCCTTTTAAGTCAAAGCTATATAATTTGGCAGTTCCTTTTTGAATATTGATTTCTTCCTGGGCAGTTTTTGGTAATTGAAAATACGGCGTAAACAAATTAATCTCTTTAACATCTATTAGCGCTTGTTTTGATTTAATTTTAAAGGGGTAGTTCTTTACAAGCCCAAATTCTGCAGAAAGATCCGGGATAAAAGTTTTTCTTAAGTTAGCGTCAATAACTTTTATATAAAGATAGCTGTTGTTTTGGGAAGCACTAAATTTAAGGTTTGTTATGTTAATTGCTTCTTTAAAAACTGATTTGCAATCAACGATCATATTTTCCATTATGCCGTCTGTTGTTAATACCCATTTGGCAGGAATGAAAAGGGGGCCCTTTAATTCAACATTATTTAAGGAAACCGTTCCTTTTTTGATATTAAGTTGTTTTCCCAAATTTTGATAAGTTATAAAAGGTAATAAAATCTGATTTACCTCTTTGGAGTCTATGGTTGTTTTCCCGGATAAAATTTTAAATGAATCATCTTTATCAAAACTAAACCCGGCAGACAGATTTGAAACAATAGTTTTTCCGGAAATAGCTTTGGCAGCAGTAAATTTAAGAACTGAATTATCCAAAAAGAACTTGTTTCCGCTAACAGAAATTGGATTTAAAAAACGGTTATAAACACCTTTTACATCAAATTTTGAAACATCCACTTTTAGAAAATATGACCCAGGTTTGTCATCTATAGTTAATTTACCTTCTGCTTTTCCTTCGCATTGTTTTATTAAGTAAAGCTCATTTAAAAAACTCTCATTTTTAACAACCTGCTTAAGAATGGATGGAAGTGGAGAAAGATCGGCATGCACTAAAGCATCAAGGTAAAGCAAATGATGGTCTTCTAAAAGACTAAGTTTAAAAGTTCCATTTTGAGCAATGGAATTTCCAAGCCTGCCTTCCGCATTTTTTGCCTCCAGGATTCCTCCCGAAACCATTACATCGGCCTTTATATCTTCAATCAGCAGCGATGGTTTGGGTACAGATAATTTAATGTTTAAAGCTTTTCCTTTTATAGATATGTTCTTTATATTTCCCAGCTCAGAAATATTGGGTACTTTGGCAGTTATGTTTATTGACGGAACTTTCCCCTCTTTTAAAACATTAAATATCGATTGGGGTGTAGGTGAGTTCCCTGTAAGAAAAAGAGCAATCTTGCCTGTATCTTTAATATCTATATCTTTTCCTTTAAGATCAAGCTGCACCGAAGAATCCGGCATATGTACAATATATTTTCCTGAAAAAATTGAGCCGGTGTTATCAAGAATCAGCTTTTCAATATTTATTGAAGTTCTCTCTCCATTTATATTTATATTTCCGGAAAGATGTCTGCTTTTTAGAATCAAATTTTCATTATTTCTTTTAAACGAAAGAACCGGGATTTCACCTTCGAAGTTTGAGTAATAATTCAAAACTCCTTTTTTCGAAAAATATAATCTTAAATCCGCTTTTGAATTATCAATCTTTAAATCAGAATCAGGATAAAGATAAGAAAAAAGCAGTTTGGGATTTAAGTTATTTAATCTGATATTTCCTTTAGTTTTTGTATTATCAGGGTAATATTGGCTTTTTATCGATATACTATCTGTAATATTTGATTTAGCATCTAATGCTATTTTGATATGTTTTGGTTTTAGTATAATGTGGGAAAATATACTGGTAAAATTGAAACGAAGATGCCTACCGTTATAAAGCCCTACATTACCGTTGCTGATTTCAACAACTATATCAGTTTTTTCAACAGTTCGGCTCCTGATAAAATCATACAACTTTTTTTCTACTTTTCGTAAAGCAGTATTTATCTGAAAATCGTTTTCATTAAGAAGTTTTTCAGGAATATTTATTTTTATGTTGGGGCTATCAATATACAGCTTATAAATATTAATATCCCCGGTAAGAAGTGGCCAGATTTTAGGGTATGCTTTGACACTGTTTATGTTTACTGAAAAATTACCGGGTACCGATATTGCTGCGTTTCTTATATCGGCGTGAAGTCGGGGAAATAGTAAAATATCGACATCGTGGAGCTTGAGCTTATAGCCTATCCTGAAAGAAACCTGCTCCACTATTTTGGTTTTAAGATCTTTAGTGCTTATAATATGTGGCAATAAAAGCGATATAAGCAGAGCAATTATTAAAAGAATCCCGCTCCAGAACGTTGTCCAGAACAACAATTTTTTAATCAATTTCATATATTCACGGATAAATAAATTGAAAAGTCATATAGCAAATACTTTACTTAATACTGCTCTTTGTTTGCTATCGGACTTGCCACAGGCTGAGTTTCCGCAGGATCACTTTCAAGACCGTCTTTATCTTCTGAAATAATTCTGTAACTGTAACTTCCTCCCGCTTTAAGGTCAAAGTCCTTATAATCAGTCTGACCCGGTTTTAACTGCTGTATCTCAGACCATAGTTGAACAGGTGATAACGCCTGCAAGTTAGACCATGACGCTTGATCATCTTTTCTATATAAATGATTTACTGCTATATCGGTTTCAAAATTTTCTTTCCAACTTATAACAATATGGTCCGATGCAGCTGATGCCGTCAGTACTTTAACTGATGCCGGTCTTGGTTTTGTCTCCGCCTTAATACATTTGCTCAGTTTTCCTTCGGTATCAAACAGGTTGAAACATGCTGCCGCATAGAAATAAATCTTGCCATCTTCAAAAGGTGTTAAGACATCTCCTTTGTCAAGATAAGTGTTTGATCTGTAATTTTTAATTGAAGCAATTTTTTGTAAATTATTACAATCAATGCCCCTGTAAATGTTGTAACCGCCAAGATCCGGGTCTTCTAAAGCAGTCCATGTTATTTTAACTGATTTAGCAAAAACACCTTGAGATTGCAAATTTTCAGGAAACGAGGGGAGGTCCTTTGTTTTTCCATTAACTTCGTTTGATGGGCCGGATTCCTTTTTATCGTCATATGCCGTGATATGATAAAAATACTGCTGCCCATCGGACATGTTTTGTACATCAGCAAAATTTGTTGTTAAGATTTCTTTGATATCGGTTATTTTTTCCCAGGACGTGTTATCAATTTTTCTGTATACATTATAACCAGATGCGCTTTCAATAAATTTCCAGGAAAGCGTTATTTTTCTTAATAGATTATCTTTCTCAAGAGTTAATACAGGAGTTTGTACTGTAGAAACCGAAACAGGGTCGGAACGGGGGCTTTCGATATTTGAATCATCCGTGCTTGAAAGTGCATAAGTATAATTTGTTCCATCTTTTAAATCTTTTTCATCAAACACTGTCAAGACCGGGTTGGTTTCTGTCCTGTTTTTCAAATCAATTGTTTTGATATGTTCCCAGTCATTTGGACTTTTCTGGCGGTATAAAGTATATTTTATTATATTAAAGTATTCCTGTTCATTTTTAAGAGATGGAACTAAATTGATACCCACTCTTTTGATATAACCTTTTATACCCATAACCAGAGGAGGATGCGGTATTCTTTGCCCTACATTTGAAATCTGTGCAGTGTGAGAGCTTTTTACCTCCGGTTCGATTCCATGAATTATTCCGATATTGTAGTAATATGACTGCCCTTTCTTAACCGTGGTGTCTTTAAAATATGTATCTGATGTTTTGCCCACAAACTGGTAAGGGCCTTTTCTGTTTTCCGAACGATAAATATTGCAGGATATTGGTGATTTTTGGGTAGTTATTTTCCATGATAAACCAACCGAATCGCCTTCATTTAGTACATTGAGATAATCGAGATCTAATGATGGGAGCGATTCTGTCTCAGTTACTGATATAGTTGATGCTTTTTTTCGATTTGAAAGAGAAGCGCCGATCTCTTTTGCAATTTCAGGGATTTTTTTTAGAATGGAATTGCTGTTCGGGAAAACAACACTCCAGTTGTTTATAATAGTTTTACCTTCAATATCCATCAAATTAAGACGTGCTATTATTAAAGATCCTTTTTTAGTTACTTCTCCAAAAACAACAAAATTTATTCCGAGTGCTTTTCCTGCCTCAATCACGGCTTTTTCAGAGTTATCCAAAACAATATCTGATATATAAAGCACCTCCTCAATTTCTCTTCTCGGCAACAGATCAATGCTCTTGTCGGTTTCAATAGATGAAATAAGCGCCTGAAGAATTTCTCCATTGCAACCCATGGCTTCGATATTTGTTGCGGAAAGGTTAAAAATTGCCAAAATCTTTTTCTGCGCAGCATAAGAATAATGAGCTAATATAAGCAATAAACAGGCTGATATTGACAGCAGGCAAGATAATCTTTTCATCAACAAATTTCTTACTCCTACCAATTAATTCTCTTTATAGTTACGAAAGATATTATCAAGATGCTCCATTGCTTTTTTTGTAAGAGGAGATCCTAAAATCATTTTCATTTTTTCATCGAAAATGGAGTTAACAAAACTCTCTGCAGCCAAAAGCCTTTCCCTTCTTTTTAAATACTGTTCACCATCCTGAAAATATGTTTTTTCAAGGTTACTTAAAGGTTTTAAGGCTTCTCTGCCAAGTTCCGCAACCACCTCATTCGTCATTTTTTGAAGAAGTTCGGTATCTGTCGGAATAACAAGAGGATCGTATTTAACCTTGGCTTCCGGAAGACCCGCGCTTGTATCATCCTCAACGGTTTCCTTACGTTCAATAGTTCTGACCTGAATATTTTCTCCTGTTTTAACATCAACAATCCTAAATGAAAGCTGAACAAAGCCCACCTTCTTATGATTGGATACGGAATAATCTTTTTCAGTATATTTAGGCGTTGTTATTTTTGCCGGAGGCGCAGATGCAAGCTGGCCCGGAGTAGGATTGGGATTTCTGGCCGACCAGTTTAGGTATTCAATATTGTCCTGAATTTCCGTTCCTATCTGGTATCTTGTGGTTTTTATTCCCTGAGAAACGGATGTTTCTACCTGGTATAGTAAAACACTTCCCATGACAGCGACATCTATTCCATATACTCTTCCCATCTCTTTTGCAGTTTGCTCGGAAACAACTCCAATTTGACCGAGCTTCATTTCTTCCAATATTGATTTTAAGTTTTCTCTTTCAAGAATCTTGATATCTCCGCTTGCATTCTTAAAAAGGTAGGTTATGAGGTTATTCGCTACTATGATCCCGGAATCTTTATGTTGTGAAGGGCTGGAAAAATCAAAAACAGCTATAGATTTTTGCACTCTTTGTCTTATCTTATCTTCCATTGCAAGATTATTTGAAAAAATTTCAGGATAATCCGGAGAAATACTTTTGAGCTTACTATACCAAAACCAGGCAGCTCCATATTTTTTCTGATCTTTGAACATAGTGCCCATTGAACTAGCTTTCGCTGCAAGTTCATTTCGAACACTTCTGAATTCTGCTGTATTGGGATCATCTACATTTTTTAATGCCAGGTTATAGGTTTCGAAAGCCTTAAAAAGCCATCCATCCATCACCTGGTCTCTGACTGTTTTGACATAATATGTGCCAAGTTTTTGTGAAACTGCGGCAATCAGTGATTTTAAAGTCCCGTCGTTTGGAGAATATTCCAAAGCTTTATTATATGCCTTAAGTGCTGTAGTCCAATCCTGTTCCGAAACGGCTTGTCTGCCTTTTTGAATAAAATAATTTTTATTATCCCTTTGTTTTATTACAGTAAGTAGTGTCAAAGAAGGCTCGTGATCAGGTTTCAAGGAAATTGCATCATAAAGATTTTTTGCTGCCCCCTTATAATTATCTTTGTCAAAAAGAACCTTGGCATTGTTATAAAAAGCTTGTGAGCCTTCTTCTGATGTTTGCTCTAAAAGCTGGGATGAATCTATATAATTGGGAAATATTTCCTGAATCTGTTTCAGGCCGGCATTTGCCTCAAGCCATTCTTCCGCTGCCAGCATAGTCTTGGCTTCTTCGTATAATTTTTTTGTTTTTGATATAATTTGTTCTTCATATTTATTAATCTCATCTGAAAGTTTTGTTACCGAAGGATGGTTTGAATCAATTTCTTTTGCTTTTGATATAATGGATTTGGCTGAATTTAAAGATTCAATTGTAACAGGGGATTTAGCGTTTAATGTTTTTGAAGCATTTGCAACATACCCGGATATAACGCTCTCCTTAAGTTCCGATAAAGCTTGTTTATAGTCTGCATTATCCGGTTCATTTTGAATAGCCTTTTCTAAATAGGAAATTGCATCCATAAATTTACCTGCCTGGCGTAATTGCATACCGACTTCATAATCCTTTTTTCCTGCAGCACAAGAAAACATGAAAACAGTCAGCAAAAAAATCAGCCCGACATATATTGCCCTTTTAATCATATTCAGCCTCCGATTGCATATTAATTCATTCTTATAATTATTTTGTTTCCTTCAACTTTTTCAACTGCTGGGTTAAAATATTTTCTTTTAAAATATGACAGTTGCATTTCATTTAACAGGTGTTCCGGCCAACCTTTGTATTTGATATTAAATTCAGCGGTTCCTTTTTTAAAGCCTGCAAGGCTTGCATCAAGAATCCCACTTACATCGGATTTAAAAGCATTGGATATTTCAAGAGCTTTATCATGAGAAGGGATATTTTTAATAATCATATTTATATCTCTTTCGCTGTAAAGCTCTTTTTCCCATATTTGTACAAGCTTGCTCCGAAGGTCGGTCCAGATCGAATCAATACAGTACTTTGCACCTTTATCGATAAGTATAAGCTTGTTTTCTCCGGGAAGAGATTTTACCGCACTGGACGTGCCTAATATTTCTCCATCATCAGGTCGGTAAATGTTTGCGCTTAAGCTGATTTCATTTACTGAAAGATCCATATCCTGATATGAAGACTGACTTGAGGAAAGCTCTATAGACAGGCTGACCAAAAGGCCCATCTGAGACTCACGGTCTTTAGAGTATTTAAATACTTTAAACCCGCCCTGTTTGAGTTTATCGGCAAGAATAGACGCTGATTTCCGGGCTGAAGGAAGATATTTTTTATCCATATCTTTATCGATTATGATACTTATACGGGGATTTTTTTGCCAGCTTAATACTTTTTTAAATCTGTCAAGATCTTCAAGTATTGCCGATGTTTCAACATCCGCTTCGATTTCAACTTCAAATGTCCCAATGTCGGTTTTTTTTTCTTTGATAACCTTTATGTTTTTAAGATATCCTGCTGTCCTGCTTAATATCTGGTCTTTTATCACAACAAAATTTTCAACCGTTGTACTTGATTCAACAGCAGAACCGATTGCCTGTTCCAGAGCAGCTCTTTTAGCTTCATCAATGGCTCTCTCTCTTGCTATAACTTCTCTTCCAGGTTCAAAAAAACTTATTCCTTTAGCTGTGACAATGATACCGGCTATAAGATTAGTTGGAAATAAAAACAAAACAGATATAAAAAGGAATAACTTATTTATTTTAATATTTTTCATATTCGAATTCCGCAAGTATCATTAAAACCACACTAAGTATTTTAAAAACGGATATTTAAGCCTGATAAAGTAAAAGGCAAAAGGGAGTATTAAAGAATGCAAATTCACGGCTATTCGTCTAACCCTCCCCCCGCAGTAAGATATGACGAATAAGAATCATTTAAGGTTTTTGTACCTGCTTTGTATATTTAAGATTTGCACCATGTTATAATATCGGCACAGCATACTAAATACTTAAGCATATAAAATATCCATAAATCTCTATAAATTCATACTATTTGTGCTGGTCTTATGTCAAGTTATAAAATGGGGAGCAGGGAAAAACATAAGGAGCTCGTAGATTGCTTCGCAAATTAACCAAAGGGATAAACTGAAGGCGTGGAAGGGAGAGATATGATACACCAAGAGAAAACGATGTGTTCTGAAAAGAAGACCGGTTTTCCATTGGTGTTTAATACCCGCAAAGGAGCATGGTCCGGGCAGGTGGCGGCAACCTCACTGGTGAAGCCCAACGCTATCCCGTTTGGGAGATTGC
>Ga0180007_10001004_pt1 | contig 41148 bp, 30 predicted proteins | sample MM_PC_MetaG_FD_121122 | JGI IMG/M metagenome (GOLD analysis project Ga0180007, IMG submission 121122) | Groundwater microbial communities from the Aspo Hard Rock Laboratory (HRL) deep subsurface site, Sweden - MM_PC_MetaG | ecosystem: Environmental > Aquatic > Deep subsurface > Groundwater... | reverse complement strand
TATGACCCTGTCGGTTGCGGAAGTACGCCAACAGATAGATTCTGCCCGGCAGGAGCAAATCAGCCGGCTCTCCAGCAGTATGAACGAAATTGAAACACAGCTTACCGGCCGCTACCGGGAACAGACCGAAAGGCTGGAAAAAGAATACCAGCGCGCCGTTACCGAACAAAGCGGAAAGATGGAGCAGAAAACCGCCGAAGTTGAGGAAACATTACAAAATAGTCTGAAAAATGCCCTCAGCGATGTACAGGCGCGTCAGGCCGAGGCTCTGTCATATTACCGCACACAGCTTGACTCAATGCAGAAAAACAGCAAAGAAGAAACAGAAAAAATGTTCACCACTCTTTCCGCATCGCTCTCGGAAAAGACAGAACAGTTTCTCGCGTCTCTTTCAGTCGGAATTAACACATGGAAAGAAGGCACCTCCGCTGCTGCAGTCGAAAGTATAAAAAAAGATTTTGAAGCAGCAGTTTCTTCACTGAGAAAAGAGCTTGATGCCCTGCATACGGCAGTACACAAAGAAAAAGGTATTATTTCTGCATCTTTTGTTGATTATCAATCCGCCATTGAAAAGAAATATCATGATGCAAATGATTCAATACATTCATTATTCAGCGAATTCAATACGTTGAAAACTACATTTGCGGACTATACCGGTGATGCCGCAGACGGGAAGAAATATGTGAGTAAAATCATTTCTGAAATAGAATTAATGCGCTCGAAACTAGAAAAACAAAAGTTGCATCAGGAAGATGCGCTTGAAAAAATGGTTACCGGGACTGAAGAGAAAATACAAAAACATTTTAAAATGAAGATTGAAGAAATTGAACAGCATTTGCGGCGGACAGCTGAAGGTTCTGAAGAAAAGTTCAACAATAAAATCAGTCACGAGTTGATTTCATTCCGTAATACAATGGCAGGAATAAAAAATAAAACAAATAATGAAGTGGAGCGATGCAAAGCGCTGATTAATGATTTTAAAAACAAGGCTGCATCAGCGCAAAATAAATTATACGGTGATCTTTCTGCTTCAATAAACAAAAAGACTGAAGTTCTGTTTAATCAGTTTCAGAAAAACATTGGTATTGAGAAAACTGAATTGAAAAAAATGCAGAAAATATTCCTTGAGCTGCGCGCTGAAGCGGATCAAATCAGAAAGTCTTTGGATGTCAGCGCAATATCAAAAGGAGTGTTTGAAAAGTTTAATAATAAATCTGCCGAAATTGCGGAGCTTTATGAACAAAAACGCAGAGAATTATCAGATGCTGCCGGAGATGCAAAAAAATCATTCGTTTCTCAGATCAGAGAGGAACATGACAAATCAGCGGCCGCAATTCGGATTTTAAACAGCCGTCTGGAAGAGCATTTTTCATGTACTGGCAGCCGGTTGCAGAGCATTAATAATGAATATGATAATTTTTCCCGGCAATTTACCGCGATGCAGAAGGATGCAGAAAAGGGGATTTCTAAAATCTCCGGTGCCGAAAAACAAATTTCACAAACCATCCGTGATATTACCCAGTGTAAAGAATCAGGTATGAAAAAGATTCAGTCCATTATGGAAGAATTTTCCAATAGGATTACGGACGATAAGAACATCAGCGCCGAATCGGTAAAGGAAGTAAAAAACACCGCTAAGGCGGCCATAGAACAGATGTGTGGCGGTTTTTCTGAGGAATTAGCTCAGAAAATCAAAAATCTCGCTGAAACGCATGAAAAACTTATCACAAAAGATGCAGTGCGAATCAACACTGCAAAAGAAAAAGCTCTTACAGGCTTTTTCAAAGAAGCGGAAAAACAACTTAAAGAACTTAAGAAAAATATGCAAAGTGTTGAAAAGGAGCACATTAAAGAATTATCGGGTGAAAGAAATACGCTTAATGCGTCATTTACCGAACTCGGACGTGATGTACATGATTGGTATGCCCGCGCAAAGGAAAGGATGCAGGAAATTCAGAGTCAGGTCGACAGTATCGATATACATGAAATCGGCAGCCGCGCATTTGAAATAGTCAGGGAAAAGACTGCTGAACTGCAGAAACGGATCGAGTCTGAAAATTCCGGCACTATTCATGCCATCGAGGCAAGGTCAGCTGATGCGCTAAAGCAGCATAGGGAATTCAGCGGATATATTACACAGTGTAAAAAAGATCTCGATTGCTTCCGGTCGGAGATTATAGCCTCTCTTACCAATCAACACCGCATCAACGATGAAAAAATGGATGCGCTCAGCACCAAATTTTTATCATTGGACAAACAGTACGCAGACAGCTCGGATGATCTTTCAACTGCGCAGCAGAGGGCAAAAAATCTGCTCAAAACCATTGATGAAATCAGCGGTGACCTTAAAGTGCAGCGTTCCGCTCTTGATGGAGAAATTCATCAATGGACGGATGAGACAATCAGTTCACTGAAGACAATTGTAGAAAAAGAGAATGAGCGTATTAAAAAGAAAGTCAATACATATCTGAAAGAACATAAAGAAAAGATAGATATAGAAAGCAGGGAAAAAGCAGCGGAACTGCATAAAACACTGCAAGAACTGGATGCAGCAAGAGAAGAAAATATCAGGTCATTCTTTGCGCATACGGAAAAAATAAAATCAGCACTTAAGTCTGATATCGATGGATATATTCAGCGGTTTGAAAATGATCTGGAAAAGCATTCTCATCAAATAAATGAAAAAATGCAGATGTTCGAAAAATCCATGCAACGCCATGAAAAATCCGCCGCAGCCGCGCAAAAAGAAACAGCGCAGCTCTTTGACCAGTTCAAAGGACAGCTTGATGAACAGGAAAAACGTGTGATCGACAAACATTCACGCGTTTTATCTGAACTGTCCGCGTATCATGAATCGCTTACCCGCGAAGCCGGTCAAATGTATGCGAAAACAAGCACCGGGCTGGAAGAAATAAATGTACATCTTGCGCGGTTTGCCGATATGCGGCAGGAAGAAAAAGAAAAAGCTGCCGGTATGCTCAATGTCTTTAAAACAGAAGCAGAAAAGGTTTTTTCAGGATTTACGGCACACGCAGACACAATGTACCGCGATTTTTGTAAAGAAATAGAATCGCAGGTGCGGCAGGCGCACAGTAAACTGCAGACGGCATCATCGGAAAACGGGAAAATTATCTTCGCCGAAATGGATGAACGGATAGCGCGTTATGAATCGGGGTATATGAATAATCTGCAGGTGCTTGAAAAAAAGACTGCATGTCAGTACTCTGAATATATGAAAAAATTTAATGTTCTCTGCGAGAACGCGGGCGCAATGATCGAAAAGAGGATTGAGAAAACCGTCGAAAAATCAGAAAAAAAATCTGAGTTGTTTCTGCAGGAAATTCGAAAAGAAACCGAAAAAATTGAATCTGGTATTACCGGTTTGGAGAAAGAGAAAACCCGGATTCAATCAGACGTGAATAAAATCGCGGAACAGGCCGAGGCTGTACAAAAAAAAATTAGCGGACTGGAAAAAATAAGTGAGGAAATTTCCTCAGGATTTGAAAAAGTGAAACTTGCACTTCCCGATATCAGAAATTTTTTCAAAAGCCTTAAAGAGAAAGCCGGGAATGCGTATGATGAATTTGAAATTTACCGTGATGAACTTAAAAAAAATCTGACGCACAGGGCAGAACAGGAGGCTGATATCTTCAAAGGTCTTCTGGAAAAAATATATTCAGAACAGAAACTGCTGACAAAACAATTTACTGAAAAAGTCATGGTTTTCGAAAATGAAGTTTCCAGGTTACGCGCTGAACTTACGGAAAAAAACCGTATTGCAGCCGAGCAAACCGGTGATGCGTTTAAAAAGAGCATAGAAGATGCGAATGCGCATCATCAAAATCTTATTCTCAGTATGCAGGATCGGCTTTCATCGGCGCTCATTGTCATTAAAAAAATTCAGCAGGAATCAGAAGAGAAGAGTAAACTTCTTGATAAAATGCCCGGTGAAGTGGAAAACCAGGCAGCAAAAGCGCTGGAATTAATTAATGCGTATGTAGCTGATGTGCGCGCGGAGAGCGCAAGGATTGTGCAGGATATTCCCGGCGGACTGGAACTCATGTATAAAAAATCCATCACTCAGTCCATAACCAGGTTTGACCATGTGATTGACAGTTTTATCCTTCAGTTTAAAACACGGCTTGAAAATGAAACTCACACAGTTGCCGGTGAAGTTTTACAGAAAATAAAAATTCTTGAGTCAGGTGCAAAAAAAGAAATTGCAGATCAAATCAGCTCTTGTACGAGGTATTCCAAAAATGCTACGGCAGATTTTCTAAAAGAAATAAATAAAATGAAAAAAAATGCAAATACTCCATTTGCATTAATAAGATCAAGGTTTTCGCGTCCTGGAAATGACACGGCGGCAAAAGATCATGCGCAATCCGTGCTGATTAAAGATATTGAAAAAAAGATGCTCAGGGAGTATGCGGTATGGAGCAGGAATCTTATTATCGCCGGAAAGACGATAAATAAAAAGAATACAGAAGCGGGGAAGATACTTGAAAAAGCGGTAAAAGACGCATTGCAGAAAAACACCGAGCTTCATACGCATATTTCGGATATTACAGAAATTAAAAAACTGAAACAGTCATTTGAGAATGAAATCAGAAAAGCCGGGAAGTACTTTCAGCTTCAAAAAAAGAAATATGCCGACGATTTTAAAAATGCATTTAAAAACATAAAAGATGAAGCAGTACAAAAGTCAGAAAAAATCATCTCGCTGAATATCACAGAAGTGAATACACGCCTTGAAGAACTATTTAAGGCTGCCGAACTTCGTATTGCGCAAATGGGCAACGATGGTCTGGCAATTCTTGCCAGAGGAGAAAAATCAGTACATCAAAGCGTAAAAGAAGCACAGGAATATTTTTCTGTCAGAGAAAAGATCCTTGAATCAAGAATAGAAGCACTGGCCGCGAAGCACGCGTCTTTTGCAGCAGGCATTGATACGCTTTTTATTGAATCTGAAAAAAATCTCGAAAAATCAATTAACGCTAAAACTTCGCTGATTGCTGATAATTTAAGAAAAGAACAGCAGGATCAGATCGCCGGTCTTGCGCTCAGAACAAAGGAGCTGCTGGAACAGTATAAAGCGCAGGCCGAAAAGTACGAAGAGGCTGCGCATAAAGTGAACGGCCGTATTGATAATCTGTTTCAGAATAATTTTGCAGATATCGATGCCCGGTTCAGGACATTCCTTAATACCAAGCAAAGTGAATTTAAAAATCTCTTTGAAAAAAGAAAAAACGAAATTGAAGAAATGTGCCGGGGCGCATCTTCGCTTATTTCGGATAAAACAGGTGAAATAAACCGTTCAGCGGCCGCATTTACTTCCGGTGCCATCCGCGAAGTTGATCTGACAAAAAGCGAAATAATAAAAAAATTAAACACGCTGGAGACGGATGCAGCGGTTAAAATTAATGGCCTCCAGAACGAGGTAACTGCAGCACACGCCGATTTCAAAAACCTTTATGAAAATTACCAGAATAAAATTATAGTACTTGAAAGCAGATTTGATGACGGTTTTCTGCGGCATGAGCAGGAAATTAAGAAGCAGGCTGATACGTTCTTCAGGTTTCAGAAATTAACTGAAGAGAAAAATAAAGAGTTCGCGGTGAATTTACTGAAAGACCTGCGTAAAAAATCAGCATCTTATGACTCGTATATGAAAAAAATTAAAAGAAAGATACAGAATAAAATCAGTACCGCTTCTGAAACGCTTAACTCTTCCATGCAGGATATAGTACGGAAAGGAACTGCGCAGTGCAGGCAGATTATTGATCTGAATGAACAAACACGTAAAGAAATTGCGGAGCAGCAGTCACGCGAGGTTAACGGGACTGCCGAGGAGCTGCATAAATTTAGATCTCAAGTGACTGCAGAAATCAAAAAAGAACTGGTTGAACAAATTTCCCTATTTGCTGAATCCGCAAAGGAAATGCGTGCGGAGCTTGACGCAGTGCATATTCAGAAAGACGACAGATTATCCAAACTGAAAAATGATTTTTCAAAAGCTCTTGTGGAGTATGACAGGGATATTCAGAAGCTGAAAGGAAAATTTGAAAAATATGAGGAAAGACTCCACAATGACCATGCTATGCGGTTTGAGCGTCTAACGGAAAACTTTAATGAAAAAATTTCACAGAGAGAATTGCTTCTTGAAGAAAAAACTGAAAGTGTTTCCGCTTTAGAACAACAGTTCATTATGCGAATAGAAGAACTAAAAAAACGGTGCGCGGATATCCTGGCTGAGCATGAAAAAGCTTTTGTCCGCATCCAAAATGACAGCAGGGAACTTGCCGGCAAAATAGCAGTGCAGGCTGACACCGCAATTGTGACCCTCACCGGCGAGATGAAGAATAAATCAGAAACGATGTTTCTTGAAATTCAAAAAGATATCAATAACGAAATTTCCCGGGCGCAAAATGAACTTGCCCAGGTTTCTTCCGGAATTGCCGGATTAAATGAAAAACTTTCCGCAGTCATGTCGGAAGAAAAAGAAAAAACAATACAGCAGTATAATACGCTTTCTGAATCGCTGGATAAAAAATATGATGCTGCGCAGAAGCTTCACGGTGATGAGGTAAATGTTATACATGCGCGTATCGAGGAAATCAATAATAAAATCCGGCAATTTTCGGATGCATCAAATATATTCAGTAAGATAGAAGAATTTCAGAATAAGATGAGAGTAAATTTTTCAGAAATAGAAAAAAAGGCCGCCGAAGCGGAAGCGCAAACAAAAAACATCAGATTGTTTGAAGAAAAGACCGCTGAATTTACCCGCACCAAAAATGAAGTAAATAGCGCGATGCTCGCGCTCACCGCCAAAGAATCCGGAATTCAAAAAACCGGTGAATTGGTTAACCGGCTGTTATCGCTCTATGAAGAATTACAAAATCAGACCATTGCTGTTGAAAATGGAAAAAAAGCCGCTGCTGAAGCAAATGAATCCATCAGGATATATAACAAATGCATGCAAGATGTACTCACACAGCGTGAAGATTTTGAAGTATTTCAGAAATCAGTTCAGGAAACCGGTAAGGTGGTAGAACAGCTTCAAAAAGACAATAGTATGCTGCAGCAGCTGCACGTATCATTAAAGACAGATATTATTCACTCCGTTGACACACAAAAGGAATTGGATTTAAGAATAGAAAACCTTGAAAATGCTGCGCTTACCATTCAAAATCAAAATAAAAAAATCAGTGAATTTACGGAAAAATTCGATCAGATTGATGCGGCGCTTCTTGATATTGGGAAAAGAGAGAAAAACATTCAAAGGCTTAAACAGGATCTGCATGAAATGCATGAGGAATTGAATGGTTTAAAAAACACACTCAACGATCAAATGCATACTATTCTGGAGCGAATTCCGCAATTCTCTTCACAGCCGAGTAAGGCGGGGATAGAATCTGTACAGTCTTCTGTAAAAAAGAGCAGCGGGACACCGGATCGGAATGATCTTTCTTCTGAAGATATTTCAGAATTGATAAAAAGTCTGAGTAAAATCGGATGGTCACCTGAAGCAATTGCTAAAAAACTGAAAATGGAAATTTACGAAATCGAGATGCATCTTTCCTGAAACCGGAAATAAGAGTTGAGGGCTGCGGAGAAAGTCACAGACTCTCGAGGATTGATTTTACCGATGTCTGTTCTTTGCGGTCAACAGTATGTGCTGCCTGATTTGTGCCCGGCATCATGGCAATATCAAGATATTTTACAGTTACATCCCGTTCCAGAATAACTTTCCGGCTGCCCTGAGTCCATTCAATCTGTTTAAATGTTATTGTATTCGGTGTCCCGTACCGGGTTTTCATTTGGGAGTACAAAGTATTATACGAAAAGAGCCGTTTCGAAAATTGAATTCGCAGCAGATACATTTTTTCCATATGGAACTGCATCTGACACAGGCTGAAATAATTATTCGGGTACGTTTCCAAAAAGAATTTTTCGTTTTCCTGAATTATGTCAGAGTCAATTACTGACTTAATTTCAATCCAGGGGTACGAAGCCCGTATAGTGCTGACGATACGGTCAATCGATAAACCGAGTTTAAGATCTCCCCAGCCGTTTATGGCAGAAGCCTGCGCCGCGTGCAGGAAAAACGCTGTCAGGAATATACACGGAAAAAATGATTTACGCAGAAGCGCTTTTATGCGCAGGAAACCGTTAGTACGTGCTATAGCAGTGAAATTCATAAATAACTACGCAGCAGTCACAGTAAGAATTAAACAATTTGCTCTGATGTTTTTAAAGATTAGCTGTGGTTTTTAAATTTTGCTGTGCAGTTAATTGAAATTTGCACTACTGGTATGGCCTTAGTTGTACGCAATTTTGAACTGATTGATAAGCGCGGCTGCCTTAGCGATATTTTCATTGAGCGCATCACGTTCAGCGCTGGTGAGTTTGGTGTTGTTGTTCAGTATGTCGTGTAAGACAGTGATGGTTTTCTGCAGATCGTTCATTTTTTGATTAAGTGTGATTGTCATATTATTAAAGTGATCGGCGAGTTCTTTTAATTCATCTTTTCCCCGGAGATTAATACGTACACTCAGGTCACCCTCGCGAACGGCGATGAGCGTTTGTTCAAACCGGTATATGGGACCGGCAATTCGATGGCTGAGTACAAGGAATATGGTCATGACAATTACCAGTGACAGAAGGATGCTCGCCGCGAAGGCTTTGAACATATTTGATTCGAGAGTTCCCAGCGCAAGCAGTAACCCGTCTTTCAGCTTGTTTACCTCAAATAAATATTTAAGGCCTGACCGGGCATCTTCGGGTGTCTGCGCAAATTTTGTGAGTTCACTGCGGATTTCGTTTTTTGAATCAGCAATCGACTTAGTATTCACCAGATATATTGAACCTGAAAGAATAATAACTATTATGACGATGGCTAAATAAATTTTACCCATTAAACGCAGCTGAAAAGATTTTTTAGGGAGATAATTTTTTCTTTTAAACGAGTCCATTGTGTGCTCCTTAACTATGTGTAAGTATCGGTACCATCGTGTACGTATCGATATTATCAAATCTCGACATGCAGGGAATCTCTATTGTGTACTGATTATACCGCATGTACTGCATAATATTATCATATCTGTATAAATATGTCAATTTTTATTCATCTGTACCGAAAATTAAAATAAGGCAGATATTGAAATGAAAGATAAAAAATACGCAGCATTCAATGTTGTTATGATTCTCGCGATAATCGGCGGTATTTTATACACTGTCTATTTGAATGAATATGGAATACTTACTCTGCATGTTGCGTATAGTATTATCGCCTTTCTTCTACTGCTCTCAATTGCAGTAATTGCTTCGCCTGTTTTTAAAACACAGCTTACGCTTATAAAGTTACTAAGAAGCAGTGAAAAAGAAACCCTGACAAAATTAACAGCCGGCGGGTGCGGTAACTATGAATTGTACAAATATATTCAAATTCTTTTTAAAAGAAAAGAGTATGCTATTTTGGAATGGATTTTCAGCAGGAATAAGGAATGCGAAGAAAGAATCATAAGTGAAAAAAATCAATCATTGTCGGGTATTTTTGATTTATGCGGATATTTTTGTTATAACAAAAAGTGGCCCGGTTTTTTATATTATGAGCAGAAATTCAACGAATTATATAATATCAGAAATAAAGGGAGCCGGTTATACGCTGCCGAATATTTCGATTTGTGTCTGATGACAGCTGACTATTACATTCAAAATCAAAATTTTACCGATGCTCACGCATTAACCGACAGCTTGTTACTCGAAAATGCCAAATCTGCAGAGCTGTATTATATACGTGGTATTTTATACAAAAGTATGTCCTTACCCGGCCAGGCGCTGGAAAACCTGAAAAATGCATGTAAATTCATGAAGAATAAAGAAAAATTATTTATTGCTAAGGTGTATCTTGAAATTTTCCGGATTTTGTGCGAAATTAATAAACGTGCCGAAGCCAAACAATACTACGATGCATTTAAAAAAATATATTTTAAAAATAAAAAAAATAAAAAAAAATCAATAAAATTAACGGAAATTAACAGGATTTTTGAAACATTACTATACAAATATTACAAAACTATCTGAAAAAAAACGTTTCAGCAGATTTTCGACTTGATATTAATCCGATTCTGTATTATATTTACCTGTGGAAAACGTGTGTGTATTAAAACGTTGTTTTGATGAAATTAAAGCGGTTTTGTTATTTTTTTCCAATTTAATCAGGGGAGCACAGCAATGTTTACAGGTTTGACAGCAAAAGCACAGCGGGTAATAAATCAATATGCTCAGGAAGAAGCAAGGCGCCTTAATTTTGATAAAATAGAACCGGAAAGCATTTTTCTCGGACTTATCCGTGAACCTGAAAGTGTTGCAGTTAAAGTACTTCAAAAACTAAATACAGATATCGACAAAATAAAATTTGAAATCGAAAATTTTGCCAAACCAAGCAATAACACAATGGTAATGGGAGATTTGCAGCCCTCGCAGCGTGTGCAGAAGATACTTACTTTATCCGCAGAAGAAGCAAAAACGCTGAACCATCACTACATCGGCACCGAACACCTTCTGCTCGGTATTTACCGCGAAGAAGACGGTATTGTATTTAATCTCCTTGAGTCATATAATCTTACACTTTCACTGCTCAGAAAAGTGACTGTTGAAATGCTCGGATTCGGCGTCATTCCGAAATCTACCAGTACCGAAAAAGTAAAAAAAACTCCGACACTTGACAGCTTCGGCCGTGATTTATCAATTCTTGCCAAAGATAACAATCTTGATCCGGTCATCGGCCGCCATGATGAAATTACACGGCTCATTCAGATATTATCCCGAAGGACAAAAAATAATCCCATTTTAATCGGTGAACCAGGTGTGGGGAAATCAGCAATAGCTGAAGGGTTGGCGCTCCGAATTCATTCCAAAGAAGTTCCGGATATTTTACTGCAAAAACGCGTGGTAATACTCGATCTTGCCGCATGTGTTGCCGGAACCAAGTACAGAGGTGAATTCGAAGAACGTATTAAAAATATTATGCTCGAAGTCAAGCGCTCACAGAATGTGATTCTTTTCATTGACGAAGTGCATACTATGATCGGTACCGGCGGCGCGGAAGGTGCAATGGACGCGGCAAATATACTAAAGCCGGCCCTGTCACGCGGCGAACTGCAGTGTATCGGCTCGACTACTATCAAGGAATATAAAAAATATATTGAAAAAGATACCGCGCTGGTCCGGAGATTTCAGCCAATAATGATTAATGAACCTTCCATAGACGATACAATTGCGATTTTAACCGGATTGAAGCCAAAATATGAAGAATACCATAACGTGGTCTATACTCCCGATGCAATAACCTATGCGGCAGTAATGGCAAAAAGGTATCTTACTCAGCGGTTTCTACCCGATACCGCAATCGACTGCATTGATGAAGCGGGGGCAAAAGCAAGAATAAACAATAGTAATACTCCTGCCCACATTAAGGCCATAGAAGCAGAAATTGAAAATTTAAATAAAGAAAAAAATAATGTAGTTAAAAACCAGGAGTTTGAAAAAGCAGCAGTTGTCCGTGATGAGATTGCAAATAAAAAAGAACAACTCGCGATTGAAATTGAAAAATGGCAAAAAATGATAAAAAAACAGGCCGCTCAGATAACATCCGAAGATATCTGCGAGGTAGTTTCAAAAGCCACCGGGATACCGCTTTCAAAAATAGCAGAAGAGGAAAGTGCAAAACTTGTTAAACTCGAAGAATCGATTAACCAGCGCATCATCGGACAGGAAGACGCGGTTAAGGCTGTTGCACGGGCGGTGAGAAGATCCAGAACCGGCCTGAAAAACCGGAAAAGACCTGCCGGTTCATTTATTTTTCTCGGCCCCACAGGCGTTGGTAAAACCGAGCTTGCGAAGGTGCTTGCGCAGTTTTTATTCGGTACTGAAGACGCGCTCATCCGCATTGATATGTCAGAATTCATGGAAAAGCATACAGGGTCGCGTCTTATCGGAGCCCCGCCGGGTTTTATAGGTTATGAAGAAGGCGGCGAGCTGACGGATAAAGTGCGCCGAAAACCGTATTCGGTAATACTTTTTGATGAAATTGAAAAAGCGCATCCCGATATTTACAATCTTCTTCTGCAGATACTCGAAGACGGAAGATTAACTGATAATCTCGGTCATAGGGTTGATTTTTCAAATACCATACTTATCCTGACAAGTAACCTTGGAGGAAAAGAAATTGTCAAGGGCAGCGCGCTCGGTTTCGGCAGCAATAACCAGAATATGAATGTGAATGATATCAGGAATATTGCGCTTGATGAACTTAAAAAACAGTTTAATCCCGAGTTTTTAAACCGGATAGATGAGACTGTGGTATTTAATCCTCTTACAAAAAAAAATATAGAAGACATTCTGGATATTCAGCTCATGGAGACAACAGAAAACCTCAAAAGCCGAAACATTTCCATAAGTCTTGATGATGAAGCAAAAAAATTCCTCGTGGAGAAAGGGTATAACAAAAACTACGGCGCCCGTCCGTTGCGAAGGATAATTCAGACCGACCTCGAAGATATGCTCGCGGAAAAGCTGCTCCGAAAGGAAATCTCCGATAATACAATACTCAGGATCGGCATTCAGAACAGCGTGCTCACCGCAGTACCCGTATAAACGCCATCCCCCCCCTGGTCACTGATGATTTTTTTCCGCGGTTGTTCATGTGAAACCTGAAAATCTGCCTAAACTGCGTAATTTTTTTACCGTATTCGTGTTGTGGATAATTGTATCCGCGATAGTTTTCTTTCTCTATTCTAATCTGCAAAAAAAAGAAATTATACCAGGCGGAGTTTCAGTATACAGGTTTTTACAAATTCATCAACGATCCCCGCAGCTGCTGTATTTTTTGTCGTATGTGTTTTTACTTAATTTTTTATGCACACTTTTCCCATTTTCTTTTGCCGGCTGCGCGGTATTCGGCAACGACCGGCTTTCCGGATTCGGAGAAACAACCCTGTTTTTTATCAGGCAAATGGCACGGTATGTGTATGTGTCGTGTATTGCAGTGGGTTTTTTACTGCTGCTTCTCGTTTTTTTTCAAAAGAATATAATTTTTTATTTTCGAAAATACGACGGACTTGTTGTGTTTTTTTATCCCGCAATGACTATCCCGGCTGTGTTATTTTTTATTTTTAATATGATTGCTCAGACTTTCGTTCCTGTTTTTGTTCTTGAAAAAAAAACCATTTTTCAGGCTGCCGCGCGCGCGTACCATCTAACCGTGTCCAACTTTTTTACTGCTTTTTTTGTCCAGGCGGCTTCGGTCTTTGTAATTGCCTTCATTATTTATTCGCGTATTTATTTTCTCATTGGAATTTATCCTTTTTTCCTGTTTGTTTTCTGCCGCATTTATTTTAAATATGTTTCAAATTACATAATCGAAGGGTAATCAGATTTGAGCCTGAATAATTGTACCGCAGCGCAAATAGTCGCGAAATTAAAAAAAAAAGAAATCAGTTCTGCTGATGCAGCTGAGTTCTATCTTGGGGCGGTCAGGTCAGATAATCAATCGGAGAAGCCGCTTAATGCGGTCATACGGATTGATGAAGATGCGCTGCGGAAGTCTGCCGCTGTATCTGATCCGGATTCTATGCTCGCCGGACTGCCGGTAGCGGTAAAAGACAACATGTGCATCAAAGGCCGGCCGATGCAGTGCGCTTCCGCGATACTTAAAGGATATACCGCTCCGTATACCGCCGGGGCAATAGAAAATCTTGAAAAAAACGGTGCGGTAATTTTCGGGTATACCAATATGGATGAATTCGCCATGGGTTCATCAAACGAAACGGGCATATATGGAATTTGCCGCAATCCCGTGAACCGTGAATACATTCCCGGCGGATCCTCCGGCGGATCCGCTTCTGCAGTGGCCGGAGGGCTTGTCCCCGCAGCGCTTGGCTCAGATACCGGAGGCAGTATCCGCCTTCCCGCCGCGGTCTGTGGTATCACCGGTCTTAAGCCCACGTATGGAAGAGTAAGCCGTTATGGGCTTACTGCATATGGTTCATCCCTCGATCAGATTGGGCCGCTCACCAAAAGCGCTGAAGATGCAGCGCTGCTGCTTAAAGCGATCGCGGGTTATGATATGCGTGATGCAACCTCCGTTAAGACCGGAGTGCCCGATTTTACCGCTTCGCTTAACCAGAGTATAAAAAAAATTAGAATTGGCATTCCGGAAGAATATTTCAGTAGTGATCTAAATCCGCTGATACATTCTGAAATAGAGAAAGTTTTACACGAGTATAAAAGCATGGGGTGTGTCTGCAAGACGATCAGTCTTCCTTCGGTTAAATACGCAATTCCGGCATATTACATTATTGCATGCGCTGAAGCGAGTGCAAATCTTGCCCGTTTTGACGGAGTAAGGTATGGCGCGCGCAATCGTGAAGCAAAAAATTTACAGGAGTTATATTATTTTTCCAGATCCGAAGGATTTGGAACAGAAGTACAGAGAAGAATTCTGCTGGGAACCTTTGCACTCAGTTCCGGATATTATGATGCGTACTATAAAAAAGCGCAGTTGGTGAGAAATCTGGTCCGTAAAGATTTTAAAACGGCTTTTAACGAGGTGGATGCGGTTATTGCGCCGATATTGCCCGATCCGGTATTTAAAATAGGCGATAGAATTGATGATCCGGTAAAAATGATGCTCGCTGATATTTTCACTACCGGGCCTAATCTTTCCGGTATTCCGGCCATAGCGCTCCCCTGCGCCAGTGACCCTGATGGTTTGCCCGTAGGTTTTCAATTAATGGGCCCTGATTTTTCTGAACCACTTTTGCTTAATCTTGCGCACGTGTATCAAAGCGAAAAAGGTCTTGACGGATGGAGAAAGCGGTAATGACCTGGGAAATGACCGTCGGCCTTGAAGTGCATACACAGCTGAATACTGTATCAAAACTTTTTTGTTCCTGTAAGACAAGTTTCGGAGCTCCTCCGAATACGCACACATGTGAGATCTGTCAGGGACACCCCGGTGTGCTGCCGAAACTCAATGAGGCTGCGCTGGAGAAAGCGGTTACAGCCGGTCTTGCGTTACATTGTACCGTAAATACGTATAGTAAATTTGACCGGAAAAACTACTTTTATCCCGATCTGCCCAAGGCGTACCAGATATCGCAGTACGATCAGCCCATTTGTTCCGGAGGATATATCGACATCGGCACGGTTTCCGATAACACAGAATGCGCAGAACCGGCTGAAGAAAGCAAAGAAACCGCTGCGAGTGTCTATAAAGGTAATGCACGCATCAGACTTACCCGGATTCATCTTGAAGAAGATGCGGGAAAGCTCGTACATTCCCCTCACCACGCGGAAAGTTATATTGATTTAAACCGTGCAGGAACACCCCTGATTGAAATAGTTACTGAACCTGATATACATTCACCGGCAGAAGCGGTAGAATTTCTTCAAAAACTGCGCGCCATTCTTCTTTATCTTGAAATATCCGACTGCAACATGGAAGCGGGCTCTTTCCGCTGCGATGCAAATATTTCACTCAGACGGAAAGGAAGTACGGTACTCGGCAACAGAACTGAAATTAAAAACATGAATACGTTCAAAGGAATATTCAACGCACTGGAATATGAATACCGCCGTCAGGAAAAAATCCTCAATGCGGGAAATACCGTCGTAACCGAAACGCTTTTATTTGACAGTGTCACCGGAAAAACACAATCCATGAGAGGCAAGGAAGAGGCGCACGACTACAGATATTTCCCCGAACCCGACCTTCCTCCCATACGGCTTAATGAGTCCTACATTTCGCGTATCGGCGGACTAATTCCCGAACTGCCGGATAATAAAAAAAAGCGCTTTCAAAACGATTATGGTCTGTCCTGTTACGACAGTGGTGTGTTAATATCCGATAAACATCTCGCCGTCTATTTTGAAAAAGCTGCGGAGGGATATCCGGCCTATGCAAAAAAAATCTGTAACTGGATACTCACCGAAGTTATGTCGGTAATGAACGAAACAAAAACAGATATTCTGCATTTCCCGGTAAAACCCGAAGAAATCGGTAAATTAATGCATCTCGTAGAAAGCGGAGTTATTTCAGGCCGTATTGCAAAGGATGTATTTCCTGAGTTGTGTGCTTCCGGAAAATCGATTGATGCCCTGCTGAATGAAAAAAAACTTTCAATGATTTCTGATGACGAATTGATAAGAGAAATTCTGAAAAAGCTTCTCGCTGAAAACCCTGCAGTTGTGCAGAAATACAAAGAAGGAAATACTAAAACCGCCGGATTTTTTGTCGGTCAGGTTATGAAAGAAACAGGCGGCAAGGGCAATCCGAAAAAAATTAATGTAATTCTTGCCGAGTTGTTACAGTAATGCCAGCCGGTTTGATGCGAGCCATCCCCCCACTTCCGGATTGCAATAATCCGCGTACGTCCAGGGCAGCGGCGCGTAAGTGCTGATGCGGCTCCGGTAGATAAGAGTAAGATCGGCATATACACTTTCTCCGATGTAGATTCGGTGTGTGAAGTTCTTGTAGGTAAGAAGAATGAAATTTTCAGCAGTGAGATACCCGGGGTCAATATTTATGACCCGATTGCCGTTCTGATTGGTAAACTTTTTTTCAAGTTTCCACGCATGTCTTTTCAATGAAGGTATTTTTTCTTTTTCATAAAATTGTGTAAACAGTAAGAGCTGTTTGGTAAGACCAGCTCCCATTTCTTCACAATAGTATTGTGAATGATCGAATATATACGGCGTAAACAAGGCTGGACATAAACCGTACGTTTCAGAGAGTATTCTGGTAACTTCCTCTATCAGCCCCTTATCGGATGAAAGAAGCGCGAAGAACACATATCCGGGCTTAGGTATTGAGGGGTCACTCATTATTTATTTTTGAAATATGTATAAAATTACTTTGTGAATTCACACAAAGTTAATATGGCAAGAAAAAGTGATACGCAAATAAAACTCAGCGTAGCGCATCTTTAGAGAGATAAGTGCAAGAGTTACAACGAAAGGTATTCAGAGCGGCATCAAAAACAGAAAAAAGGCAGGAGGCCGAATTTTTTCTGTTTTTGCTGAGTGCCACCGATGCCAGGAAGGCATCGGCAAACGTCCGCCTGGATACCTTTCGTTGTAACTCTTGCACGGTGCCTTTTAAATAACGAACCTCCGTTGAAATTATTGATCGGCGTACTCTTTGCTCGGAGCCTATAAATATTTGCGCGTATTTACAAGCTTATTTAATACATGGTAATCTTACTGATTATATTGTAACATTATTCAAGAGAAATACATGTCGTTAAGCGCTGTTATAACTTTTTGCGTCGCTGGGGTGATTTTCGTTGCCGGTATTCGTCTTCTGATAAAAAAATTTACGCAGCCCGATTTTCTCAAGAGTATTGAGCAGGATATACGAATTAAATACTATGCCAAAGCCGCAGAGAAGCTCGGAAAACTTCTTAAAAAAGAACCGGAAAACCATAAAGCGCATTATTTACTCGGCAGTGTCTATGAAAAAACAAACTGTCCCGATAAAGCCATATCTGAATATTCTGCCGCACTGAAGTCATGCGCATTGGAGACTGTTGCCTTTGAAACGGGGATTCGCACCGGTTTAGGGGCGTGTTATATGGTGACCGGTGCGGTTAACGACGCAGTGGGTGAGTATAGTATACTGGTAAACAACGGAAATGCAGATGCAGAAATATTTTATAAGCTTGGCCTGTGTTATAACCTTATCAATCAGCCGGAAAAAGCAGTGCATAATTTTAAAGAAAGTCTCAAACTGAATAATAAAAATGACACGGTGCACATGGCGCTTGCCAAAACGTCCTATGAAAGTCAGTATTTTCAGGGTGCCCAAAGCGCGCTGTCTGAAGCAATAAAAATAAATCCGCGCAATTATGAGGCACATTTTTTACTTGGCAAACTTGCGGTTAATCAACAGAAATTCACTGATGCAATTACGCACCTTAAAACAGGCATGCGTGCGCTATCGGTTAAGCCGCAGGCTCTGCTACTGACCGGAGAGTGTAATCTGAAAATCGGTAATATTGAACAGGCCATTAATGATTTTCAAAAAGGCATTGCGCTGCTTTTACCCGGAGATGCTTCTCTTGCCGGAGCGTATTACTGCCTTGGTCTGTGTTTTGAAAAAAAAAAGGATTTTGGGCAGGCAGTTGCCGCCTGGGAGAAGGCCTCAGCAATTGATATCACCTTTGATGGTCTGAGAGGAAAACTTTCCCAATATCAGACTGTCAGATCTTCAGATTCAGGAAGAAAAATAATGGATTTAAATCCTGAGCAATTTCAAAACGAGTCCGTAATTTTTCTTAAGAAATTCGGGCTTGTTATGCACGAAATGATCAGTGCAGATAAGGAAGAAATTTGCTGTATCGCGCGTGCGCCGGATATCGTTCAGGGGAAGTTCTATCGTGTATTGTACAAATGTATCCGGCGTCCTGAACCTCTTGATGAACCGTATATGCGGCAGATCATAGAAGACATCAAAACACACAACACAGTAAAATCCATAATTCTTTCCGCTGGCGGGCTTAAAAGCGAAGCCCGGAAATACATGGCAAATCGTCCGATCGAACATTTCGGTTTTGATTCGCTTTCTCTCGGAAAAAATGAGTAATAATTCTGTCACCATTCAAAAATATGCGGATTGGATCAGCAGCATTTTAGCGGTAGAAAGCGTAACCGACAGGTATTGTACAAATGGTCTTCAGGTATGCGGTGATCCTCAGCAAAAACTGACAAGGGCCGCCTTCGCCGTAGATGCCTGTATGGAGGTTTTTCATCAGGCGGCTGAGTGGAAAGCGGGTATTCTGGTTGTGCATCACGGATTATTCTGGCCGGACATCCGTCAGATCACCGGCATTCAGTACCGCAGAATTGAAGCGTTAATCAGAAACAATATTGCACTGTACAACGTACATATTCCCCTCGATGCGCATACCGTATACGGAAACAACGCAGTTCTCGCCCGTATCGCCGGTGCCGGTCAGATTAAAAGTATATTTAATTACGCGGTATCCTGTACTTTTAAAAAAAAAAAAACCTATTAATTCAATTGCCAAATTATATGAAGCCGCTCTAAATACCGGCGTAAAAACAGTTATAGCAGAAGACCGTCCGATTCATAAAGTTATTATTTGTTCAGGCGGCGGCGCGGGTATTTTACACAAAATAAACGACAGCAGTGAATGCGATTTGTTTATTACCGGAGAACAAAACCATTCTATATTTCACGAAGCAAAGGAGAAAAAAATAAACGTACTGTTCACCGGACACTATGCATCAGAAACGACCGGAATAAAAGAAATATACTCTTTATCACAAAAAAAATTCGATTTTGAGTGCAGGTATTTTGACTCACCGAGCGGAATGTAGGTAGTCTTACCATGCTACAATTGCCCTATCTATGAAAACGACCACAATTACAGGAATGCCGGGTATAAAGCCGGAAATACTCGGCGCTCTTTCAGGATTGCTGCTTTTTCTTTCTTTTCAGCCTTTTGAATACTATTTGCTCGCATTTGTCGCCTTTGTTCCGATGTTTCTCGTTGTATTTTCCGGCAGTACTTCAAGTGTTATCCGGGCATCAATAGGATTCACCATAAGCTTTTTCTTTATGCATCTGTGGTGGCTGCGGGTATTCCATCCATTCGCGCTTCCGGCTCTGATTCTGTATTTACTCGTTATCTATACCATTTCATTCATACTTCTGAAAAAGTGTACTGCTGTTTTTCCTTCTTTGTGTATTTTTCTCATTCCGCTGGGTATGACGTCATTTGAATATATCCGCACACTCGGTTACCTCGGCTTTCCATATGGTATCATCTCATACAGTCAGTACCGGTTTCTTCCTTTCATTCAGTCCGTCGACATAACCGGACACCTCGGTACGTCCTTTTTATTATTTTTGTGTAATTCTGTGATTGCGCATTATCTTGCCTGCTATCGGTTCAGAAAAATTCCATTAATCAATTCCAGAAAGGGAGTTTTCGTTAACCGCTTTACTGTGCTGGGAATCGTTTTTGCGTTAAACCTGTTATACGGTTCTGCAAAACTGGATTATATTAAAATTCCTCCGCACATCTCCTGGTTCTTTACATCTTTTATGCCGGTTGATTCGGCACCGCGATCAGAAAAAGAATTACAACCGGTTACTGCCGCGCTCATTCAGCCATGGTTTGATTATAATATTCCGTGGAACCACCAAAACCGCATGCTTCTTTACAGCAAATTGACTGAACTTACTGCGCGGGCGGGGCTTAAAAACCCTGATCTCATCATCTGGCCGGAAACAGCAATAATGACGCACTACGAGCATTTTTTATCCCGGCCGTATGCCCCGTACGCCAATTCATATGCAGCGCACTTCTACCGCTTTTTTAAAACTTTCTTTACCAAATATCCGGACACACAAATACTCAGCGGAGCGCAAGGCATAGGATTCTCAAATTATCCCAAAGTTAATTTTACTGCGCAGAAAGAAAATGTGAAAAGCATGAAAGATGCAAAAACTAAAGGATTCGAAAGTAGCGCAGAAAAAGTACTTTACTATAACAGCGCTATTTTGCTATGCGGGGCGGATTGCATACAGGATACGTATTCAAAAATTATGCTCGTGCCGTTTGCGGAATGGTTCCCATATCAAAAATGGTTTCCGCGTATCGCGCGTCTGCTGGAATCCGCACATGCCAGTCAATTCAGTCAGGGACAAAAACTCACTGTTTTCAATTTACGGGGATTTCTCTTCTCAGTGCTGATCTGTTATGAAGATTGTTTTGCTGAAATCTGCCGGAGGCAAACCATACAAGGCTCGCGTTGTCTCATTGTACTGACAAACGATGCCTGGTCATATTCCGCAGTATCAGAAATAACACATCTGGCTTTTTCAATATTCAGGGCTATTGAAAACCGCAGACCTGTACTGCGGGGAACCAACGCCGGTGTTACCGCACACGTTAAAAAAAACGGAGTTATCGATTCACAATTACCGCTTTTTACTGAAGACATTTTATATACCGAAATACAGCCGTCCGGCAGCGCTACTCTTTTTACCCGCTACGGTGAACGGTGGATATTGTACGGCCTTTTTATATATCTTATATTTGCCTCATGGGCAGGTGTTACACTGCTGCTGCATCATTTTAAATTCGACGAATATGCAAAATAAATACCGCTTCCTGTTCCCGCAAACCTTACGGATATCAGCGCAGATTTTAAGTATAGTTTTATTAATATTTCTGATCGCCTCTCTGAAGAACCGGTATTTTCCGTCATACAAAGTAAAAATATTTTTATATTTCACTAATCCTGAAACCGGCACTCTTGTCAGCGATACGCAGTGGATGCGATATCCGCGCAGGTATGTGCACAATCCAAAGGCTCATCATATTTTCTTAACCCGTCTTATTGATCAGTATACCAGCGGACCAATGCAGACCGGATTACGGAGGCGTTTCCCTGAAAACATAAAACTGGATTCGGTTATTATTACCGGTACAGACATATATCTTAATTTTAACCGCGAGCTGATCATAGAAACAGATGCGCAATCAGAATACATTTTCGTTAAGGGGCTGTTATTGACAATCGGAGAAAACTGCCCTTTTGCTGATAAAATACACATATCATCGGGAATAAGAATGCATCCCTTTATCCATGGAAAACTCAGATATACAGAAGGTTTTTTCCTGCGTTCAGAATAAACTTGACTGTTTTTGATTTTTTTTGGAAAAACTCATATGCTTGACATTTTTTTTCTGATAGTATAAAATATAACGCTTTTATATTGAAAAGTGCTTGTGCCGCTCAGTATAAAAGCAACTTGATAAAAAATTAAGGAGTACGTCTATGATACGAAAATTTTTAATGGCATCAGCAATACTGGCTGGTTTGCTGAGTGCCGCTTTTGAAGAAACCCTTATTGATTTCAACGAGCTGGGCAGCTATGAAAATCATGAGGATGAACAATTTAAAATGCTGTTTAATGCAAACTGGCGCGCAGCGCTTAATTCATCAGCTGATTTTCTCGTCAACCGGAAGGCAACATATTGCGCAAACGCTCCGGTGAAAGGGACTATCACCGAAAAAAATGAATTTAAAGGCGGAACCGGCGATGGGTATGTGCTTGGCATCCGCGTTAACTTTCCTCAGAGCGATTACAATGCTTTCGCGAAAGTAACGCCTATGTTCGAAATTGAATCCTATGCCGGAGAAGACGGCAATAAATTTCTTAACAAAGGGCTTTTAAAAAATACCGGAACACTCAAGACAATCCGCGTATACGTAAAAGGCAAAAACTTTCCTCACGCCATGTACATCAATATCAAAGATGAAAGCGAAAAGGTAACTGCATACTTTCTTGGATATTTAAATTTCGAAGGATGGGGTACCCGTTCATGGGAAAATCCAAACTACCTTGAAAATGTACGCGACCGGCGCATCGTACGTGTGCCGCTCTATCCAAGAGTTGAACCTTTGTCAAAGCTTGATTCTTTTACTTTTTTCCGCGACTCCGCTGCTCTTCCCGGCGATTTTATTGCCTACATCGGATGGACAAAAATTGAGTACGATAAATCCATTATTGAAACCGAAGAGGATATCGATGACGAAAAAATATGGAAGATACGTACCGATGCTTCAGATCTGAAAGCAAAATCTGAAAAAGAAAGACTTGAGCGCGTGTTTGAACTTGAAAACCTTGAAAAAGCAAAAATGAATAAATTACAAGGCGAAGCAAAACCGGCAGAAGCAAAACCGGCTGAGGGTGCAGCTCCGGCAGCGGCTCCGGCTGGCAACTAAGTCTAGTTTAGATCGTACTCCTAAAGCGGGATGATAATTATCTATTAATTATCATCCCGCTATTTATTTTTATTACACAAATTTTCAAATCTGGCGTATTGTAATGGCATCGAAAAACAAGCGAAGTCTGTCAAGAACTACATTTGAAGAAGAAACCGCATTCAAAGGTTCTCTGAAATTTGCCTCAAGTCTCACCATACGCGGGCATTTTGAGGGGGATATTGAGACTTCCGGTAACCTCATTATCGACGACACCGCAAAAGTGAAGGCTTCCATCAAGGCAAAGGAACTGCTCATCGCCGGCGAAGTAACCGGCGACTGTTATGTAACCGAAAAGCTTGAAATGACCGATACCGCCAGGCTCTGCGGAAACATCAAAACAAAAATCTTAAAAATAGCCGACGGCGTAAATTTCGAGGGAAAATGCGAAATGATCAAAGACGCCAAGCCCACATAACGCAGCAATTACCCCCCGTTTCAATAACTTTAACAACGGCCTGGTTCGTTAGGGGTTTTTGCAATTTTTTAAACTTACAGAGAACTGTCGTGCAAGCGGTGTTGGACAAATTTTGTCCATATCTCAGTATATACTATACTCATAAAATATTTTTTTACGGGGTATATTATGACTACACATTTTCTTTCTGCTGCGTCTGCTTTACCGGCGCATACCAGTCCGCATATTATCGATGAAGATTGGGATATCGCCTGGATTAAACTCGAGTATGAGCTTAAAACTCTGGGTTTAATCGACTTCTGTGAAAGCTAAAATCGGATTTTACCGGAAATAAGGTAACAAAAAATTATTTTTTTGCGGTGCTTTTTGCGGCGCTCGCAACAGACATAGGTATTATTTCTGCAGTTTCCCTGTCATAAATAAATCGTGTCGGACTTGGAGCACCTTTTTCTAATTGTATGGTTTTATTGCATATTTGTACGGATGTGCCTTCAAAAGCTTCTTTATATAAAATTATCTGCGCAGCCTTATCTTCCGAATCTGACTGCTGAAGACGAATCAACTCATCATCGTAGTGGCGCTTGGTCTGAATAGACGCTTTCAGCGCTTCAATAATTTTTTTTACCTGTGGTAATTTTGCGGGATCTAACTTCTGGAAAAATAACTTTGGGTTTTCAAAATACGTAACACCAAGGCCATTTTTAAGTCTTACAATCATATCAGTACTTTCTTTCACTTTTAAAGTTGCTTCTTTAATTTTGGTTTCTCTTTCGAGGTCAACTCCGGCCATAAGGTGTGTTTTAACGCCGCTTATGTTTCCTGCTGAATATACTTCAACACCCTTTCTTCCGCTTATTACCCCGCCAAAGACCTTGCCCTTTTTATCTGCTTTTGCATATACCGCGCCGTTAGTTGTGATTGTTGAATTCATAACAGAAGTGGCAATTTCCACATCGTCTTTTGCAGTTACCTTCCCGTTTCGGATGAAGTTTGCCTGCACACCATGTTCAACGGTTATTTCAGTCTGCGGGGAGCCGATAATTCCGCCTTCAACGGTGAGCGATCCTCCGCATCTGATGCTTGCCTCTTCAATATTTCCTTTAACAGTTATATTTCCGGTTGCAATTACTTCGTATCCGGGGAGTACATTTCCTTCTACAAGGATATTGCCGTTTACCTCCAGATTACCCACATTAAGGTCTACATCTCCGTGTATTACTTCCAAATCGGTAACCGAAATAGTGTTGTCTTCAGAAATATGTAACACGCCATCGAGTTCTGATATTACTATTTTTTCTTCTGCTTTAAGTGTAATACCGGGTCCCATTTTATGTGTAAAGGGTGTTTCCATTACCGGTTCTGCTTTGGTATTGAAAATAGTAATACCGGGCGAAGCAGTAATTGGCGGTTCGTATGAGGCCACCAGGTCGCCGCGTTTTATATTATTTACAAAATTACGGCTTTTATAATCCATTTTTCCGGTTTCGTCAGCGGTTCCGATTGATGTTTTAATCTGATATTTCAGAGTGACAATTTCGGGCCGGCCGTTCACGGGGTCTCTTCCCCGGCACACTTCAGCAACCCCTCCCTCGCCGGAAGTGTAGAGCTCCATGATACGATTGATGTTTTTTTCGTCGACAGGAATCAGGATTTCTTTCGTTGCGATACAATTTTTAACCACCGCGCTGGAAAGGATTTCTTCGGTAGCGCCGCGCGCCGGTACTACCGCGATACAGCTGGTTTGCGTTTTGCTTATGTGAAGAAATGGCAGCAGCGTTATTTCATTTTCGGTGTAATGCACATAGCCGGGTTCTTTTGAAAAATAGGTGAATGAACCTTTATCGTATTCGATATTTTCAGAAAAAGAAATATTATAATTTGCGTTAAAAGTCAGGAGCGGCCGGCTGGCAGAAGTGAAATTTCTGGAGAGGGTTTGAAAGTCCTGCCCTATTGCCCGTCCATCAAGTGCCATACGGTAAAGGGCTTTAATATCAACTTCGTGATTAAAGGCGTATTCTGCTGATTTTGCCACTGTTTAAGTTTCGGTGTTATTTCATTTTTCTTGAGAAAAGAATCTACAAGTATTATATCATATTTATAAGCGGACCAGGGCAAACGCGCACTTGTAGTTTCAGGGGTATTTCTCGTTTTTTTCGCTTGCGCCGTCGGGCAATGGACTGCTTTGTATATTTTCAATTTATTACGGCCCGACGGAATCGCTCAAAAAATGAGAAATACCCCTGAAACTGTGCGCGTTTTCCTGCGAAACAGCCATTACTAATGGTCCAAACGCGGACATTTTTGATAAATCAAAAAGTCCGCGTTTGCCCTGATAAGCGGACGGGTAATGAATTAATAACAAAGTATGTTATAATTAAATACATTTTTATCAGCATTATGGACAAATTATTCCCATTCGAAGAAATAGGCGGTATTGCCGAATTCAGTCAGGATCCTGAAGAAATTATAACGCAATACCGGCTTCTGAAAGTTGAAGCGGATACAGTCCGTGAAAATGATAAAGTCGTTATCCGCAGCCTGCTTGGGGATTTTTACGGTAAACAGCTTGAAGTCGGGATTGGTTTTGAGCGCGCCTGGGGTTCGATACTTTCCGGTGATTACTTCGAGCTTTTTAAGCTTCCCGATGGCAACTACCTCTTTGTTTTTGCCGACATCAGCGGGCATGGCCTTCCCGCCTATACTACTCTTGTCCGGCTGAGATGCGCGGTAATTGTCGCGGTAAAAGGCTACCACAAACACTTTACCAGAGGCGAAAAACTTAATGCAGAAAAATTAATCCGGAACATTACCACGCTGTTCACCGATCTCATGGAGGTTGCCGGGTCAAAAGATTTTGCAAGCGTGTTGTTTACGCTCATTACCAGCGAAGACGATAAATATCATCTGCAGTTTTTTAACCGCGGCATGTATTTTCCGCTTGTGGTACGCCGTTTCCAGGATGAACTGATAGATGTATATGACCTTAATGAAAGCGAAAAAGGATGGCTGCCGGTAAAAGGTTTCCTGCTTTCAAGTGAATTGCGTGAGCTTCTCGGTGAAAAGTATAACGAATATAATAGCTGTACTTTTATTTTATACGAAGGAGACAGCCTTTTGTACACTACTGACGGAATTCTCGAGGCAAAGGAAGACAAAAACGGACAATCCGAGTACGGTATGGACCGCCTTAAAAACCGTCTTATCCGTCATATTCAGCAGAAAACCCTTACTCCCCAGGAAGTGATAAACCGTGTTTTTGACGATGTATACCGCTTTATGGGAAAACGAAGAAATCAGCACGATGATATGACCGCAGTGCTCATTAATCTGCCTCTTGTCAGATAAAAATATTTATGGCAGCGGCACAGCAGTTTTTTTTTAAAATACTTGATGCCGGAGCGCCTGCCGCGCAGCATGATCCGCTCAGTGTTCGTATACGGCTTACCAACCGTTTCGCGCTGTTTATGTGTGTATCAGTACTGATGTACGCACCTATTTTTTACTTCTTCGGTATGCTGCCGGCTGCTGCCGTATGCATTCCCTTCGGACTTTTCTACATTGCGGTCATTTTATTAAATTATAAACGCCGTTCCATATACGGCCGGCTGTGGATGATTATTCTCGGCGATTTAATAATTTTTTCATTTTCTATTCTGTTCGGAAAATCAATACACGCATACTGGTTTTTCCTTCTGATGGCCGGCTATCCCCTGATATTTTTTCTGCCGGGTGAAAAAAAGTACATACTTTTTTCCTACGCTTTTTCAGCGCTTTGCTATGCTGCTTTTGAAACAATCGGTTCATATTATCTTACCGGTATAATTGCTGTCGGCGCGCAGTTGGTTCCCCTGCTGAACCGTTTTATGTTTATCACTGTCGGCATTTTTCTCACGGTAATGATACTCAACTTTTTCAGGGCTGTGCACCGCGCCGAGCGTGAAAGCGCGATCGCGCACGAAGAATTAAAAACCGCTACCGCAGGATTAATCCACACTGAAAAATTAACGGCGATGGGTGAACTCGCTGCCGGCGTTGCGCATGAGCTCAACCAGCCGCTCAATGTCATTAAAATAATTACACAATCCGTGTTACTCGATATTCGCCGCGGCCGGTTCAGCCGTGAAACTGCAGAAAGCGATCTTCCGGAAATCACAGTCCAGGTCGATAAAATGGCCGGCATTATCGATCATATGCGTCTTTTTACCCGCAGGCAGGAAGGGCATAGTTCAGTGCGGATGAGTGTAAATGAAATGATCGTCAATTCATTCAAATTTCTTACCCAGCAGCTCGCTGACCATGGCATTATTCTCGAGAAAATTCTTTCTCCTGTGGTTCCCGATATTTCCGGTGATACGCTCCGGCTTGAGCAAATCATCATTAACCTGATAAATAATGCGAGGTACGCGCTTGAACATTCCGATACGCCGCAGAAACGGATAACCGTTGTGAGCCGCGCCGTCACCCATGAAGGTAAAACAGCCGCTGCGGTTGAGGTACGTGACAACGGGGCGGGTATACCTGATTCAATACTGCCAAAAATATTTATGCCGTTTTATACAACAAAAAAACAGGGTGAGGGTACGGGGCTCGGCCTCAGTGTCTCCGAAAAAATTGCGCGCGAACATGGCGGGAAACTGTACGCGCTGAGTGTGCCGGGAAAAGAAACAGTATTCACGCTCATTATTCCGGCAGCAGAGTAATACATACAAAAATATTAAAGGAAATGACATGAGCAATTACACAGTATTAATAATTGAAGATGACGCGGGAGCGCGTGAAGCGCTTGCGAAATTTGTAACCCGTGAAGGCTACCGTGTACTTACTGCTGAAAACGGACTCCTGGGCGGAGAAATATGCGCGCGCGAACAGCCGCAGATAGTTATTTCCGACATAAAAATGCCTGAAATGAACGGGCACGAGCTGCTGCGGTATGTAAAAGACAACTGTCCCCTTACTCAGGTTATTCTCATAACCGGATACGATACAGAGGACAGCGCGCTGAAGGCACTGCAGGATGGCGCACTTGATTATCTCAAAAAACCACTTGACCTTGAACAGCTTTCGGTCGCGCTCGGCCGTGCGGAAGAAAAAATTCATGAACATTCCGAAGCACTGAAAATACCGGTAATTCTTATCGCCGAAGACAATGATCAAACGCGCATGCATCTTTCCGCCGAGCTGAAAAAAGAAGGCTGGGAGACTTTCGAAGCGCCGGACGGACAATCCGCGCTTAAAATATTTTCAGAAAAAAAAATCGACATTGTGCTTACCGATGTAATGATGCCGCACCTGGGGGGGCTTTCCGCCCTTCACGAAATGCGGAAAATTAACAGTGATTTTGAATGCATTATTCTTTCCGGTTACGGAGAAGAGGCAAACGCTATCCGCGCAATGCGCGACGGGGCATTCAGTTTTTTAAAAAAACCGGTTGACCTTGAGCAGCTTCTGCTTACTATCGGCAAGGCCATGGCACGGCTGACTCTCAGCCGCGCCCTGAAATACCGCGTCCGGGATCTGGAGCTCTCGCGCGAACTGGTGCTCCGGGTTACTTCCGAAAAGGATATTCTTATTCAGCTTAATGAATTCAGTCTTAAGACAGCTGTGGAAATGACTGATTCTCTGCTCGATATTTTTCCGCTTGGAGTAATAGTAGTCGACCGCACTTTCAAAATCCGTCACATAAATAACCTGCTTTCGCGGCTTGATGCGCATATACCGCATTCTTTTACCGAAGAGTTGTTTCTGAGCCTGCACAGAGTCGGCATTTCCGGTTTCTCCTACAAAAAACTGCATACCCGTATCCGGGCGGCTTTTTCTGAAAAGGGAGCGCTTCTTGAAAAGCTCGCACTGACCCCGCATGCGTATATCGCATTGGTAAAAATTAAAGTAATCGGGAAAACCGATGTAGAGGATATGCTCATGATCGCCTTCAGGGGAGAGCGCGGAAGTAGATGAATCTTTTTTCTAAAACTGAAAAGTATAGTATTTAAAATTAAAGGAATATCCATGACCGAATCCAATAATCAAAAAGTAATCACCCCGTGCCCGAATTGCGGGAAAAAAGTCCGGGTGCCGAAAATAAAAAAAAAAATCCGTGTGACATGTCCGGGATGCCGGCATATTTTCAGTTACCGCTACAGTATTCTCGCGCTGTCAGAAGATGTAAAACGCCTTATGCTGTGCGGTGCTGCAGGCGGCGCGGCCGGTTTTCTGCTGTCTGAACTTCTGGGGCGATCCTATACCGCAGAATCCATGTCCGGAGCGATATTTGTGCTTGTCGGCACTTTCGCGCTTCTCGGTATCAGCATCGGAGGATTTCTCGGCGGCGCGGAAGGTTATTTTCACCGGAACCGCTACCGGATGATGTACGGAATAAAAATGGGTGTACTGCTCGGCGGCATCGGCGGGGCGGTCGCAGGTCTTATGGCGCAAGCGGCTTTCTCGGTTATTCTTTCAATGGGAAACACAGTTGACGGGCAGGTTCCTTTTGTGCATATGATGCTGGCGAGAACAATCGGATGGGCCATTTTCGGAAGCCTCCTCGGCGCTGCGTACGGCATTAAGGAAAACACCCTGGGGGATCTTAAATTCGGCGTGCTCAGCGGATGTATTGGTGGAACAATCGCCGGAGTGCTTTTTGATCCGCTCGCGCGGGCAATTCAGGCAGGGCAGGGCAGCGTGAGCCGTTTTGCCGGATTTGTTATTCTCGGGCTAAGCCTCGGAACGGCGATCCGCTACCTTCAAGAAGCGGCGCTGCGCGGGGAACGGAAGGACATGTTTAAAACACTATCCTACCGCCTGCCACAAAATCTCAGGCTTGAGTAACAGGCATACCTTAAGAAGAGCGTGAAAAACTCCCCGGCCGTACCGTCTGCGTTCGCTCAGCGTGTGTATACGGCTCTTGCCCGTATACCACGAGGGTACGTCACCACATATGGTCTGCTTGCACACGCAATTAATTGTAAAAGCCCCCGGGCGGTAGGCAGCGCGCTGCGTAAAAACCCTGATCCGGTCACCGTGCCGTGTCATCGTGTAATTCGCGCAGATCTCACCATCGGCGGATATAAAGGCCGTACCGGCGGCAGCGCGGTTGCTGAAAAAAAACGCCTGCTTGCTGCAGAAGGTGTTTTTTTTGATAAAAACAGGCTGCGGGATCCGGAGAGAATATGGGTAGTTCTTTAAAAAATCTTCAGTTATTCAATAATGCCTCAGAAGAATTTCACAAGGAGGACGCAGAAGACACGGAGAACTATTAGTTTTGACTCTGTGTACGTTGTGGGCTCTGTGCGAAAAACTAAACTAATACTCAGAAATTAGAAAAATATTAATAATTTTAAGCTTATAATCATAAAATATTAAAAATATTAAGTTTTCACTTGACAAATATCAATTTTTATAGTATACTATACGCATGAAAAATGAGTGTGCTGCGCTTTCACCGCATAGCTGGTCCAAAATTATGTCTCTCGCACAGAACGATGACATACAGATTGAACGCGTCCGGCTCACCAAGTCCGGCCTGACCATCAGTGGCAGTTTCCCGCTGCCGCCGCTTGCCCGTTTATCTGTGGATGACCTTGTTTTTATCGGCTCTTTCATCAAATGTCATGGTTCCATCAAAGAAATGGAGCGCCTGTTCGGGGTCAGTTATCCGACAATTAAAAACCGCCTCAATTGTATTGCAAAGAACTTTGATTTTCTTGATATATGCGTGTCTTCATCTGCACCCGATGCGGCATCTGATGCACTTGATAAACTGAATAATGGTGAAATTTCAGTTGATGAAGCAATAAAAACCATTAAAGGTACAGACTGACATGCCGCCGTTTTTCCTTCTTCTGAAAGTCCGTACAAGGCGCCGTAATGTGCTGCTCCCGCTGCCGCTATTTATAATATACCTCATCCTTCTGCCGCTTTTCCTCATTTTGCTGCCTTTAATTTTAATTACATTGTGTATTGTTTCTGCCGCAGCGGGTGTAAATTATTTCCGCATTTTTCCCATTATTGCAGAAATGCTGTCATCGCTCCGCGATGTGCATATCGATGTAAAAAGCCAGCGTGAATCATGTTATATCAGGTTTTTTTAACAGGCAAACAGGAGGATACCTTTAATGAATACATATACAGAAGAAAAAAAAGAACAGCAAAAAAAAGAACGTTTAAAAATTCTGCAAATGGTCGAAGAAAAAAAAATAACCGCTGCAGAAGCGGAAAAGCTATTTGATGCACTCGGTCAGCGCCATGCCGGCAGCGCAGATGAAACCGCCTGTACAAACGGTATGCCGCGTTTTCTGCACGTACTGGTAAATTCAGATAAGGGCGACACAGTAAACATTAAAATACCGCTTTCGCTTATCCGCGCGGGGATTAAACTTACTTCGCTTATTCCCGAACATGCGCATGAAAAAATCAATACGCACATGAAAACACATGGGGTTGATTTTGATTTCAGAAATCTGAACGAAAAAAATCTGAGTGAAATAGTTGAAGCGCTCCGTGAATTGGAGATAGATGTGAACGATAAGAGTGAAACGGTACGGGTGTACTGCGCGTAGCAATGGACGGCGCTGCATATCGGAATTGATCACACGACAAGATGAACATAGGCGTTTTTGAGCATTCTCCGGCGTTTGAAAAGATTGCCGCACAGCTGCGCCTGCGAATATTGCAGAGCGGTTTCGGATCTATGGACAGCAGATGGACGACTCCCGAGGTGACCATTCCGGCGAGCTCTCTTATCTTTCTAACCGCGGGAGAAGCATGCTACCAGTTCGCACAGCACAACGTGCAGCTGCGTCCCGGCCGTGCTTACCTTATGCCGAAACACGCCCGCGTCGCCAAGGTCTGTACGGCAGAATTCACCGCCCTGTATTTCAACTTTTGCCTTGAAATCTATCCTACCCGCGACCTGTTTGACGGGCTGGGACATTGCCTGGAAATGTCATTTCCACCTGTCGAGGTTGATGACTTGCTCGTGCTGTTCCGCCGGGGTACTCTGTCTGCCACGGCTCGGCTCGAAGCAAGGTTGCTCACACTGCTGGCCGGCCTCATCGATGGGTGTGCAGTCGACCTCATGGTCAATGCCGCTCACGGTGAAAAATTCCGCGGCGTGTTCAACGTGATCGGGGCTCGCGCCGGCTTTTCACTGACGCCGCAGCTTGTTGCCCGCGAGTTGTCCGTCGCCGAGAGATCCCTCACTGCCGCATTCCGGCGTTATATGGGGGTCACCTTGCGCGAGTATATTTTACGTGAAGTTATCTCACGCGCCATGGAGCGCCTGGCCGCCACTAGTGATAAGGTACGCGACATCGCCACCGATCTCGCCTTTGCGGATGAATACTATTTCTCGCGCTTTTTCAAAAAACGCACAGGGCTCTCGCCGCTGGAGTATCGCCGGTCGTTTTCAGGGGGACGGTGAATTCAGCTCAAAATTCCCCGCTTACTTCTCCAGCTCAATCACCGACCGACCACCGGGTGTTTTATCGATCCCAAGGCGTACCGTCGTGCCTCCACGGGTATCAACGGCCAGCGCTGTGCGGCTGCCGTTGACGATGGTCCAGGCCTTGCTGTAGGCTGTGGGAAATTTCAGGCTGCACGTGCCTGATGCCTGCAGCGACAGCTTTATCCCGGTGCCTGTGCGCGTTCCGCTGCTGGTGAGAAAGGAGGAGATAAACACTTCGTCGCCCGGCTGGATGGAGTAGATGATGAAGGCATCCCCGATCTGCACGGCGCCCGCCGGCGGTTTCTGGGCAAGCGCGATGCGGCAATGCGATCCCCAGACGAGGGCAAAGGGTGTCTCTTCCAGGCTGCTGGAGAAGCCCGAGCGCAGGAAGCGGACGATGCGCCCGCGGTAAAGCCCCTGGGTATTGCCCTTTATAATTTCGGCGTGGGTAAAAAACCAGCGTTCGTTGTTCGTGTCGAATGATGTGACTGATGTTCGGTTTTGAATGAACGGCGGCTTATGCGCGAGGTCGATGCGCCAGCGCCCGTCAGCCAGGGCGCTCACGCGTTCAATTTCATAGCCGGCGGTGTGCAGTGATGAGATGGAATGCTGTACCGTGAGGGTCCGGCCGACAAGCCTGCCGTCGATTGCCAGCTGCCGGTCGCTTGAGACGATGAGCGCGCTCTCGGAGGGGCGCCCGGTGATGTCGCCGACTATTTCAACGATGCGCAAACGTGGTGGGGCTTCGAGCTCTGCCGTGCCATAGTCTGTGTTGAGAAGTGTTCCATCGTAAAGGGCGAAAGTGCCGCTGTCGAGCGAGTAGCCCACCCTGCCGCGCAGTTCGACCTTATCCGTCTTACAAACACCGTTAGTTCCGGAAGATGCGACAAGCAGGTGAGCACCGTTGGAGAGCTCAATATCCAAGCCGAGCCCGTCACGGGTCGTGGCTTTGAGTTGGCTGACTGACTTGATTACCGGTGCTTGGCTCGCAGTGCGAAAGTCCAAGACATGCGCCCAGGCGGTCTGAAGGTTTTCGCCGCTGCGAACCGCCTGCACGTAATTCATGGCGCCCCGCAGAGCGATGACGTGGGCTCCTGCGGCAATTATTCGGTCAGCGTTCCGCGAGGGCCATGGCCCACGGGCGCTGATAATTTCTTCCCGCCCGGCCGCTGAGCCGCTGACGGCGCCGAAGAGTTTCACGCGTACCGGCTGCAGCACCTTCTGCCATCTTTTATATTTTTCGGTGCCCTCGGGAGTGACCGGGCCGTAAGTGTCAGGATCTATATACCATTCGAGCGAGTAGACACCCTGCGGCTGCTTCCAGCTCCGGATGTCTGTCATGTACCTGAGCGAATCGTTGACGGTCTCGTTTTCGTCCTTGACGCGTTTGCGATAGGTGAGCAAATCGGTATCGGCAATTTTTTGGCCAGCACCGAGGCTTGTCACCGGCTCTTTTGCCGGAAAATGCCACAGCAGCTCATGGGTGCTGCCGCCGCGTACGCGGAAAAAATCGAGGAGCAGCGCACAGCCGTCAGGCAGTGTAACCGTGGCGATCTGTCGCCGGTATTCGCGGACACCCTGCGGCGGCATGGGCAAATCCTTGTACGCATCATTGCGGAGCGGATAATCTTCGAAACGGCCGCTGCCCTCGACTTCTACAAAATTTAAGGCACCACGTTCCGTAGCCTTGTCGGAAGAAAAATACCGCACGAAGGTAGAAAACCCTCCCTTCCCGCCCGATCCGTCCACGAGCGCCGTCACGTGGGTATTGGCTCGCGAGTTGAAGCCGTAGAACCAGCTGCCCCAGGCGTCGGCAGGGTTTGGGCTTTCGGAAAACGGGATGAGATTCATTTTCTGAGCGAGCTCGATCCCCTGGCCCTTGGTAGTATCGATGACGGTGCAGCCGTAGCCGAGATCCGGCAGCAGATTGATGCCCTCGTAGAAGACCTGCAGGTTGAGCTTGCCCTCGTGGGTATGAGCCCACTGGCTCTGGTAATCGAGGATGGTCTCGAGACGGCTGCCGGGAGCGCCCGAGCGCAGGCAGGTCAGGCCATATTCCGGGAAGTTTTGAGACTGCTCATTATTCGTGTAGACCACAGCTCCGAGTAGGCGATTGCCTAGTTCGAAAATGGAAGTCATGAAGCTCGCGTGCTCGTCGCTGTGCTGGCTCTCAATGCCCAGGAGCGTAATTACCGGGACGTTGCCCGTTGCTTTAATATATTCAATAAACGGCAGACGCTCTGCCACCTTGATTTCGCCGAATTCCTCCAGCATCCAGGTTTCGTAGAGCATGGCGTTCATCATGCCGCCGTAATTGAAGGCGCCCTCTATAGATAAACCGTCGGAGAAATAGCCGTTGATGATAAAGGGCTCGAACTTGCCGAGCGCCTCACGCACAAGGTATTCGTCCTTCGCCGCTATTCCCAGCCGGACCGCGCCGAGTATCCAGCTGACGATCGTGTTGCCGTGTGTATCAGGCACTGCTTTGGCTATCAGCAGGGCTTCGCCCAGGAGGCGGGTTCGGATTTTTTCATTCAAGGCGCCCTCGGTGCCCAGCACTTCCCGGCTCCAGGCGAGAGAGGCTGGATTATCCCTGATGAGGTCGCAGGCCTCGGCCAGGTCGCCGAGTTGTTCCATGACGCCATCCTGCCAGCCGGTTAACCCGTAGTTGAGCTTGTCAAAATTATAATTCACCCACTGCCGGTAAAAAAAAGGCAACCCGATGACTTTCAGCCGCTCAAGTGCCAGGTATTCAGCCTTGGTAAGGTAGGAGCTATTGTCTTTGCCTAAGGCAAACCCGTGGCCTACAGTGGCGTCGTAGAGCGGTAGCCCCGGATACACATCTGCGATGCGGCTTAGCAGTGCGGCGAGCTGCCGGGCAGCCTGTGGATTGTCACCGAGATAGACAGCGCGCCGCAGGTCGGGAAGAATCACTGTCATAATGATTTTCAAACGGCACTTCCAAACTTCGCCCGCTGAAGAGAACCAGTGTTTTCGTCCGAGCGTTTCGTCAGCCGGTTTGAAAAAATCGTATTTCACCAGCCTGCCGTCCAGGTGGGGAATTTCTTCCTGGTGATTGGGGAGTGCCTTGTAATCGGCCGGCATATCGGCCGTGCGGGCATAGATGACAGAGCCGCAGCAGCGCGTCCTGGCCTGGAACGGATTATTCAGGAAATCGTCTTCACTCATATCTGCGTTGCCGCTCGCATCGCCGTATTGCTTTCCGCAGAACGGACATTTTCCGCCAAGCATGCCGCGGGAAGAGCCGTGGGTGGTGACCGGGCCATGTTCGGGATAAGCTCGACCCAGGATTTTTCAGGAATCGCGAGCCAGCGCCGGCAGCGGTTGGTGTCGCCGACCCGTGTCGATTTGAACGGCCAGGCGATGAATGGCCACCCGTTGGTGTCCGCGGCTATCATTGCGCGTAGCCGCGGGGTGAATATCCGTTCGGGCAGCTTGATGGAGGAGAGCGCGGAGCTCGCGAGCAGTTGCTTGTCGGCGATGCCGGGAAAATTTACAGGTGGCCTGACGGGCCGCATGGTCGGACGGGGTTTGGGTCGCGAACCGCCGGACTGTCGCTGCAGTTCAACGCAGTCCAGGTACAGTTCCGTGTCGGGCTTGAGCTTCAGGCTGTAGCCGTAGGTGGTGAATTGGATCCAGTTGACCTTGTCCCATCCCCCAGGGTTGTAGGCCTTGTTGAATTTGGAAAAGGGTATAACGAAATTGGTCCAGCCCTGCCAATCCACAGTACGGCGCCACATGTATGCATCTGCTGTTGTTGTGTTGGTGGCGGAAACATACACCATGAACTCCGCTCCATTTGCGACGGCCGAGTAACACCAGAACGAAAAGGTGTCGTAGTCCGACCAGTCCGGATTGTCTATTTTCTTAGTTATATAACTTTGCTGGGTGACTTTTGGCCAGCCGGCGCTGGATTCGCCGCGCCAGATGAATTCAGTCTCAGTGCAGACCGTGAAACCATTCCAGCTGTTGATGGTGTCTTCCTCGTCGAGCAGCACCAGTGGCTCGATCTTCGCGGCAACGGCGAAGAATGTAAGTAAAACAATAAGTAAGAGGTATCTTGATAAGCGCATTTATGCATCCTTTCGGCTATTCCGCCGAACTAAATTTTTTTTCAACCCAGCGCCGATCGCATCGAGCTGCTTGCGGAACGATTCGGGAATATTGCCGTCAGGTTCGATTGGTGCATCCCAGGTCGAAACGCCGCCGAACGAAGAAAGGTGTTTCACGTAGCCTACGACGAGCTCGTCGGGAAAGCGAGGCTGTGATCCCCGCCCCCAGTTGTCGCCAAGGTAGGTAAGTATATGATATTGTGCGCCATTAATAAAGCGGCGCAGCGGAATAACGCCCGGCTCCACGCCATTGAGCGGCAGCTTGTCGGCGATCTCGCCGGCGGTAAAATCGTCGTACTCTGAGCAGGGTGAGACCGGGATGCGTATGCCCGGACAGAAGGAAAGCAAAGCGTCAGGATTGCCGGCTCGGAAGGCGCTCGCGAAGCTGTGCCAGTTTGGTGGCTCGGTGTGGCGTAGCAGCTTATCAGCGTAGTAACAACCGTCGAGCCACCAGCCGGCCAGGTTTTTCCCCCAGCGCTGTGCCCAGACCCGTACGACGTTCTCCCAGTTGCACTGGAAGACGGAGAGACGCTCATCTATCCATGGAATGACCGTATCCGTTCCGCCGTGAAGTCCGATGCGTGAAGCGTCCCAGGGAGGAAGAAAGCCCAGTGCCGCGCAAGCCTTTGTATCGCCAACCGGAGCGGCGGTAGGAAGGTAGGCGAACAGGTGCAGCCCGTATCGGGCAAGTGCATTCGACAGGTCAAAGATAAGGTCGCGGTGTGAACAGCGGCTTGGAGTGTGGCCGACCAATTCGTCGTAGACGGGGTTTGGCGAACAGTAAAACCCTGTGTTTTGCCCGACGGTGAACATCACGTAGCCGGCGCCGCATGCAGCCACGCCGGCAGCCAGACGATCGACGTCGACGCTGTCTACCTGTCGATTCCAGTCATCTGTGGTGAGCGTCATCGGTACTTTTTCGTAGCCCGTCGGCATGTAGTGGAAGAAAACTCCCCAGTGAGCTGCGGAAAACCAGTCGGTATTGGCGCGCCGCCAAGCGGGTGACGCGGAAATATTTTCAGTCATGCAAACCTCCGTATTGAAATACCTCAGAGCCTATGGTATAGTGTAGCGATTTATGTTGAAGTATATACCGGATTGCGCGCGTTGTCAATGGACTGTGCTGCATGTCGGCATGGACAATACGACATAATGAACATCGGCTAGTTTGCGCATTTCCGTAATCCACTTCGTCGGCCTACCGGGCGCTCAGCAGTGCAAACAGCACAGAGGACAGAAATAGGATTTTTAAAATGCTTGGCTCCTGAAGTATTTTTTTTTCGCCCGGTTCATCAGTTCAGCACAAAAACCCGGATACTGTGCGACGGCTGGTCGTTCACGGTAAATGTCTCCCCGCACAGAGTGTGAGCACACCCGGGAATGATTGACTGGGCTTGCGTTTTCCTGCCACGAGGCAACCATGCGCCAGGCAATTCCACCCGTACATCAGTCGCATAGTCATGCCAGTTGTACACTCCAAGCCAGACCTGCTCACGCCTGGTGCAGATGAACGTAGGGAGTCCTGCGGAATTTTTCTCGTGATATATCTGCGACGGCGAGCCTGCGACATTATCCCAGAATAGCCGCACCAGGCTCGCTTCAGCTGCTGTCCACTGCGAAGGGATATCTGAAGTCATGAATACTCCGTCCAGTAGGCCGATGGTCGCGGTAACAAGCGTGCGTTCCTCCGGCTTGAGTGCGTTGCGGATGCCGCGCATGTAGAATACGTCAGGGTCCAGCGCCCACCAAGCGCCGTTCGTACACGAGCGCAGAAGTATGTCCGGCAGGTTGGTAACGACCGATTCCCAGGTTGAGCCCATGTCGCCGCTGATGCGTGCGGTATCGGAGTAACCGAGGGCATAGCGTGCCGGCACGCCGACGCAGGCGCAGAGGGTGATTTCATGCGAGGCGGCCTGGCGCAGGAGCGCGAAGAGATTCCGGAGGGTCTGAAAGCTGGTTTTCCCCTTGTCATAGGCAACGCGATTGTTGCTGAGCACATAGGCAAAATCAATTTTCAGGTATTTCCATCCCTGAGCGATGACGTCGGCCACCATGGATTGTATGAAGGCACGAACGCCGGGATGGTCGGGTTCGAGAAACCAGGTAGGATCGCCCTGCACGCCCCAGTACCACTGTTCATCACAGCACCATCCCCAGTTGCTGAAAGCGACAGACGGTTTTCCATCGACACTCCGCTGGATCCAGTCCGGATGCTCCTTTACAAGCGGGTGTCGGGAATGTATCGCCGTCGGCGCCAGCCAGAGCCCGGGCACGGCGCCCGATGTGCTGATACGGGCGGGAAGCGCGCCCCAAGTGTGAGCGAATTTCTGATTAGGTCGCCAATCCCCCGGCATTTTCTGAAAACCGTCATCCACCTGTACGAAGCGCCGCCGGTTTTCACAGGGCCAGGCCGAATATTCCCGGATGGCCTCGTCAATATCGTCTGCCGTAATTGACGAGAGCTTATCATACCACGAGCAGTAGCCGGAGATTCCTACGGGGGATGGCGAAGTGTTCACGCCGAAGGATACGGCGCACTCAGCGGCCCAGGCTGGCCAGGCTTTATTTTCCAGACCACTGATAAGGAGGTAGTCATCGAGTACACGCGTCATGCCGGTCTCTATAACGACGCCGTCCAATTGATGGCCGATCCAGACGTGCTGTCCGTTACCTGTCTTTTCCAGGGAGAGCCCGATTTCTCCGAAGGCTGTGCCCGGCCCCAGTATGCCGACGAGCAGGCCATGCGCCGAGCCGTCCGCATATAAAAATCCCGCGTCGAGCGCACTACCGTACCCGCTGAGCTCACCGCAAGGATCCGACATGCGCTGCCAGTGTGTGTGCATGGCTTCCCAGGCAGTGCGCACCCGGACTGCAGGCGCCGCGCAGGAATCACCGAACCGAAAGGTGCGCGAGCCGAGCCCCTGGTCGCTCATGGCTTTCAGGTTAAGGCCGGAGGATACCAACCGCCCATCAAGCCCGTTCATCCGGGCAACGCAGATTGCTACTCGACCGCTATTGATCAGCGTGGTGGAAAATATCAGCCTATCCGGAGTAATCTGTCGGTATCGAATCGTAATCACAAAGGGGCCGGCGGTGGCGGAATATTCAAGGTCACCCGAACTGCCGATATTTTTTCGCATTGCGTTTGAGCGTGATACGGTCCAGTCGCACTCCTGGGGATGTTTCCAGATTATAACCGTACGAATCCCTTCAATGGAACATACTCCGGGCACATGAACCTTGAGCTCACCCTGGTAATTGTCCAGGGTAAGCTGCGGCACAGCATTTTCTCGCGTCATGGTGCACTCCCGGCGATGATGGCGGCGCTGACGCTCGCGGCACAGCGGGTAACCCCGAGCGGCGACAAGTGCACACCGTCTGCGACATACCAGTCGGGACCGGCATGATGGAAGTCGTGCCACAGGTCGTGTACGCCGATTCCGAGCTTGCACATCAGCTCAACGGAGCGCCGGTTGTATTCTTCAATACGCTCGTTGGAAAAAGTCCATGTGCCGACGATGGTCTGCGGCTCGCGCACCGGGGTTATCGTGCGCCAGATTACCCGGCGGGCTTTCTTTTGCAGCTCCTCAGCGATAAAGCCGAGGTTGACCAGGTATTCGTCGACCTGGAAATACGTCGGGGCGCGCCTGGTGCAATTGCCGAGATCCCATAGGCCGTTGTTCCAGTGAATGGTGTCGACTTCTTCGTCTGCGGGCAGCCAATCCGCCAGCCGCATAAGTGTATAGAGAGAAAACCGGCAATTGTCCGCGGGGCCGCTTACCGTCAAATCATGACCAAGCAGCAGGCGTTGTACCTCTTCCTGGTAACTCAGGCGAATTGAGTCACCGAGCAGTATGACACGTTTTGAGCTCATCTTTCCTCCCAAGGGGTTATTGTTCAGATCAGGCGAATTCCAGGCAGTCGGGCACCAGGTTGGGCTGATCGTAAAAGACATACAGTATTTGCTCCGGGTCAAACAGGTTGCTCTGGTACATGTAAACACCAACCTCCGTATTGAAATACCTCAGAGCCTATAGTATTGTGTAGCACTTTTTTCTGAATTATATACCGGATTGCGTACGTTGTCAATGGACTGTGCTGCATGTCGGCATGGACAATACTACATAATGAACATCGGCATTTAAATATCTATAGGTTGTTTCCTAAGCCGGCAAAGCCGGAGAGGTCAGAGGGCAGCTTTCAGCGTTCAGTGGATGATAAACTTTGCTGAATTTTGAATCATTGAACCCAGCATCTTTCCAATTTCCCGGCATTCAAAGATA
>Ga0180007_10001003_pt1 | contig 41156 bp, 34 predicted proteins | sample MM_PC_MetaG_FD_121122 | JGI IMG/M metagenome (GOLD analysis project Ga0180007, IMG submission 121122) | Groundwater microbial communities from the Aspo Hard Rock Laboratory (HRL) deep subsurface site, Sweden - MM_PC_MetaG | ecosystem: Environmental > Aquatic > Deep subsurface > Groundwater... | reverse complement strand
CTTCAAATCCTCCCCCTCAAAACCGGGTACCAGCAGATGAGCGAAATAGGGGAGAAAGATCGCCACTATAATTCCGACGGTAACAATTAATGTTACGCCCCAGGTGATCATCTGATGGGCGTACGCGTATCCGAGCGACCTTTTTTCGTCGTACAGTTTTGTAAAGATCGGCACGAACGCAGCTGACAGCGCTGTTCCCACCAATACTCCTAACATCATATCCGGAATCACAAACGCGGCATTATAAATATCCAGTGTCCGCGACAGGCCAAACGTCTGCGCGAAAATCCGGTCTCTCAGCATCCCCATTCCATAACTCAGCCCCGCGGTCAGCGTTAGCGACCACGAAGAATGGAAAAGAAGGGTTTTCCAGTCACCGGATTCTTTGAGGGCTTTTAAAAATTTGATCATTTATAACGATCGGTACATTTGCTTAAAATATTCCTTAAATTTAAACGTTTTCCACACTTCCTGCGCCACTGCGTTATCCGACGCCACATATAAATCCACCGTTTTCACCCCCTTTTCTTTAAACCATTTAAACGCTTCTTTCACCATATCCTTTGCCAGCTCCTGTTTCCGATAGCTTTCACTCACATACAGGTCCACGATCTCGCCCCAGTCTATTTCTTTATAAATCGCCGGCCGTTTCCAGAGCTTCGCCCACAAGTACCCCACCACTTTTCCGTCCGCCTCCGCCACCCACATTTTATTATTCCGCCGCCGGGGCACTTTTGTAAACCAATCCTCCGCGATCTGTCTGGATTTTGAATTAATCGCGAACATCTCCCCGAACTGCCGGTGCATACGCATCATCTCTAAATGCAGGGCGGCGACCGCTTTGCCGTCTTTGATTTTAGCGGGGCGGATGGTGACCATTAAAAAGCTTAATAATACGGAGGGTATTATAGCACTTTAGGGCAAAAACTACGTATAAACAGGGGGAGTTGTACGATGTACTACGCATTTTTACTCAATATGAGCTAGAACACTTTTAACCTAATTATTGATAGATACTCTATCAATACTCTATCAATACTCTATCTAATTAACATTTTTTACTAATATAGAGAAAATGGCTTTATACTGCTATTTTATTAACAAAATCTATCATTCTCTATATTATGTTGTATCTTTTATTTTCCAAAAAGCTTTCTGTGATCTTTGCGGTCCCTCGAAATAGACTTTTCCTTCAGCTCTAAGCTCATTTAATAATAAATTAATTTGTTGATTACTTAACTTGCTCTCAAAAAGTCCCTCACGAAATTCACTCATTCGTCCTTTTTTGTGTTGTCGTAAAAATTTCAACAAAATTACTTTTTGCTCTTCTTTTGAGAGCCATTTTTTTCTAGTATATTCAGCTTTTTTTCCTAAAAAGTTATATAACTTATGGCTTAAAAAGTATTTCGTCCCCCTACCTTTTCCTGTTTTTTCAATAATATCTAATTGCATAAATTTATTTCTTCTTTCCATGTCAGTGGAGTTTTGATGCTCACGTATTTCATCTAGAAAAACCAAATCCTTAGCAAAATCAAATATTATTTGTTTTTCTTTTGCAGCTCGCTCTAGAAATACAATAAATTTTTTGTCTTTCACTTGTGCGGGGATTGTAAGATTTACAAATCCCGTTGGGAGTTCTGCTATAACAGGCGTTCCCTTCCCCTCTTCAATAGATTTTCGGAAAATACGATCAAGACCATGACCATATCGCTCTACTAGTCCAATTTTCCCAAGTGTTTCCATAAGTAGCCTGTTTCTCCATTTTCCTTGTATGTCGAGGATATTTTGTGCCGAGACTCCCGGTAGAAATTTTCCAGGACTTTTAATGTTGAAGTTAGCTGAATTCGCTTCTATAAAAATTGAACCACGCTCTTGGTAATCGCGGTGAACAAAGGCATTTAATACTGCTTCACGTATACTAATTTGATCAAATGCCCAGATATCGCCTTCAATAAAGCCTTGCTCGAAAGGGAATCGAGTATTTCTTGCATTTATTACTTCCCAAATTTCATTAAATACATTGAGAAATGGCGCTTTCCAATCTTTTGTAAAATCAAAATCGAGCTTATTGGCATTACTTCGCCAGCCAAAACGGATTTCTGCCTCTGGTAAATATTCAGCAATTTTTTCTGCCTTCCCACATAAAACTAAAGCAGCGTAAGTAAATTTATTTCCTCGTACGAGAAGTAATTTTTGAAGAACCTCTCGGTGTGAGAAGTCTAAATATTCTTTTTTTTGCTCTTTTGTTGCCCACCTTTTTTGCAATGACTCCAATGCTACCATATCCAAATCTTCAAAACGAAGCTGCTTGCATATCTCGGCAGAAAAATCAAAAGTGGCATTTTGAAATTCAACCAAGCGCTTTGTGTATTCAGCTTGATCCATTTTCCTATTACTTGAGCCCACTCTGATATATGAAACACCTTTAAATGTATGGTACGGCGTCCCGCTTTTCTTTACTCCAACTTTAATGACTGGCTTGCCTTCAATAGTTTCAAGGGCTATTTCAGCATATAGTTTGGGTTCAGTGTTATCGGTATAGAGTTGTGCTAAGTCGCGGAGGGTTTTTTCAGAAACTCCAGTTAATCCAATTATATCTCCGTTATTTTTAACTCCAAAATAAATTACCCCACCGCTTTTGTTAGCAAAGGCAACAAGATCTTTACCTGCCTCTTGTTTTTCATTAAGACTTTCCTTAAATTCGATATTTTCAGTTTCTTGCCAATCTGGTGAGTGGACAGTATTCATATTTTTTAATATAAAAGCTTTGGCTTTATTCTACTATATTTTTGATTGAATTAGTAATTGTTAAAAGTGTTCTAAGGGTTTCCTTTAAAATAAAAGGATACCAAAAAATGCGCAGTATTTCGTACAACTACTGTTCATACATAAATGCTTGCCAACAAATGTCAGGATCCGGTAGGTTATCGGAACCATTTTTGGAAATTGGGCATTGGACATTTCAAAAATCACAAATTTTTAAGTATATGCCCCATCTTCGTCTTCTTCGTCCTCAAATATTTAATATTGATGTCGTTCGGTTTCACTTCAATAGGAATCCGTTTGGTGATTTTTAAGCCGTAACCTTCCAGCCCCACTAATTTTTTCGGATTATTCGTTAAAATCTCGATTTCTTTTAATCCAAGGTCCGCTAAGATCTGCGCGCCGATACCGTAATCACGGAGGTCGGATTTAAAGCCGAGTTGATGATTGGCTTCTACGGTGTCTAAACCTTTTCTCTGCAATTTATACGCTTTGATTTTATTCGCCAGCCCAATACCACGGCCTTCTTGTCGCATATACAAAAGTACCCCACATCCCCGCTGGCTGATGAGCTTAAGCGATTGGTCGAGTTGCTGGCCACAGTCACAGTGTTTAGAGTGGAACAGGTCGCCGGTGAGGCATTCGGAATGCACGCGTACGAGAACGTTTTTGGCTTTTTTAATGCCTCCCATCACAAACGCCACATGCTCCTTTAGGTCGATCTGGCTGCGGTAAACATGGATGCGGAACGTGCCGTATTCCGTTTGCAGATCGGTTTCCACCTCTTTGGTCACCAGTTTCTCGTGCTGATTGCGGTAGTGGATAAGATCCTGAATGGTGATGATCTTCAGGTCATGTTTTTTCGCGAATTCTTTCAGGTCCGGCAGGCGCGCCATGGTACCGTCGTCTTTCATTACTTCGCAGATCACCCCCGCGGGCGTCAGTTCAGCCAGTCGCATCAAATCCACGGCCGCTTCGGTATGGCCGGCACGTACCAATACTCCGCCGGGTTTGGCGATAAGCGGAAACATATGGCCTGGGCGGATGAAATCTTTTGCCGAAGAGCTTGGGTTCAGCATGGTCTGAATGGTTTTTGCCCGGTCGGCCGCGGAAATGCCGGTGGTAGTGCCTTTTTTGGCATCGACGGACACGGTGAAGTTGCAGTTGCCGTCCGGATTGGCCACCATGGGGTGAAAGTTGAGCCGGTAGGCCATCTCCTGTTCCATGGCCACACAAACAAGCCCCCGGCCTTCTTTGGCCATAAAGTTGATGGTGGCGGGTGTAATCGTCTCGGCCGCGGCGATCAGATCACCTTCGTTCTCACGGTCTTCGTCATCGGTGACGATGATCATTTTTCCGGCCTGCAGGTCTTTGAGTGCGGATTGGATGGTATTCATTACGTCATTTTAGTGGTATGCATTATAACCTAGAAAGTAAGAATTGCTAAAAGAATTGCCCAAGAATGGCCTAAGCAATCCTTTAAGCAATTCTTAAATTAGATATCAATTTTATAAACCTCCTTATCCGTCAGCACATACATAACACTTTCATTCTGTTCCACATAGATCTGGCGGATGTTGTTAAGCTCTTCAAAGACCACCTGACCGTAGTAACGGGAGTTCCCGCTATCGCTCTTGCTCAGGATAACTACTCGTTTATTGACCGGGTCGAGGAGGTAAAGATTGTCGATTTCAGGCCGTGTAAAGATCTGAGTTGAAGCAGAAATATCCACTGCCAGATCCTCGATTTTAAACGGCTGTTGTTTGGATTTATAGATCCGCACGATCCGTCCACCGTCTTTCAGCACATAAATATCTCCGTCAATCGTTATAGAGATCGCCCCCGAAAGGTCCGCGTCACCATTGTAATCGGTGCGGGCGGAATACTTATCACGCAATCGGGAATATTTGTAGATCTGATTATCGGTGGGGTTCAGTATATAGATATATTTGCCGTAAGCGGCCACATCAATACCTGACTTCCAGGCCTGGTCATCGGTGTTGGCAAAGCGGATCAGTCCATTCGAATATTCCATCACACGACCGGATTGAGTTAAGAATACAAGCGCGTCCTGATCTTCCATCGCTGTGCCGGCGATGACCACTTCCGTGTCATCGATCTGACGCGGATCGAGTACCTGATCCAGAATTACTTCGTAAAGCTTGTTGTATTCATAAATAAAGAAATTGCTATCTAGGTTCATCAGGCCAAGGGCTTTTACATTATCCCCCTTGGTCGACAGGTCGATATATGGTGCCAACTCCTTTAAGCGATCGGTATTATTGATGCTGTCGCGGGTGTCCTGGATTTTGTCGAGCAGGGCTAGTGTTTCAGCGCGAAAATAACTGGATTCGAGAATTTCACGGGATTCTTTTTCCACTTTTTCCAGAATCGCGTTGGCCGTTTCTTTATCATTGGCATACCCTTTGGTATTAGCGACATGAAGATCCTGATTTAACTGTTCGATTCTGGTGCGGTACTCCTCACGAATCGCATTGTCGCGCCGACTGCTCATCAAAAACGAAACACTTACCGTCAAAACAATCACGACAGCCAGTAGGGATAAAAGGACATTTCGTTTGCTCATGTGGGTTTTTCTGCCGGTTTTTTCAGTTAAAAAGTTCGTCGCGGATCTGAGAACCTTTTTTAGCTGAATCCAGAGCGGATTCGGAGAGCGGTCTGAGGCATCGTTCGATGCTTTTTGCAGAAGTTTAACATGCATACAGATCACACCAAGGCTCAGATCTTCATCATTCATGGTGAGCTCACGAGTTGATTCGATTGCTTCAGCCACACCATCAGCAAACAGTTGGACGATCTGCGAATGAGTGGCCAGGCGAAGCAGCCGGCCGGTAGAGAAGATGAGTTTGTCATCAGTCGCCAGTTCACCGCTCGCGATATTCACAAAAAGATCTTTCGATTTACTGCTAAGCCCCTCGCTGATCATGGAGAATTTGTTGTTGCGGATGAGATACGCTTCACTGTCACCCGCTTGGGTCAGATGCATTTCCTGACCCACAAAAACCGACATGATCGCGTTGATTTTTCCAAACGTTTTTTTGCGCCTCTCTTTCAGGTTATTAATAATCAGGTTTACCTCCTTAAGCGCTTGTTCAAAACGTTCGTACGGGCTCAGTTTAAATTGGTCAAAATAGACCTCCTCAATCGTATCGATAATACTTTGGGCTGTGGAGCGGGCATATTTACTATCCCCGACGATCTCAATTGCCAGCCAGACCTGATCCTCTACATTGGGTTTTTTTAAAGTTTTAAGCTGAATAAAGTGATCGGAATCACGCGCTACGGAAAAGATGTCAGCGATGAGTTTAAAAAACATTTTTATTTTGGTTAGATGTGGGTTCTCCCTCCGTAATCTCCCTCCGTGTCTCCAAGCTTATCATGTTTCCCCGACTGGTTCAAGAGAGCAAAATAATTTTTGTTTTTTATTTTTCCCCGACAATTTGCTAATATCAAGTTACCTTATCATTTTTGTAACTTAAGAAAATATGCAAATCAAAATCAAGTCACAAAACCTTAATTTGAATGATGAACAAAAAGCGCTGATCGAATCCAAAGTCGAAAAACTAAAAAATCTGGCTGACCGTCTGGACGATGAATCGGCTGAGTTCAGAGTAGAGGTAAGGCATGAAAAAGCCCGCAAAGCGGAAGATGCGTACGTCTGTCAGTTAACGATTTTTGTCCCGAACGCGGTTCTTCGGGCCGAATCCCGGGAGGAGAGTATCGAAAACGCCGTGGATGATTGTCTGGATAAAATCTACAAACCCATCGAACGCTATAAAGCCAAAATGCACCGGTCAGATAAAAAGGGCTTAGGCGCTAAAGGATTGGAAGATATAGAAAAGCCATCCGATGAATTTGAAATTCCTAAGATCCTCAGGCGAAAACGATTTTCCGCGAAGGCACCGATGACAGAAGAAGAGGCCATTGAGCGGATGGAAATGATCGGTCACGGTTTTTTTCTCTTCAATAATATGGATACCAACCGCTTCAGCATCGTTTATAAACGGGATGACGGGTACTACGGCATTATTGAACCGAAGATGAATAACGACTAATCAGTCTTAAATCATCAGTCTTAAGTCCTAAGCAGGCCACAGTCCTGAGGCTTAAGACTTACTGCTTAAGACTTAAGACTTTTATTGAATGAGACCACCCTTCTCACAATTCGTCCGAAAACTAGTGTTTATTTCGCCATTTGTATTTCCGGCTTATTTACTGCGCTTTCAGGTGGTCGGAATCCCGTTTACTGCTGCTGAAATCTTTATTTATCTGCTTTTTGGTCTGTGGATTCTGAGTTTGTTTCAGGCGCATCGTCAGGTAGACTGGGATGTAAAGACGCGCTGGTATTGGTATGTGGTTTTTTTAATTTTAACCGGAGCCACGCTGGGTGCCCTGACGGCGCCGGATTTTTTGAGTCTGCCGAGCGGTGAGATCCTTAACGCGAAACGCGCCACTCTGGGGGTCTGGAAAGGGTGGGCTATGGCGCCTATTCTGTATTTTGCGGTGCTGACTCAGGTTTTGAAAACGGAAGCAGATGCTGAAAAGATCCTCCGCTCCCTTATCTACTCTGCCACACTTGTCTGTCTGCTTGCGTACTTTTTTGGTCTTTTTGGCGCTGGCATAACCATCGACCTCCGGCTGAGAGGGTTTTATGAATCCGCTAATTACCTGGCGCTTTACATCGTGCCGGCTGTCCTCATCAACATCTATTTCCTTCTCCGCTGCGGAACCGCCCCTCCTTCCCATCAGGATTATATCGATTTATCCACCTTGGTGGTATTGCTGTACAGTTTGTTTTTTACACAATCTTACGCGGGAGTGATTGGTGTGTTTGGTGCGCTAGGGCTGTACGCGCTTTATTTTTTATTCAAAAACCCAAAGCAACGAAAGAAGATTGGAGTCTCTTTGCTGATCCTGACTGCCACGTTTGTCGTGATTATTGTGAGCCAGCTGAATACCCCGAAATTCAGGCAGTTTTTAGATTTTAAAAACCGTTCCAGCACCACCGTGCGCTTAGAAATCTATCAAACATCCTACCATCTGGTAAAAAACAACATTTTTACAGGAATAGGCCCCGGTCTTTTTCAGGCCAACTATCAGATCAGCGCTCCGGAAGTACTTGAGCGCGCCCCCCTGGAATGGAACATGCCCCATTCCCACAATATTTTTATCGGGTTCTGGCTCAACGCGGGTCTGATCGGCTTAATAGCTTTCCTGATTCTCATCGTCTTATGCCATACGTCTTTCACCTTCCCATTGATTGCCCTGTGGGGCATTTTGGTTCACGGATTGTTTGATATGCCGTTCTGGAAAAATGACTTGGCTATGATATTTTGGTTAATCGTTGCCTCTGTTTTGGTTTTGCAAAAACTAAGTCTTAAAAAAGCTCAAAATCCTAAACTCGAAACCCGAAAAAAATCTTAAATTCAAATATCAAATGCTCCAAATATTTTAACATTAGCATTTTGAAAATTTGAAAATTGTTTCGAATTTCGAGATTCGAATTTCGTATTTTGTTTCAGTATGGAACTCATCTCGCTAAAAAGCCGGCGCCTGAAACCCAACGACGATCTCCTCGCGGCGCTCAAAAAAGCGTTCGGAAAAAGAAAGCTTAAAGAAGGCGATATCCTCGTGATCGCGTCCAAAGCCGTGGCGTACAGCCAGGGCCGTTTAGTGCTAGTTAAAAGTAAAAAAGAATTCAGAAAGCTGATTGAAAAAGAAGCCGATGCGGTTCTGGATGAAGGTGAAATGGTCATCACACTTAAAAATCACATCCTCATTCCCAACGCCGGGATCGACAATAGTAACACACCAAAAAATACCGTCGTCCTATGGCCGGATAAACCTTTTAAGGCGGCCCAGAAAATCCGTCAGAAATTGATTAAAAATTACAAAATTAAAAATTTAGGAATTGTTATAAGTGATTCTCATTGTCAGCCCCTTCGCGCAGGAACATCGGGCATCGCGATTGGCTGGGCAGGTTTTATGGGCGTTCAGGATGAGCGGGGTAATAAGGATCTGTTCGGAAAAAAAATGGAATACACGCAGATCGCGGTGGCCGACGACCTTGCCTCATCCGCTAATCTGCTGATGGGCGAGACCAACGCCTCCATTCCCTTTGTCATCGCGCGCGGATTAAAAGTAAAATGGTCAGAAAAAAAGTTTTCGGAAAAAGATTATTTCATCCACCCGAAAGAATGTATTTATAAGCATTTTTACAGCAAAAAACTTTTGAATACCTAAAAAAATGGGACGCCCTTTCGAGCGTCCCAAATGGGTGCATGCAAACCAGTTCGAACCGCTCTAGGTCAGGATGTTACAGGATCTGGTGTCCGGTGTATGCATCACACACCTTGGTTTCGGTGACGCAGGCACGGATGCGCACTGTCCCACCTCTTACCGACGGGACCCTGAGGGTGATGTCCGTCGGATAACTTTCAATCCCATTTCGCCGCTTGCGTGCGGCGTTTTTCAACTTCCGCTGATCAGCTGGGTGTAGAGTAGAAAAGCAGCCTTTTTGTGCCATGTACACTCCTCCTTGAGGTAGGTTTTCAGTACTACGCTTACAGGTTTGCGGTTTGCGATGCTCCCTTTGGTCTTAAGATCAGCCACACCGAATAGGGTGGGCAAGAGTCTAAAAACAGACCGCCCCTATTTTATCCGTAAAATTTTATATGTCAATTGCAAACGAAATGACGATATAACGAAATGACATAAGATTGTTAATTCGGTCTGTTTTGTTGTATGGTCATATCGTCATTTCGTCACTTCGTTATTATGTACAAAGTAGCCGTTCTCGCCTCTACCAATGGCACCAATTTCCAGTCCCTCATCGACGCCAAAAAGTCAGGGGTTTTAAAAGACAATGTCGAACTTTGCTGTTTGGTGACTAATAAAGAGTGCGGCGCCATCGAAAAAGCCATATCAGCCGGCATTCCCTATTATATAGTCGATCAAAAGGGAGAAAGCCGTGAGGAATTTGATGATAAGGTTATGACCATTCTGGATGAATACCAGCCCGACCTCCTTGTCCTCGGCGGTTATATGCGGATTGTCAGCAATGGTATGGTCGATAAATACCGCAACCGCATCATTAACATTCACCCCAGCTTACTCCCCAAATATGGCGGAGGAATAGATGTGTCTGTGCATCAGGCTGTTATCGACGCTGGTGAAGAAGAAACTGGCATGACCATCCATCTTCTCGATGAAGGGGTGGACACGGGCCCGATTGTCCTCCAGAAATCCTGCCCCGTCGATTCGTCCGACACACCGGAAATCCTGAAAGAAAAAGTGCAGGCGCTGGAAAAAGAGTGGTATCCCAAAGTCGTCCAGCTGTTCGCGGATGGGAAAGTTACCGTTCAAGATAACCACGTTGTGATCCATGAATAATTATCTGGCTTTCTGGAAGACAAACAAACGGCGTAATTTATGGCAGCATCCGGTTTGGGCGGCTTTTCAGAGCGCGGTTCATCGGAAGGTTTTTTTAGCTGAGGCAGAAGGAGCTTCAGCATTACTCATAAAACACAATCTCACTCTTGGTTTTTGCTGGCTGGAATGCCCGAGGGGTCCGCTTTTTAAGGACGAAAAAAGTTTGTTACAGGTTCTGATGGACATCCGTAAAACCGCCAAAAGGGAAAAAGCGATTTTTGTCCGCCTGTCTCCCTTTGAACAATTGGACATCGGACACCTGCCTGCCGGTAGGCAAGGTTGGAAATTAGACATTGCGAAGCATGACCATCAGCCGCAAACCAGCCTCATCCTCGATTTAGACCAAAGTGAAGAAGATATTCTGAAACAGATGAAGCCGAAGGGGCGTTACAACATCAAAGTAGCGGAAAAACACGAAGTAACCGTTGAGCCCAGTCTGGATGTCGACACGTTTCACCATTTGCTTTCTACCACTGGTTTTCGAGATAAATTCGGCATTCATCCAGAGTCTTATTATCGAAAAATGTTACAATCAATGCCCAAAAATGCTCAATTGCTCCTCGCCAAATGCAATGGACAGGTGATTGCGGGCGGGTTATTCGTTTATTTGGATGAGTGGGGGATCTATTATTACGGCGCGTCCGCTGAAACCTATCGGAACGTCATGGCACCGTACCTCATTCAATGGGAAGCGATAAAAGAAGCCAAAAAACGCGGCTGTAAGCATTATGATTTTTTAGGCATTTCACCCGAAGGCGCCAAAGGGCACGCGTGGGCGGGTGTGACGGGATTTAAACAAAAATTCGGCGGCCGCACCGTCAGTTACCCGCAGGCAAAAGAGATGGTGCTCAGGCCATTCTGGTATTTTATTTATCAATGTTACAAAAGATTCCGATGAAAACCTTCAAAATTTCAACCAAAGGCAGAACCGTGATAAATAATATTACAGATGATGTCCGCAAAGTCGTCACGGACATGAAAATCGATGACGGCATTGTTACGGTTTACTGCCCGCATACTACGGCAGGCATTCTGATTAACGAAAGCGATGATCCGGCGGTCCAGCGCGACATCCTTCGCCGGCTGAACGATCTGGTTCCGCTCAATCTGGAATACGACCACGAGGAGGGCAATTCCGACGCCCATATCAAATCTTCTCTCATCGGCTCCTCCGTTCAGGTATTTGCGGAAGGAGGAAAGTTAAAATTGGGTCAATGGCAGGCCATCTACTTTTGTGAGTTCGATGGTCCGCGTGATAGAGAGGTGTGGATTAAGGAGTCATAATTTTTGTCATTTCGGTCCTGAATTTGATTCAGGAAGCGGAGAAATCCCTTCAAAAAGCTTGCCATAAATATTTAAATATGGTATAATTTTATGATAATAAAATTTAATCCAAATTATCATGCCTGAAAAAGAATCCCCTTATAAAATCAGCCCGCCCGCCAAAAAGGAGCTGAAGACAGACCCTCTGAAAAAAGAGATCAGTAAACCGGAAGAACCCCGTGAAGATATCCAAAAAAAAGCTTCCGAATTGGTCAAAAAGGCGGATTTGAGTCTTCCTTATGAAGAAACGTATGCTGCGACGCTCGAGGCTCGGGAAAGATTGGCCAGGGAGAAAGAAAAAGCTGAAAAAGGAAAAGAAGTTTTGAGCAAAAAAGAAAAGCTCCGGAATCAACTTGTGGAAAAGGGGCTTAAAGACGAAGCCTTATTGGCCTTTGAAAGCGCTTATAACCCGAAAATATCCCCAAAAATCAAACAGATCTTAACAGATAAAAAATTGGACATCCGAAAGCCGCAGACATGGGATACAGTCCATAAACTTCTCACAACTCCCGCGAAAGACAAACCCTATTTCTGCGAAGCGTATGTGGATGAATACAAGAATTTTATTCCTTTGGTTCCTTTGGTTTCCCCGGAAGAAAAGCCGGTTTATGTGGCGGATTTTGAAAAAATGGATTTAGAAGGTGAAAATATAATTAAAGGAGATGCGGGTGAGACAGTCGCAGAAGGGCCTGAAAAAAGAAAAATGGAATTTAATAAGCAGGTGCTGGCGGTTGAGAATCCTGTTAAATCCGTGGACGATGTTTACGCGTATGTGGAAAAACTGCCCAGTGAATTGCAGGATGATGTGGCCGTGATGCTGGATGAAAGTGATCTAAAAAACATGAATCTTTTTAAGCTCAGGCAGGTTGCTCAATATATCAATGGCATTGCGGAAGGCAAGGATAAAAAAGAGCCTCTCCGCAAACTCCGTGTCGCTTTAGGCAGGGAAGCGCTGAGCGAGAAAGATGTCAGAATGGCTGAAAAAGTCGAGGGGAAAGGGATTTTGGGAATCGATAAGAAAGACCTGCCCCAAAATGTATTTGGCGAAGAAAAGCCACAGGTCAGCGGTATATCCACCCGAAAACCACGATAGGCTAAGGCTTTATTCGGTTGATCATTCGTGGGAATGGAATCGTCTCGCGGATATGCTGTGTTCCGCAGATCCAGCCTGTGATCCGTTCCAGCCCATACCCAAACCCACTGTGCGGCATGGAACCGTATTTCCGCAGATCCAGATACCACTCAAACACTTTCGGGTCGAGTTTGTGTTCTTTGATGCGCCCTATCAGTACGTCGTAATCGTCTTCACGCTGAGAACCGCCGATGATCTCACCATACCCTTCCGGCGCCAGCAGGTCCGCGCAAAGCGCCCGGCTGTCATCCTCCGGATCACGCTTCATGTAAAACGCTTTCACTTCAGCGGGGTATTTTTCCACAAAGATCGGCTGGTCATATTTTTTGGTAAGAATTGTCTCATCATCTCCGCCTAAGTCATGGTCTGGCTGGATATCCGAACCCATTCCCCTCAGTTCCTCCACCACGTCCGCGTGGGTTTTGCGGATAAAGGGCGCTTTGATCTTTTTCAGCGGTTCGGTGTCTCGCTCCAGGATCGTCAGCTCTTTCTGATTTACCTCCAGTACCTTTTTTATAATGTGGCAGATGAGTTCTTCCTGGATTTTCAGGTTTTCCTCATGGTCGCACAGCATTTCCGCATCCATCATCCAGAATTCCGTTAAATGCCGTCTCGTTTTGCTTTTTTCCGCGCGAAAAACAGGGCCAAAATCAAACACGCGCCCATGGCTCATCACCGCGGCTTCCAGGTAAAGCTGTCCGGATTGTGAAAGGTACGCGCTGCCTTCATCAAAATACTCGATCTCAAACAATTCCGTGGTCCCTTCGCATGCATTGGGCGTCAGAATAGGGGAGTCGATTTTAATAAATCCGTTCTGATTAAAATAATCATACGTCGCGTTGATGACGGTGTTCCGCACCCGCTGGATAGCCCATTGCTTACTGCTCCTCAGCCATAAATGCCGATTGTCGAGCAGGAATTCCGGCCCGTGTTCCTTCTTGCTGATGGGATATTCGTCCGTCGGCTGATGGATGATTTCAATACCCGATATCTGCATCTCAAACACATCGTCATGCTTGGGGTGCTGGGTGATCTTTCCCGTTACTTTAACGGAGGATTCGGCCGTCAGTTTATCAGCGGTTTCCATCACATCATCAGGCGTATCGCCCTTAAAAGCCACGGCCTGCATCAGTCCGCTGCCGTCCCGCAATTGAAGGAAATAGATCTTCCCGCTGCCACGCTTGTTATACATCCAGCCTTGGATGGTGGCTTCTTTATCAACATGGTTTTTGGCGTCTGAAATTCGGATAACACTCATATTTTTAGATTAAAAGACGCCTCATAGATTATCAATTTTTGTGTCTAAATACAATCATCAATCAAATCTTGATATTCTGGGTTGGTGTAGATATTCTGGGTTGGTGTAAATGTATGGCCAATCCGAAGGCAAACCGTGTTTTATCTGATTGTGTTCGATGTATTCCATATGATAATCAAAATCATTTTCATTTCGGATATAATGGTCGTGGAATTTGTCCTGCCATTTAAATTTTGGATACGGATTTTGGTTTTTGTGTTTTTGGATGAATTGTTGTTGGTATTTATCCAACATCCCCCGAAACCGAAGGCCGGGATAATTATCCCGGCCTTCCGAGGGATTGATTATTCCATTAATAATATTGGCATTATGTGAAAAATTCCGTTTCAAACAATGCATTATCTCCGATACATTCCATTCATCCCCCGGTTGCACCAATAAATGAAAATGATCATAAGCCAATACCCATCCGAACAACAAAAATCCTTTGAATCGTTTACAAAACCGTAAATTCTCCACAAACAAATCGCAAAAAATCCGCTCCCGGAAAAACGGGACATTTCCCTGCGTTTTGCATGTAACAAAATAACACGCATCGGGGAAAATGATGTGCTTTTGAGAATTCCGATGCAATAACCGATAAGTTTTTATAAATTCTAAATATCGCCCCATACAAAAAATTCTTTTAAACACAAAATAAGAGATTAACTTATATCAAATTAATCAAAGAAAAGTCAAATTTACAAATTTTTATACATCCATTTGGTCAGCGTCCATCCTTCCGAAAAACGGATAGCGCGGTTAAGCATTATATCAGAAATGCATTCATCTAATCCACAGTTTTCTCTTTCCTCCAGTTCATATAAAAACGGCAGGGATTCTTCCTGCCCCAGCTGGCTGAGCGCCCACAGTGCGTCATTTTTTTCTTTAATCGATGTTTCAATCGAATTGATGGATGACATCAGTGATTGAGCACAGCTTTCGCCCCCAAAACGCCCCCGATATTCATCACAGATGGTTTTGACACCGTTGTAAATCCCGCGTAAAGAAAAAGCGAAAAAGATCAAAAAAGCAATAAGGGTAGTCACTCCGATGATAGCGAGGCGCTTAAGATTCATTTGAGCAGGGTTAAAGGGTCAATCCATTCTTGCAGACGTTCCGGTTCCTGAACGTATCCAAGTAAGACAGTTGAAAAGCCTTTGTGGATGCCTAAATGCAGATGCTTCCTTTCTCCATCCGTTTCATTGCTGTATCCCTGCCCCAGAATGCCGATCCGCTGGCCTTTTAACAGCTTTTCATTCAACTCCATCGGGATACTGCTTAACCGAAGATGGCCATACAAAACCGTTATATCCTCGCCCTCCAGTATACACCGCTGTATCAGCACACCGCCATATCCCGTGGCCGTCCTTTTTAAAACCACCGGCCCTTCACAAATAGCGTAAACGCTCACATCAGACTCCTGCTCCTCCGGAAATGTCTCAAAGTCTACGCCGGTGTGATATCCGGAGAACCTTTCAGTGTCAACGGGCGAATCGTTTGAGGAAATTTTTAGGCCAAATGGCTTTTTGGTAACTCGTTTTAAGGCGTCAGTAATCGGCTCCGCAATAAGCCCCCCTTCCACCTCATTAAACACTTCCACCGGAACATTCGTCGGCAAAGATGGGACGACCGGAACCGTCGGAGAACAAGCGGTAAGGATGAGGGCAGATAGGATGATAAAAGGAATCATTATACGCATACCTAAATGGTAGCATTATGGGTTTATAAAGTCATCGTGAAGATGGGTGGGTTGCAGTTAGTAAAGAATGTTAGCGGACGTAACAATAAATTGACCCTTAATTCAGAATTATTTTAGACTAGATTTTAAAAGTGAAGCATAAACTCTATTTTTAAATGCCCAGAGAAGCTATTTTGGATCAATCTCATAGATATTCCAGGAAATGTACAATAATCTGCATCAATTACCCGATTATTAGAATCATATATACACACTTATATATACCTCCAAGAATTATTAGTGAAAAAATTTTTACCTGAGGAAAAACATTACCCATCAAATTTGCCACATTATTACTACCCTCTTTTCCTGCCATTACTGAACAAGAGTGCAAAATAATAGCTGATTTTTCGGCGAGATAATCAGAAAGACCCGGCATCTCCTCTTTGCCACCTTCGTCAATAGAAAACTTTTCATGGTCAATTTCACACCCCCTAAGGTGTATAAACGGGCAAACTCATAACAACAAATTTATCGCCAATTTTTTTCACCCTAAAAGTAAAATCAGTCCGCATGGGGAAGTTTTCTTCATTTTCAACTTCTCCACAGCATGGACCTGACTCAAATACATCCCCATTCCTACCTAGAAACTGAATGCTAAATTCAAATTCTGTAGGAGAAATTTCTTTTTTATTCACTATATTTTTAACCTTTAGACAATTTAAACCGCTGTATCGACACGCTTTTAAAAATAATTCGCTATGGTCATCCGGATCGACAGATGGATTAAAACCTCTAAGTGTTTCATAATCACCACCATAATATTGAGCCGCTTCATTAAATTTTTCTTCATTCAATAATGAAAAATATTTGATAAGAGCTTCTTCAGCGTAATTCATATTTTCTTCATGGGCGTTATTTCCATTTGTTACCAAGCCTTGATTATTTTCCTCTTGTTTTTTGTCTGATAAATTCTGCAATGAATAGACATCGCATCCCGATAAAATAAACATAGATCCAATAATTATAATCAAAAATATTTTTTTCATAAGATTATGTTAGATTAACTAGTTACTAACCACAATTCATTTCCACCTAACGGACAGGCGTTTTAGGTTTTACATCATCCCCGGCATACCCATACCCCCTCCGCCCATCGGCATCACCGGTTCTTCTTTTGGGATTTCGGTTACCGCGCTTTCGGTGGTCAGGAACATGGCGGCGACGGAGGAAGCGTTTTCTAAAGCGCTTCGGGTCACCTTTTTCGGATCGATAATACCCGCTTTAAACATATCCACAATCAGCGGTTTGCTGATGGGCGAGGTGGCATCGTAACCCATGTTTTTATCCTTTTTCCAGGCATCCATCAGTTTGCCCTGGATGACCGCGCCATCCACGCCGGCATTTTCCGAGATCTGGTTCACAGGGTAGCTAAGGGCGTTTTTCACGATTTCAGCACCGAGCTGTTCTTCTTCATGTTCAAATTTTTTCGGGTTGATTTTTAAACTCGCCTGAAGCAGGGCGGCTCCGCCGCCGATTACCACGCCTTCTTCAACCGCGGCGCGGGTAGCGGAGAGGGCGTCTTCAATGCGGTGCTTCTTTTCTTTTAATTCGACTTCGGTGGCCGCGCCGACTTTGATGACAGCGACTCCGCCGGATAGTTTAGCCAGACGTTCCTGTAGTTTATCTTTATCAAAATCAGACGTGGATTTTTCGAGTTCGAGTTTAATTTGTTTAACGCGGTCCTGGATCGCCTCGCTCCTTCCTTTGCCTTCCACAATGGTAGTGTCATCTTTGCTGGAAACCACTTTGCGGGCTTTGCCCAGGTCTTCAATGGTGGCATTTTCTAATTTCAGCCCCACTTCTTTGCTGATCACACGTCCGCCCGTCAGGATAGCGATGTCCTGTAACATGGCTTTTCGGCGGTCGCCGAATCCCGGCGCCTTAACAGCAAGGGTATTAAAAGTCCCGCGGAGCTTGTTGACCACCAGCGTGGCCAGGGCTTCGCCTTCGATGTCTTCGGCAATAATCACCAGGTTCTTTCTGCCGGCCTGCGCCATGCTCTCCAACAGAGGAAGAATATCTTTAATGTTGTTGACCTTTTCATCCGTTATCAGGATGTAGGCATCTTCAAACACCGCTTCCATGCGGGCGGTATCGGTGATCATGTAAGGAGAAATGTAGCCGTTGTCGAACTGCATGCCTTCCACCATATCCACGGAAAGACCGAGTGTCTGGCCCTCTTCGACCTGTACCACGCCGTTCTCGCCCACTTTCTCAAACACCTCGGCTATCAGTTTGCCGACTTCCGGATTCTGGGCGGAGATGGTAGCGACCTGCTCCATTTCTTCTTTGGATTTAATGTCCTTTTTCATCTTACTGAGCTCATCCAGCACAATCTTAACCGCCCCCTCAATCCCTTTTTTCAGGAGCATCGGGTTTACCTTGTTTGTCTTTATGTGGTGCATACCTTCCTTGATGATGGCGTGAGCCATAACGGTCGCGGTCGTCGTACCATCACCGGCCACATCATTCGTTTTGTTGGCCACCTCTTTCACGAGCTGAGCGCCCATGTTCTCAAACGGATCTTCGAGTTCGATCTCGCGGGCGATGGTCACGCCGTCATTGGTGATGGCGGGCGCGCCGTATTTCTTTTCCAAAAGCACATTCCGGCCCTTGGGTCCCATCGTCACCCGGACGGTGTTATTTAATTTTTCAATCCCATCCAATAATTTTTGACGGGCATCGTCACCGTGCAATATGTCTTTAGGCATTTTTTTAAAATTTATGAAGTAAATTTTAATTTCCGATTACCGATTTCCGATTACCGATGTTGTTTGGCCAGTGCGTTTTCTAGTCCAAATAACATTTTCGAACAATCTTCATAGTCAGTAAGGAAATTATTTAATTGGTGTTCAGGTAAGTAATTTTTATTATGAGCGATTTTTAAATGATGTCTTGTTTCCCTCAGCTCTCCTTTTGCCCGGCTAATACATTCAAGATAAATGTTAGTATGTTTATTGCCAAAGCCTTCTGCAAGATTAGCCGGAACTGAATTGGAGCTTCTACGCAATTGAGATCCTAGTTCATATAATTCAAACTTTGGAAAGGAGAGAGTTAATTGATGAATTTCAAGAGCTAATTTGAATAATTTCTTATAAACTCGTAAGTCTTCTACATACATATTTGATTCAATTTAAATTCTACATTTTAACCGGTGGTCGGTAATCGGTAATCGGAAATCGGATTACGCAACGATGGCGCGTACTGAGGTCATTTCAACAATTTTATATTCCACTCCGTCCACTTTCACATCCTCGCCTGAATAACGGCCATAAAGCACTTTATCACCCACTTTCATTTCAATGGGGAGCTCGGTACCGCTCGAGCTGATGTTTTTGCTGGCAATAGCCATTACTTCGCCTTCCTGAGGCTTTTCTTTATTCGCGGTGTCGGGAATAACAATTCCACTAGCCGTCATTTCTTCTGCCTCAAGGGGCTTAATAACAACATAACCATTAAGAGGTTTGATGTTCATACTTTTTTAATTAAAAAATTAAAAGATTCAAAATTGAAAATTAATCTTAGAATTTTTAATCTTCAATCTTCAATAAGATTAGCACTTTAAATAACTGAGTGCTAAATCATTTTAGCAATCATAGACACTAAGTCAATTATTTTTTCTTCTAGATCAGAAATCACAAATCAGAAATCACAAATCCTTTTACTTCAGTAAAAGGTAACCTTCCGTACTCACTCCGTCATTAAAATAATGTTTTATCCACGTGACGGCCTCAAAAGACTTGAGGAGGTTTTGGCTGTAAACGCCCAGCGGTGTGTTAATAAGAAGCGGGTGAAGGTTTTTCAGTTCAATAAAAGTGATCTCATCGCTGACCGCGCTCAAGTTGCTCAGCGCCTGACGGAACGATTGGGATTGCGACAAAACAAAACGCGGAGAAGCGCTCAGGTCAATCGTCTCTTTAATCGATTCAGGATGATTGCTCATAATGATGAGCTCATCGGTGATCGCGTAGCAAAATCCGTAGGCGGAATCAGAAACGTCGAGACAACTGATTTCATAATCTTTATAGGTCTCCGTTATTTCTTTCAGGCGTGAAGGGTCCACTACCAATTCACGACTTTCCGTTCCATCCGGTAACGTAAATTCTTTCAGACGGGGGGCAAACTGGGAAGCAAGGGTCTGAAAACCTTCCAATAACTTCTTTAATTTGATTTCGGCGAAAGACCGGTCATCGTGCTTTAAGATCAGCCTGATTCCAAGTTGGCCGTTTTCAAGATAGTCAAAAGCCAAGGCATATTCTCCTGAAAATAAAGGGTAAATATCATTCCGAAGACTGACATCTTCTCCGAACACACGGCTCACCTGCGCCCGGACCACTCCTTCCAGAATAATCCCGTAGGCGGGGTTAAGCTGACTGATGGTTTCGAGCGTGTTCTGCCATTCATCGCTTAAATTGGCGCCGCCAATATAGGCAGCCAGATTTTGGGAGCCTAAAAAGTCTGCCAGACTATAGGCGAAACGGGTCGAATCCGTATAACCTTTTTTCAGCGCCAGTAATTTGGGATCAAGCGACAGAAGGGTATTGAAATGGAAGCCATTGTATTCTTTCTGAATAGTCAGAACCAGATGATCGGTAATGCTTTTAAGGGGCTCGATGAGCTGGTTAAGGGCATTGTTTTCTCCGAAATAAAGTGCCTGAACATTAAGATATCCGTATCCCCAGGCTTGCCGGGGGAGGTTGGCCAGTGACTTCCGGTAATCCGGATCAGCGTTAAGATTGGCATCTTCACCGCGGTAAACCGCCTGGATCATTTCCAGCGTAGAGGGTTTTTCCGTGATAAACAGGTAAGGCCCGATAAAGCTGAAAGAAAAATGTTTGCTTTGAGAATAAGAATAAATCGGTAATTTTTTATCGCCACTAACAATCAGCTTTTCGCCTTCCAATCCCAACTCTTCGAAAAAGGCCAATGCCTGTTTTTGGCTTCGGACACGGAAAAACAAGACGAGCTTATTTTTATTGTCACCGTTTTTAAGCAGGGCTAGGCCCAGTCGGCCTTGCGACAATTGCTCTTGTAAATCCTCCACGTCAAGCTGGAAGGCTTGTTCCAGCACAGTGCTTAAGCCCATCAGATCCAAAACCGTTTCCTGATTCAGACGAGGAGGGAGTGTTAAGTCCTCCAGCTCAAAATAAGCAACGGTCTTTTCTGCCGGCAATGTATAGGTAGCGCTTCGGTTGGTAAACATGAACCAGACCAGATAGACGAAAAAGGCAACCATCATCAAAAGCCCAATTCCAAGGATGCCAAAAAGCAGACGATCCAGAAAAGTCGCCTTGCTCTTTCTTCGCTCCAGTAATTTTTTGAGAAGCAGATTTTTACTCATTTAACATAACGAAATGACGAAATAACGATACAACAAAAATCAGAAATCAGAAATGCGAAATCTGAAATTAAATTTCAGTCTCTTTGCCACATTTCTCACATTTGATTAGATTCCTTTTCGCCTGTACCTGAAGCCCTTTGCAGACAGGGCAGGGGTCTTCAATCGGTTTGCTCCAGGTGGCAAAGTCGCATTTAGGGTAGTTCCCGCAGCCATAAAATACCTTTCCCCGCTTTGTCCGTTTTTCTACAAGCTTACTGCCGCATTTAGGACATTCCACATCAATGGCGTGAGCCAGTGGACGGGTCGTTTTACATTTGGGGTAAGCAGAACAGGCCAGGAAATCACCGAATTTTCCGGTTTTAATCACCATGGCTGAGCCGCATTTATCACATTTCTCATCTTTAAACTCTTTTTGCAGTGCTGCTTCTTTTTTCCGGTCTTCTTTCATCGGTTTGGCGTTTTTACACTCAGGATATTTTGAGCAGCTGAGGAATTTGCCGTTCCGGCCCAATTTTACAACCATGTCAGCACCGCAGACATCACATTTCTCATCTGTCTTTTCCTTAACTACATCCGCTTTTTTAATCGTCTTCTTCTTCTCTTCCAATACTTTTTCAAAAGGTTTATAAAAATCCTCTATTACAGGTTCCCATTCCACCTTGCCTTCCGCGATATCATCCAGTTTTTCCTCCATGTCCGCTGTAAAATGGTAGCTGACAATATCTTTAAAGTGCTCCATTAAAAAATCATTTACAATCACGCCGATTTCCAGCGGGTAAAGTTTTTTATCCGGTTTTTTTTCTACATAACCCCGCTGAATAATCGTAGAAATAGTCGGTGCGTAAGTAGAAGGACGGCCGATCCCTTCGGATTCCAGTTTTTTAACCAAAGTCGCTTCTGTGTAGCGGGGAGGGGGTTGAGTAAATTTTTGCTCGTCGTTGACCTTTTCCAATTTACACACTTCGTCTTTTGTGATTTTCGGAAGGATTCGTTCTTTATTTGCCAACGCTTCATCAGGATGATCAGTTCCCTCAACATAGACTTTCATAAAACCCGCTGATTTGATCACCTGCCCCTTAGTAATAAGGGTGTAGCCGTTATTTGTTTCCACGGTTACCGTCGTCACATCCAGTTGCGCGTCAGGCATCTGGCAGGCGATAGTGCGCTCCCAGATTAATTTATACAATTTATATTGAGAGGGATCCAAATGAGGCTTTAAACTTTCGGGTGTTTTGCTCGGATCCGTGGGGCGTATGGCTTCATGAGCCTCCTGAGCCCCTTTGGTTTTTTTGGTAAAAAAGCGGGGTTTTGAGAGGGCGTATTCCTCTCCGTATATTTTCTTGATGACCTTAGGCACCACTTTCAGGAATTCCATAGAAATGTTGAACGAGTCTGTTCTCATATAGGTAATAAGACCGGTATGGTGCTGGCCATGTTCTATTCCCTCATAAAGTTGTTGTGCTACTACCATGGTCTGTTTTACCGAGAAGCCAAGTTTGCGGGAAGCTTCCTGCTGAAGGGTGCTGGTGATGAATGGGGGGGCAGGACTGCGTTTGGCCGCTTTGGTAACGAGATCCGCCACTTTATAATCAGCTTTCTTAAGATCTTTCACAATCGTCGCGGCTGTTTTTCCATTTGTCACTTCTGCTTTTTTGGTCTTGATCTGAGCGAGTTCTGCATTGAACTTCCCATTTTTCGCCTTCAGGTCAACATCGATCTTCCAGTATTCTTCCGGTTTAAAATCCTCGATTTCCCGCTCTCGTTCAACCACCAGGCGGACCGCAACACTTTGCACACGTCCGGCGCTCAGACCTCCTCTGATTTTGACCCACAATAAAGGAGAAAGTTTATAGCCCACTAAGCGATCCAGTACACGACGGGCTTGCTGAGCGTAGACGAGGTTAATATCAATATTCCGGGGATTTTCCAGGGCGTTCAGGATGGCTGATTTGGTGATTTCATGAAAGGCAATTCGCTTATAGTGTCCCTTTTTTAAATCCAGCGCGTGTATCAGATGCCAGGCAATACTCTCTCCTTCGCGGTCCTCATCAGATGCCAGCCAAACCATCGTATCCTTATATTTATGGACAAGTCCCTTGAGTTCTTTAACAATTTTTGTCTTGTCCGGGCTGACTTCATATTTTGGCTCAAATCCTTTTTTAACGTCGATACCCAATTCTTTTTTTGGAAGATCCCGAATATGCCCCATAGAAGCTTTAATATTATATTTAGCCCCTAGAAATTTTTTGAGAGTCCTAGCCTTAGCGGGAGACTCGACGATAATGATATGATTCATGGATTCGTTGGTAACGCTAGTGATTAACAACTGAAAGATTTACAGGTAAGAAGGTCACTTGTCAAATAATTTGGGCAAATGAATTGATGTTCAGGATTTAAAGACATTAAAATTATTAAAATGTCAATTTTTGCTTTAAATAAGCCAAAAAGAACATTATTTTTACTGGTAAATTTCCTTTTTCGTCAAATCTTCGATTTTTGGCTTAAATACTGAATTAAATGTGAATACAAAATTGTATCAATCGACTTTTTCGCTAGCTAAAGCGAAAAACCCCTTGTCATGCTGATTTTCGCTGATTATACTGCCTTTGTTTTAATTCCTAATATTTTTTATTATGACTAAGCAAGATTTAGTTACGGCGATTGCGTCCAGCGCTGGCGTGACCAAAAAAACAGCTGGTGTCTCTTTAGACGCTCTCCTTGAATCCATTACTAAAGAACTTAAAAAAGGAAAAAACGTGACCATCACTGGTTTCGGCACCTTCCGCATCAGCAAACGTGCTGCCCGCACGGGTGTAAATCCTCGCAATCCATCTCAAAAAATCAAAATTCCTGCAATGAACATCCCTGCTTTTAAAGCTGGCAAAAGCCTTAAAGACGCTGTTCGCTAAGTCATAGTAAACACAAATAAAAAATTTGATCCCCTCCTTGGCTCTGTGCGAAGGAGGGGGTTTTTGTTATCAAGGGATATTCAAAGCAATCTGTGAACTTGAAAAAGTCATTGGTTTTTTGTATCCTCTTTGTACAAAATTTAATTTTTTAAATGCTTTATTATGCCAGCACAAGAAACAAGCGGTGATACCTTTCAGACAGATGTATTAGACGTTAAAGATATTCCTGTTTTGGTGGACTTTTGGGCTCCCTGGTGCGGTCCGTGTCAGATGCAGGGGCCGATTTTAGATGATTTATCCGGTGAAGTGGAGGGGAAGGCGAAGATTATGAAAGTCAATGTGGACGAAAATACGGAACTAGCCAGCCAATATGGCATTATGAGTATTCCAGCTCTAAAAGTTTTTAAAAACGGTGAAGTGGCGGAGGAAATGGTCGGCGTACATCAAAAAGACCAGCTGATGGAAGTGATCGAAAAGAATAGCTAAAGGATTGCTAAAAAGGATTGCGTAAGCCATTCTTAAGCAATTCTTAGGCTATTCTTGTTTTAAGAAGCTCGGTCCATCGCCTCATTCGCCAGTTCATCAGCCAGGCTGTTTTGGGCGCGTTCGATATGTTCGATGGTAAACGTTTTGAACTGCCCCACAATTCGCTGAACTTCGTCAAATAACGGGCGGACATTTGCACTTTTCACTTTATAATTTCCGTTCATCTGTTCCACTACGAGCTGGCTGTCCATAAAACAATGGATTTTCAAATCAGGGAAACGGCTGTAAACCTCCCGAAGCGCCGTGCGCAAAGCCAGATACTCAGACTGGTTATTGGTTTTTTCGCCGTAAAATTCTGACCCCTGTAAAACATTTTCTCCGCCACGGAACACCACAAAACCTCCGCCAGCCAGCCCTGGATTGCCACGGGAGCCACCATCCACATAGACCTCAATAGTTTCCGCGTTCATGGCTATATGTTTATGAATGTGGGTTTTAACTGCCAGTTCAACGAATGCCTGCTGTTCGCGTTTGGGGATATGTTTGTCTAATTGTTTCTGAATACTTTTTGAAATCATAAGAATTGCTCAAGGATTGCTTCAGAATAGCTTAGACAATTCTTTAGCTATTCTTAGACAATTCTTTGATTTATCGGTTAATCGTCTCAATCTTTTTCACGCCCAGCAGAAAACGATTTTTGGACAATCGGGTTCCTGTTAAGGTTTTAAGGAATTGGCGCGTCACGGTGATGGCAGTGAACATGGAAATCAGGATACCGATAGCCAGCATCAGGGCGAAACCGCGGATGATAGAATTCCCGAAGAACCATAAGATCGCGCAGGTAATCAGAGAAGAAACATTAGAATCCCGAATGGAAGACCAGGCGCGTTCAAAGCCGGTTATAACCGCTGCCTGAAAACCTTTGCCGGAGTTCAGCTCTTCTCTCGTACGTTCAAAAATCAGGATGTTCGCGTCGACCGCCATGCCGATAGAAAGGATAATACCGGCGATGCCCGCGAGCGTCATAACAATACCCGTGGTTTTAAGAATGAACAGGATAATAATCGAATAGATGATGAGTGCCAAAACGGCGAAAACACCCATTAATCGGTAGCAGGCAATCATATAAAGGGCCAGAACAATTAATCCGAGCAAGCCAGCCAGGAGCGAGACACGAAGGGCGCCTTTCCCGAGAGTGGCGCTGATGGTGTATTGGCCAGACAGGATAACAGGGGCGTCGATGGCTCCCGTATTTAAGTCGTTGGCCAGCTGAAGAGCTTCAGTGATGGAATAATTACCGGTAATAACGGCCGCGCCACCACTGATCTTTTCGTTTACATTCGGTGCAGAGATCAATTCGCCGCCCACAAAAATCGCCAACGGCTTATTCACTAACCGCTCTGTAATGTCCGCAAACATATCCGCCCCTTCACTATCGAATTCAATACTTACCTGAGGTGAGCCAATCTGATTGTAAGTAACAGTCGCGTATTTAAAATGCGCGCCATCCAGCCCTGTGGATTTCCACGGATCCGGTGTCAGGTCGAAAAAAAGTTCATGATAATTGTATTCTTCTTCGTCTACTGTCACTTCATATGGAACAGTCAGTTTCAGTTCCTCCTCCAGTTTTTGCCGGTTGGCTTCGTTGTTCGGCAGAGTCAGTACGGCTACCGAAATTGTCTCCTCTTCCCCTTTTTTATCGGTAGTTTTGATGATGTGATAACCGAATTCCGTTTCGACGACATCTGAAATTTCACCCACCTCCAGTCCGAAAGCAGTGTCTTCAAAAGCAGGGGCCATTTGGCCGGTTCCAAAGAAGCCAAGGTCTCCTCCGCTGGGGGCTGAGGTGCAATCGGAATGTTCTTTAGCCAATTCTGCGAAACGATCCGGATCTGCCTGAACTTCTTTAAGTAATTGTTTCGCCTCTTTTTCTGCTTCGGCTTTGGTGCGGGTCACTTCGGCAGCTGCCCGTTCCGCTCCCTGATAGGAAATCAGGATATGGCTGGCTTTCACTTCTCCTAGTCCCTCATCTTTTGCCAGCACTTCATAGACTCTTAATTCATTATCCACTTCAATAATACCGGTCAGTTCATTCACGGGCGTCAGCCACAGAATATCAGCCACGTTTTCCGGAAAATCAGCACGTTTTTTAAGGTTTTCCGTGTCACGTAGTTTATTAAAAGCTTCGGCTACTTCACGGAATTCTTTCACCTCTTCTTTAGTGCGCTCCTTCGTCTCTTTACCAAGGAACTGAACAATATAAAGCCCATGCCGTTCAGAAATCTGTCCATCACCGCTTACCACATAGCCATCCGACCCTTCAATCAGGGTTCTGCTGATAGCATTGGGCTGCATGGTTGGAAGCAGATCTTTGTAGCGGGCCGGCAGTTCAGAAACCCATTTGGTTTCATTCTCACGGAAATCAATTTTCTTGTCGCTGGTTTGGGAATTGAAAGCAAGAGCTTTGAAGTCCGCATCGGGCTTAAGCGCCTCAGCTAGGACTGCATTGGCTTCTGCTTCGACTTTCCCCTTTTCATCCGCTTCCATTTCCGTTTTTTGCTCTTTAAATTCCAGCTGGATGGTTTTACCCACTGTTTTTTTAGCTTCATTAATGTCCTTAATACCCGCTAATTCCACAATAATGTGCTCTTCGCCTGCCACATTCGAGAGGTAGATCTGCGGTTCTGAAACCCCCAGGCCATTCACACGACGTTCAATCGTGGTACGCACCCCTTCAATGACATCGTTAATACGCACATCATTGTTTTTATCATCGTCTTCGTTTTTAGCGTAAGCATTGCGCAGGTCAATGCGGTAATCCAGCTGAGTTCCGCCTTGTAGGTCTAAACCAAGGGTGATCTTAGGATTTTTGAAAAAGTTTACAAACGCATTGTCCGGCCACGTCGATTTGACCGAATAGGGAAGCGCCACGACACCCATAAAAAGGGAGGCGACGATAATAGTGACAAGTCCTTTTGAAAATCTGGAAAACATTTTATTAAAAATTAAGGAATAATCAGTAAGAATTAAGCCCGTAAAACGGGCGGAATCAGTTTAGCGGAAACCGCTCTGTGGTGCAATATTATATCAAAGACAAACTTCTAAAAGGCAAATTTTAAATTTATATTCATTTTACTGAAGGCGCGGAAATGCTTCCGCGCCGGCGCGATTGATTAATCGCGCCTTCAGATATTTAAATAATAATTTGTAATTTACCTTTGTTTATTTTTCAATCTTACTCCCTTGCCGGATCATCTTATGGCTTAAATCGATATTCTTAAGCTCCGCCCCTTCATCCACAATACAGTTCCTCAGCACGCAGTTGATGATTTTACAGTTTTTTAAAATCACCGTGTTTTCCAGGGTCGAATCCTGAATGCTCGCGTGGTCGCCCAAATACACACCGCCTTTAAACTGTGAACCTGTTTTTTCCACCTGTCCGTTTTCAATCACCTGACCATTCAATAACTCCCGGTTCGCTTGCAGATAACCCTCAAACGAACCCACGTCAAACCATTTTTCTTTAAAAGAAAACACGTTGATCGGTACATCCTTTTTAAGCAGATATTCAAAAATACCGCCCAGGTCGTCATTCTTTTCTTTGGCATAATCTACAATGTCGTTTAAATTGGTTTTGGGGAAAATATAGCAACCCGTGCTTACCAAGGTGCTTTTTGGCTCTTGCGGTTTTTCCTGGAATTCGACAACTTGTCCTCCTGAACTTGATTCAGGATCTGTGTTTGCGATTACCACACCAAACCGTTTGGCTAAATCCAGCTCCTGAATATCATACGCCGCCAGTAGTGGATGATTTTGGTATGAATCGATAAAATCCTTCATCTCAAAACCAAAATAGTTATCGCCGGCGATAAGTAATAAGTCTTCATCCAGTTTTTCATGGCCGATCACCATCGCCGTGGCGCCCAGTGCTCCCTTTTTAAATTCATCCTCAAACGAATCCTCCACAAATATCTTAATCGGCCGATCGGGATAATTTTCAGCCCATTTTTTAAATTTATCCTCAAAAACCGCGTTTGTGGAAATGATGATTTCCATATTTTCCGGCAAACCCTCGACAATATGCGAGATAATCGGCTTATCTTTCAGGTGCAGGAGAGGCTTGGCCTTATTTTCCGTCAGCGGCCAGAGCCGCGTTGCAAAACCGCCAGCGAGGATAATACATTTCATAAATTCCCAATTGAGGACCCAATTGAGGACCCAATTGAGGACCCAATTGATGGTAAATAACTATCAAGCTGATAATCAATCAATGGGCCTTCCATTGGGCCTTCAATGGGTAAATATAATTACCAAATCTTATCCCACCACTTCTTTTTCCGCACCACTTTCAAAAACGGCTGTCCTTCGATTTCCTCCACATGCTGATGGCCCTGGAAGATACCCAAAAGTTCCGGCGGCATGATGAATTTGATGTTGTTCTGCAGTGCGTAATTGATGATATTGAGAGTTTGCTCCAGGTGATCCACTTGCAGGATATGGTCGATGTTGTGTTGGGCGATGGCTTTTTCAAACACATTCATCTTGCCAACCACAGGCACCCCCGCAATCACGCTTTTACCACTGCCGTAGGCATCAATAATAGCCACGGGTTTGATGTGGGATTTGGTCTGTAGCAGGTGTTTGATGATCTCCTCCGCGGGCCGGTTGGCACCGATCACCAGTGTTCTATAAACCCCCACCTCCCGCTCAGCACTTTTTTGCAGAATCCACTTAAAGATCCGATGCCAAAAGTAAACAAACAAAAACGTCAGCAGGAAGATGTAAACCAGAATCAGACGCGAGAAGAAATTGCGGTACGCAAAGTAATAAAGCACCATAAACACCGCCACATTCTCAATCGCCACAAACGCGATCCGTTGCATATGCCGAAAGCTCCGGATCTGCTGGGTCAGCTTGTAGGCGCGCGCAAAAAACATAAACCCCAGCGTAATCGGCGTGGTGATAAGCGCGATGGTCATGTATTTATCGAACGGAAAATCCGTGGAAAAATAGAACCCGATACGCAAAAAATAAGCCGATGCGAATGCGGCCGCTAAAAGCAAACCGTCCACAATGATCTGTAATATTTTTAGGCGGATCAGCTGTTTATTCATCGGTATCCGGATTATCTTTTTCATCCCCCATTATGGTAGCCAAAGCCCGCGCATGCGTCATGTTTGCCTGACCCATGGCAATAGCCAGGTAGTGAGGATTGAGCGGGTGCCCTCTTTTCTGATTTTCGGAATCAATGACATCACGTTCTTCGTCAGGTTTTTTCTGAGTCATGATTGATTGGTTAAATAGCAAAATTAGTTTTACCATAAAAACGCGTTCAAAAGAAGCCATAAATTAAGGAATATATTTATATATAAGCTCTTGCTGTGCTAAAATACTTTTAATTAAAAACTAAAATATTGTAAGTGTCTCGTGTCTAGTGTCTCGTGTCTGATAAATTCACGAGTCACGAATCACGAATCACAAAAATAAATAAATGAAAAAGGCTTTTAGCCCACAATCTCATTACTACGTTTTCGCGCTCCTGTTTGCCATAATGGCTATTATGGGGGGTGTTTTTTATGATGATATTCAGAATATCGGATTGCGAGCGGATGATTGGGATGTTCCCACGGCCACCACGATCAGTAATGTCAGCCCGGTCTTCACCACCACGCCCGCGGATGATTCCGATAGTTCATCACCCACCAATATTGGCAGCGATGTGACCTTTACCGGCGCCGCGACTGATTTAAACGGCGACCAGTATTATCTGGCGATCTGTAAAACCGATGCGGTGTCGGTAGGCGATAATGCGGCCCCCACCTGTACGGGTGGGGAGTGGGATATCAGCGCCGTGACGAACAGCGGATCGGCGCCCACCGTATCACCCACTTATACCGTTACCAGTAGTGAGACTAACGAAACCTATGATTGGTTTGCTTTTGTGTGCGATAAAAAAGTGTCGGCCGATAACCCTGCCTGTTACCCGGGCAATGATTCAGGCGATCAGGGTTCCGCGTTAGGAACGGTAACGTTATCTGATATTCCGGTCGATGAAGCGACGGTGACCATCGATAGCGTTGCCTATGAATTCGACGATAACAGTTCTTACACCGGTACGCAGGTCGATGTTTCTGCTTCCCAAACTCCCGCGGAAGCGGCTGAAGAATTGGTGACGGTGGAAGCAGGCAGCAGCTCTTCCATGGTCCGTCGCGGGAATATTATTTATGTGTACGCCGATACCGAAGGGGTGGGCGGCAATTCCATCGCCATGAGCAAATCCGGCGATACGGGCGATGACATCGCCTTGTCCGGTTCCACGCTTTCCGGCGGAAGTGATACGGGCAAGTCGCCATTTAATGTAAATCATGGGCCGACTTTTGGCAGTGTTACCGTAACCGACGCCACTGAACTTTTAACCAACGGTACTATGGAAACAGGCGATCCTCCAAGCAACTGGCCGATCACCGCTGACGCAACGGTTACCTCAGTGGCGGATGAACGGGATGGAGGAAGCGGTTCGAGTTCCATGGAGGCGACCAAAGATGTGAACACGTGGGTCGCCAGACAGGATATTACAACCGTTATCGGAGATACGTATCGCGGAAGCGCGTGGCTGAAGAACATCGACGCGACCTACGCCCGTGTGCTTATTTCAAATTCGAACAATAGTGTCGTTTATTCAGATACTCCTATCACAGCCACTGTCTGGACATACACCAGCTTTACTTTTGTCGCCGAGGACACAACGACCCGGGTCTGGTATACGATCAGCGGCGATTCCGGAGGCACGGCAAGACTGGATGATATTTCCGTTGTCGGAGCCAGCATCGAACCAGGTGATAATCTTCGCTTCATACTCCCCCAGGCGGAGATCGCCGATAGCGATACGGAAGGAGGACAGGATACCCTCAATATGCACATCTGCACGGACGCCACCACCTCTTTCAATTACTCCACCAATGCCTGCACAGGCGGCTCCCTCATCTGTTCCGTCACGTCCGTTGACCCCACTTCTCAGGATGCCGCGTGCGACGAATCCGGCAATGCGCTGGCGCCAGTGCCAACCGCTCATGGTTCGTATAATTTTAAGGTCTATGTGGAAGATAGCCACGATATGGCAGGCACCGGCACCAATCAGCAAAGTTATTCCGTGGAGGATGTACTGCCGGTACTGGTGAGCTATTCCACAATCGACACGCTCTCGATCGCGGCGGGTGGCAGCGACACGCTCACTTATTCGGTTTCGCTTACGGATGACAACGGTGATAACGACGTCACCGACCTTTCCATGACTTTCTTTGATTCCAATGAAGTGAACAGCGACTGCGATACGGATGAAAACGATTGTTATTCAGAAAATATCGCCGGCAACTGCGCATGGACCAATAAAGGTTCCGGCACGGATAATGCGCTCGGAGCGGATTGCGATTACACCATTTACTTTAATGCCAATGCCGGCACTAACTGGGAGGTGGCGGCCACCGTTGTCGATGGGAATGGCAGTACGGATCTGGGAGCTTCCACCGCTCAGGATTTCGAGATTGCATCCCTGCAGGGGATCGATGTGGTCCAGACCACGATTGCTTATTCTACGGTTGAGATCGGCGGCACATCGGATCCGATTGAAACATCGATGGGCAATGTGGGTAATACCGATATCGATATCCTTATCCATGGCGCCGATATGACCTGCCAGACATCGGCTACATGCGGTTCGAACACCATCGGCCAGGAACAGCAGCGATGGCATTCGGGCAGTAATTCATTTGACTGGGATGATTCTGAAACCGGCGATGGCCCTTATATATTGGATGAGACATCCGGAACAGGCGGCGGCGGTGCGGGCTGTATTGATCACGATTTAAGAAAACGGGATAGTTACAGCAGTACGTCCATCAACCAATCTGTTTACTGGAAACTTCGTATTCTCAGCTCCCAATCCTCCGGTAATTATCAAGGCAGTAATACCTTCACCTCAACTGCCGGTTGTGACGCGGAGACCTGTAACAATAGCACCGATGATGACGGGGACGGCCGGACGGATTGCGCTGACCACCACGATTGTGATTTGTCCGCTTTATGCACAGAGCTCGATCTGCCCATGGGCACCGCTCAGCATGACAGCGGCAATAATCGCACGCTCGACACAAGTCCAAACGGTAATCATGCGATATTTGGTGACGGGGCAACGTCCACCACTTATCCAACCAAGCTAAGCCCTATGGTGGGTTATGAACTGGACGGCGGTGATTACTTTGACGCGGGCGATGTATTTACCACTAATCAAACTGAATTCACTGCCAGTGCCTGGGTATATGTAGATGCGTTTAATACACATATTTCCACCAATATAAGGACACCCTTTATATCAGATTGGAACACATGGGATGTGGGCGGTCAGGAGGGATTTAATTTGAATGCCTATTATTCTCAGGCTACTGACACGATGGGCTGGCAGTTTAATATTGCGGACGGAACGGACTATTACACGACTGGTACTACTGCCACCGATGCTACAACATTTAATTCTACCTACGCGGGTCGCTGGATCCATGTCATCGGAACGTATAAGGCAGGTGAATACATGAGGATTTATCTTGATGGAGTGCAGATGACAAATAAGACCACTGGTCTGCCAGCTCAGATGGATCCGGATACCGCGAGTACAACATGGATCGGCCGAACCGGTGTTAATCCGGGTTATCTGGATGGCAAGATCGCGGAAATAAAGATCTTTGATTATGTGTTTGATGACACACAGGCGGAAAACCTGTATCTGGAACATATGAGCCGGTTTAAATAGAAAAGAATAGCCAAAGAATTGATTGAGAATCGATTGGCAATACTCTATCAATTCTCAATCGGTGGGGTAGCCGTAGGCGAAAAGGGTGGGTTAACCAATCCTTTATAAAATAATTTAAAAATATGAAATCAATCGCAAAAATAATCGATACCACTCAATCCAAAATCCTCCTTTTTGCGGGATTGCTCGGTTTATCCATTGCGGTCCCCGCCTTTATCCATATTCAGTGGGTCACCGGCCCGATGGTCAATACGGCACTGATTCTGGCAACAGTTCTTATTGGCCCGATGGAGGCGGTATTGATCGGCCTGATGCCCAGCACGATTGCGCTTGTTGCGGGATTACTGCCCTTGCCTTTGGCGCCGATGGTACCGTTTATTATGATCGGCAACGCGGTATTGGTGGCTGTTTTTCACTACCTATATAAGAAGCATTTTTTACTGGCGGTCGGAATCGCCGCATTTCTTAAATTCGCCTTTCTTCACGAATCAGTCACGCTCATCATGAGCAAACTTTTAAAGCAGGAGATCGTCGCTAAACTGGCGGTGATGATGAGCTGGCCGCAGTTTTTTACCGCGGTAATCGGAGGAGGAGTGGCATTCTTTATTCTTAAATGGAAAAAGAATTGATTGATAATCGATTCTCAATACTCTATCAATTCTCAATCGGTGGGGTCGGTGTAGGCGAAAGGGATGGGTTAACCAATGTTTTATATGAACAATTTACTCGACAAAATCAAAGCGGCAAAACTGGTCGGCCGGGGGGGCGCGGGTTACCCGACCGCGGCCAAATGGGAGATGGTCAAAAAAGCGTCTGGCCAGACGAAAGTTGTTATCTGCAATGCCAGCGAAGGAGAACTGGGTGTGTTTAAAGATTTTCACATTCTAAAAAAATTCCCGCAGGATGTGGTAAAAGGCATGGTGCTGGCGATGGATTATCTGGGAACCAAACAGGCCTATTTTAATTTCAATAAAAAATATTATCGTCGGATCATCTTAAAGCTCGACCCGATTTTAAAACGCTATGAAGCGAAGGGGTATCGGTTCACCGTTTACGAAGAAAAGCCCAGTTACATCGGCGGGGAAGAAACCGCGCTTTTAAATGCCATTGAAGGCAGGCGGATTGAACCGCGCCTTAAACCTCCTTATCCGTGCGATGCCGGGTTGTTCGGCAAACCGACACTCATCCACAACGTGGAAACCTTATTCAATGTGGCACGGGTGGCAGAGGGTAAGTTTGAACCTAATCGTTTTTACTGCCTGTCCGGCCCTAAAAAACTGAACCGCGTCTACTACCTGCCCGATAGTTGGACGATTGAACAGATTCTTAAAAAGACCAAGCGCTACCCCCGTTACGATTTTTTCGCGCAGATCGGGGGCGGGGCGAGCGGGCTTGTAATCAACCAAAAGCAAATGGAAACGCAAAAGATGACGGGCGCCGGTTCGCTTCAGGTTTTCAGATCTACCACTGACCCCCGCCAGTTACTCCTCCACTGGTTTGAATTTTACGCGAAGGAAAGCTGTGGTAAATGTACGCCCTGCCGTGAAGGGTCGTTTCAATTATACGAACTCCTTAAGCGCAACAAACGGGTGCCCTGGAAAAAGATGATGACAATCGTCGAGATAATGGGAAAAATCTCCTTCTGCGCGTTGGGAAAATCGATTGTGATTCCGGTGAAAAGTTATATGAAAAATGTTTTGAAAAAACGCGCATAGCATTTTGTCATTTCGACCCATTTTTGTCATTTCGACCAACGCGGAGAAATCCCTTATCAAATAATCAAATAACAGGATTTTAAAAGGGATTTCTCCACTCATTTCATTCGGTCGAAATGACAAAAAATAGAAATCAGTTAAACGATTATGAAAAAAATCTCCATCCATATCGACGGCAAAAAATATCAATGCAATGAAGGCGAAAGCATTCTGCAGATTGCCATACGGAATAACATCGACATCCCGCATTTCTGTTACCACGAAGACCTCCAGCTGGATGTCCACTGCCGTACGTGCTTGGTCGAATTCGAGGGGAATGTGACCACCTCCTGCAATCTGTTCGCCAAGCCCGGCATGAAGGTGCTCACGAATTCTTCCAAAGTCAAAAAACTGCGCGACGAAAATCTGGAACTCCTGCTCGCCGACCACAAAAAAATCTGCCCCAAATGTCAGCAGGGGTATTTTTGCCGCACCGCGCGCCAGATGAAAAAGTACAGGATCACCGGCACTAAATACCACCGCGACGAAATCAAAGCCCCAATCCATAAATTAGGCACGGCCGCGGAATTCGACCCGCAGGCGTGCATTTCGTGTAACAAGTGTGTGGAGATGTGTGAAAAAATCGGTATCGGCTTTCTGAAGCTGGAAGGGAAAGGCAGTAAAACTCATCTTGGTTACAACAAAGATCCGAACGTGGATTGTATTTATTGCGGTCAGTGCACCGCCCATTGTCCGGTGGCCGCGGTCCGCGAGCAGAATCACCTGCAACCCGTCGAGAACTTACTGAAGAACAGGAAGGGTAAGGTGCTCATTGCCCAAATGGCTCCGTCCGTCCGCGCCAGCATCGGAGAGGAATTCGGTCTTCCGCCAGGCAAAAATATGGAAGGCGAAATGATCACGGCGCTCCGAAAGTTGGGATTCGATTATGTATTCGATGTGAATATGGGCGCGGACATCACTACCTATGTGGAGGCCACGGAATTGGCCGAGCGCATCAAGGGAAACGGCGTTTTACCCATGATCACTTCCTGCTGTCCGGGATGGGTGAAGTACGCGGAATTTTATCATCCGGAAATTCTCCCAAACCTCACACGCGCCCGCTCCCCGCAGATCCATTCCGGCGGCGCATATAAAACCTGGTGGGCCAAAAAAGCCGGCGTGGATCCGAAAAAAATCGTCATTGTTTCCCTAATGCCCTGCACTTCTAAAAAATATGAAGCGGACTTTGAAAAATTAAAAGTCAACGGTCTGTATCCGGTGGATTACGTTTTAACCACGCGTGAAACCGGCGCGCTTCTTAAAAAACATTACATCAATTTGCCGACGCTGAAAAAAGGAAAATTAGATCTGCCCGGCACCTATTCCGGCGCGGCCGCGATTTACGGCGCGTCTGGCGGGGTAATGGAATCCGCGCTCCGTTCTGCCTATCATTTCATCACCGGCAAGGAGCTGAAGAAAGTCGAGTTCAAAGAAGTCCGCGGCATGAAAGGCATTAAAAAAGCGATGGTCAAATTCGGAAACCGCACGCTTCATGTCGCGGTGGCCTACATGCCTAAAAATTCCCATATTTTAATCGAGGAAATCAAAAAAAATCCACTGGCCTACGATTACATCGAGATGATGGCCTGCCCGGGCGGGTGTATTGGCGGCGGCGGTCAGCCGTATCCCAATTCCGAAGCCATCATCTGGGAACGCATCCAGGCTTTGTATAAGATTGACGATAAAATGACACTCCGCACCGCCCACCAGAATCCTGTGGTCATCGATTTTTTTGAAAATTACATCGCCAAACTGCCTAAACATAAACAGGAAGAAATATTGCTGACGCGGTACTCGAGGAAGAGAAAGTTTGAATAAAATGTCTGAACTTTGATTAATCTGATTAAATGATAGCCATGATTGATTATCATGATTTTGATATGATTGTTATACCTCATGCAAAATAGAATCATGTTAAATCAGTAAATCATAAAAATCACAGTTCAGACATTGGTTTTTCCTCAATCTCCGCTATAATGGGCGGGCAGTATTTTTTAAATATCAGACATTATGAAAATCCTGTTAGTCGGCAACGGAGCCCGCGAACACGCGATGGCCGAAGCCCTTAAAAAATCTCCCAAATGCACTGAATTACTGGTATACGCCAGCGCGGTCAATCCCGGCATTCGGGATCTCACATCCGTTTACCATGTGGGTGATATGAAAGACATGAAAGCCATTCAGGAATTCGCACGGGAAAACAAACCTGATTTTGCCGTAATCGGTCCGGAAAATCCGCTGGCCGGCGGAGTGGTCGACGTCCTTAAACTGATCGGCATTCCTTCAGCTTCGCCCATCAAAGAACTGGCGCGGATTGAAAGTTCAAAATCCTTTACACGCGAATTGCTGGCCAAACACAACGTATCCGGCGGTCCCAAATTCAAAACATTCACCTCCATCGACGGCATGATGGAATTCGCGAATGAACTTGGACAAATTGTCGTTAAAGCAGATGGTTTACAGGGAGGAAAAGGCGTTCAGGTTCAGGGCGACCATTTTGAAACACTGGAAGACGGCGTGCTGTACGCCAAGGAATGTGTGGAGCGGGATGGAAAGGTGGTGATCGAAGAAAAATTTGTCGGCCAGGAATTCAGCCTGATGAGTTTTGTAGATGGTGAACATGTCGTCGATATGCCCCCAATCCAGGACCACAAGCGTGCGTATGAAGGCGACACCGGCCCCAACACCGGCGGGATGGGAACGTACAATTATCCCAAAAATCTCCCCTTTCTCACACAGAAAGATTTGGAAGACGCGCACGCTATCAACGTCGGAACGGCGAAGGCGATTAAAGAAGAAACTGGTGAAAATTATGTAGGGGTTTTGTACGGTGGGTTCATTGCGGTGGAAGACGGTGTCCGGCTTATTGAATACAACGTTCGCCTCGGTGACCCCGAAGCCATGAACGCGTTACCGCTTCTCGAAACCGATTATGTGGACGTGTGCCAGGCGATGATCAAGGGCACTTTGGATCAGCTCGATATCCGATTTTCCAAAAAGGCCACCGTTTGCAAATACGCCGTGCCGGAAGGTTATCCGGTAAACCCGGTAAAAGGAGAACGGATCAAGATCGGTCCGCTTCCGGAAGGGCTGAAAGTCTTTTACGCGTCGGTGGATGAAGTGGAAGGCGAGCTGGTGATGACCGGTTCACGCGCGGTGGCGTTCGTTGGGATCGCCGATACTATCGAAGAAGCCGAACGACTTGCGCAACGTGGCGTTGAAAGTGTAAAAGGCCCCATTTTTTACCGAAAGGATATCGGCACCGAAGCACTGATTTCAGAAAGAATTGAGATGATGAAAAAACTGAGGGCTTAAAAATGGCTTAAGGAAGCCAAAAAACATTCATAAATGATTACCACATCTTTTTGGCGTTTTTCGAGTAAATTTTTTTGGTTTTCTCTCTCTCGTCGTGGTACAATAATTTTAATTGGAATAAAAATAAAAATTAATGACCACCAAAACGCGCCTTTTCCGCACTCTGCTCATGGTCCCCATCCTGCTTTTAGGGCTGGCGGTTTTTGGGCTGTATGAAATGATTGAAGCAGATACGTTCGATACAGAAGCCGGTGTGAGCAATGCGTCTCCCGTTATCAATCAAACCCCAGCCGATGATTCCGATGCCACGACGCCCACTAATGCAGAGGATGATGTGACGTTTACCGGAAAGGGGATTGATGTCGGGAGTGAGAATTATTATATGGCTTTTTGTTCCAGCGACCAAGTGACGCATAATGGCACGTCCGCCCCCATCTGTGAAGACGCGGACCATACCTGGGCCATCAGTTCCTCCACGGTCAGCAATACGGCTATCGGTAGCGGCTCCGGTATTACTTATACAACCACCGGCAGTGAAAGCAGCGGCACCAATGGCTGCACCGATGATGAATCCTGCCCGTGGTATGCCTTTGTTTGTGATGCAGTTGTCGGCGGGTCCTGTTACCCGGCCAACAGTTCCGGTGATCAGGGCTTTGCGCTTGGTACCATCACTTTTTCTGATGTGCCTGAAGACGGCGATACGATTACAATCGATAGCATTACCTACGAATTTGATACTGCGGGTGACGGAATCAGTTCAGGCACTGAGGTGGACACTGCCCTTTCTGCTTCCGAACAAGACGCAGCGTACGAACTGGGAGCCGTCGAAGCAGGAACCAGTTCTCATATGGCCGTCCGCGGCGCCGTGGTGTACGTGTACGCAGATGCTGAAGGAACCGGCGGCAATTCTATCGGCATGACCGAACCGGATGCAAACGAAGGCGGTTCAACAAGTGAAATTGTACTTTCCGGCACTGTTCTTTCCGGCGGATCAGCCACAGGCCAGTCACCATTTAAAATTAATCATGCATCTACATTTGGAACAGTAACAACAACAGATAATGATGACCCTTTGACAGATGGTGATATGGAAGCGGCGGATGCCAGCGCATGGACTGCAGGAAATGATGCTACCCTTACTAAGGAAACAGGAACACCACATGGAGGAAGCCGGGTATTAAGAATTGCTTATGGCAGCAGTACCAATCCTTATGCTTATCAAAACGTAATGACATCCGGTACTAGTTATCACGTAACAGGATGGGCAAGGGGAGATGGGACAAATAGACCGAATATACAGGATGGTGCAGCGTATATCTGGACAGGAACAACATCAACTTCCTGGCAATATTTCGACTTTGTGCGCATATGGGGAAGTTCTATCTTTTATTTACAGACACTTGCGACAGGAGCGGGTTATTCAGAATTCGATGATGTTTCCGTTGTTGGAACTGAAATAAACCCCGGCGATACACTTCGGTTTACTTTTGCACAAGCAGACATAGCTGATACTGATACTGACGATACTCAGGACACTATTAACATGTACATTTGCACAGATGCGACAACCGCTTTTGATTATTCTGGTAATTCCTGTACAAACGGTTCACTTATCTGTTCAGATACAGGTGTTGATCCAACATCAACCGATGCCACATGTGATGAAACAGGAAATACATTAGTTCCTGCTACCGATATTCACAGCACTGAAAACTTCAAGGTTTACGTCGAAGACAGTCATGATTTCACTGGCACTGGAACGAATGCACAAAGTTACGATATTGCCAATACCGCGCCCACTCATGATACCCCTGAACTGGATGTTCACGCACCCACATTGCCTAATTCCGTTGGTTATTGGCAGTTTGAAGACGGAACATCCGCCACAGCTTTTGATGATGAGACTTCAAATGATTTTGATGGGGTCTGTACAAATTGTCCGGACTGGGCAGAGGAGGGTGTCATCGGAGGAGCTTATGATTTTACTACAGCTAATAGCGATATTATTGATCTTGGGAACGACCCATTATTACGACCTACAGAAGAAATAACTGTCATGGCCTGGGTAAAAAGCAATACCACGGATAATGTGGAGGTTGTTAGCTATAGGAAAGATGCTCCTGCTGGTTGTTATGCCTTGTATGAAATTATGGACAGTTCGGTTTGTGTGGACTTGGATGACGGAACTACTGATGGTGTATCGGAAGATTCCGCATTTAACTCAACATTGCCTGGCGATGGAACTTGGCATCATGTGGCAATGACTTATTCCAGGAATGACCAGATATTAAAATCTTATATGGATGGAGTGCTTCAAACTGATCAGGAAGCTACAGGAGATTACCCATTGTATACCGAACATGCCAGTTTGGATAAGTTGTTTGTAGGTGCTGCCCAGCCTACTCTTAGACATTTTGACGGCTCTGTTGATGAACTTCACATTTACGATCGCGCCCTTACAACCGATGAGATCACAGCTATATACAATGCTTACACCACTCCCGGTACCACGGCTTATACAGATTCCAATATGGATATTTCCGCTAAGCCGATAACCATTGATGACCATGACAGCGACACCACCACCACAATTTATAACTGGGAAAAAGACGGCAGCAGTATCGCGGTTTTAAATATGCCGTTTGACAGCAATATGACCTCGACCGCCGCGGATGCTGTTAAGGATTACAGTACGTATGAAAATAATGGCACGCTGGCCGCCAGCACAGCCACTCCGACATGGACCAATGCGGCCACCTGCGGAAATTATTCCGGGGGCTGTTATGATTTTGACGGCAGTGAAGATTATATGAGTGCTGCTGACAGCGCCGGTTTAT
>Ga0180007_10001002_pt1 | contig 41208 bp, 41 predicted proteins | sample MM_PC_MetaG_FD_121122 | JGI IMG/M metagenome (GOLD analysis project Ga0180007, IMG submission 121122) | Groundwater microbial communities from the Aspo Hard Rock Laboratory (HRL) deep subsurface site, Sweden - MM_PC_MetaG | ecosystem: Environmental > Aquatic > Deep subsurface > Groundwater... | reverse complement strand
CAGTTTGGTCAAGCTCAAGGCGGGAGAAAATTTCAACCACAGGAATACATTTAGTATTTCGAGGATTGAAATTTGAGCCCAACGCAGAGATCGGCCAAAATGGGGCGTTTTGAAACTGGCTCATTAGAATAGCTTTACCACTTAAGCAACTGTACAGTTTTTCCCAACCACCTCTGTGGGCAGGGTGGATCGCTTACAATCAAATAAAAACCAACTTTTTTTCCTCATTCTGGGCCTTAACAAGTTTAAGTGTTTGTTCGGACAATCTGATTTTTCTGGCACGGGGGAATTTTTCGGGCATAAGCTTTGGCCTTAAATAGAATGCTTCCGGATCATTAAAAACCATACTACTCAGGGGAACCGGAAACATCTCGCTTTCCATGAATACAGGATTCGGCCTGAAATATGCCTCAGGTTTTTCAGGATCTATCTCAAATGTACGGGGGGGTCTGTGGAAATCATAGTGATTTGCTGATATATGGTCATTTTTAAGGTCCCATGCAAGATGGATTAACATGGAATACCCCCATTTACCTTTATCTTTAAGCTCCATACGGTTTCTTGCTTCTAAAATGGCCACAAGATTATTATTGAGATCATACCGCTCTCTTCTCAATTCCCGATGGGCATACATATCGACCCAAAGGATCAATCTGCTGTGCTCGGGTGCAAAGAAATCACAGTTTGCAGTTGCCTCTATAACATAACATTGTACGCCCCCGTTTTCCGTGTAAGCCGGATAATCATTTCCCATGATTTTAAGACTTCCTGTGTCTTTTTTTATTGCCTGTCCATCCCAATTCCGGATATTGATATCCTTGCGGGCATTCGGGAATCTTACAATATCGTTATTATATAAGATATCAGTACCCAAAAACTTCCATGTATAATACCATGGGATCATCATCGTATCCCCAAAGGTAAAGTCTCTTTCAAAGTACTGATCGCAATACCTTGACTCTCCTTCCGTAACCAGTTTTTTTACTCCGGGATAATAACGCCACTTATCCGAATACTTCTCATGTGTCTTTCCACACCTGTAAACATTTTGCAGGAACTTGGTATATCGGTACAGCGCAGGCTTATGATATCTATCAAGTACCCACATATAAACTTTATTTTCCGGCCAGCTATACAGATAATCTTCAAGTGTATCAGGAGAAAGAGCAGACCAGACCTCTCTTTGACCGGTATAAAAATTCAATCCGCCCCTGTTGTTGATCATCATCCCGCCCATAGGCCCTTCATGTGTCCACCACGGAAAATGCTGACCGACGGTCATCATATAAGCAATTTCCGTGGCCGTGTATGGAGGCGCCAACTTCGCCGCTACATATGCGTATTGACTATGCCTTGGCGTCTTCTCCCATGGAGTTAAATCCATGTTGAATGTTTCTATGTCTTTTTTGGAAAGCTGGCACACGTCTTTCCAGGTGGCATTTCCATTAGCTTCCGGGCAAAGCTCTTCCACATCCCACAAAGACAAGCCAAATGCCGGAAGTGCTTTAAAGAAAACTGATGGAGCTATACCACAGGCGATTGCTGTCCTGATGCTTTTCTTTATGAACTTTCTTCTTGTAATTGATTGTCCACAGGCTTTTTCTTTCATAAGACTGTCTCCTCAGAAAATATTTCTTTTCGTGTTGTCTGATTGGAGCACTAAAATACATAATTCATTTCAAATCTGGCGTTGTCCCACTTGTTAAACTGGCCATATATGTCATTTTGACCGCCATGGTAATCTGTGTAAAGAATTTTAGCCTCCAGATTATCCGAAAACTTCCATGTTATGACGAACTGGTTCTTCATCCCCTGCCAACCATTAAGAGGTCCCCCTGTATAGATAAAAAGGAAATAGGAAGTAATCAAGCGGTCCTCAAGTGACCGCCAGAATTTATTAACAAAGAACACATGGCCCAAAGACCACCTGTTGACACCAAGACTTTCACGCCATCCTGAATAGTAACTCATCATCGGCTGGTAAAAACACCATACCCTTCCCGGTAAAAAAATATCGAATTTCATTGCACCGCTTATTAAATCCGTATTGGTCAAGCCTTTACCTTCTTTGAGGATTCCGTTATAAGGATCCCACTTGTTAAAATCCGTGAAATACTGGTCTGTCTTAAAAACGACCTCAGCCCGATAAGTAAAAGGTATCCGCTGAAAAAATGGAACCCCTTTTATTACATATCCAACATCAATGGCTGAACCTACAAAATGCGCCCTGGTATATTCAGGATCATAAAATGCCTGACCGAGATTATCCTGCCTGATGAAATTTGTTGCGTTGGGAGAAAAGCCGTACATATAGCCCAAACTCCATGTGGCCTGCCCCACCTTGGTATCTAATCTGGCAGCCCACTGATGATTTTTAAACGCCATGCCAGGCTCATCGGCAGAACCCCGATAGCGAGGATCTCTTTCCGGATCAGATCTCAAGGGTGACCACCAGGGAGAACCCGGAAAAGGATTCTTTGTCGGCTCGTAATCCGGTATCCACAGAAACTGTATGCTGCTTTCCCGGAAGCTGTATGTGATATTTGTCATCCAGAGCGGTATTCTCAGTTTGTTATATTGTGAAGCTCTGGTTTCCAGAGAGTCCTTACCATCAAGGTTATTGATGAAGTCCATCCACCTGCCTTCCATTTTTCCCCAGACTACCTGCTGCTTGCCGATTTTCACATATAAGTTGTCCGATTCGATATCCAGGTGAAGCTCTCTCACAATCTCATCACCGGTATGAGAAATATAGGAATCCTTATTGACTTTATCCGCGTAAAGACTCGAATTTTGCCAGTCATATACTGCATCGTACTGGAACCGGAGCTTATTCACTAATTCCACTCCGGGTGAAAACTGATAACGGGGTTCCAATTCCGCCATCCACTGAATCTCCTGAAATCGCCAGTCCTTAGTTACAGTTCCCACCTGTCTGTCACTGTGAACATTGATTGCGGTCCAATTGGAGAAAAAACCGTTTATTTTAAAACGCGGGATTTCGTTGAGCGGTTTTAAGGCATTACCGGCCGGATTAAAATTAGCAATCCAGCGGTCAAAAGCGTTGTAATAATCCTGACCGGTTTGTGCATATACATTGAATGATAAATATAGAACTAAAAAAAACGAAAAAGGAAAAACAATTAATCTTGCACTGGTTGCTTTCATAATAGCCTTTAGTTTTAGATAGTGATCTAAGTGTATAACTTTGAAGTTTGAACCTCAAATGAAATGGGGACAGTTCACGTTTGTTTAAGAAATATCTCCTAAAGCAGTGCGTTGGGATGCAGGAAACATCTTCTTTTACATAGTTTTAATAATTTATACAAAAAGCACCTCATAATTAGCCTTTTCCAAAGGAAGAATTATGGAAACAAGGGTGGAGGGGAAAGCTCTATATAGGTTGCCTCGCGCAAGTTTTTGAGAATTGACCATAGTTGCTTTCTCTCAAGTTTTGATAGCTTGCCCAGAATTTTTGCAAGAACCTCATTTTTCTGTATGCGGCGTAGTTCTTCCCCTTTCTTTGTTATCTTCACATGTACTACTCTTTTCTCTTTTGCGCTCCTGATACGTTTGACCAGACCGCTATCTTCCATCCTGTCCAGCAATTGGTGGATACTACCCGGATCACGAAGAAGTTGCCTCGCGATCTGAATGGGTGCCAGCGGATGATTTGCTTCATCCAGAACATATAAAACAGCGGATTGGATCATTGAAATCCCAACCGGCTTCAATTCTCTTTCCCTGGCTTTTTTCATGCCTTCCATAACCTGTGTCATCAATATAAAAAATTCATATTCTTCATAAAGCGTTATTTCGTCTTGATCCACAGATCCTGAACCGGAGGTAGCATTGCTTTTCATTTTGGCATCTTCAGTGTCGGACATGCCATCCTCCATTGATTTGATCGAGTTAATGTTATTAATAATTATTAAACTAATTGTGATCACAATTGCTATAAAGCAATATATTTAATAATCTCTTAAGTCAACAATATTTATTTATTCATAAAATTGTTGCCAAACTTGAGTTAACTTGCAGCAAGTTTTTTCAAAAATGAAACCATTTCCCATGAAAAGCCTGCCTTACGGCATGGAAGTATTGAGTTGTTTGTAAATATCGGATCTGACGTTAGATCATAACGTGAACATTGGACTGCTTTTTCCCAGAGTGCGGTATGAGGTATAGGAGTATAATAAACAGGAATCGGTGTGATTTTGCTTTCAGCAACCTTTTGCATCGATTCAATTACATTTTTTTCATCCTGATCCGGAAGCCCTGCCATAAGGTAAGCTCCGATCTGATTTTTTGAAAATCCAGCTTCTCTTAAAAATATAAGATTCTGTTTAAACTCATACTCCGAAACCTTATTGTCAAATCTGTCTTTATCAAAAAGAGTTGTCTCAAGTCCAAGCCTTATTGTTTCAAAACCTGCTTTAAACATCAGCTTTGCAGTATTTTCCGATAGCTCTCTTATATGAAGGGCGTTTGGGGTGTGGAAGCGCACTTTTATATCTGATTCTATTATTTCCTCTAGCAAAGGAATCGCATGATTATTAGCATCTAAAAGAAATGCATCATCGTAGAGTGCAAAATCAATTACTTCATATTTTTCGTGCCAGTAAATTATTTCCTCTATTAAAGATTCGGTGCTTCTTAGCATTCGTTTTTTGTTAAGATAACCGGATGCACAGTATGCACATGAAAAAGGACATCCTTTTGAGGAAAGAATTGGAATAAAAGAGATTTTATTTTCAAGATCAAAGGCAGGGTAAGGATAAGAATCAAGCTCTTCCGGATCAAATTTTATACTGCTTGAAAATCCGGTATATTCTTTAACAAGTTCAAGAACAACTTTTTCTCCTTCTCCTGCAATTACTTTATCGGCACCTGAATATTTTAAAGCATGATCATGGCATAAAGATGCATATATGCCTCCTAAAATAACCGGGACGGAAGGGAAAATTTTTCTTATAATGTCTATTGTTTCAAAAACTCCGGGGTACCAGTATGTCATATGAGAAGTAATAAAAACAATATCCGGTTGTTTTAAGGCAAGCAGATCTTTTTTAAACCATTCAGGTAGTATTCCATATCGTGAATAGTTTCTTGGAATATCATCAAGTCCTTTTGGCTTGGAAATATGAGTTTTAAGATAAGAGCCTCTTCCGTCTTGTTTTGAGGAAATAGTTTTATTTAAATCAGGGTGAAATCTGTTCAGGCAGTCAATATATGAAATATTACACCCATGGGTTCTTAATATTGATGCAAGATATAAAAGCCCTAATGGTTTGGCCCAATAATCATAGGCGGCAAAATCGTGTATCCACGGATTTATAAGTAAAATATTGGGGGAATCTGAAACCACAGGGGAAAATTTAGTCAACTTTCATTTTCTGCTGAAAAGTACTGCATGGATGTTTTTTTAAGTTCTTTGCGGCTAAACAACACTGTATAGTTTTTCACACCTGTTGCTTCCGACATTTTACGAATTGTTTTCAGGCAGGATTCTTCGGTTTTAGCATGAACCATGGTATACAGATTATATGGCCATTCCTTATTAGGATTTCGCCGGTAACAATGTGATACCTGTCTGAATGAAGCAAGTTTTTTCCCGACTTGTTCAACAATATCTTCATCAACTTCCCAAGCTGCCATAGCATTTGCTTCAAAGCCTGAATTCTGATGACAAAGAGTTGCTCCGAAACGCCTTATAACCCCTTTTTCTAAAAGCCGATTCAGGGTACTTAATAAAATTTCTTCAGTAATATTTAGCTGTTTTGCTATTTTGGCATATGGCCGTTTTAAAACAGGCATATCACCTTGTATTGAAGCAATAATTTTTTTCTCAAGTTCCGTAAGCATTTTTTATATTAGAAAAAGTTGTATATATATTGTTTGGTATCTATGCATTAGCTTGAATTATTATTCTTTTGATTGGCCATAGTGTTCAAGTAAATTTCCGCTTGAACTAAAAGATATTGTGTTTGGACCGTATAAGATTCCGGCTAATAAAATTTTTCCGTGAAGATTATATTTAATTTGTTTCTTTCTGTATTTTTCTGGGCCGGGTAAAAACGCTTTTATTATCGCCGATATCAGATCAAAAGAGTTCGAGTTAATTTCTAAAGGAACTATTGCTGTTTCGTGAGCCGGAATGGAAATTATTTCATCCGAGACTGCTGAAGCGATATGCTGATCCGCTATTTCAACATCACATTCGATATGTTTTATATTAAACGGTATAAAGTTTGGATTATACACCTCAATTTTAACTCCAAAAACAGCTTCGAAATTTTTTATTTTCTTAACCTGAATACTGTTTATATGAACCTCAGGCTGTTTTAAAAGCTTCCCGCAACCAAAAAGAGTGAGCATTAATAAGAATAAACATAATATTCTAAAGGTCGGTGATTTTAAATATTTTAACATTGTATTTTATAGTTCACAATCAAATAAATATCCCAAATAATACCAGTATTATTATATGTTTTAACAATATAAGTTCTTGTATTATGTTATTGTGTAATGGTCAATATTTTTTATAAATAGAAGATCAAATCATATATTCTCCAATAAATCCGAAATCTCAAATTTTTGTCAGAAACTATCAATAATGTCTATTATCGATATGGGTATTAATCGATATTATCTATTTGACATATAGATAATCAACAATGTAGTCATCATAACCGTTTATCACTTGTATATGCTTAATTCTCCTGAGGATCGGGAAGTATTATTTCAGCACCTGTTCTTTAATATTCCACCCTGATTCAACTTGTTTATAATTTTCAATTTGCTGAGGGTTTTCCATCTGCAAAACGCCATGACTTTTAATTATACAAAATTCAATTACGGATTAAAATATGTTTGCCGGAATAGACATAGGTTCCATCACTGCAAAATGTGTAATTTTGGATGAATCCACGATTTGTTCATATGCTGTTATCCCTACGGATTCAAATCCGAAACTTGCCGGAATAACCGTATATGAAAAAGCACTTGATACGATTGGATGCAGTAGTAAAGAAATCAAGCGAATTGTGGGTACCGGATACGGTCGCGTATCCCTTGATTTCTTTGATCAGACAATAACGGAATTAAGCTGCCAGGCTAAAGGTGTTCGATATTTAAATCCTGCTGTTGAAGGTATCATTGATATAGGTGGCCAGGACAGCAAGGCTATTAAACTTAAACGTGATGGAACAATTTATGATTTTACCATGAACGACCGTTGTGCAGCAGGTACCGGACGCTTTTTAGATGCTATGACAAGAGCTCTTAAAACAGATACGGAATCTTTCAGCAATTATTGTCAGGCTTCCAGAAAGCCATGTTCAATCAACAGCACTTGCGTTGTGTTTGCCGAATCGGAGGTAATTTCTCTTCTTGCTGCAGGAGAAACCAAAGAAGATATAGCGGCAGGGCTTAATGAAAGTATAGCAAGACGTATTGGTACTCTGGCTAAACGTATTGGCCTTGGGTGTAATATTGTATTTGTGGGTGGTGTTGCTAAAAATAACGGTTTGAGATCGTCTTTGGAAAAGTATTTAAAAATTAAATTTACTGCAATTTCAGAAGATCCACAGATTACGGGAGCTCTGGGCGCATCAATAATTGCAAAAGAAGGATTTTCGGGAAGCGATAATAAAATGAGTATAAAAGCACCAAAAATATAAGAAGTGAAGGGAGGTCATTTTTTGAATGATATTTAAATTTTTAAAATTATTAGGACTGGGCTTTTTAGCTTTATGCCTGTTCATGCCTCAGAACGTAAGGGCACAGGAGGATGAAAATTGCCCTGACTGTCCTAAAAAAGAAGATTCTATTGAGGATGAACGTGTTAAGCTGGGAGATGTTTTTGTCCACGCTTTTGGCGGGGGTGCTGTAACATATACTCCTACCAGTACTTTAGTGGATGTGGATAAATATGTAAAAGCAGGCAAAGTAGAAAGAATAGAAGACATACTTATGAACATTGCCGGAATTGATGTGTTGAAAAGTTCCGGAGCTCCTGATGCACAGGCTGTTGTTATGATGAGAGGATTTGATGACAGCCGTTTTATTGTGGCAATGGACGGAAGACCACTAACAGGTTCAACCGGAAAGCAAAACACAACAATAGATTGGTCTGCTTTACCTTTAAGTGATATCGAAAAGATAGAGATTATCAGAGGTGGTGCATCAGCCGCTTATGAAAGTGCAGAAGGCGGTGTCATAAATATCATTACAAAAAAAGGAAGAAAAAGAGACTCTCCGGTTCCGAGACTGACATATACGCAGGATTATTCGGCAAATTCTGATTACACCAATGCAATTTCACATAGTGAAAGAGTCAACGTAGACGGGGGTGTGGGAGGTCTTACCTATTATTTAAATTACGGACACCGCGACGATGAAGCGTATTTGAATAATAATGATTTCTCCGGTGAAGACTATTCGGCCAGGTTTAATTATCAATTCCCCTTTCAAGGAATTTTGTTCTTAAGTTATAAAGGCTCATCCACGGAAACGGGGAACAATGTAGTAAACTGGCCCGGTGTTGCAGGATATGATCCGGATTATCCCAAAGTTCCCGAAGATGCGGATACGATAAGATATAGGGCGATATCCTATGATTATCCTGGTAAAAATTACAAGGAAAGATCCGTAAAGCACATGGATGTGGCTTTTGAACAGCCGATAAAGGATACAAAGTTAAAAATATACTACTACAATACTCAAAATTATGAGAAACTTTACTATTTTACATCTACAGGTGTTCCCACGACATATGGCGGTGATGAGATAACCGAAAGACATGTCGGAGGGGGCATCAAATGGTCTTTGTATCCTTTTAAAAATAATTCACTCACACTCGGGTATAATTTTAAAAGAACTGAAGCCAAGGAATTACATGATATTTTTAGAATCCATGCGGGATATTTTGAAGACTTGTGGAATATTTCCGATAAATGGATGATGAAAACCGGCCTGCGTGTTTCAAAGGCAAGACAGCAAACTTATCCTTTTAAGCTTTCCGATGAAGCGGCTTCTTCAAGGCATTTATACAATGACTGGTTCATCTTACCAAAATTTGCCTTAACATATAATTTCAATCCGGAAACCAATGTATATGTATCCGTTGCCAAGGACTATGACACTCCGGGGTGCTGAGATGGCTCTGCTATGTCTGCCGGCGGCAAACAAAAAAAACTTGAATATGAAACAACATGGCAATATGAAACCGGAATTTATCATCGTTTTACAGAAGGTATCGATAACAGATTTGTAGTTTATTATACTGATATCACAGATTACGTTACAATAAACAGAGCTGATGTAATTCATAACAGCACATGGAGTGGATGGAATATCGATACCGTAAGGTTCTGGGGAATTGAATATGAATTTAACATAAATTATAAAAAAATGACTGCTTTTGGAAACTATACATATGTTGATAACGAAGTTAAAGAAGATGATCCCACAAAATTGGTAGACTTTTTAGTGGAATTACCACCCAAGCATAAGATTAATCTTAGTTTAAGATATCATCTTAGCGGTTCTGTACAACTTTCCTGGGATCAGCGTTACGTTGGCAAGAGATACAGTGAAGCAGGATATACTCTTAGTGAATATACAACATCGGATATCGGTGTGCAGTATTCATTTTATAAGAACAAAGCAAAGCTAAACGCTTATATTAATAATTTGTTCGGGGAAAACTACGAGCAAACATACGGTTATCCCATGAAACGCCAAATTTATGGTTTAACATTTAAATATACATTCTTTTAATTTTTTATGAAAAAACGAACCGTTAGTATTTTGAAATTAACATTTATCTATATTGTAAGCATCGGTTTTGTATTGATTCTGCTGCCGTATTCAAATGGTATTCTTCATGCGAAAGAGGAAGTCATCAAATTTGACACGAACAAGGACGGGAAAATTGATCAGTTAGTCTATCTGGATGCAGGTGGAAAAGTATTTAAGGTAGAAAATGACGGCAATGCCGATGGAATAATGGACAGGTTCCAGTATTATGAAAATGGCAAACCAGTGCGTGTTGAAAGGGATCTTGATTTTAATCAAAAGATCGACTGCCGGGATTTTATCAAAGATGGTAAAAGAGTCAGGCAGGAAAAGGACAGCACAGGCAATGGCAATGCCGATCAGATTATATACTTTGACAAGAAAGAAAATCCTTTAAAGATTGAAAAGGATTCAACAGGCGACGCTTATTTCGATACTATTATCTATTTTGATAAGGGAGTAATTGCAAGTTCAACAAAAGATACCAAAGCAGATGGAAAAATAAATGTCTGGGAAACATATCAAAACGGAAAGCGTTTTGAAAGAAAAGAAGATATGGACAGTGATCGGCTGGTTGAAAAAGTTATATTGTTTGATGGTGAAGGTCTTGTAAAAGAAATCAGGATGGATTCGGACAAAAGCGGTAATATGGATACTTTCCGGTTTTTTGAAAAAGGAGATATCGTTTTACAGAAAAAGGACATGGATTATGACGGCTGGTTTGAAACCGTAATTATTTTTAAAAACGGAAAAATATATGAAGAACAAAAAGATTCAAACAATGACAAGGTATTTGATATAACACTCAAGTTTAAAAACGAAAAGCCTTTTTACCAGGAAAAAGACACTGATTTTGATAAAACAGCGGACTTCTTCTGTGATTTCGATTCAAACGGACTTCCGGCAGTAATCAGGGAAGACAGCAGATATACAGGAAAAATAGATCGAACAAGATATTTTGAAAAGGGCGAGATAAGTAAAATGGAATATGATTCACAAGGAGATGGATTCATAGATCAGATTACCTTTTTTAAAGACAGTAAACCGAGTTTGCAGACACTTGATGAAAATAAAGACTCAAAGCCTGATATAAAGATTTTTTTCAACAAAAAGGGAGAAAAACAAAAGGTTGAAAGTGATACGGATTATAACGGCAAACCTGATACATGGCAGTACTACGAAAATGAAAAAATCGTAAGACTGGAAAAAGATGAAAATGAAAACGGGGCGGTTGATCATAAACTGTATTTTGACAAAAACGAAAACAGAATAAAACTGCTTACGGATCAGGATCACAATGGCAGATTCGAAACCACCCAATGGTTTAACCGTAAAAGTTGGGATGTGGTTATAGAAACGGATATCGATGGAGATAAAAACACCGATACCCGTCATTTTTACAAGGATGGTATTTTAAGAGTAAAAGAAATCGATGAAAACGCCGACGGGAAACCGGATCTTGTTGAATATTACGACAAAGACAAAAAGCTTGTAAAGAGTAAGGAAGATGTCGGGTACACCGGTATCTTAAATACTATCTGGTATTATGACGGCAAACAGCAGGCAGTTCGCGCCGAAAAGGATGTTGACGGAGACGGCAGGATTGATACCTGGTTTTACTATGACAAGGATCGTGTAACAAGAGTTGAGGAAGATTCAAACCATGACGGCAAACCGGACATCTGGGAAGAATATGATGAATCCGAAGCAATAGTAAAAAAATCAAAGGATCTGGATTATGACGGAATTGCGGATGTTATTGAAGACAAAAGTAATTGTGAGAATAAGTCAGATAAATAAAAAATATAATAAATAACGGGGGTGTATCGATATGCTCGAATTCTTTTCGAAGGGCGGTATATGCATGTGGCCGATTCTTCTGTGTTCGGTTATATCATTGGCTATTTTTATAGAACGTCTTATACGGATTGGCAAGATGCGTAAGCGCGGACAGGGGCTTGAGTATAAGGTGGCTGAGAAACTGAAAAACAGGGATGATCAAGATGCTTTTGCAATTGCAGGTCAGAGCAATTCACCTATTGGACGGGTGTTGGTAAAAGCCCTGGAAGTAAAAGACCAGGACAGGGAAACCATTGAGACCGTTATTGTCCATGCGACCGACGAAGAGGTTCAGGGTCTTTCGCGATATCTTCAGGCTCTTGCGACAATGGGAAACATAGTACCTATGATGGGGCTTTTAGGTACGGTTATGGGTATGATCAAGGCATTTATGGTTATCCAGGAAATGGGAGGCAAGGTCAATTCTTCAGTTCTTGCAGGAGGTATCTGGGAGGCTATGCTGACAACAGCATTCGGTCTTGCGGTAGCTCTTCCCATTGTTGTTGCTCACAGCTATCTGCTGTCAATGGTAAACGGCTATGAGTCCAGAATTCAGCAGGGAAGTGTTTTGTTTTTAAAAACCATATCATCTCTTAGAAACAAAGCTTAAAAGGATTGCTTTATGATTAAAAGCCGTAAAAAGAGGGCAATTTATGAAGTGCAGATGCCGCTTACCTCGCTTATTGATATTATTTTCATGCTGCTTATTTATTTTCTTTTAACCACAAATTTCATGGTGGATGAAGGAATAAAGATCAAGCTTCCCCAGGCAAAAGCATCAAAGCCCCAGGTGGAGGAATCCATCACAATATTTGTTGATAAAGACGGCAGAACATATCTTAACGAACAGGAAGTCGCGATAGGCGAACTTTTCAAGAAGGTTAAGGAAATGGTCGGAAACGATAAGGATAAACTGGTAGTGGTCAGATCCGACAGGGGAGTAATACTTAACAAGGTGGTCAAGGTCATGGATGTTGCCAAAGCTGCCGGAGCCGGCAGGCTTTGCCTTGCTACGGAAAAGGATTTGTAATTGTAATGGAAACTACATGGGAAACAAATATTATTGGTGACCGTTACGAAAGAAAAGGAAATACAAACTGGCTGCTAAGAGGACTGATTGGAATTTCTCTTGGAATCCATATAATAGCGGCTTTACATGTTTCAGGGCTATATAAGTCAAGCATGATATCATTTATAGAGTTAACTATGGAAGATATTTCAAAGTCTGTTTCAAGAGAGATTCCAAGACCCCGTCACAAACCGAAACCTGTTTCCGTCCCGAAAGAAATTCAAAAGCTCAAAATACAAACAAGGATTATGCCCAGCTTCAAACCTATCAAAATAGACAACATAAATAATAACTATTCAAGCAAAATGACCGAACAGATCAGTGCTTCCGGAATTTTAAAAGGCTCTGCTTTGGATCTTGCCGCCCTTGATCCGGGAGTATCAGACGGATTAAAGGATGTAATAACGAAAAAAGATTATTTTGATCTTGTTCAGCTCAGGATAGAAAGTAAAAAAGAATATCCTAGAATTGCAAAGATGAATCGGATAGAGGGCCGGTCAACAGTGGAATTTGTTGTCGGACTTGACGGCAGTATATCCGGACTATCGATTGTAGGAACATCAAGAGACAGAACTTTAGACAATGCCGTTATTGAAGCCGTAAAAAAAGCATCACCTTTTCCAAGACCTCCTTTAAGACTTTTCAGAGGACCCATTCCGATTGAAATTACAGTAGTGTTTGAAATAACATAACAGGAGACCTGATGAAGGAATTCAAGGTTAATGATACTATTCAGGAAGTAAGAACAAATCTGGCCTTAGAGCTTGAAATGGCGAAAGATGAGGGAAGAAAAGTTATAGGTTCAATGTGTTCTTATTTTCCAAAGGAACTTGTATGGGCAGCCGATGCCATATCGGTTGGACTTTGCGGAACTACTGAAGAGCCGATTGCAGCAGCAGAAGAAGTGCTGCCTGCTGACTTATGCCCTATGGTTAAAGCAACTTACGGTCGTGCTGTTTCAAACACCTGTCCAATATTTCCGCTTACCGATTGTATTGTGGGTGAAACAACATGCGATGGCAGAAAAAAAATGTATGAACTGCTTGCATGGGAAAAGCCCATGCACATTATGGAACTCCCTCAGATGTCTGAAGAAAATGAAGCTCTTGTCCACTGGATAGCGGAGGTTAAAAAGCTTAAAGTATTTATTGAAAAGCAACTTGGGGTAAAAATAACAGACGAAAAATTGAAACAGGCCATCAAAGATGTAAATGAAGAACGCAGGCTTTTAGTTGAAATTCATAAATGCCGTAAGTCACATCCAGTGCCGGTTATGGGTGTTGACCTTGTTGGATTAACCACCAAATTCGCCTATACGGTTGATCGCAAACCTTATAGAGAAAAACTTGGTAATCTTCTCGAAGGGCTAAAAACAAAAATACATAATAATGAATATGCCTGTTCTGCGGATAGGCCAAGAATCCTCTGGACTGGTTTGGGAAACAGCCTGGGATGCGATAAGGTGCTTAAACTGGTGGAGGAATGCGGAGGGGTTGTCGTCTGTCAGGAAGGTTGTGGCGGAATTACACGCATGGAAGATATGGTTGATGAAAACAAAGATCCTATTGAAGCGATTGCCCAAAGATATCTAAGAGTAACTTGTTCCTGTATGACGCCGAATAATACAAGGTTTAAAGATATCGACAGGCTTATAACGGAATATAATATACAAGGTGTTATAGATCTTACATGGCAGTTTTGCCATACTTTTAATATCGAATCTTACAGGGTAAAAGAAGTTGTTAAAGGAAAACACGGCCTTCCTTTTCTGCATATTGTAACGGATTTTTCGCAGTCCGATATCGGACAGCTCAGAGTACGCATTGAAGGTTTTCTGGAGCAGATTTCAATGGGAAATCAGCATGTGTCTCATTGAGGCGGAAGAACTTACAAAAGTATATTCGGATGGAAAAAGCAAGAATGTAATTGCAATCGAAGACTTTAATCTTAAAGTTGAAGAACGTGAATTTACCAGCATAGTCGGTCCTAGCGGATGCGGAAAATCAACTTTTCTGTTATTAGTTGCAGGGTTGGAAAAAACTACGGCAGGTAAGTTATATATCAAAGGCCAACCGGTAAACGGCCCTGATCCACAAAGATCCATTGTCTTTCAGGAATATCTTCTTTTCCCATGGAAAACCGTCAGAGGTAATGTTGAGTTCGGTCTGGAACTTAAAAGAATACCGAAAAACAAACGCCGGGAAATTGCTTCGGTCTATATTGAACTCGTAGGCCTGGAGGGTTTTGAAGACCGCTATCCTCACGAGTTGAGCGGAGGCATGAAACAGCGGGTAGCAATTGCAAGGGCGCTTGTAAATAAGCCCAAGGTGATTTTGCTTGACGAACCATTTGGATCATTGGATGCACTTACCCGTGAAGGCCTTCAGACAGAGCTTTTGCGAATATGGCATGAGGCAAAATGCACAGTACTTTTTGTAACCCATAGCATAAGCGAGGCGGTTTATTTGTCTGATAAAGTTGCAATTATGACCAAGCGGCCAGGAAAGATTAAAGAATTGATTAAAATTGATCTTCCCAGACCACGCACCAGGGATATGTTTGTTTCGCCTGAGTTTAGAGAATATGAAAGATATCTTAAAGAACTTGTATGGGAAGAATTTCAAGAAGGCAACGATGAGGTTTAAATACAGAAAAATCATCTCTCCCATATGTGTGCTTGCAATATGGGAAATCATCGGCCGTTTTATCTGGGTGGATCCTTTCTTTTTCCCGCCTCCGTCCGCAATGCTTAAGGAATTGTATGCAATGATAATTACCGGTGAGGTATTTCCGCACATTGCTATCAGTATTGCCCGTGCATTTAGCGGATACATTCTCGCAGCAATTGCAGGTCTGACTATAGGACTTCTTGTAGCATGGTCAACAGTTGTCGAAGATATTATCGATCCGCTTATAGAATTGATCAGACCGATTTCCACCTTTGCGTTGGTGCCTGTTATGTTTATCTGGTTCGGTATAGGAAACGGCTCTAAAGTGGCGATTATTTTTAAAGCATGTTTTTTTCCTATAGTCTTAAATACAATTGCAGGAATCAAAGGTGTAGATAAAAAACTCATTCAGGCTGCGCGTTCACTTGGTGCAAATGGTTTTCAGTTATGGATTAAAGTACTTATACCGGCAGCCCTTCCCATGATTGTTACCGGTATGAGGATTTCGACCGCCATGTCAATGCTCGCAATTGTAGGAGTGGAAATGCTTGCTGCCGATTCCGGAATAGGCTTTCTAGTTATAGATGCACAACGAACATTTGCCACAGCGAGAATGTTTGCAGGAATTATCGTTATTTCATCTATAGGGTTTAGTATGGACCGCATTGCCCGAATTATCCAGAACAGGGTACTGACATGGCATACCGAAACCTCTTTATCCGGGGGAATGGCATAAAAAAATAGAGTTTATAAGGAATCAGAATGTATTTTAAAAAAATTACAATTATGATCATATCCGTTACTGCAATTGTATTACTCAATTCATATCCCTGCCTTGCCAAAGACTTTCCGCTGGGCGGCATGAAGGTCACTTACGGAAGAAGTATAGACGATCTTCCGCTTTACGTGGGAATTGAAGAGGGGTTTTGGGAAAAAGAAGGACTCAAAGTCGAGCTTGTAAGACTTGTAGGTGAACAAAACATTATCGCTTCAGCGCTTCATGGCGACATAAATGCCGGTCATATTGCACCTGCATCATTTTTTTATGCCGCATACAGAAAAATTCCCATAAAGATCGTTGCATGGCTCGGCAGGGCGCATAATGGCACAAGATGCGGTCTTCATGCGGATGCAACAAACGTTGAAATACAAAAAATTACTGATCTACAAGGTAAAAGGATTGCAACCAGCGGAGACGTAAGCGCTAAGATGATTCTTCGCGAAACCTTGATAAAAGCCGGGTTAAGCTTTGATGATATTCATGAAATCAAAGGAATTAAGCTCGATGAGGCCATGAAGCATGAAGCTGCCTTAAGGTCAAAAGGCGTTGATGTAATAATCGCCTGAGATCCGACAGCGACCATGCTGGAGATGCATGGTGCGAGTCGGCTGCTTTTTTCATTCAATGATGCAATCCCAGGATATGTATTTTCAGGATTGTTTTTTACGGATGAGTATCTTCGTGAAAACCCGGAAAAAGCAAAAGCCTTTTTACGGGGCCTTGTCAGGTCATTTGATTATATAAAAAACAATGAAAAAGAAGCAAGACGCTGGATACCGAAATATTGCGGAGTTGAAATGAAAGTGGCCATGCGCTCTGCCCTGAGGCATTTTGAAGACGGAAGGGAACCTATTAAACAGTTATACAAACAGCAGGACATCATGATTGAAAACGGCCATCTTCCGGGAAGAATTCCCATAGAAGATTTTATCGATTACAGTTATCTGCCAGATAAAAATTGATTTTAAAATTGGGAGAAGAAATAAATTTATTACGGAGGTCAAGACTATGAAAAAAAGAATCTTCATAGGTGAAGAAACAGCTAAGGGATATACAAGGAGGGAGTTTCTTAAATATTTGGAGCTTGCAGGAATCAGTGTAACAATAGGCGGTGCAGGCTTTTTCGCAGGATGCAGTAATAAAGTTGATTCTCTTGCCGGGGCTAAGGAATTCATCACAAGATGCGGTCTTTGCGGATCTGATTGCGGCATGAAGACATATATCAAAAATGATCGGATTGTTGCAGTTGTACCAAACAAGGATGATCCCAACAGCAAAGGGTTTATGTGCGATATGGGGCTTGCAAATGTTGAACAAACATATTCTCCGGATAGAATTCTTAATCCAGGAAAGCGGGTCGGCGATAAATGGGTGGATATTTCGTGGGATGAAGCATTAAATATTATTTCGGAAAAACTGTCAAAACTTAAAATTGATTATGGCCCCCAATCAACAGTCTGCCATTATGGAGTTACCGAGGTAAGAGCACCTTTTTACAGGCAGTTATTCAGGCGGTTTTCGAATGTTTACGGAACTCCAAATTTTACCGGCTGTGGAAGCCAGTGCGCAGTTTCAACTATGATGGCAAAAAAATACAGCATAGGTTCTGTTCACCCTGATTATGAAAATACTAAATGCATGGTTCAATGGGGAAGCAATCCGTCATCTTCAAGCCTTCTTGAATGGTTTAGTAAAGTACTGCCTGCCAGGGAAAGAGGTGCAAAACTTATCTGCATTGATCCAAGAGCAAATCCCATGACTCAAATGGCAGATATTCATCTTAAGCCGCGTCCCGGAACAGACGGGGTGCTTGCTCTGGCAATGACAAATATAATTTTAGGAAATAATCTTTATCACACGGATATTGCAGAAAAATACGGTGTCGGGTTTTCTGAATATGAAGAGCTTGTTAAAAAATATAAACCTGAGCTGGCAGAAACTATAACGGGGATTCCGGCAAAGGATATTATAAATGCAACAATGATGTATGCCGAAAATTCGCCTGCGTGTATTGAAACAGGCAATGCATTGGAACTTCATATAAACGGAGTGCAGACAATCAGGTCTGTTATGTTGATACAAGCTTTATGCGGAAATGTGAATGTAAAGGGAGGTATGATTTCTTCCGGAGAAAAAGTCAGGCTTACAGATATGGAATTAGATGATTATAAGCCATTCACATCCAAAGGATATTCTGCCGACCGGTATCCCGTTTTGTGGCAGTCAAGAAAAATGGTAACCGCAAATCTTCTTCCGGATACCGTTTTGACGGGTAAACCATATCCTGTTAAGGCGCTTATGGTTATTGGAGGTAATCCGATTGTAACAGGCCCCAACTCTTCACATCAGAGAAAAGCCTATAAGAAAATGGATTTGGTAGTTGTATATGATCTATTTATGACAGAGACTGCGAAAATGGCCGATATATTTCTGCCTGCAACATCATGTCTTGAAAGAGACAATATCAAGATAAGGGATAGGATTTATATCAGTCCAAAGGTTATACCCGAACAGGGAAATGCCTGGCCGGAGTGGAAGCTCTGGTTTGAGCTTGCAAAGAAGATGGGCTATGAAAAAGAATTTCCATGGGCGACCCTGGATGAAGCAATAGATGAACACCTTTCTCCCATCAATATTACCGCTGCGGATCTGAGGGAAAATTTTAATGGTATTGATCATCCTTTAAAGTCGGGGAACATGAAAGAACTGGAGGAAAAAATAAAGACTCCATCCGGGAAAATTGAATTTCATTCACAAACATTGGCAGATGCCGGATATAACCCGTTGCCGGACTATGTTGAACCGTACGAAGGACCTGCCGACAAAAAACTGCTTGCAAAATATCCGCTTCTCATGACCTCCGGCATACGGATACCATACTATATTCATTCCCAGTTTAGAAATCTTGCTTCGCTTAAAGCAAAATCACCAGGTCCTGTGATTGAGATGAATCCGGCCGATGCTTCATCTCTTGGAATATCCGAAGGAAATAATGTATCAATAAGCTCTCTTAGAGGCAGCATCCAGGCAAAGGCACAACTTAATAAAAGCCTGAAATCCGGAATAGTAGCCATGTCTCATGGATGGTCAAAAAGTAATGTAAACGAATTGACAGACGATTCGGCTCAATCTCTGGACCCGATAAGCTCTTTTCCGGGGTATAGAGGATTTTTGTGTAAAGTTGAAAAAGTATAGATTGAAACATCACAAGGCAGATGAATTTAAAATAACAAGAAGGACCTTTTTGAAAAATACCGGTATGTTGGCTACCACAGTATCTTTTCCGATATTAAGAAGTAAAGAAGATGTCTTAAGGCCGCCTGGTGCCGCATCTGATTTTCTTTCAAAATGTATCAGATGCGGCAAATGTGTCGAAGCATGTCCTTATGACAGTATTCGTTTATTAGGGGCCGATTCCGGTCTTAATATTTATACACCATATATAGATCCTGTAAAAACCCCCTGTTATTTATGCCGGACAACAGGGACAGACGGAAAATCAAAGCCTCTTGGAAAATACTTGCGCTGTGGAAAAGCATGCCCGACAGGAGCACTAAAACCAATACTCAACGATATAGAAGTTTTATCAAAGCTTCCAAAAGAAATGAAAATCGGGACAGCAAATCTTAACAGGAAGCTTTGTGTGGCATGGCAGTTTAGTTTTTGCGGAGAATGTTATTTCAATTGCCCGCTTAAAGACAGAGCACTTCTTTCAAGGCCGCCTGATGAAGAAGTATCAAGAAGCGGCATATCGCCTTATGTTAATCAAAAAGCCTGTATCGGATGTGGCCGGTGTGTTTTTGTCTGTCCGGTAAGAAAATTCAATGCAAAATTTATAAACGAAACTAATGTGCCGGATTATTTTCAGCTAAGATACGGTGCTCTTGTGGAAAGAATTATTGCACAAAATAGAGATAATGCACAATTGCCGGCAATTAGAGTATTAAAAAACAAGTCGGACAGATGAAGAGAAGTGAGAAGAAAAATCTTAAAATACTTCCATTAAGACGTATATCTCAGATAAGTATAATTCTCCTTATCATTGCCGTGCCCTTATACTCACAAAATCCGTATAACGGGTCACCCTCATTAATTGTAAAGGGTCAATTGCCGCCCCCTGCCATTTCGAAAGTATCCGGTGATACATGGAGTTTTTCAATAGGAAATTTTAGCATTATTCATCCTACAGCTTTTTTTGATTTTGTGTTTTCAGCAAAATCCGTTTCTTCTTCCATGCTCATCGCTGTTTTAATTCCTTTATTAATTACATTACTTTTTGGCAGGGTGTTTTGTTCATGGCTTTGCCCGATCGGTTTTATACTGGAACTTACAACAAAAATTAATGCGTTTTTGAAAAAAAAAGGTCTTACAAGAGAGATACGCATAAAAAACTTTCGTTTTGTAATTCTTGCTACATCTTTGATTACAGCTTTTTTGTTTGGATTTCCCGTAATATCAATCTTTGATCCTTCCCATCTTCTTGGCAGGGAATTTTCCATGATATTTACCCATCAGGAAGTAAGTGTTGCCGGTCTTATATTTTTGCTTGCTATACTTGTATTTGAAATTTTATTTGTATCCCGCGCCTGGTGCAGGTATTTTTGTCCGTCCGGGGCATGTCTGTCTCTAATTGGAGTTAATCGAATTTATAAAATCAGAACAGATCAAAAAGAATGTGTAAGTTGCAACCTATGCAGATCGGTGTGTCCTTATAATCTGGAGCCGGACAAGATAGTAAACTACACAACTTTGCAGAGTGCAGTTTGTGATAACTGCGGTTTGTGCAGGGATTCATGCCCGAAAGGAGCAATATCTTATAACCTTTGTTTTGATAAATAGTTTTCAAATGTGATGCAAGCCCTTTTTAGATATTGCGTTTACTTGCTAAGTCCAAATTTCGGTTCTAAATTTATCAATCTTATTTATTGACTGTATAAAAAAGCTTGATTGATTATATTTAGTTTTTTTTGTACGCTGCAATGATAAAAATTAAGAACAATACAGCAGAGGGAGTTTTTACAAAGGCGTATTTTAAAAGGAGGAATCATGTTAATTATTACAGAAGCAGCTAAAAAGGAACTAAAAGCTTTTTTCAAAGATAAAGGAATGGAAATACAACCTGTCAGGATATTTCTTAACCAGAGCGGATGTTGCGGCCCGCGGATGGCAATGGGGCTTGACGAAAAAAAAGATAGTGATAAACTTTTTAAAGTTGACGGAATCCAGTACGTAATTGATAGAGAACTACTGAAAAAGGCTCAGCCTATCAATGTGGATTATGGATTAACCGGGTTTATTGTTTCATCCAATCTTAAATTTGATAGCGGATGCTCAAGTTGCGATTCCGGGGGCGGTTCGTGCTGCTAAACAGAATTGATTGATAACAAGTGACATGTAAGGAGGAGCTATGAAATTAAAATCATTATTAGTTTTATTTTTCATCCTGTTTTTTACTATGTTCGTTTTAGCAAAAGCCGAAGAAATACAAGCTGTTACCAATGCTTCTTTAGCGCCTTCTGCCGTTTTGGAAGATAATGGTTTCAGATTTGATCGTGTGCTTGAAAGCGCTGTGGTTACACATGATTTTATTATAAAAAACACGGGCAATGCTCCTTTATCTATAAACAAAGTAAAAACAAGCTGCGGATGTACGACTGTGGATTATACCAGGCAGATACTTCCGGGCGCCGAAGGGAAGATCTCAATAAGAGTTAATACAGCAGGGTATGCGGGCAGAAATTTCAAAAAAAGTATAATAGTATATACAGATGATCCGAAACACCAAATAATAAATCTGTTTATTAAAGGAGAAGTTGAAGCATTTGCCCTTATTGCACCGAAGATTGTATTTTTAAGTGGTAATTCAGACAGAACGATTCAATCCCGGATTACTATTACACCCTTGGAAAAATACCCGTTTAATATCGTAGAATCTTATGCGGTCAATCTTGATAAAAAAATTGTATTTGCACTGAACAAAAAGGAAGACAAATATTTTTTAACAGTAAAGAACATTGAAGAAAAGACTGGAAAATACCAGGGTAGTATTTATCTTAAGACCGATAATAAGTTGAGAGATGAAATTGTTATTAATGTAATAGGTATAATAAGATAAAACGGTGCAGAATTCAACATATGTGAGGCCATCGTATGGTGAAAATGATGACAGGAGATCCTCTCCTTAATGTTTAAGACAGATGGTCTCAAAGTCCATATGCTGCTTTAAGATCATGGTACCGCCGCCTTCCGATACAATCTTTTCTACAGCGGCAGTGTTACGGATTCTGGCCCCTGCAATGTGGGTTACCGGTGTATCAGCGAAAATCTTCGGGTGCATGAACGATGAAGGTCCCAGAATTATTGCGGCACGCGGATTTCCGAGACCTGACAGGAGCTCATCTATAGTGCCTGTAATTATGGATGTGGCCGTTATTATGGCAACACTGCATGCGGCAAGTGCGGCTCGACCTTTCTCAGGAGATATTGTATCAATCCTGTTGCTATCCAGTTCTAAAATATCAAGGCGGCAACCGGTCCGGCGAATTACAGGCACAAGGGGGCCGAAAAACCCCACCATGACCACATGGTCAGATGCCTGGATATTGGCAAGTTCCAGAATGTCAACCGAAGTGGTTTCAGGATGCGGGAGTCCTGCTGCAAGGGCGTTGGCCGTTGCAAGGCCAAGTGTTCTGGAAAGAGGATTATGCGAGTTTGCAAGCATCTCAAGAAGTTCTACGGCTGTTCTTCCGGCAAGAGTTCCAGCCTTTGCCTCGTGAGTACAACCTCCTGAATTGCTTCTGGCTGTCCAAGCAATCCCAATATTTCCATTATCAAGCCTTACACTTGTATATCCCAGCCCAATACGTGCATCGGCAACAATAAGACCTTGTGAAACGGGTTTCAGGTAATCAATTATCTTTTCTTGAATTGTTTTATGCATGAAATATTCCTTGTGATATGTAAAGCAGTTGCGATTATTTCACCATGTCTATTTGATATATATGCGGATAGAGAAGTTTAACAACACATTTTTGAATTACAATGGCGGAAGACAATTCAATATCCTTTCAGCATCCTGATCAGTTATTGTTTTATCGTATATTTCGGAGTAAAATGTTTTCATTTCTTTTATCATATTCCAATCTTTGAATAAATCAGGATGAAATATTTTTGCCATGTAAATCATGAGAAGTACACCTTCGTTGCTTGCGTGATCCCATGTATAAACTCCTCTGGGAATGCGATAAACTCTTCCGTTCTTAACGGCTTTCATGTTTGCCCAGTCCGGATCATTCTTTACTATATCCGGAGAATCAACATAGCCGCTTAGAAGAATAATATCAGGATTCCACGACAATATCTGCTGCATGGTAGCATTTGCATGGTTGTCAGTTAATGCCTGCGGCAAATAATTACCACCGGAAACTTCAGTATTCCAGTGCATTACACTGCCCATTCCCTGGCTTTTTAACATGTCATTGCGCAGACCGCCGTAATAAACCGCAGGCCGGTGTTTCTTGTCTGTTTTTGATGTTACTGCAAGAATCAGTTTAACTTTTTCATCAAAATATTTATTATATCTATCTGCTTTTGCTTTCGCATCCGGTCCCAGAAGATCGCCGAACAAGCTTACCTGCCTTTTAAAATTTTCCATATATTCATCAATGTTCATGGGCCTTGTTTCGGCGGAAAATGCACATACCGTCTTTAAACCTGCTGCACTATACTGGTCTCCTTTGGTCATCCCCGGCGTATAGAGTACAAGATCAATGTTCATAGCCAACATTTGTTCCGGACTAACGCTCTTATTGTTTTGAGCGTTCTTTATTTCCGGAAAAAGTTTGTAAGCCCATAAAGATTGTTCCGCCATCAGGCTTATAGAACTTCCCTTACCGAGTGTCATAATCTTTTCCGGAGAAACACAATGCATGCATGCGATTCTTCTTGGGCTTACAGGCACTTCAACCCTGTTGTCGCACATATCGGTTATTATCTTATAATCTTGTGCATAAACCGTGGCATAAAATACCAGTGATATTAAAACCGATAGAAATACAATAATTTTCTTTCTCATTTTCCACCTTCCATTTATTATTTTAATTACGGATAAATTATCTGATTCATATCATTTTTTGATACATCCACGCCAAGAAACAGCCTGAAAAACTGTTGACTTTCCTTTATCATATCCGGCTTGTAATGATCCGGATAAAGAAGATTCGCAAGCCATTTGGCTCCTAAAAACCGCATGAAAGAAGGCGGCCGGTCAAACCAGTTAAACGGCTCACGAGGAATTAGATAGACTCTTTTATCTTTTATCGCCTTAATGCTTTTCCATCGTGGATCAGAAAAGACGCTCCGGTAAAAGGCAGGTTCAATTGCAAGTATGACTTCAGGATTGTAAAGCATTACCTGTTCCATACTGACTTTTTCCATTCCATAGAGGCTTCGCATTAAACAGCGATGGACGTTTCTCCCGCCGACAAGATTGATAAGTTCGGCGTGCAATGACGAGTCGCATTCGGTACTAAGCCCATCAATACCTTCTGCATAGTAAACGGAAACTCTTTGCTTCTGTGGTATGGACCGGGATAGGATCGATATCTCCGCTAGTGTTGAACGTGCGTAAGCTGCCAGTTTCTTTGCGCGTGTTTCGCGACCAAGGACTTTGCCAAGATAAAGCATAGCCTCCGGATAGTCGGAAAGGCTGTTAAGTGTGACATAAATCACCGGTATAGGTATTGTCCTCATGGTATCATCAACGATGCTGCTCATTGCGGCATTATGTTTGAATATCACAATAATATCCGGTTTTGTTTTAAGAATCATTTCGATGTTTGGTGTGTTTGCCTGACCGAACCATCCGCCAAGGACAGGCAGTTCCTGCATGATTTTGTTCAGATACTTTTTCTGTATCTTCTGTACCGGAAAATTGATACCTGTCAACATTTCAGGATCAATGGCATACAATAGGTTGGTTACCGGCGGTGAAGTGCTGTAAACCTTTTGCGGGCGGTCGGGAATTAAAAATATTCTTCCAAACATATCCGTAATTTGTTGAGCATTTGCGGAAGCAACACAGCTCAAATCAAGAAGCAGCCATGTTAAAACCATAATCAGGATTCTAAGCTTTGTATCATCGTATTTGAGCTTTTTGCGTATCATATTTTCTCTTCTTGCCGGTAGCGCCTGCATATCGAACGGGGGGCACAGAACCTGAGAGAACCGTTAACTCTCATCACATCTATTTTTGCGTTGTAAAGATGAAAGAGGTTTTCGCTGTTGACGATATCGTTGCATTTTCCATCGGCGACAATACCGCCGCTTTTTATCATGATAGCCCTGTCGGCCACCCATAGAGCGTGTTCCGGTGAATGAGTCGATTTAACAAAAGTATAACCGGAACCGGAGAGATTGATGATCTGCTCCAGGAGACGCAACTGGTTTCCATAATCAAGACCGCTTGCAGGCTCATCCATTATTATAGTTTTCGCTCCCTGGGCAATAGCGCGGGCAATGATTGCAAGCTGCCTCTCTCCCCCTGAAAGTTCGGTATATGGGCGCATGGCAAGATGCGATATTGAAAGTCTTTCCATAGCGTCCTTGGCGATTTTAATATCCTCATTTGAATAACGGTAAAAAAAAGTTTTATGAGGTATCCTTCCCATAAGAACAATATCAGTAACTGAGTATGGAAAAGAACTTCTGTGGGTTTGCGGAACATAAGCGATTTTTCTGGCGATTGTTTTTGAGCTGAGACGGGTAATATCTGTTCCGTTAATAAATACACTGCCCCGTGCAGGGTGCAATAAACCAAGGATGATCTTGATCAGAGTACTTTTTCCGCACCCGTTAGGCCCCAGCAATGTTACAATCTCTCCGGCTCTGATATGAAAGTTGATATCTTCAAGAACCGGTTTTCCGTTGTATCCGAAAAAAACACCTTTGACGGCTATATGTGAATTCAATTCCATCCACGTCTCGCTTTTTTCAGGATTACGGCAAAAAAAGGTATACCTATAAGTGATGTGCTGATGCCTATCGGAATTTCCACATTAAAGAGCATCCGAGAAACATCATCTACAATGATAAGATAGATAGCTCCGACAAAAGCACTTGCCGGAACAAGCACCTTGTTATCCGGGCCAACGAGCATGCGCGTAATATGCGGAATTATAAGACCGACCCAGCCTATCATTCCGGCCAGAACCACCGTAAGAGCGCTCATCAGCGTTGCAAAAAATATAAGCAGCATTCGTATCCGTTCAACCGGAATGCCGAGAGCCCGTGCTTCTTCATCACCCATGCTAAGCGCATTAAGATACCCTGAAAGAAAGGTAACAAGAATGATGGCGACAACCTGGGGAATTCCTGCTGCAAGCAGTATCTTTCTGTCCACAAGAGACAATCCTCCCATGAGCCATTGAACAATCGCAGGCAGCTGATTGTACGGGTCAGCTATGTATTTGACAATCGATAAAAGTGAAGTAAAAAATGCACCGCTGATAACACCTCCCAATACAAGAAGCAAAACGGTATTTCCTCTATGCATTTTAGCAATGCCCACAGATATGAGAACGGCAATGAAACCGAAAAGAAAGGTTAGAGACTGTACTGCAAACCAACTTTTGGAGAAAACCATGCCAAGCGCAGCTCCGAATGATGCCCCAGCGAGCACGCCGAGAAGGGAAGGGGAGACGAGGGGATTTACAAACATGGCCTGAAAGGATGTGCCAGATACCGAAAGGGACGCGCCGATAAGTACTGCTGCCAGAATGCGGGGCAAACGTATATCGAGTAGAAGATTTTTCAGCAAGCTGCATTGTTCGGCGTCTATGCTGCCGATACCGAATATCTTGAAAAGAAAAAATCCTGTAATATCAGTTAATGCAAGCGGATATTTGCCGAGAGCCATTGAAAAAACAGCCGTCATAACAAGAATGAGCGTCAGCACAGGAAAAAGCAGGGAGCGCTTCATGGATAAATGACCTGTCTCATCTCATCATCTGATAAGTCCACACCAAGAAACAACCGGTAAAAATCTTTAGCTTCTTTAACTATATCTGTTTTGTATTCTGCTGGATAAAGAATATTTGCCAGCCACTTAAGACCCATGATACGCATAAATGACGGCGGACGGTCAAACCAGTTAAATGGGTGTCTGGGAATAAGATAGACGTGTCCTTGCCTTACAGCCTTGACATTTTGCCATACCGGATCAATAGAATACATTAAATACGAGCCGTAAGGTGAAGGTGCATACACTTTCCGGATAGAATCGGGTAAATTTACTGTACATCCTGCCATATCAGTAATCATCAGTGCTCTAGCAGTGTCAGTTATACAAAAATTCAGCACAAAAAATGCGCCGATGGCTGCAATAAGTTGAATGTTCTTTTGATTAAACATTATGTTAGCTCCACTATCTGTGTTATTTCCACATAAATTTCCCATGGTTTTTTTGTTTTATTGAAATTTGCTGCGGGTATATTCTATGTGTCTTTTCTATATTCAATCCGAGAACCTAAAATGCCAAAGTAAGTTGTGTCCCGATGGTACGTCCACGATCCGGGTAATAGCCTGTCACATAACGTGTTGAATAATGTTTATCTCCCAGATTGCGTCCGTACAGAGTAATAGTCACCAACCTATCGCTGATTTTGAAATCGCGTTTGATGTTTGCATCAACACGAGTATATCCTCCCAGGCCTCCGTATGAAGCTGTTCCCATAGGACTGCTGGAGGTTGACCATTCGTCGACCTTTTTAACGGATAAGTTGAACTTATAAGAATTCCAGCAATGGTTAAGCATGAGAGAATAAAGATTTTCAGGATTCGATACGCCATTTTCATCTGTGGTCACACCACCGGATGTGCTTTCATTATCCAGTATTCGTGTCCAGCTCAGTTTATAAATGGTATTTTTCATAATTTTTCCTTGAACCATTATTTCAAATCCTCTCCTGAGTTCGTCCGCCTCGGAATAGTAGTAATAAGTTCCACTATCGAGTTCATAAGTGGAATTAGTGGCCGATTTTGCGTTTTTTATATCGATATCAAACCAAGTCAGCGTTGCTCTTAGCCAGGATGTAAAATCAGCCGCCAAACCGATTTCAATCCGTTTTTGCTTTTCTCCATGCAACTCTTCTCCGTTTTCTGTCCGTACATCAAAATCACCCGAAGTTCCCTGATCGCCGTAATAGTAGCGAGTATCAAGCGCATAGATATCTGTTAACTGCCAATGAGCGCCCAAGGCATAAATATTAGCAGGAGCCATATCAACATCATTGTTAGCCTCGTTAGTGGCCTGGCTTTCATTTCTTGCAGCACTTGAGTTATCTATATGCTTGACATCACGACGATAACCCAAATTAAATACCAGATTGTCATTTAGCAATTTCTGTTCCACGGATGCCGACCAACCTATAACGGTAGTATCGTACTTGTTATAGCCTTTACTGAGGTTAGGACCATATCCTTTACTGTTTGACATTTGCCCACCTAATTGAAGCAGGGTGTTATAAAAGCAGGAATTATGGCGAAGGCCGATGCCTGAGGTTTCTTCCTCATATTCTTTTATTGTTACTGCTGAAGAAGAAAAACTCTCATTGCGTTCAGTTTGGTCATATTGAACTTTAAACAGGTTCAGAAGAGTTGTATTGTTATTATCCCACCGGATGCCCATATCTCCTGAATAAATGGTTGTTTCCAGAGGGTCGTAATACCATTTGACATCCGATAGGGTACCGTCTGCTGCCACACCCCGCTGCATTTCAAAATATCCCGAATCACGATATACCATCATATTAAGGTTGAATTTACCGGCCTTGATTCCGGTATTAAGCATACCGCCGGACCCTTCTCGTCCATCAAACCAGCTATCCTGACTTGGACGATCTGTTTTTGACAGCATTCCGCCAAGATAACCTTCGATTTGTGATGACTCATCATACAGACTTCCAACGTAAACACTCTCCTGAGTTTCTATAGGATGCCCTCCTTTGGCTTTTTCAATAGAACCGCTCAGAATTGCCTGCGTTTTTCCGGGCTGTTTGGTGCGAATGATTATAAAACCCGTATTTAATCCGGACCCTGAGTTGGAAGCACCGATACCTATCGATGGTCCCAAAGTCAGTGAGGTTGAACCTCGTACAATCTGCATCTGCTCAATTGCCGCCACAGGAAATTTATAAAGAATTCTGTTAACTGACGATGGTAATACTGCTCCGTCAATAATATAGGTAAAGCTGCCACCGCCTCGCAGAGAAATAAAAAAAGGGCTTTTACGTCCTTGATAGGTAAGGTTTATGCCGGTTGCTTTATCAAGCAGATCATAAACATCACTGGGTTTCAGATTTTGGATTTCTTTTTCGGTAAACACTTCAGTCCCGAACCGGGCACTTGTCTCAACACGGTAGGGATTTGTAATGCTATCGGGATCAAGATCCTTCCTTGGCATATCGGCAACAACGGTTATAGAGTCTAATCGGTGTGTTTTTTTTTGTATGTTCTCAGATTGATTGGCTGCTTCAATGCTTTCTGGCTCAATACTCTCACGCTGATGAACAGATCCACCAACAGCAGTAATCGGTTCAGATTGGTTTTTTGATACTTGACCGTTTTCGGATTCATCGGCCATTGCCGCTTTATGTATTAAAAAGATAAAAATAACCGGGACCAGACTTATGCTTAATAATTTCATTCCATAGTACTTCATGCAATTCTTCCTTTATAATCACTAATACTTCCGCTTTCTATAAGAAATGTGAATAGCAATTAATCCTTGTTCCACCAGATGAGCGCCCATTTTATATCTTTTCCGTAATCCAGACTCCACCAGCCGGCTTTGCATACAATGTGTTTGTCCAGGTGCTTGTTGAGTTTTATTTCTTCTTCAAGACGCAAATTGCCAAGCATCCATTTCACGGATTCCACCAGCTGCTTGCTTGTTTTGTAGCTTTTTGTTTTTTCGGTTATAAAATCTATATTGGCTCTGATTCCCATCTGATATAAGAGATTATAGTTGTATATGTAGTCAGGGCCTGTATTCAGTTTTCTATCGATTGCTGCAAATACACGCCGGTCATATGGCCCGTCATCTACAATGGTAGATATATAGACACGCTTTCTTGCTACACCGTTCAGTTTAATTACTGCTGAAACAAGATCGTCTACGACAAGTGAACGGGATGCAATCGCAACATCATGAATTCCTATTCCGGCTTCATTCCAGTTAGATTCCCAGCTTGCTTTAATGGTACTGACATTTGAGATATTTAGTTTATCACATTGTGCCCGAACAATTTTGAGCATCGAACCTGAGAAATCGATGGCTGTAACTTTGCTGACAAGTTTTGCAAAAGGTATGGCAAGGGTTCCTGATCCGCAACCCATATCAAAAACGGTCCAGCTCTTTTTCGGATTTACGATTTTTACGAATGCTTCTGCATATTCTGTTTTTGACGAATTTTCGGCAAAAGAAGGCGCCCGCTTATCCCATGAGGCGGAGTTGCGGGCAGGAGACGAGCGAACTGATTTTTTCCCCTTCCATACTTCATTCCAGTCTATCGTTTTAATATCTATCATGCACATTTCTTAAATAGTATGGGCTGCGAAGTCCTGAAAAACCAAATTATAGTTTTTCCCTTCAATTTGAGTAAGAGAGCAGTGGTGAATAGTAACTGCTATTGCTTGCACATGGCTTACAAAGAATATTGCCATCCTCAACAACTTCCCTCATATCCATGATTCGTTCTCCGCAACAGGAACAAGTAACTATGGTAAGAGGCCTGCCCGGCATATCTTCAGGTTTCAGATTTACTGAAACTTCCATAATGTTAAAGAGTTCGTCGGCGGGCATCATTGCATATTCTACCGTATAGGGATTTTGTTCTATCTCTTCGCGGGTCTGAACTCTGTCGCCGTCTTTATTCTTTACGTTAACCCTCACGGCTTTATCCGTTTTCAGATTTATAAAGGTAGCGGCCATCTTTCCGTAGTCAAGTATTTTCATGGTACGTTTACCCGGATGGCACCCGGTTGTTGCCAGAATGGCATCGGTCGCGCATCTGTCCGTTTCAACAAAAACGATGAGGTACTTACTGTCTTTACCCTTAGGATCGTCAATGCCGATAGCTTTAAGTCCAAGAATGGCCATTCTCGTACCAAGAGTAACCCCGGCACAGAGATCTCCGTGGAAAGCCTTTGCTTCCTCGAGGCATTTTGCTAAATCCAGATTGTCTGTAGTCATATACATATCTCCTTATGTAATTCTCGCAATTGTAATTTGCACCTGAGCTTTCCCATAGAGGCCCCGTATCACATCGGCTGTTTCATCCACAATCATGCAACACTAAAAAGTGTAGCGAATATTTGCAAAATAGCTTCTGCCCGGCATTGGATAACCTTCCGACAGTTCATAGTTTCTGTCGAAGATGTTCAGCACACCTGCTTCAATCTTTATGCCCTTTATGATTTCGTAAATAGTGCGGAAATTAGTAATAGCGAATGCTCCTGTTGTAGCATCACCATCGCTAGAGCTGTAACGATCCGAATTGTATTCAATGTCGGCGAGCAGGCTCAGTTGCGTGACTGGCATGTACCGCGCATAGGCAAAAAACTTGTGCTTCGGGATATCGGTTATCTTCTCGTTGTTTGTCCTGTTGTCGTTGTAAATATAGGAATAATTGAAGCCGGCCTCAAGTTTATCCATAATCGGGGCCGCAATTTCAAGTTCAGCTCCCCAGCGATTTACGTCGCCGATGTTCTGATTCTGCTTAAGTGTATCGCCGGGGTTATCCGGATCGGGAACTTCTACCGAAAGGATCATATCTCTTACATCGGAATAGAAAAGAGCGGTCTTGACGGCAATTTTTTTTATAAAGATATCATGGTAACCAATCTCATAGTTTGTAGATTTTTCGGGTTTGAGTCCCGGATTGGGCAGGGCCGTTCCCATTCTGTAAGAGTATTTGTCCTTTATTGTCGGCAACCTGCTCTTGTCTGCTATAGTTGCATATATTTTGGCCGAATCAGTAAGGTTGAAAAAAAGACCGATTTGGGGATTGGTGGCATGTGCCCTGTCTTTGGGGTAGTAGCCGAATGTTCCTGTTGACGAGTCGTAACTGTCTTCCGCCCTAATGGTGTTGATACTATCATAGCTGATGCCAAGGATGGAATAGAGCTTGTCTGTAATCTGCACCGTATCTTCAAGTCCAAGAGACATAATTTCATCTTTAAAATTCTGATAGGGATCAGGAAGATTATGTTCCTTGTGGAAATCCTCCTTGTAATGAAAAGCCGCTTTAATCTCGTTTATCGGGATCAGCGTTGTCCCGGTCTCCAAAGAAAAACCTCGTGTGTGGTCGTCGTAATCGCTGATAAACGACGATTTCTTGTTTTGTGTGGTATATGTGTCATCATCATATGACAAGAGGGAATTTTTATACTTGTCGTAGTAGAAGCGGGTTTTTAAATATATATCCTTTCCGAAAGGTGTCTTTGTCGTCAAATACCAGCTTTTTTTGTCCCAATATGGCCATTTCCAATACCTGGGTTTAGTGCCGGAATCATTTCCTGCATAAACAGGATTACCTTTTACTCCATGCTGCTCAATGTAACTCAGGGCATACTCATGGCCTTCTGCCGGAGTAAAACCCAGTTTCAGGTTGTATTTGCCGTCATGATAATAGGAATTATCCCGCTTGTTGCCGTTTTCAGTATTATACAATACTTTATCCGGATCAAATTTGTCGGAAAGTACAAAATAATCACTGTTGACATAGGATGCCCCGCCCTGAAAATAAAATATCTTCTGATTGGTGCCGAGGTTAATATATCCATTATATGTACCGCCAGTGGCATAACCAATGCCTGCATCCCCTTCAAAAGTTTTCTGCGGTTTTTTCGACACCATATTTATGGCGCCACCTTCCGTGTTTGGTCCGTAAAGAACAGATGAAAAACCTTTTGAAACAACAATCTCCGATACATCATAGGTTGTAAATCTACTAAAATCGGGGTAACCGTCATAGGGTACATAGATAGGGATACCGTCTAAAAAAAGCGGAACCCGCCTTATGTCAAACCCTCTCACGTATATTGTCTGTTCGTTTCTTGCACCTGTTTGGGATAAAGTAACACCAGGCAGCAATGTAACGGCCTGTGCCACATTGTTCCTGTCAAAATCGCGTAGTTCATTGTTGTAGAGCTTTTCTTCAGTGATATTATTACTGACATCCGAGCTGCCCACTACCACAATCTCGCCAAGGATAAAGACATCCGTTAATTGGGGATTCTCTTCCGCCTTAAGGTCTGTTGCCATAAAGACCATGAATGCCATAAATAAAACAAAAATATTTTTCAATAATAAACGCATAAGATTTTCACCCCTATTTTAAAAATTTAATTTAATTTCCTTGTTAAATTAAGGACGGTTGAAGTACTTTTTGATGATGCCGGTGCAGTTTGATTCTCACTACACTGCCAGCGCCAATCGGCTGAAGGCTTTGAAAAAGAACGATTAATATTTTTGGGAGAAAATTCCATGCCGTAAAAACGTTGATAGAAAGTCCGGGCTTCGGCAATAACATCATATTTACAGCGCCCCGGATGCAGGATTTTGGCTATGTTTAATAATCCGAGAATCCAGCGGGGACTTCCGAAATCCCATCCTGAAGCCGGATGAACAAAGATTTGCTTTTGCTTAACAACATTTACTTTAAGGCCCAGTTCCAGACATTCATCCAGAAAATCATCAACCGAGTTTGATAAAAAGGCTGAAATAAAAATTATATCCGGATTCAGTTCGTTTAACTGCTCGACACTTAAGCTGCGGCCAGGTCTTCCTCCCGGAGGTAACTGCTTGTTTAAACTAATGCCTCCGGCCCACTCCACAAGCTGATTTTCCATGCGACCGCCGTTAATATAAAACAGCGGCTTTGCCATGGCATAATAAACCCCCGGCCTGTGCGACAGTCCATACAAAGACTCAGAAACTTTTTGCAGTCTATCTTCAAGAAAGCGCGCAAGTTCCTCGCTCTGACTCCTGAAACCCGTTACCCAGCCAAAATAACGAACGCTGTCAATATAGGTTAGAGGGTGCTGAACATTATGGTGCAGCATTAGCAGACCACCCGGAATCAACAGGTGTTCCCATGCCCGCACAATGTCATATTGGTTGTGGACACCCATGGCAATAAGCATGGCTTCAACCATTTCCAGAGCCCGCGTAAAAGGGTAACCACCCTGGAAAGCATCCTCCTGGTGAGTTTGCTCAGCCACTGACCCGGTTATATTAAGCGAACCGTAACAAGAGCCACACTTGGTATCTGTGAACTCTGTTGGTTTGTTGACGTGCAATTTAGCGCCCATTGGGCCATAAAACTCTCTGTTGATGGCCATTCGGCCGCAGTCCGGGCATATCGTGTTCAGATATTTCGTTCCCGGAGTGTTGAACAGATATACATAATTCAGCCGCTTGCGAAGTTGACAACAAAAATCTTCAGCCTGGCGGACGCTCGGCTCCTGCGATATATCGGAGTCTTCAAAAGAAATAAACCTCATCAATTGCAATGGGATTCGGGGTGAAATACCGGCAATGAGATCCGCCAGAGAACGCAATTCCGACTCTTTACCACGACTGAATATCACTGACAGTTCAACATGGATACCGGCGTCAACCAGTAAACTAAGATTTCTGAACACAGGTCCCATACCGGATTTGGCGCCGCAAAAATGGTAGGATTCGTCGAAAAATCCTTTCAGTCCAATGTTGATAAAATCAAGCACAGGCAACAGGCTTTTCAATGACTGAAGCGTAAAATATGCATTGGAGGAACAACCGACTTTAAGGCCGTTTGCTTTGGCAAGAGCTGCTACCCTTAGAAAGGTCGGAAAAGAAGCTAAAGGATCATTCATCAGAAAAGCTATACCCATACACCCTGAAGATTTCGCTTTTTTTACAATCTGTTCAGGAGTTAAATGCAACAAAGCTTTACTGTTATTTGGCATTTCCCGCACAATGACCGTGGAAATACATCCAGAGCAATCAAAATTACAGCCTGTGGAGCTTATCTGTAAAAACTTGTTACCCGGAAAATAATGCAGCATAGGCATGGTTTCGATAGATATGGGACAAACCGTCAGGTAACGGTCGGGAAGTATTTCCGTAATTTGCCTGCCCTGAAGTTCGTATAAACCGCAAACGCCGGATTTCCCCTTACCCAGCAGACAACCCTGCTCACAAATATTGCAGATCAGAGATTGCTTCAGCTCTCCTTGCGTATGATTATCCATAGGCCTTTCTCCTCGCAGTGCACTATTTCATAGTTGGAAATAGCTGCATCCTTTAAGGCCCGCTCGAATTTCCGGGGCGCATCCGGCCCGAGATTACGCTTAGCCATATTTTGCCATTCAGCTCTGCCTTTATGGTTGTCCTGCCACCGGTTGATTATTTCTTCTTTCATACCGGCCGATCCAAAACCACCGCCGATATATGTTATACCGCCCGGAGCGAGCACCCGGTATATCTCCCTGAATGCCTGGACAAGATCGTCCCAAAAAAAGATGGACCCGCGGCTGACTGCAAGGTTTACGGAATTATCCGGCATTGGAATTTTTTCGACATTGGCCAAAATGGTTTCCCCGCGCCCCTGAAGCCCGTTTACTGAGATATTACGCTTTACGATTTCTATCATGTCGCTGGATTGGTCTAAAAAGTAAATTGCCAAATTGCTTGCCCGAGCCAGCTCAATACCCAGGTAGCCTCCACCGCAACCGATATCCAGGCAGCATCCCTCGGCAATGCCTGTGTAAACAAGAATTTGAGCGGCAATAACCGGATAGACGGGCTTAAAAATTTTTCGGGCTATTTCATCGAATTCCACGGCATTGATCTTCACTATCCCTCCATTCATAAAACACAAATGATATGACGTGTATAATTGTCATATAAACTTTATAAAATGCATAAGCGCTATATAGAAAGATACATAACGTTTTGTCAACTGTTTTTTCCTAAATTATTTTCCTAAAAATATTTCGAAGATTTCCTTCTGCAAGAAATGGTCAATCTAAGATTGTAATGGCTTTTGATTGATTCCGGATTTGCTCACTAACTCAGGTGGAAGCAATGGGGGGATATGCTTGTTGTTGCAGTTCAAGTATTGCTGTGTGCTGCTACAGCTTTTGTCCAGGAAGATATGTTGTAAAAAGGAGTTTTCATAATTTTGTGTACCTGTTTCCGAAGACAAATAACTTGTTTTCCGATCTCATATTGCGTTTCTGGGCTATGTTTGCGTGCATAAATCTTTTCCATATATGTGAACTTTATAATCAATAAAAGCCAACTTTACATTCCGTCATACTTATGATGATATTTTTCATCTGGGTATAATAGTCCATTATTACTTTATGAGTTTCACGTCCTATACCGGACTTTTTATATCCACCGAATGGGGTATGCGCCGGTAGGATATTGTAAGCATTAATCCACATTCTACCGGCTTCCACGGCCCTGGCTATGCGGAGCGCACGATTAATATCCTGTGTCCAAACTGCACCGGCCAAGCCAAATTCACTGTCATTGGCCATAGCAATAACTTCTTCCTCAGTCTTGAATTTGATGACCACCGCCACAGGGCCGAAGATCTCTTCACGGGTAACTCTCATCATGTTGTTTACTCCCGTTAATAAAGTCGGTTTCATGAAGGCTCCCTTTTCAAGGCCATTCCCGGTTGCCCGCACACCGCCGCACGCCACCATGGCACCTTCCTCTTTTCCAATTTCGATATAATCAAGAATATGATTGACCTGGCCCTCGTTGATCTGAGAGCCCATGATTGTTCCTTTTTCCCAGGGAAGCCCGACCTTAATGTTGCTAAAAGCTTTTACCGCATCAGCGACAAATCTGTCGTGAATGTCTTCATGAACAAATACGCGTGAACCGGCGCAACATATTTGCCCCTGATTTAACAGAATGCCTATCTGAAGACCTTCCATGGCCTTTTCCCAACAGCAGTCCGGAAAATAAATGTTAGCGGATTTCCCGCCCAATTCAAGGGTCGAGGGGATAAGTTTTTCGGCGGCAGCACAGGCAACCTGGCAACCGATGTCGGTTGAACCTGTAAAGGCCAGTTTCCGGAAACCGGGATGTTCCAATATAAAATTACCTGCCCCTGATCCACTTCCGGTAATCACGTTTACAACTCCTGATGGTAAAACCGGATTCATAATTTTAGCAAGTTCCAACAAGCTGAGCGATGTTGCAGATGATGGTTTAATAACAACACAATTACCTGTAGCAATGGCGGGAGCTATCTTCCAGGCGGCCATTAGAAAAGGGAAATTCCAGAGAATTATCTGGCCTACAACACCAAGAGGCTCGTGCAGGATTATGCTCATAGTGGTATCGTCAATCATTACCGCCTGTCCTTCGTCCGCTCTGATGGCGCCTGCAAAGTAGCGAAAGTGATCCGAAGCAAGGGGTATATCGATGGCAGTTGTTTCACGTATCGGCTTTCCATTATCCATGGTCTCAATAAGGGCAAGCTTTTCAGCATTGGCATCAATAAGGTCGGCAATTTTCAGCAACAATGCCGAACGATCCTGAGCGCTGATTCTTTTCCAGTTATCCCAAGCTTTCCAGGCGGCGTGCACAGCTTTATCAACATCTTCCCTGCTTGCATCGGCACAGGTGGCAAGAAGTTCTCCGTTTGCAGGACAATAGGTATTGAAAATCTTACCGTTGGCGGCATCTACCCATTGGCCGTCAATGCATAGTTTATAGCTGTCACTCATAGGTTTTTCCATAATTTCTTCCTCTTTGTTATTGAAGATTTGAACCCATCTTCGGGTTCAAAATAACCGTTTTTTGTTCAATGAAGATATGTTGTAGAAATGCATTATTGCTTCAAGAACATTTCCGCCTAAAGCTCGTGCCTTTTCAATTATTGTGTAACAGCATTCTTTATTCCCTCTCGGAGCAATATCCCCTCCTTTTTCATTTACCATTACTTCGATTTCACGTATAAGACCACGAAGTATTCCGTATATACCGGAATGCACCGGAGTTTTGTCCACTTAGAGAAATCGACTTTTTTGATTTCATCTCCCAGTTTTTTTACATGCTTTACCGCACCGGTATGGGCCGCACTCAACACCCGTTCAACTGTATAGCCTTTTATGGTAATAATTTTTTCTCCCAAGCTGTCAGTCGATACATGAAACAACAATAGAGCTGATTCGTGTCAATGAGAACTTATATGAATATAATGACGTTTATAAAAGACTATTAAAATATATAAAATACATATGCGATATGTATGACTGTGCATAACCATATGTCAACAGTTTTTTGCAAAATTATTTTTTAAACTGCTGTGTGCCGCATCATACCTTGCGCTTGTACCCCATTCATTTATTCAAAGAGGACGAGGGATTCGGTAAAATATAGATCTCTTAAACGAAATGTATTTATGAGAAATAGTATGAAAACAACCCAATTGATTGACTAAAAAAAACTACTCGTTATATGATGAAATTAATTTTTAGAGATTATTGCTTTCCATCTGCAAATAAACTATGTTTTTTAAGGAGGTTTCTGTTTAATGTCAGATTGGGTTATTTCCATTAGAACAGTTTTGGGGTAGAGTGTGATGGGGGCGGAATGAAGCTGAGCTATAAATTATGGCTTGACAATGATGGAAAAGTCTTTGGGGAAGGACCATGTAACCTTTTGAGGAGCATTGAGAAAACCGGTTCACTCCATCAGGGCGCGAAGGAGATGGGTATCTCTTATCGAAAGGCATGGAATCTACTGCGCGATATCGAAAGTCGGCTCGGATTTGCGTTGATCGATCGAAGAGCAGGAGGGACTTCCGGTGGTGGGTCTAAGATCACCATCGCTGGTAGGACTTTGCTTGAGCGATACGAAACATTTTGCCAGGAGGCTGAGGAAAAGCTCCAAGAAGCATTTAATAAGCACTTTCCAGATTCCAAAAGCGGTAAAATAACGGCAAAATAATGCAGGGTAAAGAAAAAGGGGTTAACAATGACTTGGCTAACCCCTTTGATTTGTTTGGCTCCCCAGCACGGACTCGAACCGCGGACAAAGTAGTTAACAGCCACTTGCTCTACCTGTCAAGCCATTCTATTCTTAATGGTCGTGACATAGGAGAAACTGGCTTTGCCCAATCGGATTTATACTGGAAATTACAACAAAAATTAATGCGGTTTTGAGAATAAAAGGTTTTACCCGTAAAACATATATAATAAATTTTCGTTATATAATTCTTGCAGTGTAGGTAACCTAATTAAAGGCAAGTGTCAGCGGACAGATTTTTATTTGGAATTCCCGTAATTTCAATCTTTGATCCTGCCCATCTTCTCGGCAGGGAGCTTTCCATGATATTTACCCATCAGGAAGTAAGTGTTGCCGGTCTTATATTTTTGCTTGCTATACTTGTATTTGAAATTTTATTTGTATCCAGCGCCTGGTGCAGGTTTTTTTGCCCTTCCGGAGCATGTCTTTCTCTTTTGGGAATGAAACGAATCTGTAAAATAAGAGTAAATAAAAACGAATGTATAAATTGCCAAAAATGCAGATCGTTTTGTCCCTATGGGCTGGAACCGGATCAGATGGAAAATTATAAAACTTTGCAGAGGGCGGTTTGCGATAACTACGGCTTATGCCGTGATGCTTGCACAACCGGAGCCATATCTTATGAATTAAATATCAATAAAACTACTTGAGGACAGACTCTACAGGTTTCAGTTGTCTTGCCAACCGATTACGTTTATGACGTGAAATATCGCCAGATACGCATCATGGTTTCATAGGGCATCTCGAAAATAATTGTTAATATTCCTCTATGCTCACTTCTTTTAGTACCACCTATCTTAAAATCTGAGTAAAACTTGTTCCCACATGAAGGACAAGCCATTAGAACCCCGCCGATGTTATTAGGGAATCTTAACTGTTGGCCACATCTTGGGCATTGTTTTTCTGTAGAATCAGTCATTGTTTTAGTTGCTACCCGCCATCCTTCTCACTAAGGGAAAAAAGGGGGCACAATCTCCTATTAGCTCTTATTGATTTTTCTCTTTATTTCATGAACCTTAGCCCTTAATTGCTTATCCTTTTTCAACTGATGTTTTACCCTATCCACTATGCTTCCTGCAGAGCTGTCTTTTGACCGGAATTTTTGGACACTGTTGAAATATTGTGACCACCGAAGGCGATAGAACACCGCGACCCTTGGGCACCCTATGTGCAAGTTTTGGTTAGGTGCTGTTTAACGTTTGCTCACGGCGGATTACTTTAATCATCTCATCGAGCTGATAAAGAAAACGTGATCGGTCACCCTTATTTAGCGGTGCAGGACCTCCTGCTATCTCACCAGCGCCACGAAGCTCTGACAACAGGTTACGAGTCACAACAGCATCACCGATGTTATCTTCCCTGAATGGCTTTCCGGTTGGGCCAATTACACTTGCACCTTCCTTCAGGCAGCGGCTTGCAAGCTGAATATCCGCGGTGACAACGATGTCATGAAGTTGCACGTGCTCGACAATCCAATCATCGGCCGCATCGAAACCGTCCGCTACAATTTCGAGAGAAATCCATCGCTCCTTCGGAACTCTCATCCATGAGTTGGCCACCAACGTGACATTAAGGCGATGTCGGCTTGCAATGCGGTACACTTCCTGTTTGACCGGGCACGCATCAGCATCTACAAAGATGTTCAGCAAACTAAAATCCTTTCCTCTCCGTGGTGCTTGCCTATCACACATAACAATAAATATTGTATACTGAGTGAAGCTAATAAAATTTTGCAAATTTAGCAAGCTTTATGCAGCTTCATTCCGTATACAATCGGGTTGGACGAAGCCGAAATACTTGGGGTCAAACATTGAATTCTGAACTTACGGCTTGATACTGTCGCCTATAGCCCTGATCAGACAATATCTTGTCATTCGTTGCTTTTACACTGCGACTAACCATAGAATAGGAAAGCCCAATCAGATTACCGATTTCCTGGTTTGACAAT